>Ga0207797_1000065_pt1 | contig 65484 bp, 58 predicted proteins | sample PRCRCaboRojoPR_6_FD_187275 | JGI IMG/M metagenome (GOLD analysis project Ga0207797, IMG submission 187275) | Marine sediment microbial community from Cabo Rojo, Puerto Rico - PR CR 10% Liquid 1 (SPAdes) | ecosystem: Environmental > Aquatic > Marine > Coastal > Sediment | place: Cabo Rojo, Puerto...
AAGATAATGGCCATCCCTGTGTTTTTGTTTGCCGGTGTGCATATAAATTATGAAATTCCTGAGATGCTGAAAAAATATCAACGCGATATGAATGGTCTTGAAATCAGTATGGTTTCGAACATCGGGGTCAATGAGGAACTGGTACAACTGGCAGAAAAACGGATTATTGAAGCGGACTATGCACATTACGGGAAAAGCGTTGATCACACCAACGATCTTCTGTTTAACATTGGAATAGGTAGTTCCGTGCCGGAGGCAAATGCCGATACGGCCGGGTTGGCCCGCCTGATTTGGGAAAAAACCGGTTTTGCCTTTTCAGAATATGCTTTCATAAGCAAATTAACTTTCCCTTCGGTATCTGAGACCTTACAAATCATCAAACCTTTGCCTTTTGAAAGGGTCGTGGTATTTCCCATGTTGCTTTTCCCGGGTCTTTTCCTGGACCGGGTATTCATGAGCATAGAGGAGTTTAGGAAAGAAGTGAATAAAGAAGTGATCTTCGCAGAACCCTTTGGCCCCGACGAGCTAATGATTGATGTTTTGGAGAAGAAAATGCTGGAAAGTAGTTATTTATGATCGTTTCCAGTCAGAAGATTTAACCCGGTTGACGAGAAACTTAATGTTCTCGAGTGGAGTGTTGGGCAAAATCCCGTGACCCAGGTTGAATATCCATCTTTTGTCTTTCTGGGCGAATGGAATGTATTCCTGAAATTTCTCTTCAATATGTTTCTGATCTGCCAGCAACAGGCGGGGGTCGATGTTCCCCTGTAAGCCCAGGTTCGTATCTATGACTTTTCGCAGTTCAGTAATGGAAGTTTGCCAGTCAACACTCAAATAATCCGTAATCGTGTGATTCATTTCGGCATACCCCAGGCCAATTCCTTTTGGAAAGTAAATGACCGGTATGTTTCTGTTGCGCACAGTTTGTATGATTTTCCTGACATAGGGCAAACAATATTTTTCATAGACATGGTATGGCAATGCCCCGGCATGGGTGTCAAAAATCTGGAATATATCTACCCCTGCATCCATTTGTAATATGGCATAGGTTGTGGTTATATCGGTGATGGTTTCCATCAGCCGCTCAAAAGCCAAAGGTTTTTGATAAACATACCGGGCCAGGTTTGTATGATCATTCTTTGGTCCTTTACCTTTCAGCATGTAGTTTAAAACAGTGAAGGGTGCCCCGCAAAAACCGATAGTTGGGATGTTTTCCGGTTTATTCTTCCTGACGAGATCAATGGTATCTGAAACGGTCTTAAGTTTTTCCGGTTGGTGACTCAATAGCTTGCGGGGATCACTGGCTTCCTGTAATGAAAAATCGAGTGTAGGACCGTTTGAGCCAAAGTTGGTTTTCATTCCCAACGCTTCGGCAATAATGAGTATGTCAGTAAAAATGATAGCACCATCCACACCGAGTTCACTTACCGGTTCAAGTGTCACTGAAGCTGCAAGTTCAGGGTTGTTCATAATTTCTCTAAAGGAATATTGTTTCCGCAACTTTTGGTAATACGGAAGTGTTCGCCCCGCCTGACGCATAAACCACACAGGTGGACGCTGGTGTTCTTTTCCCCGGATGGTATCCAGCAGAATGGAGTGGCTCATTGGCTGATTTCCTGTAGAGTTTTGTGATTTGCTTCTAAGAAGGCCGATATGTCGTCATCGGTATGGGCCTGTGAGATAAAAATAGCTTCAAACTGCGATGGAGGGAGGTAAATCCCTTTCCCGGTAATGGACCTGAAATATTCGGCATACCTTTCGGTGTCGGAATCCGAGGCATCACCAAATGAGCCAATCCGGGTCCTGTCATTAAAAAACAATGTCATCATTGAACCCACACGGTTAACAATCCCGGGTATACCTGTATCTACCAGGTTCTTCCGTAATCCCTCGGCTACTTTGTTTGATTTATCTTCCATTTCCCGGTAGAATCCTTCTTTGCTTATCTCTGATAGCATGGCATTTCCTGCACTCATGGCAATTGGGTTGCCTGAAAGGGTTCCGGACTGATATACCGGACCGGTGGGAGACAGGTATTCCATAATTTCTTTCTTTCCCCCGAAGGCCCCGACTGGCAAACCACCTCCTATGATTTTTCCAAGCGTGGTTAAATCGGGTGTCACCTTGTAATATTCCTGGGCTCCACCCCGAGCCACTCTGAATCCAGTCATCACTTCGTCAAAAATAAGAAGGGAATGGTATTTCTGCGTTATTTCCCTCAGGCCTTTCAGAAATGAAGGATCAGGAGGTACCACACCCATGTTTCCGGCTACCGGCTCCAGTATGACACCTGCTATATTATCACCATGCCGGTTAAAAAGCTCTTTTACTGATTCCAGATTGTTGTATTGACCTACCAGCGTATCCTTCGCTGTTCCCTCAGTTACTCCGGGGCTGTCCGGCAGACCAAGTGTCATTACCCCGGATCCTGCCTGAATTAGAAAGGCATCACCATGGCCATGAAAACACCCGGCAAACTTGACGATGTAATCTTTACCGGTATAACCCCTGGCCAGGCGGATGCTGCTCATAGTGGCTTCTGTGCCTGAATTGACAAACCGTATCCGCTCTATGGAGGGTACCATTTCCTTCACCTGGTCGGCAATCTCAGTCTCCATCTCCGTGGGAGCACCAAAGCTTGTTCCTCTTTCGGCTGCCTTCTTTACCGCTTCTACAATACCGGGATGGGCATGACCGAGGATCAGGGGACCATATGAAGAAACAAAATCAATGTATTCATTTCCGTCGATATCCCGGATTTTTGAACCTTTTCCATCATGAATAAAGTGGGGGGTTGAATTTACGCTCGAATATGCTCTGACAGGTGAATTAACACCTCCTGCTATGGCATTTTTGGCTCTTTTATAAGCCTCGATGCTTTTATGAATTGTCATATCTTTCTGTATTTAAAATTTTTGCCAGTTCTTTGGCATGATAGGTTATGATGATATCTGATCCTGCACGTTTGATCGAAGTTGCTATTTCTTTGATCATCCTGTCATGGTCTATCCAACCTTTTTCAGCAGCAGCTTTCACCATTGAAAATTCCCCGCTCACATTATATGCTGCTACAGGTACCCGGAATTCATGTTTTATGCGGTAAATTACATCCAGGTAGTTCATGGCCGGTTTGACCATAACGATGTCGGCACCCTCCTCCAGGTCGAGGGCAATTTCCCTTACTGCTTCATCGCTGTTCGTGATGGGCATTTGATAGGTGGAGCGGTCACCGAATTGCGGAGCACTCTCGGCGGCATCCCGGAAGGGGCCGTAGAAGGCCGAAGCGTATTTTGCTGCATACGACATGATCGGAAGATATTCATAACCGGAGTTGTCCAGCTGTTTGCGTATATGACCAACCCTTCCGTCCATCATATCACTCGGAGCTACCATGTCAACTCCTGCCTGAGCCAGAGATACCGATTGTTTGCCAAGTGTCTCGAGGGTTTTGTCGTTGTGTACATCACCATTCACAATGGTTCCGCAATGTCCGTGGGTTGTATATTCACAATTGCATACGTCGGCAATTACATAAATTTCCGGAACTTCCTTTTTGATTGCCCTTATGGCTTGCTGGACGATTCCATCCTCTCGGCAGGCAACACTCCCGTCCTCATCCTTGCTTTCGGGTATACCAAACAAAAGAATGGCGGGGATACCCAGACCGGCCATTTCTTTGACCTCTTCAGTCACCATGTCGACCGATAGCTGATAATTGCCCGGCATGGAATCAATAGGATTTCGCACTTTTTCTCCCGGACAAACAAAAAAGGGCATGACCAGATCACCTGTTGAAATATGTGTTTCGGCTACCATCCTGCGAAGTGTGCTGCTTTTGCGCAACCGCCTCATTCGTATTTGTGGAAATCCCATATTGAACTGATTTAAATTGAATACTTTCTTAAATGAAATTGATATGTCGCTAAGCGGCTCTTATAGAAAACTGTGAATCACTATGAGATTTTTTCCAGATTTTGCCATAAGAACGCTTTCTTAGAACCGGGTTATTTTCAATTCACCCGGAAATTATCTGCATGTTTTCATTTCTAACCACGTAAACAAGATCAGGCTTAAAATGTTTGGATCATTCGATCCTTAGCTTTCAATATGGATTTTTTTGAGATTGCAAGTACCGGACGATATCCTTCCCAAGTGTTTGCAAATCGGGTTCACCTGCAGTCAGTAAGGGTTTGCATCCATTCTGCTTCATGGTTTCAGTTGTTGTATACCCGATGCTTGCAGCCCTGATTTTTTTAGGATCCGCACGGTTACCAAGAAGTACGAGCAGGTTGTTAAAAGTAGAGGGACTGGTGAAGACGAGCAGGTCATATTTATTTTCAGCGATTCGGTTCAGAATTTTTCTGTCCGCCTGTTTTGGCAGCGTAGTTTGATAAACGTCCAAACGGGTATAACTGACGAATCCTTTAAAATAGCTTTCATACTTTTTATCGGCCCTGTCACCAAGGGCAAGAAGTACTTTCTGGTTCCTCTGAAGTTTTTCTTTACGCAAATGGTTAAAAAATTCATGCGAGGTTTTAGCCTTTTCCACAAACTCCGGTGTTATTCCATAAGATCTCAAAACCTGGGCTCCTTTTTCACCAAAAACGCCAACCTGAAGCCCGTTAGGCAGATCTATGGTATTACCGGCTTCCTTTATTAGTCTGATGAAAGAATTGACTCCATTTGGACTGGTGAACAACAGCCAGTCGAAACGATCGAGCTGATGCATTATGTTGGCTGTCTTATTATTATACCTGGTTGGCTGTATTTCTATTGTAGGAAGATTGTACACAGTTGCCCCGGCATGGGTAAGGCGCCGGGCAAGTAAATCTGCTTTACCGGCCGGTCGTGTGGTAATAATGGTTTTCTCGCTGAGCACATATTCCTTCATTGATGAAAATGTATGTTTTCTTTTTTACACTTGTTTTCCATATCCCTTGCCAACTCGATTGCTAATTGCTCTGCTTCTTCAGGTGGGCCTTCCGTCCCCATCCTTATCGAACGTTCAAGCGATATGTCACCGATCATTCCCTCCAAACGCAGAACAGGGCCTTCGATCTTGGCATAGGCTGCTACAGGGATCTGGCATCCACCTCCCAGTTCCTTCATAAATGTTCGTTCAGCCTGGACCTCAAGTTCGGTTTCAGTATGGTTGACCGATTGAAGCAATTGTTTTGTTGAAATGTCATCCCTCCTGCATTGCAGAACCAGAACCCCCTGGCCAATGGCAGGCAACGATATATCTACAGGCATTGCTGCTTCCGGGTTAAAATGTCGGCCTGAACGGTTAAAGCCTGCTGCTGCCAGGATGAGGGCATCATAATTACCAGCTTCCAGTTTCGAAATACGCGTATCTATGTTGCCCCGGATGTCTTTGAAACGGGCATCGGGTCGTGCTCTTTTTATCTGAACCTGGCGCCGTGGACTTCCGGTGCCAGCAACAAATCCTTGTTTTATATCATGTATGGTTGATCCGTCACGTGTAAGAAAAAGATCATTGGGCATATCACGCTTCGGAAATGAACAAAGCTCAAGGCTGGGATTTTCCTTCGAAGGCACATCTTTTAAGCTATGGACCGCAAAGTCCACTTCACCATCCAGCAGAGCTTGTTCTATTTCCTTTACAAAGACTCCAACACCGCCAAATTGTGACAAGGGATGCTCCTGTCTGTGATCCCCCCGGGTGGAAATCTTCCGGATTTCAAAGGTTGGTTTCGGGTGTTTTTGCTCCAGAAACTCCACAGCCTTACGGGTTTGTTCGTAAGCAAGTGCGCTGGCTCGTGTGGCTACAATATATTTGACTTTTTTCATCATAACAATGCTCCCAACTAAAAAACATCACCTGTCATGTTCTTTCAGCAAGCTACATATATTATTTGCTGTTTTCCAATTGCTTATAACCATTTTGGTTTTATTGCAATAACAAATCATCAGAACTTTAAAAATAAAATCAGTTCTATAATATTATATTGGAGAAACAAATAAAAAAGCTGCCCGGTTTAAAATTCCAGGCAGCTTCTTTATTTAAGTTCTTGAATAGCTAAAAAATCTTAATCAGAATAACTGGCTTTCACGTAGTCGGCGTTCATGAGGAAATCATGGCATTTTTCCACGCTTACAATGGGATCGAAATTGTATTCTTCAATTTCAACAATTTGATATTGCATCCCTGATTGTTCGGCATTCTGGAAATAGTTTTCAAAATCCATCATACCGCTTTCACCCAATTCCGCTTCATCTTTAACGTGCCATAGCGTGAATCTTCCGGGGTATTCCTCAAAGTAGCTCACGGGATCCACTCCGCCTTCAACAGCCCAGTAAAGGTCAATCTGGAAAAAGACTTTGTCAGAATCGGTGTTTTGCAGCATGTAATCATAAATTTTTGTGCCGTTGAATTCGGTGGTGAATTCCTGGTCATGATTGTGGTATCCAAATTTAATACCGGCTTCATTGCACTTTTCACCTACTGCATTGAAATACTTAACGTAGCGCTTTAGCCCTTCAAGGCTGTTGTAGGCATCCTTACCCATGAAGGGCTGAACGATGTAATCTACACCTACCTCTTTGTGGGCCTGGATGCATTGATCCCACCATTCCATGGTCTTGTCCCAGTTTGCAGAATCAGGAGCGGGTCTTCCGGTGTGGGAGCTGATAACTTCCATGCCGGCATCATTGACCACTTTTTTGAATTCCTTGGGTTCCATGCCGTAAAATTTGCCATCGCCATAACCTGCGGGTTCAACGAAGGTATAACCGATCTCGCCTACTTTTTCAATGGTTGCTTTGGGCGCTTTTCCCATGGTATCCCTGAGGGAGTACAACTGGAGACCGATTTCCTTTTCTTGCTGTTGTTGGGTACAGGAACTAAGTGAGTTTAATAAAAATACTGCCACTGCTGCAATTACGAGCTGTGCACTAATTTTCGTTATCTTTTTCATAGGTTCAAAATTTTGTTTTTTTCAGGCCATGAAATTAACATTTTGCCTCAATTTGATCAAATAATTTGAAGATTTTTCTTTGAAGTGATGCTTGTATGTGATGTTATCAAACAATGCATAGATTTTGTTAAGCAGCGTTTTAGTCTGAATGTTCCTGAATAATTCTGCCTCTTCAGAAGAACCTGGCTTTTTTGAAATTTGTCATGGTACGTTTTAATTTTTAAGGTCAAATTTTAACTTTATTCATTCGACCAACATTTCTGAAATCACCTGTTTTACATTTTGTATGGTATCTTTCGGTAATTGGCCAATGATATCAATTAATCGTGATTTATCTATACATCGTATTTGGTCAAGAGCAATCTCTCCCTGTTTGCCTTTCACATTACACCTGACACGATAAGGACGATTTTTGACCGTAGAAGTCAATGGTGCAATAAGAACAGTTGAAAGATGTTTGTTTAATTCATCTGGAGAAATAACTACGCCAGGGCGTGTTTTTTTTATCTCTGAACCAATAGTAGGATCAAGGTTTGTCCAGTAAATCTCATATTGTTTTACCATGTCCAATCCTCTGTCTCTTCATCATCAAACACATCAGGGTATAACATCTCGTCTTCTCCTTCCTTATGTGCTTCTTTTGCTGCTTTTTCCCACCCTTCTCGGGGTTTTTTGATTGGTTTAAGAAACAAACCCTCTTCTCTTTCTTCCATTTCTACCTTTGATTGCGCCCCCAATTTTTTTAAAAATCGGGCTGGAATGATTACCCCTTTGGAATTCCCTATTTTAATGATCGATACTTCCATAATTAAGTTTTTTATGAGCGTACGTTATAATGTTGTTATAACGTATAAAATTAATTTTTGTTTCATTATTAAATATTATTGATAATTTGAAATTAGGGAAGAGTTGATGAATGCTGAGCGATTTAAGGAAGAAGAAGTATGGAAGTGGGCCGAGAAGATCAAGGTAAAACCCAGGGAAATCCCCATTCGGAATATGATAAAGAAATGGGCCAATTGCTTAAGCAAAGGCCGCTTGACTTTCGATACAGAAGTTTCGGTTTGCACATAGACGTAGTGAACTCATTGCGCACGAACTTCTTCATTTAAGATACTTTTTACATAACAAGGTATTTGACAATGGAGAGATATTTAAAGGAGTAATTTCTAAATAGCAAGCAACCATTATTGAAAGCAAAACACCCTCCCAGGTCAGAACGTCAGAACTCTTGAGAGGGCCCTTACTCACCTACGCTAAAGCTTCGGTGAGCGAAGAGTGGAGCTGCCGGGAGTCGAACCCGGGTCCGGATAAGAAACCGAAATGGTTTCTACATGCTTAGCTCCTGTTCGGTGTTTCGGAAACAGCATGGTCAAGAGCAAAACCTTCACTGTTTCCTAGCCTCTGAAAGTTTCACCCAGACATCGAGGCAATGCCTGAGCTATACCAGCTTTACGGTTACACCTCTGAGCCCGGTTGCGACTGGTCAGCGCCACCGGAGAGGCGGCTCGTCCCGCGACTTATGTCGGCGGGATTAAGCGTCAATCCTGGATTCCAGGACTACGCAGCGAGCGCGTAATTTTCGTTATCACTTATTTGATCTGAGAATTGAGATTTACGAGCTAAATTCCCAACGCTCGGCATGCTTCCATTTCGATTCATCTTACCGTCGATGCCACGTCAGCCCCGCTTATTATTCAACGCAAAGGTATAAATTATATTATATATCCTTACATTTCCAGTGAAAAAAGTATACATTTACCTTTCCAAACCAAAACAATGTTTGATGATCAACGATAAGATCCGGGTTGGTATTTTACGCGAAACCAAAAAGCCACCCGATCCCAGGGTGCCGCTTACACCTCCCCAAACCCTGACCTTCCGGGGACGTTTTCCTCATGCCGGATTGTATGTTCAACCTAGCGATTCCCGTGGTTTTAAAGATGATGAGTACCGGTATCTTGGACAGGAGTTGAAAGAAGATCTGGGCGATTGTGATGTTTTGCTTGGCATTAAAGAAGTGGATGCAACCACCTTTATTCCTGGAAAAACCTATATGTTCTTCGCCCATGTCGGGAAAAAACAACCCTATAACCGGCAAATGTTCCGGGAAATCATAAAAAACCAAATTACTTTGATTGATTACGAGTATATTGCTGATAATAAAGGAAGAAGAATTATAGCATTTGGCAGATGGGCCGGAATGGTTGGCGCCTACAACGGACTGCGGGGGATGGGAATGCGCACAGGAGACTTTAATTTAAAACCCGCCCATCTATGCCATGATATGGAGGAGATGTTTGCAGGCCTGAAAATAATACCTTTAAAACCCCTCAAAATATTAATTACAGGAGGAGGCCGTGCCGCCAGGGGAGCCATGGAAACACTCCGGGTACTGAATATTCGTGAAGTAACTCCTTCTGAGTTTCTTGAATATGAGTTTGAGGAGCCTGTACTGACCCGGCTGGACCCCCAAAATTATGTCCGGCATCAACAGGGAAAGGAATTTGAGCTTCAGCATTTTTATACACATCCGGAGGAGTATGAATCAACATTCAAACCTTACCAGAAGGTCACTGACCTGTTTATAGCCTGTCATTACTGGGATCCCAGGTCACCTTATTTTTTAACCGGAGAAGATCTGAAAGACCCGGATTTCAATATTTCATTGATCTCTGATGTAAGCTGTGATCTCAACGGACCCATTGCATCCACGATACGCCCTACCACCATTGAGGATCCCTTTTATGATTATAACCCCCATACCGAAAAAGAAGAGCCTCCGTTCAGTGAGGGAAGCAATATAACGGTAATGGCTGTAGACAATCTGCCTGGAGAATTACCCCGGGAGTCCTCCAGGGAATTTGGCCAGACGCTTCTGGATGAAATACTTCCTTACCTGTTGGATCATGATAGATGGGGCATTATTGAAAGGGCAACGATTACCAGAAACGGAGCACTTACTGAAAGGTTCAAATACCTGGAAGACTATCTTGAACAGGATTCCTGAGGTTTTGGCCTGGACCCTTCTTCGGCATCTTATTATATTGTGCAAAAATTGAACAGTGTAACAATTTAACCATTCTTCCTTCCATTCCCGACTAACAGTGGATAAACATCTATCTAATCATTTCCTTCAATCCCTCCTGCCGCGTGCAGACACTTTATCACTCAATCATCCAAACCCGCCTTCACTGCGTTTCGGGGGGCAGCCCCCCCATTCAATCCCGGCGGGCAGGCATCCAATCCGATAACTATCGGATATTCAATCACCCAATCATTCAATCATTCACTCATTGTCTCCTATCCGAATTTTTTCAGATTCCTGATGGTAGCCCTGGGATCATCGGATTTAAAAACAAAACTGCCTGCCACCAATACGTCAACCCCGGCTTCTATTAAACGCGGTGCATTTTCCGTTGAAATGCCTCCGTCAACCTCAATGAGCGCGTTTGAGCCACTATCTTCAATCAGTTTTTTCAGCTTTTTGATCTTTTCATAGGAGTGGGGAATGAATTTTTGTCCACCGAATCCGGGATTTACCGTCATAATCAAAACCAGGTCCACATCCTGTATGATTTCTTCCAGCGTGTTAACCGGTGTATGTGGATTCAGGCATATTCCGGCTTTCATATTGTTTGTATGAATCTGCTGAATATCTTTGTGAAGATGGGGGCAGGTTTCCATATGGATGGTCAGGTTGCTGGCCCCGGCCTCAGCGAAATCTCCTATGAAACGGGAAGGCTGTGACATCATCAGGTGAACGTCCAGTGGCTTCCTGGCGTGCTTTTTAACCGCTTTAAGCACCGGCAGACCAAAGGATATGTTGGGAACGTAGACCCCATCCATGACATCAAAGTGGATCCAGTCCGCTTCACTTTCGTTGAGCATTTCAATATCTCTCTGGAGATTGGCAAAGTCTGCCGATAAAATCGATGGCGCTACCAGGTGCTTCATTTTCTATTACTTTAAAGGAACAAAAATAACCAAAATTATAAATAGCATCAGAATTATTTTCGAAGAATTCGGGTTTATGAGTTCTTCATAAACTCCCTTAACACAATAGTAGCATAGGCTCCCTTTGGCAATTGAAACCGAAGCCTGATACCATCTTCATCTTTTTCCGCATGAATATCCGGTACAATGATGCCCTGCCTTCTTGTGCCGTTTAACCTGGCTGCAGAAAGTTCCTCCATTGTTATATGATTGTTCTTCAGTACTTCTTCTTCCAGTTCTGCCGATTCTCCCTGCGTTAATTTCATCTTTCTGCCAAACATGGGTCCGGTATAACATATTTCTTTATTATCAAGTCTTTTCTGCTCTGATTCCGATTCCTCAACAACAAAAATTCCACCTGTCTCGTGCTTTTTTGCGACATCACCCATCAGGATTTTGTCATAGAGCCCTTTGCGGATGCGCAGGGTCAGGTAATCATTAAATAGATGACTTTGGTATGCTGAAAGCAGGAATTTTTTGAACCATTTGTTTTTTTCTTTTCTTTGACCTGTAAGAATTTCGTACCCTTTGTGGGCGTTATCGCCTTCTATTCCAAATCGCTGAGGTCCGTAGTAATTGGCCAATCCTTTGCGGTGTATGATTTCCAGGATGGGCTGGATCTGTTTAAAGGCCTGATCGGGTGTAATCTCTAGCCTGCTTATTTTAATATTGAATGCGTTGGCAAGCAAATGCCCCTGTTTTATTTTTTTTCTGTGATAAGCCATGCTGTTTATTTTCACCGGTAATTTTTTTTCCAGTTCATAGGCCAGGTCTTTGGATTTATTATTCCTTACCCATACGCTGAAATACTGGGAAGCAACAGCTTGTTTGTCTTTTATGCCGGCAAAATTCACATCCTGCTTGCTCACGTGAAATATGCCAGCCAGTGCTTTTTGCACATCTCTCGTGGTAATCCCCTTTTTTGTGAGATGGATGTAAAGGTGTTCCCCTTCTCCGTCCGGCTGATAGGCCGGAATTTCATCGACAATGAAATCATCCGGATTTTCTTTGATCATACCGCCGATGCCCTCAATACCTTCTGTTAAGTAAGGAATGCTGAATCCTTCCTTTTTCATAAGAAGTAATGGTTTAAGCGTAATCCACTTTAAAATAAAAATGTTTAAAGATATGGAATTTCAGAAAATTGAAAAACCAGTAAAAGAGGAATTTTAACCGAGATAGGATTTGAGTATCTTGTTTCTTGTGGTATGCTTGAGCCTTTTAATGGCTTTTTCTTTTATTTGCCGAACCCTTTCACGGGTCAGGTTAATTTTTTCCCCGATTTCTTCCAGCGTGAAGGGGTGTTTATTGCCCAAACCGTAATACAATTTTATGATGCTGGCCTCCCTTTCGGTAAGGGAAGAAAGGGCCCTTTCAATTTCTCGGTTGAGGGATTCATTCATCAGGTTTTCATCGGGCGGAGGATTATCTTCACTTTCCATGACGTCATACATGCTGTCTTCATCTTCTTCATTAAGGGGGGCGTCCATGGAGAGTGGCTTGCTGGTGTGTTTCAGTGCTTCTTTTACTTCTTCAGGAGCCAGCTTGAGAACCATGGCTATTTCCTGCAATGATGGCTCTCTTTCATGTTGCTGTTCCAGCTCAATAAGCGCTTTATTGATTTTGTTGACAGAACCGATTTTGTTTAAAGGAAGCCTGACAATTCTTGCCTGTTCCGCGAGAGCCTGGAGAATGGATTGCCTGATCCACCAAACTGCATAGGAAATAAACTTGAACCCCCTGGTTTCATCAAATCTTTTAGCAGCCTTTATTAGCCCCAGGTTCCCTTCATTGATCAGGTCGGGAAGACTGAGCCCCTGGTTCTGGTATTGTTTGGCAACCGAAACAACAAAACGCAGATTGGCTCTTATCAGTTTTTCTAAAGCCTCCTCATCATTTTCCTTTATCCGCCTGGCCAGTTCAACTTCTTGTTCAGCCGATAACAAATCTTCTTTGCTAATCTCATGAAGATATTTATCGACCGACAGATCATCTCGATGAGTTACCTGTTTAATTATTTTAAGCTGTCTCATCTAAATAATGCAAAAGATTGGCGTTGATTTAAACGATTAAATCCTTAAAAAAATTGTAAAATTTTGCTGAAGTGAAATTAATCATTTGTATGGACAAAAAAAATTTTTAATTTAATGGAATAATTTTTTAAATAATTTTCAGTTTTATTTTGGTAATTTCTATTAAATCTGTAATATTGCAGCAGATTTCCAGGAAGGTAATCAAGCATTTGCCCCTTTTTCCCAAATCAAAATAATAAAGTTCAGAAAGCGTTGAATTTATAATCTTAATTTCCAATATTAACAATTATGTACGACATTCTTGAGTTGAATAAAAAATTAGTATCTGAATTAAGGCAGATTGCTAAGGAGTTGAATATTAAAAAAGCAGATTCTCTGAGGAAGCAGGATTTGATTTATAAGATTCTTGACCAGCAGGCCATTAATGCGACGGAAGAATCCAAGACAGAAAAAAAGTCCTCAGGAAGAAAAAATTCCAGGCAGTCCAGGGAATCGAAAGAGACAAAAGAGAAAAAAGAGAAAAAGGAAGAGAAGGAATCAAAAGCCTCTGGTACTTCAGAAAAAGCTGAGCAGCGGGCAGAGGGGTCATCAGGTAAGAGTACATCTGATAAGGTAACCAGTGTACAGACCGAGACGCTGGAACCCGAAGAGCCTGTAGGAGAGGAACAAACTAAAGAAGAAGCCGAGGAGAAAAAATCCACCCAGGAAAAGAAAAGATCGGCAGTTACCCAGCAAAAGCGCAAACGAACACAAGATCGCACACAATATGAATTTGAAGGGATCATATCAAATTCAGGTGTTCTTGAGGTAATGCCCGATGGCTATGGATTTTTACGTTCTGCCGAATATAATTATTTAAACAGCCCCGATGACATTTATGTGTCTCAGTCACAAATTAAGCTTTTTGGACTAAAAACGGGTGATACGGTGGAAGGGACCATTCGGCCGCCGAAAGAAGGTGAAAAATATTTTCCGCTGATCAAAGTGCAGAAGATCAATGGACGAAATCCTGATTTCATCAGGGACCGGGTTCCTTTCGATTATCTCACTCCTTTGTTCCCTGAAAAAAAGTTTAAGCTGACCACAAATACCGAGAGGGATACCTTATCCTGCAGGATGGTAGATATGTTTGCACCTATTGGTAAGGGCCAGAGAGGACTGATCGTAGCTCAGCCTAAAACTGGAAAGACACTTTTATTAAGAGATATTGCCAATGCCATCGGTCATAACCACCCGGAAGTATATATGATTGTGCTATTAATCGATGAGAGGCCTGAAGAGGTTACCGATATGGCGCGGAATGTGAAAGGGGAGGTTATATCCTCTACATTCGATGAGTCGGCCGAGCGACATGTAAGGGTGGCCAATATCGTTCTTGAGAAAGCCAAAAAGATGGTGGAATGTGGCCATGATGTTGTGATATTGCTTGATTCCATTACCCGACTTGCCAGGGCCTTTAATACGATTTCACCCGCTTCTGGTAAAATCCTTTCCGGCGGTGTGGATGCCAATGCCCTGCACAAGCCCAAACGATTCTTCGGTGCAGCCAGGAATATTGAAGAAGGAGGTTCCCTGACCATCCTGGCAACCGCACTGACCGAAACCGGATCCAAGATGGATGATGTAATATTCGAGGAATTCAAGGGTACGGGTAATATGGAGCTTCAACTCGACAGAAGACTTTCCAACAGGAGAATCTTCCCCTCAATCGATATTACCATGTCAAGTACACGAAGGGAAGAGCTGCTGCTTGACGAAGAAGTGCTGAACAAGGTTTGGATACTAAGGAATTACCTAACGGATATGACCTCGGTAGAAGCTATGGAGTTCCTCCGGGATAAGATTGCAAAAACCAAGACCAATCAGGAATTCCTCATTTCCATGAACAGCGAATAACAGCATAAACCAAATACTTTTAATACAAGATGCGGATCATTGATATGGTCCGCATTTTTTTGTCACGGGTTAAAACGCCCCGATTATTTTTATTGATTTTGAATAGTTGAAATGAATAATCGGGCAATGATGATTTTCGTCACTTTATAAAGATCGACACAATTTTTATTATATTTTTGTGGTGTTTTTATTAAAGTTTAAAATTAAGGAGAAAAAATGGCACAAAACAAAAGTTTTATAACCTGCGACGGGAATTATGCAGCGGCACATATTGCCTATATGTTTAGTGAGGTTGCTGCTATTTATCCCATTACTCCTTCGTCTCCGATGGCTGAATATATTGATGAATGGGCAGCTTACGGAAGAAAGAATATCTTTGGAGACGAAGTGCATGTGACGGAATTGCAGTCGGAAGGAGGCGCTTCTGGTGCAGTACACGGAGCTCTTCAGGCTGGTTCGCTTACCTCAACGTTTACTGCCTCTCAGGGTCTCCTGTTGATGATCCCCAATATGTACAAGATCGCCGGTGAATTATTACCTGGTGTTTTCCATGTTAGTGCAAGAAGTGTTGCTACGCATGCCTTGTCGATATTTGGCGATCACAGTGATGTTATGGCAGCCAGACAAACAGGTTTTGGATTCCTGGCCAGCGGTAGTATCCAGGAAATTATGGATATAGCTGCTGTAGCGCATCTGACATCCATAAAGACCAGAATTCCTTTTACTCACTTTTTTGATGGATTTAGAAATTCACACGAAATACAGAAAGTAGAAGCTCTTCAGGAAGACCAGCTGGCACACATGGTTGACTATGAGGCGCTTCAGAAGTACAGGGATAATGCTTTGAGTCCTGAACACCCTGTGACCCGAGGAACAGCTCAAAATCCTGATATATTTTTCCAGGCACGTGAATCCTGTAATAAATTTTACGAGCCTGTAGCCGATGTGGTTGATCATTATATGCAGGAAATAACCAAATTGACAGGTAGAGAATATCATCCGTTTACATATCACGGAGCCGATGATGCTGAGCACGTGGTTGTGGCCATGGGTTCTGTAACACAGACAATTAAAGAAGTAGTAGATCATTTGAACAACAAAGGAGAAAAAGTTGGCTTGCTCAATGTACACCTTTACAGGCCTTTCTCCGAAAAGTATTTCTTCAAGGTACTTCCTGATACAGTAAAACGGATTGCTGTACTCGACAGAACAAAAGAACCCGGGGCAATGGGTGAGCCTATGTATCTGGATGTGAGAAATCTATTCTATGACAAGAAAAATGCACCATTGATAGTTGGTGGCAGGTATGGACTGAGTTCCAAAGATACCAAGCCTTCTGATATAGTTTCAGTATTTGAAAATCTGAAGCAAAAGGAACCCAAAAATCAGTTTACAATTGGTATTGTAGACGATGTTACCTATAAGTCGCTTCCCTTGCAGCCTGAGGTTAGCGTTGTTCCGGAAGGTACTTTCGAAGGCAGATTTTATGGTATCGGTGGCGATGGAACTGTTGGAGCCAACAAAAATTCCATTAAGATTATCGGAGAATCCACCGACAAATATGCCCAGGGATATTTCTCATACGATTCCAAAAAATCAGGAGGAATCACCGTTTCACACCTGAGGTTTGGTGATCATCCGATTCGTTCTTCCTACCTGGTAAGTCATCCGGATTTTGTAGCATGCCATGTCCCGGCTTATCTGGAAAAATATGATATGCTTGATGGTATCAAAGAGGGTGGAACCTTCCTGCTTAACAGCATCTGGGATGCTGAGGAGACCAAGCAGAAGCTCCCCGATAAGCTTAAGAAGCAACTGGCAGAAAAGAACATCAATTTCTATATCATCAATGCAACCAAGATTGCAGGTGAAGTTGGCCTTGGGGGACGTACCAATACCATCATGCAGTCGGCTTTCTTTAAGGTGGCCAATGTTATTCCTTATGAGCAGGCTGTTGATGAAATGAAGAAGGCAATTGTCAAGTCATTTGGCAAGAAGGGTGAAGACATTGTTAACATGAACCGTGATGCCGTTGACAGGGGTGGTGAAGTTGAGAAGATTGAAATACCGGCAGAATGGAAGAATCTCGAAGAGAAAGAAAAGGCAGAAGTTGAAAGCAATGGCCTGCCCGATTTCGTTAAGAATGTTGCCATGCCCATCCAGGCTCAAAAAGGTGATGATTTACCTGTAAGTGCATTTGTAGGCCGTGAAGATGGAACATTCCCTCCGGGAACTACTGAGTATGAAAAACGGGGAATTGCCGTTAATGTTCCCGAATGGATACCTGAAAACTGTATACAGTGTAATCAATGTGCTTATGTATGTCCACATGCAGTAATCAGACCCTTCCTGCTTACCGGGGAAGAAACAGAAAATGCTCCTGAAGGCACTGCCACTCTGAAAGGTAAAGGTCCCATTAAGGAATACAATTACCGCATTCAGACAAGCGTACTCGATTGTACTGGTTGTGGGGTATGCGTTGATATATGTCCCTCCAAGGAAAAAGCACTTGTGATGAAGCCTCTGGATGAGCAGATGGATCAGGTGGAGAAATGGGAATACATGGACAAGCAAGTCGGTTATAAGGATACCGTGGTACCAAAAGAAAAGAATCTCAAAAACAGTCAGTTTGCTGAGCCATTGTTTGAATTCCATGGCGCCTGCCCTGGCTGTGGTGAAACACCTTATCTGAAAGTGGCTACACAGCTATTCGGCGACAGGATGATGATTGCCAATGCAACCGGCTGTTCATCTATTTACGGAGGTTCCGCTCCCTCTACACCGTACAAACCGGGTAAGGACGGAAGAGGCCCAGCCTGGGCAAACTCCTTGTTTGAAGATAATGCTGAATATGGCTATGGAATGGCTGTTGGTGTCAATAAGCTGAGAAGGAGAATTGCACAGAAGATGAATGAAGCCATGAATAATGGAGTATCAGAAGATACCAAAGAAGCCTTCCGGGAGTGGATTGAAAATAAAGAGAATGCCGAAGGATCCAAGACAGCTTCTGATAAAGTTCTGGAAGTACTGAAAAAAGAAGATCATCCCCTTGCCAAAGATATCCTGGCACTGAAGGACTATCTCAGGAAACGTTCTGTATGGCTTGTTGGCGGAGACGGCTGGGCATACGATATTGGCTATGGCGGATTGGATCACGTGATTGCTTCCGGTGAAGATGTCAACATCATGGTGCTCGATACCGAGGTTTATTCCAATACCGGAGGCCAGGCATCCAAAGCTACGCCGGCCGGCGCCGTGGCCAAATTTGCCGCTTCAGGTATGAAAACCCGTAAGAAAGATCTCGGCATGATGGCCATAAATTATGGCAACGTATATGTGGCACAGGTTTCGATGGGAGCCAATCAAAACCAGTACTTCAAAGCATTAAAAGAAGCTGAGGCTTATCCCGGACCTTCCCTCATTATTGCCTATTCACCATGTATCAACCACGGTTTGAGAAGAGGAATGGAACAGATGATGGAAGAGGAAAAGCAAGCAGTGAAGGTAGGTTTCTGGCAGAATTACCGCTACAATCCATTGCTTGAAAAAGAGGGTAAAAATCCGTTCGTTCTCGATTCAAAAGAGCCTGATTTCAGCGCATTCCAGGATTTCCTCATGGGTGAAGTAAGATATACCGCCCTGAAAAAATCCTTCCCGCAGCAGGCAGAAATCCTCTTCAGGCAAGTTGAGGAAGATGCCAGGTGGAGATACAACAAATACAAAAAGCTGGCTGAAGGTTAGTTGTATATCGTAATATATTGATAATAAAAGAGAAGCATTTCCTGTATCTGCTTCTCTTTTTTTATTTTTATTATCTTGTTTTTTAATTGAACTTATTTTTTTGTATCTTGTACAAATCAATAAGTTTAATTTTAAACCGCATTATTATGGCAGATTTAAGTACCAAATACCTTGGATTGAATTTAAAAAATCCCATTGTTGTGGGGGCAAACAATTTGTCCGCTGATCTCGAAAAGTTAAAAAAGCTGGAAGAGGCAGGAGCCGCAGCAGTAGTTTATAAATCTTTATTTGAAGAACAGATCCAGTTGGAACGGGCCCAGCTGGATGAAGAACTGACTGAATTCGATGAAAGACACCCGGAAATGATTAAAACCCATCCCAATGTTGAACATTCCGGGCCTGAAGAGCATCTGCACAATCTTGAGAAGGCCAAAAACGCCCTCGGCATTCCTTTGATCGCCAGCTTAAATGCTGTTTATAAAGAAACATGGGTTGAGTATGTCAAAAAGATTGAACAGACCGGAGTAGATGGTCTGGAGCTTAATTTCTATCACATTCCCCATTCCTTTGAGAAAGGGAGCAAGTCTGTTGAAGACGAGCAGCTTGAAATTCTGAATGAAATAAAGAAAAACGTATCCATCCCGATAAGTGTTAAATTGAGTCCTTTTTATACCAATGTTCTGAATGTTATTCGAAGGATGGATGAGGCGGAAGTTAATGGTTTTGTCCTTTTTAACCGGTTTTTCGAACCCGAGATCAATATTGAAAAAGAAGAGCACAGGTTTCCTTTCAACCTTAGCAGCAAAGGCGATTATAAGCTACCACTCCGTTACGCTGGTTTGCTTTACAATAATATAAAAGGGGATATTTGTTCAAGTACCGGTGTTTTTACAGGCCGTGATGTTATCAGGATGATTTTGGCTGGTGCAGATTGCACCCAGGTAGTAAGTACCATCTATATCAATAAATTTGAACAGATCGGAAAGATGCTCGATGAGATGGAAAACTGGATGGGAGATAAGAATTATAAGACACTGGATGATTTCAGAGGTATACTTTCAAGGGATCAGGTGAAGGATCCATTTGTTTACAAGCGTGCCCAGTATGTTGATATCCTGATGAATCCGGAGGAAATTATCAAGCAATACAAGTTTTAGCTTACAAAATTCATTTTAAGGGGATCTGTAGGCCCGACAGATCCCCTTAAATTTTTATGAAGTGTTTGAAAAAATAAGGTGTAAAAGGTTCAGGACATGATTCATAACCATCGCCAACAGCCTATTTTAATCGTACCAGCACTTCTCCCCTTGATACTACATCTCCCTGGTCACAAAAAATTTCATCAATTTCCCCGTCGTAATCAGAAATGATTTCGTCATATGTATTATTGTATTCAATATAACAGATTCTTTCTCCTTTATTGATTTTTGTGCCAACTTCAATGGGGCGTTCGTGAATATAGTAGTTTATATTAAAGAAAACCCTGCCCATTGAGGGAGAAGCCACATCTTTTTTATTGGGATCTTTTGATGGGGCTGTTTTGGGTGAACCATTTCTTTTTTCTTTTTTAAGCTGGTTGAGCTCTTTCTGAAACCGCTTTTTTGCCGTGCCTGCCTTGTAATCACGGTACTGACGTTCATGCATGGCAAACTCAAAAAGTTCTTCGTTGTCTTCACCAAAATCCCATCCATTTTCCTTCATCTCCCTTTCATATTCATGTAAAGCATCCGGATAATTATCCTGTGGAACGCCATCGTAGAATTCTTTTCCTTGTTTTCCGGCCAGTTCAATAATTTCTGGTGAGAGGGGTCCCGGTAGTTTTCCGGCTTTCCCAAGGATCATCTCCCATGCATTGTTATCGATAATTTGAAACTTTGATTTTCCCTGTAATTCCTGCATTACATTCAGAAGGGCAATATTTTTCACATATTGGCTGAATGGAGTGACCAACGGTGGATAACCCAATTTTGGCCATATTTCACGAACTTCATCGAATAGTCTGACCAGGAGCTCATCTTCGGTGAGGGTATTTTCTCCCCGGGCGGCAAGGGTCTGATTCAACCCTTCTTTTACGTTTTGCAAATCAGCCATCATGCTGCCCATCATACCTCCTGGCAGACCAACCTGCACCAGCAAGGATGACATGTAGCGGTTCCTTGGGTTGATGAAATAACCCAGAAAATCATCGATGAATTCCTGGTTGAGGGCCCTGGCCTTCATGTAAGCCTTCATGTTGATGTCAGGTACATTAAAGCCGGCATCTTTCAGCATGGCCTGTACGGTTATGACATCCGGATGTACCATTCCCCAGGAAAGAGGTTCCATGGCAACATCAATATAATCTGCTCCCGCCCTTGCTACTTCCAGGATGGAAGCTACTGAGAATCCCGGCCCGGAATGTCCGTGATATTGTACGACTAGACCCGGATGCCTGTCTTTTATATTTTTTACCAGTTGTGCAAGCGTTGCCGGCCTTCCCACGCCTGCCATGTCTTTCAGGCAGATCTCATCGGTACCGTATTCCACGGCTTTATCCACTATTCCCATATAATAATCGACGGTATGAACGGGAGAGTGGGTGATACTTAGTGCAGCCTGGGAGATCATGTCCGCTTCCCTGGCATATTTAACGGAGAGTTCCAGGTTCCTGTGATCGTTCAAACCGCAGAATGACCGGGCTATGTCCACTCCCTGTGCTTTTTTAACCTGAAACATCAGTTTACGCAAGTCCGCGGGTACCGGATACATTCTTATTCCATTGAGCGCACGCTCCAGCATATGCGTTTGTATGCCGGCTTCGTTAAATGGTTGGGTCCATTCTCTGACTGCTTTATTTGGGTTTTCTCCGTACAAAAGGTTTACCTGTTCAAAAGCCCCTCCATTGGTTTCAATCCTTGAGAAACAACCCATATCGATGATTACAGGCGCAATCCGCTTCAGCTGATCTGACCGGGGTACGTACTTACCGCTGGATTGCCACATGTCTCTGTATATAAGACTGAAATTGATATTTCTTTTCATTTTTTTCTTTAGAAATTGGAAAAATTCATTTATTTATAATCCAACATACCAATTAAACTGCAAAATAGGGGAAAAAGTTGATTTTCCGAGGGATTTTTTCAACATAAAAATTTTTTTTCTTCCATAAAAATGATCAAATAAAGCTTTTGGTTGTTATGATTTTTGTCATTGAGGTAGAAGTTTACTTAAAGATTCTTATTGTATTGTATATTAGTTGATAATTTTATTGATAGAAAAAATTAATTTTTTTCTTATAATTGCAACAATAAATTATTTTTGCCGTTTAAATAAATAGATTATTTCCCGTAATCTGTATTTGTAATTGGGTTTAGTTTTCAAATCACTTAGGGTTAGTAAGTGGGTATTAAAAGTCAGAAACCAAACGGTTTCTGACTTTTTTACTTGTTACACGGAATTTTTTAGCGTGCTTTTATCCGGGAAAAACTCGAAAGCCTTCTTTTCTTTTAACAACCCTTATTCTAAAAACCATATGCTCGTTTATCCTGCCTTATGCAGAAAAGATTCAGCTCAGCTGTTCCTGGAATGGGATACTTCATAAAATCCAGGGTGTTGCCAATGTGTATGTAAACCCAACACTTAAATTTTCTTTGAACTGTATGTTCGGGCTTACATCCTTATCAAAGATCAGGTGGGTGCTGATCCTGGTATTGATTAGTTCGCTCACTTTCATATTCAATGTCATTTCATAATCAACATCCAGACTTTCATTTTTTTCCAGGTAATTGATAAAGAAATTCACTTTGTTTTCCATGCTGATATCGTTGTTGAAATCAATAGAGAATATGGATTTTAGGTAAGCACCCAGTTCTTTTTTGACTTTTTGATTTTCAGGAATGCCAAAATGGGTCTGGTCAAATTTGACGGTATCCCGCATCATGGTAAATTTTGATGATATGGGTGAGAGCAGTATGGTAAGATCATCGCGTGGATTGTAATCCATACCGATGGAGAACACCAGATGGGCAGGTGCCAGAAAACCGGATATGGGATTCTCCGTATTGGGATAGTTATAACCTGTAAAAAACTGGGTCTGGAAATTTAGCAATGCACTGTAATACCAGTTATTAATCGCGTTGCTGCCAAACTTGGAATTGATCTCCAGTTTGTCTTCGTTTTTTCTTAACTTTTTCTTTCCTGATTTTAAAAGTCCAACTTTGTATTCCAGGTCGTTATCCCACGAAAGTTTATTACCCAGGCTGTAGTCAGCACTGTACCTGATGTTCCATAATGCACTCAGTGAGCTTTCACCACCCCGTGCCCAGTTCGATAGATAACCCTGACTGAAATGGGCATTGGTGACACCATCCAAATCCCACTCGGGAAAAATCATATCAATTTGTTCCTGTTCTCTTAATGCATAATCACTTATATCAACGGGAAGCATTTCCTTAAGGGTTTCCTGTTGCTCGGTCTCCGTAATATGTACGTCCTCAAAAAATGAAAGTCTCAGTGAATTTTTGTTCTGGGGTTTGATCCATAATCCGGCCGGATAGTCCTTGCTGTCATAAAGAATAAACCTTGTTGAATCCCGGGAATCTTTGGTCAACCATAGATTGATTGAATCCCTGGATTTGTTGAAAATGGTAAATTGAATGGAGTCTTTTCTGGTGGTATTCAAAAGATATGAAAGATACTGGTAAAGCGAATCATTAATTGTAAGACGGGAAGAATCCCTGTAGAAGCTGAAACTGGTATCAGTTTTCAGGAAATCCTCGGTGAACTGCAAAGTGGAATCCACAGGATGCGATTTTGCATAAAACAGGAATTTTTTTATTCTGTTCTTAATGCTGTCCGTTAGTGTGGAAGCTGTATCCTGAAGGCCATAACGATTCCAGTAGGTGATTGCACTGTCCAGTTTGGTTTCCGGTTTAAAGAAGAAATGGGTCAGCGTATCCGGCAGTTGTTTTTCTATGGTGTCTCTTACAACAATTGTATCCCGGATAATAAGCGTATCAACGAGCGGTTTTTCAGGAATGGTGTCTTTTATCACCACCAATGTGGTATCATCCTGAATGATTCTCCTTAATGTATCTTGCTGAAGACTATCAATTAAGGTATCCTGGGCGAGCGTATCGATCACCTCGCCAATGATTGTGTCCCGCTGAGCACCGGGAATGGTATCTTCGGTTGTCTTTTGCGGGGTTGTGTCCTGCCGGGGATGTAAATTCGTCAATTTTTCAAAACCAACTGATTCCAAACGGTTATTGTCTGAATCCTGCGAACCAATGATCTTTTGCTGAAATACAATGATAACTAACAATACAAAAAACGCGCTAAATCCCTTTTTCATCATCAAAACTTTTGTATATAAATTGGCTGAAAATTTATTTCAATTTTTAATAAATTAATAATTTTGCAAAAAAATAAACCTATGATATTGTATTATGTCCGTGAATTTAGGGCCAAAGACAGATATATCAATATCAAAAGAAGGGATAACTACCCCAAATATTAGGCCAATCTTACCAGTTTATGTTTTTCTTTTTTGATTTTTTTATTACACTTAAAAAATGATTTGATATGGAGTTGCCTTTTGCAGAATCCTATAAAATAAAGGTAGTTGAAGCCCTTCGTAAAAGTAACCGCCAGGAGAGGGAGGAATGGATCGCTCAGGCGAGATACAATTTATTTAATCTCAGAAGCGATCAGGTTTTTATTGATTTACTTACTGATTCAGGCACAGGTGCCATGAGCGACCGCCAATGGTCGACTCTTATGACAGGTGATGAAAGCTATGCCGGTGCATCTTCTTATTATACTATGAAATCAGCTATAGAGGATATTTTTGGATTTGACTATTTTCTTCCCACCCATCAGGGACGTGCGGCGGAGAATGTTTTATTTTCAGTACTGGTAAAGGAAGGAGATGTTGTTCCCGGTAATTCACATTTTGATACAACCAAGGGACACATAGAATTCAGAAAGGCAAAAGCAGTTGACTGCACCATTGATGAAGCTTTCGATACCCAGGATGAATATCCTTTTAAAGGCAATATTGATCCCGGCAAACTGGAGGAAGTGTTCCGGTCAACCCCAAAATTACAAATACCCTTTGTTGTGGTTACCTTGACCTGCAATTCCTCAGGGGGTCAGCCTGTATCCATGGAGAACCTGAAAACGGTATATGAACTGGCCCGCAAATATGGTGTGAAAATTTTGTTTGATTCGGCAAGATTTGCTGAGAATGCCTATTTCATAAAAAGCAGGGAAAAGGGATACCACGATAAGTCCATCAGGGATATCGTGGAAGAAATGTATCAATATGCTGATATGATGACAATGAGCAGTAAAAAGGACGCTATTGTCAATATAGGCGGATTTATGGCATTCCGGGATAAGGAATTGTTTGAACAGGCCAGTGTTTACAATATCATGTTTGAAGGATTCAAAACTTACGGCGGTATGTCGGGAAGGGATATGAATGCATTGGCTCAGGGTTTGTATGAGGGAATGGATTACGATTATCTGGAAACAAGAATCGGGCAGGTGGCTTATCTTGGTAAAAGGCTGGAAGATTTCGGAATCCCCATTCAAAAGCCTTTCGGTGGTCATGCCATCTTTGTGGATGCCAACAAATTTTTAGATGCATTACCCAGGGAGCAGTTGAGGGCACAGACTCTGGCTGTGGAGCTTTACCTTGAAGCCGGCGTAAGAAGTGTTGAAATAGGAACTTTGCTGGCTGACAGGGATCCGGTTACCCGGGAGAACCGTTTCCCGGAACTGGAGCTTTTACGCCTGGCTATTCCAAGAAGGGTTTATACCAACAATCATATGGAGGTAGTAGCCGTTGCCCTGAAAAATGTTTTTGACAGACGCAGGCAAATAAATAAAGGATTGAAAATAATAAATGAAGCTCCTATAATGAGGCATTTTACAGTTGAACTTGCGAGAGTGTAATTGTGTTTATGAACTGTTGCTAATTTGGACAAGACAAAACGGAAACACATTAAATTCCTTGAAAGCGTCCTGTTTGGTTTTGCTTCTCCAAATTAAGTTTAGATAAATGGTAGATATAAACATTTTATTTTCTTTATTGTGGTAAAAACTATGCAAAAGATACCACAACAAGGATGAAGGATTTGACGAGCGGAAAGGAGGGGAAGCTCATACTGAGATTTGCCTTGCCAATGCTACTCGGGAATGTTTTTCATCAGCTTTATAACATTGTCGACAGTGTTATAGTTGGGAATTACATTGGTAAGGAAGCATTGGCTGCTGTAGGAGCTTCATTTCCCGTGATTTTTGTTTTTTTTTCACTGGTTTTGGGGATCACCTCCGGAAGTACCGTGGTAATCTCACAGTATTTTGGTGCAGGAGAGAATGATAAGGTCAAGCGTACCATAGATACCCTGTTTATTTTTCTGTTTTTTGCCTCCATTGCAGTCAGCATACTGGGTATTATATTCAGCAGGGAAATTTTTCTGCTTCTGCGTCTTCCGCAGGAGGTCATCCCCATGGCCGAGCAGTATTTGAAAATTTTTTTCGGCGGGGTCATTGCTTTTTTCGGATTCATGGGCATCAGTGCTTCCTTGCGGGGCCTGGGCGATTCCATGACTCCGCTGTATTTTCTGATCATATCCACTGTCTTTAATATCGGCTTTGATCTTTTATTTGTTCTTGTATTTGAATGGGGTATAGCCGGGGTGGCTTATGCTTCTATTGTGGCACAGGGAGGCGCCTTTCTAACGGCTGTTATATATCTGAACAGAACCCATCAGATTGTGAGGCTGTCGCTGTTCAATCTGAAATTCGATCGTTCGTTGTTCCGTAAAAGCCTGAGAATTGGTTTGCCGACCGGTGTTCAGCAAACTGTTATTGCCGCGGGGATGATGGCATTGGTTTGGATTGTCAATGACTTTGGCACCAACGTGATTGCTGCTTATTCAGTAGCTGCCAGGATTAATTCCCTGGCCACCCTCCCTGCCATGAATTTTGCCAGTGCACTGGCAACTTTTGTAGGCCAGAATCTTGGCGCTAAAAGGGAATATCGTGTCAGAACAGGCTTTATTGCTACACTGAAGATGTCTTCTCTGGTTTCGATCACCGTTACAATGGTGGTTTTGGTCTTCGGTGATTTTATTATGAGCCTTTTTACAAACGATCCGCAGGTAATAGAGATAGGTCGAGAATATCTTACCATTGTGGGTTCATTTTATCTTCTTTTTTCAGCTATGTTTTCAACCTCGGGCGTATTGAGGGGTGCAGGAGCCACTTTGGTGCCTATGATCACCACCATCTTTTCTCTATGGGTTTTTAGAATTCCCGGAGCTTATCTTTTATCACAAAGATATGGGGAGATTGGCATATGGTGGGCTATTCCTATTGGCTGGTTTATGGGTTTGGTTATGTCATATGCCTATTACCTGACAGGTAGGTGGAAAAATAAGGTCGTGGTAGGTTAACAGAAGAATTTAAGATTGCTTATTAACAGGATTGTTGTACCTTTGCAGCAGATATAAATACACAGGGTTTATGTTACAGTCAATGACGGGTTATGGCAAAGCTCAGAGCAGCTATAGAAATAAACAGATAATTATTGAGATTAAGTCACTAAACAGCAAACAATGCGATATAAACATTAAACTTCCCTATAAGCTTAAAGAGAAAGAACTGGAGATACGGAATATGATTACTGACCGTCTGCAGCGGGGAAAGATCAGTTGTGTCATTACCTACGAAATTACCGATGAGGAAAAGGCAGCCACGATAAATGCACCCGTGGTGAAGAGTTATGTGAGGCAGATCAAGCGATTTTCCGAGGATATGAAGATTAATTTCGATTCGGAGTTGCTCAGGACTGCCCTGACAATGCCCGAGGCATTTGAAAAGGAAGAGGAGGAACTTACACAGGAAGAATGGCAATTTGTACAGGAGAATATGAATGAGGCATTGAATCAATGTATAGAGTTCAGGAAGCAGGAGGGTGCGGCAATAGCAAAAGATTTTAATACAAGAATCAATTTTCTTTCGCAACATATCAATTCAATTGATCCCCTTGAAAGCAGAAGAATAGAAACAATAAAAGACAGGCTGAGAGAAAGATTGAATGAAATAAAAAATGATTTTGAGATCGACCAAAACAGATTTGACCAGGAAGTAGTATATTATCTTGAAAAAATGGATATAACGGAAGAAAAGGTGAGATTGAAAAATCACATCGATTATTTTCTTGAAATGCTTGAATCTGGTGAATTTGTTGGAAAAAAACTGAATTTTATTTTGCAGGAGATGGTAAGGGAGATCAATACCATGGGATCCAAGGCCAATGATTCGGAAATCCAGAAGATCGTGGTGCAAATGAAAGATGAAGTGGAGAAGATCAGGGAACAAGTGATGAATGTCTTATGAATCTTAACTTTTCTGCCGTAATGAAAGGAAAGTTGATCATATTCTCAGCACCTTCCGGGTCAGGGAAAACAACCATCGTTAAACGATTGCTCCAAAAAGAAGAGCTAAACCTCGAGTTTTCGATATCAGCCTGTACCAGGCCTCAAAGGGATAGTGAGATAAACGGGGTGGATTATTATTTCCTGTCAAAAGAAACATTCCTGGAAAAGATTGAAAAAGGAGAATTTGTGGAATGGGAGGAGGTTTATAAAGATCATTACTACGGCACGTTAAGAAGTGAAATAGAAAGAATCCGGAGTAATGGCCGGAATGTGATTTTTGATATTGATGTGGAAGGCGGGCTGAATTTAAAAAATATATATGAAAAGGAAGCCCTGGCTGTTTTTGTCATGCCCCCTTCGCTGGAAGAGCTTGAAAAAAGATTGATAAACCGTTCCCTTGACGAATCATTCAATATAAAAATGAGAATTGAAAAGGCCAGAGCAGAACTAAAGTATGCCAACAGGTTCGATTTTATACTCTATAATGATGACCTGGAAAGAGCTGTGGAAAAAGCCGAAGAGATCATCAGGAATTTTCTTCGTATTTAATATTAATTTTGAATGTTATGAAAATAGGACTATTTTTTGGTTCATTTAATCCTATTCATATAGGTCATTTGGCAATAGCCAATTATTTTGCCGAATTTACGGATCTTGAAAAGATATGGCTGGTGATAAGTCCGCAAAGCCCGTTCAAACCAAAAAGAAACCTGCTTGCCGAACATCATAGATTTTATATGGCACAAATGGCACTGGAGGACGACTGGAAAATAAGTCCTACCAATATTGAATTTCATCTGCCAAAGCCTTCATATACAGTAGATACGCTAACTTACCTGAGTGAGAAGTATCCACAGCACAATTTTAATCTCATCCTGGGCTCGGATAACCTTACCCATTTGCATAAATGGAAAAATTTCAGCGAGTTGATCCGGCAGTACCCGATATATGTCTATCCCAGGCCAAGTGTAGATCCATCAGAATATGAAGGTCGTTATCAGTTTACGATAGTGAATGCACCATTGATTGAAATATCGTCAAGTTTTATTCGCGATTCAATCAAACAAGGCAGGGATATCAGATATTTCCTGCCCCCCAGGGTATACAGTTATGTGAAAGAAATGCATTTTTACGAAAAATAACTAAATTTGAGTTAATTAAGCCAAAAGCCTTATGATATTATTATTTGTATATCTTTTTATTGCTCTTTTCTTTTCCTTTTTGTGTTCTTTGCTTGAGGCCGCTTTGTTGAGCATAACCCCTTCGTTTATAGTAGCCAAGGTTAACGAAAACAAGTCTTACGCCAGAAGTTTGAAGAAATTTAAGGAAGAAGTCGATTTGCCTTTGTCGGCTATACTAACATTGAACACATTTGCCCATACCATTGGAGCAGCCGGTGTTGGTGCTCAGGCGCAAAAAGTATGGGGGAATGAATATCTATCCATCACTTCAGCCGTACTGACCCTGTTGATCCTGATATTGTCGGAGATTATCCCCAAAACTATAGGTGCCAGTTTCTGGAAAAAACTGGCACCCTTCACTGCCCGGACATTAACTGTGTTGATTTATAGTCCGTTATATCCTTTCATTGTTCTTAGTAAATTCATTACGAAAATTCTGAATAAACAAAAGGGCAGCGCCATATTAAGCCGTGCTGAATTTCAGGCGATGGCAGAGATCGGGGTTCAGGAAGGAATATTTAAAAAGGAGGAATCACAGATTTTGATGAACCTGATGAAATTCAATAATATAGTGGTCAAAAGTATCATGACCCCCCGAACAGTGGTGGTGGCATCATCCGAAGACACAACCATTAAGGATTTCTTTGAAAAATATCAGAAAATCAGGGTTTCCAGGATACCCATCTACAGGGAGAATATAGATAACATTTCCGGTTATGTGCTAAAAGATGACCTGATGCAGAATATGATTGACAAAAAATGGCACAGGCAATTGAAGACCTTGAGCAGGAATATCATGGTGGTAAATGAGAAAATGCCCATCATACGGTTGTTTTATAAGCTAATTCAGCAAAAAGAGCACATTGCGATGGTAGTGGGTGAATATGGTGAAATGTCGGGAATTGTTACCATGGAAGATGTGATAGAAACCCTGCTGGGTGCTGAAATCGTGGATGAACTGGATAACATTGAGGACATGCAGAAACAGGCCATGCAAATCTGGGAACGAAGGGCAAAAAGACTGGGATTGATTTAACTTTGAATTTTTCTGGACGTATTTGGATATATTTGATTTCATGTCCTCTGTTTATTGCTTGATGCTGGTTAGGTACTTTTTTCTAAATTATTAAGTTCATCACCGGATTCTTTTAATTGTTCATTATATTTGCTTAAATATTTGAATCAAAAGTGAGCATGATGGAAGTTACTGTAGAAACAGCAAAACAACTGGGTTTATTACCGGAAGAATACGAGCGGATCAAGGAAATACTGGGCCGCAATCCCAATTTTACGGAATTGAGCATTTATTCGGTTATGTGGTCAGAGCACGCTTCTTATAAGAATTCAATTAAATGGTTGAAAACCTTACCCAGGGAAGGCAAGCAGCTAATGACGGAAGCAGGTGAAGAAAATGCCGGCCTGGTTGATCTGGGTGATGGCCTGGCCTGTGCTTTTAAAATAGAATCACACAACCATCCTTCTGCAATCGAGCCTTATCAGGGTGCAGCAACTGGGGTAGGAGGCATTAACCGCGATATTTTTACAGTTGGCGCACGCCCGGTGGCGCAGCTTAATTCATTGCGATTTGGTGATCCAAAGCTTGACAGGACCAAGTGGCATGTGAAAGGGGTTGTTAAAGGCATCGGTGACTACGGGAATTCTTTCGGCGTCCCCGTTCTGGCAGGAGAGGTGTTTTTTGACAAAACCTATAACACCAATCCCCTGATAAATGCCATGTCGGTAGGACTTGTAAAAAAGGACAGAATAATTTCCGCTGTGGCTAAAGGAGCGGGTAACCCGGTATACATTGTTGGTTCTTCTACTGGTAAAGACGGCATTCATGGAGCAACCTTTGCTTCGGCTAATCTTACTGAAAATTCGAGCGAAGATCTTCCATCTGTTCAGGTTGGCGACCCGTTCATGGAAAAACTCCTCCTTGAAGCAACACTGGAGTTGAATAAATCGGCTGCTGTTGTTGGCATGCAGGATATGGGCGCAGCGGGCATTATTTGTTCTACTTCAGAGATGTCGGAAAAAGGAGGTCACGGAATGAAAATCGACCTTAGCAGGGTACCCCTGCGGCAGCAGAACATGGATCCATTTGAAATACTACTGTCGGAATCCCAGGAACGCATGCTGGTAGTTGTGGAAAAAGGACATGAAAAGGAAGTGGAGAGAATATTTGATAAGTGGGATCTAAACAGGGAGATCATCGGAGAGGTAATTGAACAGGATAAGCTGTATTTTTATATGAACGATGAACTGGTGGCAGATGTCCCCGCTTCCAGTCTTGTGCTGGGTGGGGGTGCCCCGGTTTATGACAGGGAATATACCAAACCTGCCTATATTGATGAGTATAAAAAATTCTCCATAGAAGATGTGCCCGAGCCGACAAACTATCTCGAGGTTATCATGGAACTCATCAACAACCCCAATATCGCATCAAAGCGATGGGTTGTTGAGCAGTACGATACAATGGTAGGCACGGCCAATATGAGCACGAATTTTCCAAGCGACGCAGGGGTTTTCAATTTAAAAGACAGTAATAAAGCCCTGGCTATGACTGTGGATTGCAATGCACGTTATGTCAATTCAGATCCCTATGTTGGAGCCCAGATTGCTGTTGCGGAAGCTGCAAGAAATTTGGTATGCTCAGGTGCCGATCCCCTGGCCATTACCAATTGTTTGAATTTTGGTAATCCATACAATTCAGAGGCCTACTGGCAGTTTGTTCAGGCAGTGAAAGGAATGGGAGATGCATGCCGGAAATTCAATACTCCCGTCACTGGCGGTAATGTAAGCTTCTATAACCAGACCACCATCAATGACCATATGGAACCCGTATTCCCGGCTCCGGTTATTGGTATGATCGGTATGATGAAGGATAAAAGCCACCAAACTACCATAGGATTCAAGAAAAAGGGAGATATGATCTTTTTGATCGGCAGATCGGTAGAGAACATCGATTCCTCGGAATATCTTTATTCATATCATAAGGTTGCAAAATCACCAGCGCCTTTCTTTGACCTCGAAGAGGAATATAATATTCAAAAAGCCGTAAAGGCCCTTATTGAAAACGATCTGCTTGAATCGGCCCATGACGTTTCTGACGGGGGATTGTTTATAACGTTATTGGAATCAGCCATGATTCATAATCTTGGGTTTGATATTACTACCAGTGCCGATATCAGGAAAGATGCTTTTCTTTTCGGAGAAGCTCAGGGTAGGGTTATCGTGAGCGTTTCGTCATCCAGTGAAACAGAGTTTATTGATTTCATGCTAGAAAAGGACGTTCCGTTTTCAACCCTGGGTCATGTTACCAAATCAGAATTGCGGATAGATGACGATTCATTCGGATTCATCCATGACCTGAAAAAACATTATGAAAGCGCCCTGGATCGGTTGATGGAAGACCAGTAAGTCGGTTCATCAAAGAAATTACAGTTTATTAAATCCGCCATTGCTCAACCAGATATGGCCCATAAATGCGTTATGAAGAATTTGCAAAGAGCTGATTATGTGAATCATGGCTATCATAATCCTGTTGTGAATCTGATTTAATGGAACTCATGCCATACTAATTCCGTATATGAAGCGTTAGTATTTCTGATAAAATGCATGGATTTGAAGAAGATTTTCATTCTAATACTGTTGATCTCACCCATCCTCGGTCTTGCCCAGCAGGAAACCGTAAAACACTATCAGAAAATTGATCAGAAGCCCTTTCATTTTGGCTATACATTGGGTATCAACACCATGGATTTTGGAATATATACTTCCGAATATGCTATATCTAATTCAAATGCACGTCAGGATACCTTCCCCGATATTACCACACTGTCCCCTGGTGTGGATATTAGTATTGTGACAAATTTCCGAATGGGAAGATATCTTGATTTTAGGTTTCTTCCTGGCATTTCCCTTGGGCAAAGAAATCTTACTTATTACACAGATGTTCAGAGTAATGGATCAGACAGCGCTTTTCATGAAATGCGTATTGGTTCCACATTTATCAATCTTCCTTTCAATTTAAGATATGAAGCACAGCGTGAAAAGAATTATCGTCCCTATCTCATCGGGGGTGTGAACTTCCGTTGGGACATGGCAAGAAACAAGGATTTTAATAGCACTGAAAACATATTTGTGAAACTGAAACCTTTCGATGTATATGTGGAAGGCGGTTTTGGGGTGGATTTCTACTTGCCTTATTTTAAACTATCCACTGAAATAAAGTTTTCTGTGGGGATGCTGAACGTGTTAAATCCCGATAAACATGAGACAAATCCAGGTTATGTCAGTTCCATAGAAAAACTGAAATCCCGAATGGTCAGCCTTTCTTTCCACTTTGAATAGCGCTTTGATTTTTTCTGAATTCCGCGCAAATAATGCCTGCGGCTACAGAAACATTCAGTGACTCCGCCCTGTTCCAGGATATTTTAGAATAATTCGGAATGTACAACTGTGCATTAAGATAAGGCAGCAATTTTTCAGAGATTCCATGTGATTCATTCCCCATCACTATAATGCCCTTATTGGACAATGGAGCATCAAATATGCTTTTGCCTTCCAGTGTTGAACCATAAACAATGAAATCCTCTGTTTTGGAATATTTTGGCAGAAACTCATGAAGATCCCTGTATTGCATGGTTACCCTGCATATTGATCCCATCGTGGATTGTATCACCTTAGGGTTGTAAATATCCACTGTATCATGAGAGCAAATCAGGTTGCTGATTCCAAACCAGTCGGCAATTCGAATAATTGTGCCCAGGTTGCCAGGGTCATTAATGTTATCCAGTACAAGAGAAAGTGCGTTGAGCATCTTTTCTTCATCTATCTCCTGGGCCGGCTGTTCCACCACGGCCAGCACCTGGTTTGGATTGCTCTGCCCGCTGATTCTCCTCAGTTCTTCTTGTGTAATCGTAATAAGTTCTTTTATATTTGCCTGACTTTTATAGGCGGTGGTCTCCGTCCATTGAGGAGTTGCACAAAGAAGGGGGACCCGAAAACCTGAAGCCAGAATCTCATTGACCACTTTTACCCCCTCGGCTATAAAAAGTCCCGTTTCGTTACGGTCTTTCTTTTTTTTTAATGAGTTGATGAATTTAATTTTATTTTTGCTTAACATATTATTGACAATTTTAAGTTAGTAATATTGCCCGAACGAACTTTCATAATGACCAATGTGTAAAAAGACAATCATTCACTATATTATATTGCTCATTCCTGTTTTTGGTTTTATCTCATGTAACACGACAAAACATGTTCCTGAAGGAGAATATCTTCTGAAAAAATATGAGATCGAGGCCGGGAATAAAAATATTGAAAAAAGAGAAATCAGAAAATACATCCGGCAAAAACCCAACAACAGGATTCTTGGTCTGAAAATTCCACTTGCTTTGTATAGCCTGTCCAACCCGGAGAAAGAAAAGGGATTTAGTAAATTTATTAAGAAAATTGGTGAAGAACCCGTGGTTTGGGATCCATATATAACGGAACAGTCCAGGGAGCAGATATCCAATTATTTGGAAAAAAGAGGATATTACAATGCAAGCGTTAATGATACTGTGGTTCGTAAAAGGCAAAAAGCAACGGTGAAATATAACATAGATTTAAATGATCCCTATATCATTAATAATATTAACTACGAAATAAAGGATTCCACGCTTCGATCCTTTTTATTACCGGATACCTCAAGGCTTCCCGTTACCGAAGGGGATATGTTCTCTGTTGAGCTTCTTCAGGAAGAGCGGAATATGATTGAGGAGATTCTTCGTAATAAGGGCTTTTACAATTTTTCAAAGGATTTTGTAACTTATATTGCTGATACTCTTGGAAAGAGGAACCTGGTGGATCTCACTGTGGAAGTCAATAAATTTATGATCAAACAGGGGGATGAAGAATTCAGAACCACCTCTCATAAAAGGTACAAAATTGACTCCATTTATGTGTTTCCGGATTACAACCCACAGGAAGCAATCGCCAGGCAAAAGGAATACCTGGCCAATGTAGATACAACATTCTATAATGGACTGGCATTTGTTTATAATCAGCAGCCGGGTGTGGACCTGGACGTGATCAGCCATTCGAATTATCTTCAAAGTAATCAGTGGTACAGCCAGGAAGAGGTGAACAGGACCTACGACCGGTTAAATTCCCTAAGGCTTTTCAGGATTATCAATATTAAGTTTGAAGAATCAGAAAGTGAGCAGGACAGCCTGGTCAGAAGTCTGGATTGTTATATTTATTTGCAGAAATTCAAGCTTCAATCCTACACCATTGAGATGGAGGGAACCAACTCATCCGGCAACATCGGGGGAGGAGGAAATTTGGTTTATTCCCACCGGAGCCTGTTTGGGGGTGCTGAACAGTTCCAGTCGAAGTTTTCAGGTGCTTTCGAAATTCTGGATCAGGATAAATTCAGCAGGATTGACAACACCGTTCGCCTGGGAGCTGAAGTAAGTATTGATTTCCCGGAATTTTTGCTTCCTTTTGTCAGAAGCGAACAGTTTGTCAAAAATTACCATCCTCAGACTTCCCTGTCTGCACTTTATAATTACCAGGAAAGACCTGATTATACCAGAACCTTAGCCAATCTCTCCTTCGGTTACCATTGGGAGAACAGGAGAGACCTAACCCATTATATCAACCCCATTGAACTCAACATCCTCCAGTTGCCTTTTCTTTCAGAAAATTTTAAAAGAAATCTTGGTGAAATTTACTTCCGAAGCAGCTATGACGATCATTTTCTTTCTGTCACCAGTTACAGTATGATCTACAACAACCAAAATGTGAAGAGAAGCAATGATTTTCAGTTTTTGCGTCTGAATGCCGAACTGGGAGGTAACCTGCTTACCGGATTGAATAAAGTGCTCGGCACCCAAAAAGTAGGTGACCATTACAAAATATTCGGTATACGTTATGGCCAGTTTGTTAAAACAGATCTGGAATTCCGCCACTATGAAATTTTCAATGAACAGAACCGGTTTGTTTACAGGTTTTTTCTGGGTGCAGGTTTTCCTTATGGCAACTCTAGTGCCCTGCCTTTTGTTAAACAATATTTTTCAGGAGGGGCTAATAGCCTGAGAGCCTGGAATGTAAGAGCACTTGGACCGGGGTCATATACACCAAAAGAGGATTTTAGAGGTTATCCCAACCTTACAGGCGACTTTAAATTTGAAGCAAACTGGGAATACCGCTTTGATATGTTCTGGATGCTGGAAGGTGCTTTTTTTGCGGATGCAGGAAATATATGGTCGCTCAGTAGAGGCGATGAACGCAAAGGAGCTCTTCTGAAACCGGATGAATTTCTGAATGAAATTGCGATAGGCACCGGTTTTGGATTGAGGTTTGACTTGTCATTTTCTGTTCTGAGACTCGACCTGGGAATTAAATTGAGAGACCCTGCCTTTGAAAAGGGCAACCGCTGGTTACCGGGAAACCGGCAAATAAGAAGGGAAACGATTTCATGGAACATAGCCATTGGTTATCCTTTTTAATCATATAAAACCTCGTGTGAGTTTTTATTTATTTTTTATATTTGTACGAATTGTAAACTTTATAAAATCTGAGCCTATGTCTTACAATAAAGTATTAGATCTACTGGGTGATCAAGCAGATGATCTGCTGGGTCATAAGTGTGAAACGGTTAGTAAAGATCAAATCCATCTTCCCGGCCCCGATTTCATAGATCGGGTGTATTATCACTCCAACAGAAATCCCAGGGTATTAGCGAACCTTTCCAGATTGTTCAACCACGGAAGACTTGGTGGTACAGGATACCTGTCCATTCTGCCTATTGACCAGGGGATGGAACATTCCGGTGGAGCCTCTTTTGCGCCAAATCCCATTTATTTTGATCCGGAAAATATCATTAAGCTTGCCATGGAGGGTGGAGCCAATGGTGTGGCTTCAACTTTTGGAGTAATGGCAGCTACTGCCAGGAAGTATGCACACAAAATTCCCTATATTGTAAAAATTAACCACAATGAGCTTCTGACATATCCAAACAAGTATGATCAGGTGCTCTTTGGCAGTGTTGATGAAGCATTTAATTTGGGCGCCGTTGCTGTAGGTGCTACCATTTATTTCGGTAGCCCTGAATCCAGCCGGCAAATTGTGGAAATTTCAGAGGCATTTGAAAGAGCCCATGAATTGGGTATGGCTACTATTTTATGGTGTTACACACGAAACAATGCCTTTAAAACGAAAGAAGATGATTACCACACTGCTGCCGACTTAACCGGTCAGGCCAATCACATTGGTGTTACCATTCAGGCAGATATCATTAAGCAAAAGTTACCTACTACCAATGGAGGATTCACTGCTCTTAAATTTGGTAAGACCCATGAAAAGATGTATTCTGAACTTACATCGGATCATCCCATTGATTTGACCAGATACCAGGTGATCAACAACTATATGGGCCGTATAGGGCTGATTAACTCCGGCGGAGCTTCCAAGGGAGAAACAGACCTGAAGGATGCAGTAGCAACGGCAGTAATTAACAAGAGAGCCGGCGGTACAGGGTTGATCACCGGCCGTAAGGCTTTCCAGAAACCCATGAAGGATGGTGTTGAAATATTGAATGCCATTCAGGATGTTTATCTGGCCAACGAGATAGACATTGCCTGATGAAATAAGATACGGTTATACAGAATGGGACGTAATAAAATGCTTTACGTCCCATTTTTTTGTGTTTTTACCATGATTGTTTTTATTTACTTTTTTATTAATATTGTTCAAAGAAAAGCTCAATAGATTAAAACCTGGATTATATGGCAAAATTCGACTTTTCAAAGCGGGATAGCTTTAGTAGTAAATTTGGTGTAATTGCTGCTGCAGCCGGATCTGCAGTCGGGCTGGGGAATATCTGGCGATTTCCCTATATAGCAGGTGAAAATGGTGGAGGAGCATTTATTCTGGTTTATCTGCTTTTTATTATGGCGATTGGCATTCCCGTTATGCTCTCGGAATTTACCATTGGAAGAAGCGCCCAGCGTAACGTATTTGGATCATTCAAAAAGCTTGCACCAAATACCTACTGGTACCTGATCGGGTTGTTGGGAGTTATTGCAGCTTTTATCATTCTTGCATTTTATAGTACTGTTGCTTCCTGGACGCTGGAATACACCTATAAGTCTGTGATTAATTCATTTTCAGGTCGAACTCCGGACCAGCTTACTTCCATGTTTGAAGGATTTAAGGCCAGCACTTTCCGTCCCATTTTATGGCAGTTGTTGTTTATGTCGCTCACCGCCTGGATTGTAATCGCAGGGGTTAAAAGAGGTATTGAAAAATATGCCAAAATACTGATGCCCATACTTCTGCTTTTAATTATTATAATGGATGTACGGGCTGTCACCCTGCCCGGTGCAAAAGAAGGAGTAGAGTTCCTTTTCCGGCCGGATTTCTCCAAACTGGATACCAACAGCGTGCTGGAAGCTTTGGGACAGGCTTTTTTCTCTCTCAGTATCGGAATGGGCACCCTTGTTACTTATGGTTCTTACATCAATAAAAGGGAAAATCTTGCCAACACGGCAATCAGTGTATCCGCTGCCGATACAATTATTGCCATTCTTGCCGGTGTTGCCATTTTCCCGGCTGTTTTTGCCTTTGGTATTGAGCCTAACGCAGGGCCTGATTTAATTTTCAGGACATTGCCAAATATTTTCATGCAATTGCCCGGTGGATATTTCTTTTCATTGCTGTTTTTTATACTTCTTGTTGTAGCGGCTTTAACATCGTCAATTTCTGTGCTCGAAGTTGTTGTAGCTTATTTTACCGAAGAACTTGGTATGCTTCGAAAACCCGCGACTATACTGGCCGCTGCATCCATTACTGCTCTGGGTATCCTTTCAACATTATCCTGGGGGGTGCTCAGTGGCGTTGAACTTTTTGAACAAAACATATTCGGTATACTTGATTTTACAGCCTCTAGTGTGCTTTTACCCATTGGAGGTCTGTTTATTGTGATATTCCTTGGATGGTACCTGGGCAAGAAAGCTGTTAAAAAGGAAATATCCAGCGATGGACTGTTTAAGGTGCGGCTGGTGTCCCTGTTTGTATTTATTATTAAATTTTTGGCACCCATAGCCATTGCCCTGGTGTTTTTAAACGGAATCGGGATCCTGAAATTCTAAAAGGATATTTTTTAACTACATAAAGTCTGTATAACCGGAACGAAATTAAAGCAGGTAGGGTCTTACATGATCCGGATGTTTGATTTATACTGTTTTATGTAGTGTAGCCAGATAATATTTAACTGTTCATATCCATTGATATATGGACGATATGCATTTCAGGGATCTGTTTTCTTTCTCACGGAGGGAGCGTCGGGGTATCATTGCTCTGCTTGTCATCATCATATTGCTTATTGCAATCAGGGCAAATATTCATTTAATCTTACCACGCCCGGGTGAGAATGTAGATCCTGAATTTCTCGTCGAAGTGGAGAAGTTCCTGCAGTCCGGGAATACAGAAACACCGGATGAGGGAATTGCTCCAGATATTGAGACCTACAAACAAGTTACAGAAGAAGAAATTCCATCAAGACCGGTCGCCAAACAGCTTTTTTATTTTGATCCGAATACCCTTAACGATAGTGGATGGAAGCAACTTGGGATTAGTGACCGTCAGCTTAAGGTGATCAATAATTACAGAGAAAGTGGGGGAAGGTTCTTCAGAAAGGAGGATTTGCGAAAAATATATGGATTGGATGATCAAACTTATTCCCGACTTGAAAAGTATATTAAAATTGATAACCAGCCCAGTGAGAAAATGGAAGATTTTGCTCCTATAAAAGAAGCAATACCGGTGATTGAGCTCAACACGGCTGATACATTCCGGCTTACGCTACTTCGGGGAATAGGCCCGGTATATGCCCGCAGAATTTGCAAATACAGGGATCTTCTGGGTGGATTTGTTTCAAAGAAGCAACTTAAAGAAGTCTACGGAATTACTGAAGATCTGGTGTCAATTAATGATACCATCATGAGTATTGACAGGGATGAAATAAACAAGATTGATGTAAATAAGGCAAAATTTGCAGATTTGATAAGGCATCCCTATTTAAATGAATATCAGACCAGGGCTATAATACAATACCGGCAGTACAGGAAACGAATAAATGATCTGAGCGAACTGGTCTCTAACAATATTTTGGATAAAGAAACGTATCAACTTATGAAACCTTACTTAAAGGCAGGCGCTGAATAAAGGAAAAGGAACAGCCTGCTCGAAAGTTTTAAGTCTTAATTGATTGATTTTTGGTTTTTTGAAATCGATGAGAAAAAAATATTTTTTTGTTCTTATCGTTTTGAGAATGTGGAATTAATTTAATAGATTTGCGGCTCAATTAAAAACAAGGAGGTCTAGTATGATCGTAGTACAAGTTAAAGATGGTGAAAACATTGAAAGGGCATTAAAAAAATTTAAGAGAAAGTTTGAGAAAACTGGTGTGATGAAGGAAGTAAGGGAAAGACAGGCATATACCAAGCCTTCCATGAAAAAGAGAGAACAGAAGAAGAGAGCAATTTACAGACAGAAGCTAAAGGAAAGACAGGAATAACGAGGTAGGTAATTTAACTTACCCGGAAGAAGGATCAGTTCAAGCCAAGTAGCATGTACAGGGAAGATTTTATTAAATATTTGCAGTTTGAAAAACGATATTCAAACCACACTGTACGGGCTTACAGAAATGATTTGAACCAGTTCTTTGACCACGTGCAGCAAATTTGCGATACGGAAGATGTAAAAAACATTACCCACAAAGAGATACGTTCATGGATTGCGGAGTTTGTGGATCATAATATATCGGAACGTACCATTAACCGGAAGATTTCAACCTTACAGTCCTATTTCAGGTATTTGATGCGGATGGGGTATATAAAGCTCAATCCCATGGGAAAGGTATACAGACCAAAAGTTGGCCGACGTTTGCCTTACTTTGTAAATGAGAACCAAATGGAGCTTTTGTTGAATAAGGATATTTTTTCCGGTGATTTTTTTGGAAAACGTGACCAGGTAATCATTGAGATGCTTTATCAAACGGGGATTCGACTGTCTGAACTGATCAACCTTAGGGATCAGGATTTGGATCACGGGAAACATCAGATCAGGATTACAGGCAAAAGGAACAAGGAGCGGATTATTCCTATTACAAATGACTTATATCAACTGATTGCAGTTTATCAAAAAAGCAGGGATGGGAAGTTTTCCAGGATGGGTGAAGATTACCTGGTTGTTACTGATAAAGGCAGGAAGGTTTATGAAAAGTTTGTTTACCGTAAAGTAAGGAAATATTTAACTTACATTACTACCATTGAGAAAAAAAGCCCCCATGTATTAAGACATACTTTCGCCACCCACATGCTCAACAGTGGAGCTGATCTAAACGCGATTAAGGAGTTGTTGGGTCATGCCAATCTATCAGCAACGCAGGTATATACCCACAGTACTTTCGAGAAACTGAAAAAAATATACAAACAGGCACACCCCAGAAATTAATAAACAATACAAGGAGGATTATTTATGGACATAAAAATACATTCCATACATTTTGACGCCGATAAAAAATTGGTGGAATTTGTTGAAAAAAAAGTAAGTAAACTGGATCAGTTCTATGATAACATTATCGGGGCTGAGGTATTTTTGAGGTATGAAAAGGATCAGACACCCGATAACAAAATATCGGAGATCAAACTTCAAATACCGGGGAGTGACTTATTCGCTAAGAAACAGTCAACTACATTTGAAGAAGCCACTGATTTAGCTGTAGATGCTTTACGCAAGCAGTTAACCAAAAGAAAAGCCAAGCAAAGGGGGCTTTAAAATTTAAAAAAATTAGATAAATAAATTTTGTAAGATAAATAAAATATATATACCTTTGCGAACCGATTTTCGGATTAAATAAAGTTCTTTATATTGTTGCTTTTAGGTTGTTGCCGATGTAGCTCAGTTGGTCTAGAGCAGCTGATTTGTAATCAGCAGGCCGTGGGTTCGAATCCCTCCATCGGCTCCTGTTTGGGGAGGTACCAAAGTGGCCAACTGGGGCAGACTGTAAATCTGCTGGCTTATGCCTTCGTAGGTTCGAATCCTGCCCTCCCCACGAAAGGCAACCAGCGGGAGTAGCTCAGTTGGCAGAGCATCAGCCTTCCAAGCTGAGGGTCGCGGATTCGAATTCCGTCTCCCGCTCACTTTTTGCCGATGTAGCTCAGGGGTAGAGCGCTTCCTTGGTAAGGAAGAGGTCACGGGTTCAAATCCCGTCATTGGCTCGAGCCAGGGTTTAACAAATTAACCGATATATGAACAAACCAAACCGTAAATTTAATACTTGAAGTTATGGCAAAAGAAAAATTTGAGCGATCGAAAGAACACGTAAATATCGGGACGATAGGTCACGTTGATCATGGCAAAACTACCCTGACGGCAGCCATTACCAAAATATTGCACGAAAAAGGGCTGTCCGAAGTGAGGAGTTTTGATTCTATCGACAATGCTCCTGAAGAAAAAGAGAGAGGTGTTACCATTAACTCTGCCCACGTTGAGTACCAGACGGAGAAGAGGCATTATGCTCACGTGGATTGTCCCGGACACTCCGATTATGTTAAGAACATGGTTACCGGTGCAGCTCAGATGGATGGTGCGATCCTCGTTGTTGCCGGTACAGACGGGCCAATGCCGCAGACTCGCGAGCACATCCTACTGGCACGTCAGGTGAACGTTCCAAAAATTGTTACTTATCTTAATAAAATCGACCTGGTGGATGATCCAGAATTGATCGAACTGGTTGATATGGAAATCCGTGAATTGTTGGATTTCTATGATTTCGACGGTGAAAATTCACCTATTATCCACGGTTCCGCGCTTAAAGCCTTAAACGGCGATAAGGAGCAGGAAGAAAAGGTTATGGAACTGATGAGTGCCGTTGACGAATACATTCCTGTTCCACCCAGAGATAAAGACAAGCCTTTCCTGATGCCGGTTGAAGACGTATTTTCCATTACCGGCCGTGGTACCGTTGCTACAGGTAGAGTGGAAACAGGCGTAATCAAGACGGGTGAAGAAGTTGAAATGATTGGCCTTGGAGCTGAGAAAAAGAAAACTGTTGTAACCGGTGTGGAAATGTTTAGAAAAATACTGGATACCGGCGAGGCAGGTGACAACGTTGGACTCCTCCTTAGAGGTATCGATAAGAAAGAGGTTAAGCGGGGAATGGTTATCGCACGACCCGGTTCAATCACACCACATACCAAGTTCAAAGCTGAGGTATATGTACTGAAGAAAGAAGAAGGTGGTCGTCACACACCATTCCATCAAAACTACAGACCTCAGTTCTATATCAGGACCATGGACGTTACAGGAACCGTAGTTCTTCCGGAAGGTACGGAAATGGTTATGCCTGGTGACAATGTTACCATTACCGTTGAACTGATTTATCCTGTAGCACTTAACCAGGGACTGCGTTTTGCTATCCGTGAAGGCGGCAGAACCGTTGGTGCTGGTCAGGTTACTGAAATTGTAGAATAATATTTTCCGGGGATGTTGCGTTGGTGAAACGAACATCCTTCTAATACACGGGTGTAGCTCAGTTGGTAGAGCAGCGGTCTCCAAAACCGCAGGTCGTGAGTTCGAGTCTTGCCACCCGTGCTAAATCTTTTTTAGAATGAAGATAAAATCCTATTTGCAAGAATCTTATAACGAACTGGTACACAAAGTATCCTGGCCAACATGGAGCGAGCTGCAACGAAGTGCGGCAATAGTAATGGTTGCTTCCTTGATTATTGCAATTATTGTATTTCTTATGGATTTTTCTTTCAGGCACATTATGGATTTTATCTATGCAATGTTTTACTAATTCAGAATGAGGTGTTGCGGAAATGGCTGAAAATGATAAGAGATGGTATGTGTTGCGCGCAATAGGAGGGAAGGAAAAACAAGTTAAAGAGTACGTGGAAAATGACATTTCCAAGGGGAAGATAAGCGACTATGTTTCGCAGGTGCTTATCCCCACCGAGAAAGTTTACCAGATACGTAACGGGAAAAAAATCAGCAAGGAGCGAAATTTTTTTCCCGGTTATGTATTGATTGAGGCCATTTTAACCGGGGATATTCTGCATTATCTGGAAAATCTTCCCAACGTGATCGGATTTCTGAAAACTGAGGGCAACAAACCATCACCACTGCGAAAAAGTGAAGTGAACCGCATTCTTGGAAAGGTAGATGAGCTGGCTGAAAGTGATGAGGAATTGAATGTTCCATTTTACGTAGGTGAAACGGTCAAGGTAATAGATGGTCCGTTCAATAACTTCAGCGGGGTGATTGAAGAAGTGAACGAGGAGAAGAAGAAGCTCAAGGTTATGGTTAAGATATTTGGAAGAAAAACTCCATTGGAATTAAGTTTTATGCAAGTTGAAAAAGAATAAACTATAAGAAAATCGTTATGGCAAAAGTAGTTGAAGGCGTAATTAAATTACAAATTCGTGGAGGTCAGGCAAACCCTTCACCTCCGGTTGGCCCGGCTTTGGGTGCTAAGGGCGTTAATATCATGGAGTTTTGTAAAAAGTTTAATGCCAAGACACAAGATAGAACGGGAAAGGTTATTCCAGTAATTATAACTGTTTACTCAGATAAATCTTTCGACTTTGTAACGAAAACTCCACCGGCCCCGATTCAGTTGCTTGAGGCTTCCAAGTTAAAGGGAGGATCCTCCGAGCCCAACCGTGAAAAGGTAGGAGTAGTTACATGGAAGCAGATACAAACAATTGCGGAAGATAAGATGGAAGACTTAAATGCCTTTACCATTGAGTCAGCAATGAAGATGATTGCCGGAACAGCACGTAGTATGGGAATAACTGTTAAAGGTAAGTTTCCTGGTAAACAATAAAATTTAAACAGCGATGACGAAACTGACAAAAAATAGAAAACAGGTTTTAGAGAAGTTTGATAAAACTGCCCTTTATTCGCTGGATGAAGCAGCAAAGTTGGTAAAGGATATTACCACTACCAGTTTCGATGCTTCTGTGGATATGGATGTTCGCCTGGGTGTAGATCCCAGAAAACCCAACCAGATGGTTAGGGGAGTTGTTACTCTGCCCCATGGAACTGGTAAAGAAACAAGGGTATTGGCCCTATGCTCAGCCGATAAGGAAGAAGAGGCCAAAGAGGCAGGTGCTGATTTCGTGGGACTCGATGAATACGTTAAAAAGATCAAGGATGAGGGCTGGACCGATTTTGACGTGGTAATTACCCAGCCTTCCGTTATGCCAAAAGTGGGGCAGTTGGGTAAAATTCTTGGCCCCCGGGGCCTGATGCCCAATCCCAAAAGTGGTACCGTTACCGATAATATTGGTGAAGCAATAAAAGAGGTAAAAAAGGGAAAGATTGATTTTAAAGTGGATAAAACGGGTATCATCCATACCTCTATTGGTAAGGTATCTTTTTCAGAGCAGCAGATTGTGGACAATGCAAAAGAATTACTCAATACCATAAGAAAACTGAAACCGACTGCTGCAAAAGGTACTTATATAAAAAGCGTAACCATTTCGAGTACCATGAGTCCTGGTATCAAAATTGATCCCAGTTATTTGAGAAAAAGTGCATAATCTGGTAAACTGAAAGTAAGAATTTGATGGCTTTATGAAATCACTAGAGGAAAAGAAACAAATAGTCAACGATCTTGTTGAAGATATAAAAAATTCAACTCACTTTTATCTGGCTGATATATCAGGTCTGAATGCCTCGGAAACCGTGAGCCTCAGGAGAAAGTGCTTTGAAAGCGACATGAAATTAATGGTGGTAAAAAACACGCTTTTAAAAAGGGCATTGGATCAGTTGGATATGGGCGTTGGTGATCTGTATGAAGTGCTGGACGGCCCTACTTCCATTATATTTTCGGAAAAAGGTGCTGAGCCGGCCAAGGTTATTAAGGATTTTCGTAAGAAGAAGGACAGACCTTTATTGAAAGGAGCTTACGTTGAAGAATCCATTTATATAGGGGATGATAAACTGGAAGATCTTTCTAAGATCAAATCCAAGGAAGAACTTATTGGAGATCTTATATTACAGTTGAGGTCACCAATGAACAATGTGATCTCTTCACTGAGGTCAGGCAACGACATTCTCTCAGGAGTAATGAAAACACTATCAGAAAAGAAAGAAGAGTAAAACAATTTAAAATTATTAAAATCTAGAAAAAATGGCAGATTTAAAAGCGCTTGCAGAAGAATTGGTTAACTTGAGTGTGAAAGAAGTTAACGAACTCGCAGACATATTGAAGGATGATTACGGTATTGAACCGGCATCCGCTCCCGTTGTAGCTGCAGGACCCGCTGAAGGTGCTGAAGAAGGAGCTGCAGAAGAACAAACCGAATTTGATGTTGTGCTGAATTCAGCCGGTAATGCAAAATTGCAAGTTGTTAAACTTGTTAAGGAGTTAACCGGACTTGGACTGAAAGAAGCCAAGGAACTGGTAGATTCCCTACCTAAGCCTATAAAGGAAGCGATGCCTAAAGAAGAAGCTGAATCTTTAAAATCTAAATTAGAAGACGCCGGCGCAGAAGTTGAACTTAAATAGAATTCGGTTAAACTGGAATAATATGAAGGTTTTGAATCCCGTTCCTAAAGGGGATTCTTAACCTTTATTCCCTATTTATAGGGGTCAGAAATTTTATTGTAGTAGTGGTTAGTTAATAATTCTTGGAATAAAATGGCAATACAACAGTCTCAAAGAATCAATTTCGCATCTACCAAGAATCAATTGCCTTATCCTGACTTTCTTGAAATACAGTTAAAATCATTTAAAAACTTCTTTCAGCTAGATACTACGCCCGAAGAAAGAAAGCAGGAGGGTTTATATCAGGTATTTCAGGAAAATTTTCCGATTACTGATACCAGAAACAATTTTGTTCTGGAATTTTTGGATTATACAATTGATCCCCCGAGGTACACCATATACGAATGTATTGAACGGGGCCTTACCTACAGTGTACCACTTAAGGCTAAATTAAAGCTTTATTGTACCGATCCCGAACATGAAGATTTTGATACGGTGATCCAGGATGTTTATTTTGGCACCGTACCTTATATGACGGAGAAAGGTTCATTTGTAATCAATGGTGCTGAGAGGGTCGTGGTTTCGCAGCTGCATCGTTCACCAGGCGTATTTTTCGGGCAAAGCATCCATGCCAACGGTACCAAGTTATATTCGGCAAGAGTGATTCCTTTCCGTGGATCATGGATTGAATTTGCCACCGATGTGAACAATGTCATGTATGCCTACATTGACAGAAAGAAAAAATTACCCGTTACCACGCTTTTAAGAGCCATTGGTTATGAAAGTGATAAGGATATCCTGGAAATTTTTAACCTCGCCGATGAGATTAAGGTTTCCAAGCCCAACCTGGAAAAAGTAGTTGGCAGAAATCTGGCTGCAAGAGTTCTTCGGTCATGGGTTGAGGATTTCGTTGATGAGGATACCGGCGAAGTGGTTTCCATTGAAAGAAATGAGGTGGTTATTGAGCGTGATACGGTAATTGAGGAGAAACACCTTGACCAGATCATCGACTCAGGAGCGGAGAGCATATTGTTACATAAAGAGGACTACAGCCAGTCCGATTATGCAATAATATACAATACATTACAAAAAGATCCTTGTAACTCAGAGAAAGAAGCAGTGATGCAGATCTACCGGCAGCTTAGAAATTCGGAGCCACCGGATGAAGCCACTGCCAGGGATGTAATAGATAAACTCTTTTTCTCCGATACACGGTATGACCTTGGAGAAGTGGGCCGTTACAGGCTCAATAAAAAGCTGAAGCTGGATACTTCCATTGATACAAAGGTATTAACCAACGATGATATCATCGAGATCATCAAATATCTGATCGAGTTGATCAATTCAAAAACCAATGTGGATGATATTGATCACTTGAGTAATCGTCGTGTCCGGACGGTAGGTGAACAATTATACAACCAGTTTGGAGTGGGTTTGGCCAGGATGGCAAGGACCATAAGGGAAAGGATGAACGTGAGGGACAATGAAGTGTTCACGCCTATCGATCTGATCAACTCCAAGACCTTATCATCAGTTATCAATTCCTTCTTTGGAACGAACCAGCTTTCTCAGTTCATGGACCAGACCAATCCACTGGCAGAGATGACCCATAAGCGCAGACTGTCAGCCCTTGGACCCGGAGGTCTTTCAAGAGAACGTGCGGGATTTGAGGTTAGAGACGTTCATTATACCCATTACGGCAGGTTATGTCCGATTGAAACCCCTGAGGGTCCGAATATCGGTCTCATTTCGTCCATGTGCGTATATGCCAAGATCAATAATCTCGGATTCATTGAAACACCCTATCGAAGGGTTGAAGAAGGAAAGGTTAATCTGACACAGGATGGGGCTATTTACCTCAGTGCTGAAGAGGAAGAGGCCCGAATGATTGCCCAGGCAAACGCATCCATAAATGATGAAGGCGCTTTTGAAACGGAAAGGGTTAAGGCACGCCACGACGGTGAGTTCCCATATGCTGAGTCAAGCAGCGTGGATTTGATGGACGTTGCTCCAAATCAAATTGCATCCATTGCAGCTTCACTGATCCCCTTCCTTGAGCACAACGACGCAAACCGCGCGCTGATGGGATCCAACATGATGCGTCAGGCTGTGCCTCTGATTAAACCCGATGCACCTATTGTAGGCACCGGGCTGGAACACGCTGTTGTTCGAGATTCCCGTCTTCAGATCATTGCAGAAGGTGATGGAACAGTTGAATATGTGGATGCCAATGAAATCGTCGTCAATTATGAGAAAACCGATGACGAGCAATTTGTTAGCTTTGAAGGAGATGTGAAGCGCTACCGGTTGCCCAGGTATCACAAAACCAATCAGAATACCAGCATAACCCTGAAGCCAATAGTAAGAAAAGGTGAGAAGGTCCATAAAGGTAAGGTGCTTACCGAAGGATATGGAACAGAAAGTGGTGAGCTGGCTCTGGGTAAGAATCTGAAAGTGGCCTTTATGCCCTGGAAAGGCTACAATTTTGAGGATGCCATTGTGATTTCCGAAAATGTAGTGAAGAATGATGTGTTTACTTCCGTGCACATTGAAGAACATGTTATGGAAGTAAGGGATACAAAACGGGGTTTGGAAGAATTGACAGCAGACATTCCCAATGTCAGCGAAGATGCAACCCGTGATCTTGATGAAAACGGCATTATCAGGATTGGCGCTCAGGTCAATCCCGGTGACATCATCATTGGTAAGATCACCCCCAAAGGGGAATCCGATCCTTCACCTGAGGAAAAACTGCTGAGGGCCATTTTCGGAGATAAGGCAGGCGACGTAAAGGATGCTTCTCTAAAGGCAAGTCCTTCTCTTAGCGGTATTATCGTGGACAAAAAATTGTTCACACGCGCAGTTAAGGATAAAAAGGCCAGGGATACGGATAAAGAAAAACTGGAAAGCCTTGACAAAGAGTATGGACAAAAAATTGAAGAGCTGACCAATAAACTGATCGATAAACTGACCGTACTTGTCAACGGGAAAACTTCTCAGGGCGTTAAAGATTATTACAACGCCACTGTAGTGCCCAAAGGCAAGAAGTTTACTCAGAAAATTCTTCAGGACATCGATTTCACCAATGTAAGTCCGAAAAAATGGACAACAGATAAGGGTAAGAATGAAACCATCAAGACCCTGCTTCACAATTACAACATCAAACGACGTGAAATTGAAGGTCAGTTAAGGCGCGAGAAATACAATATAACCATTGGCGATGAATTGCCTACCGGCATTGTACAGATGGCCAAGGTTTATATTGCCAAAAAGCGTAAGATAACTGTTGGTGATAAGCTTGCAGGGCGTCATGGAAACAAGGGTATCATTTCGAAGATTGTGAGAACCGAAGATATGCCATTCCTGCAGGACGGTACACCGGTAGACATCGTACTTAACCCGTTGGGTGTGCCATCCAGGATGAACCTCGGCCAGATTTACGAATCGGTGCTTGGCTGGGCCGGGGAAAAACTCGGATTGAAATTCTCAACGCCAATTTTTGACGGAGCTACGCTTGAGGAAATCAATGAATATACTGAAAAAGCAGGGCTTCCACCCTATGGTAAGACATACCTTTACGACGGAGGATCAGGCGAAATGTTTGATCAGCCTGCTACCGTCGGTGTTATATATATGCTGAAACTGGGTCACATGGTAGAAGATAAAATCCATGCACGGTCCATTGGTCCCTATTCATTAATCACGCAACAGCCACTGGGTGGTAAAGCTCAGTTTGGCGGCCAGCGTTTTGGTGAAATGGAGGTATGGGCACTAGAAGCATTTGGCGCATCCAATATCCTCCAGGAAATGTTGACCGTCAAGTCGGATGACGTCAATGGTAGGGCCAAAGCCTATGAAAGTATTGTGAAGGGAGATCCCTTGCCCGTGGCAGGTATCCCTGAATCGTTCAACGTCCTGCTGCATGAGCTCAGAGGACTTGGACTGAGCATTAAGCTCATTAAAGAATAAAGCAATACTTTCGAAATAAATCAACTTGTTGTGTGTTTTAAAATTAATCTATAACCTATGGCATTCAGAAGGGAAAATAAATTATCAAGCGATTTTACTAAAGTTGCAGTAGGTTTGTCTTCTCCCGAGGAGATTTTGGAAAATTCCCATGGAGAAGTTCTTAAGCCTGAAACAATCAATTACAGGACCTATAAGCCAGAGCGCGACGGATTGTTTTGTGAGCGGATATTTGGTCCTGTAAAGGATTATGAATGTCATTGCGGAAAATACAAAAGAATCCGCTATAAAGGCATTGTTTGCGACAGATGTGGGGTAGAGGTAACAGAGAAAAAAGTCCGCAGAGAACGTATGGGGCATATTGCCCTGGTGGTTCCGGTTGCCCATATCTGGTATTTCCGTTCATTACCGAACAAAATCGGGTTATTGCTGGGTCTTCCAACCAAAAAGCTTGATTCAATCATATACTATGAGCGTTATGTAGTCATCAATCCCGGGATAAAAGCCCAGGACGGAATAAAATACCTGGATTTCCTCACCGAGGAAGAATACCTGGATATTCTGGAATCTTTACCCAAGGATAATCAACAGCTCGATGATTCAGATCCCAATAAGTTCATAGCTGATATGGGGGCTGAAGCACTTTATAAACTTCTTTCCAGGCTGGATCTGGATGAACTGTCCTATTCCCTGAGGAATAAGGCAGACAATGAAACCTCCCAGCAAAGGAAAAAGGAAGCATTGAAACGGCTTCAGGTCGTGGAAGCTTTCAGGGCCTCCAAGGAAACCAACCGTCCGGAATGGATGATCACCAAAGTGGTGCCGGTCATTCCGCCTGAACTGAGACCTTTGGTTCCTTTGGATGGGGGCCGTTTCGCTACATCCGACCTGAACGACCTTTACAGAAGGGTTATCATCAGGAATAACCGTCTGAAACGGCTGATAGAAATCAAAGCTCCTGAAGTGATCCTCAGGAATGAAAAACGAATGCTTCAGGAGGCTGTCGATTCGCTTTATGATAATTCCAGGAAGTCCAATGCAGTAAAAACTGATTCCAACAGGGCACTCAAATCATTAAGCGATAGTTTGAAGGGTAAGCAGGGACGGTTCAGGCAAAATCTCCTAGGTAAGCGTGTTGATTATTCTGCACGTTCCGTGATTAGTGTGGGTCCTGAACTGAAGATGCATGAGTGCGGGATCCCGAAGGATATGGCTGCTGAGCTGTACAAGCCATTTATAATAAGGAAATTAATTGAGCGCGGTATTGTCAAGACCGTGAAATCTGCCAAGAAAATCGTAGACAGGAAGGATCCCGTGGTTTGGGATATACTGGAAAATGTGATGAAGGGTCATCCTGTGTTGCTGAACCGTGCTCCTACGCTCCACAGGTTGGGAATCCAGGCATTTCAACCCAAGTTGATTGAAGGAAAAGCCATTCAGCTGCATCCATTGGTATGTACACCATTTAACGCCGACTTCGACGGCGACCAGATGGCCGTACATCTGCCTTTGGGTAATGCTTCAATTGTGGAAGCCCAGTTGCTGATGCTTTCCACACACAATGTGCTGAACCCTGCAAACGGCGCCCCTATTACCGTGCCCTCACAGGACATGGTTCTTGGTCTCTATTATATTACCAAGGAACGCAAAGGTGCTAAAGGCGAAGGATTGAGATTCTATTCTCCCGAAGAAGCAATTATTGCCTATAATGAAGGTGCCGCCGATCTGCATGCTGGTGTAAAGGTACGTATAGACGACTATGACGAAAACGGCAGTAAAGTAAAAAAAGTCATCGACACCACCATCGGCAGGATTGTTTTTAACCAGTATATACCTGAAGGCTTTGGTTTTGTCAATAAACTGCTTACCAAGAAAAACCTCAGGGATCTTATCGGAGAGGTACTGAAACGAACGAATGCGCCAAAGATTGGCAAATTCCTGGATGACATAAAAGACCTTGGCTTCCATACTGCATTCCGTGGTGGCCTGTCATTTAATCTGGATGATATCATCATACCTCAGGAAAAAGAAGAGCTGGTACCCTCTGCTTACGAGCAGGTTGATGAGGTGATGAACAATTACAACATGGGCTTTATCACCAATAAGGAGCGTTATAATCAGATCATTGATATTTGGACCCATACCAACGCCAATCTGACACAAACCTTGATGAATAAACTGAGCAGCGATAACCAGGGCTTCAATCCTGTATATATGATGCTGGATTCGGGTGCCAGGGGCTCAAAAGAACAGATTCGTCAGCTATCCGGTATGAGGGGACTGATGGCTAAGCCGCAGAAATCAGGTACAGCTGGTTCCGAAATTATCGAGAACCCCATCCTGTCAAACTTCAAGGAAGGCCTTTCTGTTCTTGAGTACTTTATTTCAACCCACGGTGCACGCAAGGGTCTTGCTGATACCGCCCTGAAAACCGCTGACGCGGGTTATCTCACACGTCGTCTCGTGGATGTCTCCCAGGATGTGATCGTAAGGGAGGAAGACTGTGGTACGCTGAGAGGTCTTGTAGTAGGACCCATCAAGAAAAATGAAGAGGTCATCGAAACCCTCGGAGAACGTATCCTGGGCAGATTGTCGGTACATGATATATTCCACCCCTTCACCGGTGATTTGATTGTTGAGGCGGGTTCAATGATTACAGAAGACATAGCCCGTCAGATCGAAGAATCACCGCTGGAGCAGGTAGAGATACGTTCGGTATTAACCTGTGAAACCAAAGATGGGGTTTGCTCCAAATGCTACGGCAGGAACCTGGCAACCGGCAAACTGGTTGAAAAAGGAGAGTCTGTTGGAGTAATTGCTGCTCAGTCAATTGGAGAGCCTGGCACCCAGCTCACGCTGAGAACCTTCCACGTGGGTGGTACCGCCTCGAACATTGCGGCCAATAACAGCATCGTATCCAAATATGAAGGTTACATAGAGCTGGATGAGCTGCGTACGGTTCCCAAAGTGGAAGAAGACGGAAAGAAAGTAGATATTGTCATTGGCCGGTTGGCTGAAATGAGGATTATTGATAAGAATACAAATATTGTTCTTACAACTAACAACATACCTTATGGTTCCCGGCTATACTTCGAAAGCGGAGATGAAGTTAAGAAAGGCGACACCATCTGTGAATGGGATCCCTACAATGCAGTGATCATATCTGAGGCTGAAGGTAAGATTCAGTTCAAGAATGTAATCTATGGCATCACTTACAAAGAAGAATCTGACGAACAGACCGGATTCAAAGAGAAAGTAATTATCGAAACCAAGGATAAGAAAAAGAATCCCGAAATACAGATTGTCAACGATGAAGGTGATGTACTGAAAACTTATAACCTGCCTGTTGGAGCCCACGTGGTTACCGAAGAGGGAGTAGAAGTCAAGACAGGTGATACGCTGGTCAAGATACCGAGAACCGTTGGTAAGTCGGGTGACATTACCGGTGGTCTGCCTCGTGTTACTGAGCTGTTCGAGGCAAGAAATCCATCGAACCCTGCTGTAGTTTCCGAAATTGACGGAGAGGTTTCCTTCGGTAAGATTAAGCGGGGTAACCGGGAGATCATCATACAGTCGAAGAGTGGTGAAGTCAAAAAATACCTGGTATCCCTCTCGAAACAAATCCTTGTTCAGGAGAACGATTATGTCAAGGCAGGAACACCATTGTCGGACGGTGCCATTACTCCTTCTGATATACTGTCTATTAAAGGGCCGACCAAGGTTCAGGAGTATATTGTAAATGAAGTACAGGAGGTATACAGGCTACAGGGCGTTAAGATCAATGACAAGCACTTTGAGATCATCGTACGTCAGATGATGCGTAAAGTAGTCATTGAAGATCCCGGCGATACCAAGTTCCTGGAAAATCAGATCGCCGATAAGTGGGAATTCCAGGAAGAAAACGACTGGATCTACGACAAGAAGGTTATTGTGGATGCAGGAGATTCCGAAACCTTACGTTCCGGTCAGATTGTCACTGCAAGAAAGCTGAGAGACGAGAATTCCATGCTTAAGCGCAGAGACATGCAACCGGTAGAGGCCAGGGATGCAGTTCCTGCAACCTCCAGCCAGAAGCTACAAGGTATTACGAGAGCCGCACTGCAAACGAAGAGCTTCCTTTCGGCTGCCTCATTCCAGGAAACAACACGTGTTCTGAATGAAGCTGCCATCAGGGGTAAGGAAGATCCGCTTATTGGCTTGAAAGAAAATGTGATTGTTGGCCATAAGATACCTGCAGGTTCCGGAAACAGAGACTTTGACGATATTATTGTGGGTTCTATGGAGGATTACCAGCAGATGACCAGAAGCGAAAAAGAAAAGCAGGAAGCCAATTCCAAATAAAAGGAAAACGTTATGAGTGATCAGCAAAATAACAACAGCAACAACGAAGAAGGTGGCAACAGGAATCAGATCAACATCCACCTTAGTGAGGAAGTTGCGCAGGGAATTTATTCCAACCTGGCTGTTATTAACCACTCAAGTTCGGAGTTCATTCTTGATTTTATAAGGGTAATGCCGGGTGTGCATAAAGCTGATGTAAAATCAAGGGTGATTTTAACACCGGAACATGCCAAACGTTTTCTGAATGCGCTTCAGGATAACATTCAAAAGTATGAGGAGATGTACGGTGAGATTCAGGTAGATAAAAAGGGGAAAGGCCCCGATATACCGATGAATTTCGGTGGGCCCACCGCACAGGCTTGAATCTTAAAAATTAACTGAATAAAAAAAACAGGCTGCTCCATAGGGAACAGCCTGTTTTTTTGTATCGTTTTTTCAAACATTTATAGGGCTCAATTATAATTTTGTAAAACTTCAATTCGTTAAAAAGGAAAAAGCCATCAACCGCGTGGCCGGTTTGTAAGTTGTTAAAATTGAGTACACAAAATAGCGGTCCCAAATTATCCAATATTTTTTTGGTTAGAAATTAAAGCCTGACAAGGGATCGTTCCCCCTTCATTAGCTGCGCATAATGAAGGGGGTTTTTTACAGGTATTTCCTGTTCAAGTGAGATTTTCTGTTTCGGGATTGTGCATGCAGGCTCAGTCATCAAAACCGGGACGGTGAAACTTCGGTGCATTTGGGAAATCTATCAGTATTTCTTCCCGTAACCTTTTTAGCTGATTGATGATTTGGAAAATTTCGACTTCTTTGTCATAAAATGAAGCAATTATATTTTCCCACGAATCTCTTGAACGATCTGCTAATATGAGGGCTACCTTGGCAGCACCGGTAGATTCTTCAACGGCAAATGATTCTTCTTCATCAAGCAATCCCTGAATCGCCCTGCAAATCTTGATGGGTATCATGGTATGATCCCAATGAACCACCTCCAGATTGTTGAAAAGAAGCTTATGTTCTTTCTGGTTCACCCGGCGGTTGAGTTTGTTTTTCATATCCTTCCGGTTATTATAGATCCACTCAGATACCATAAGAGAGTATTTCTCTGCAGCTTTAACCAGGGGGTGCTTTTTGATTTCTTCCTGAATTTTTTTGTATGCCTTATAATCTATTTCCCTTAATTCAATCCCCCTTTTCCTGATTTCTCTGTCAATATAGTACCGGGTTTTTTCACGAATGCATTGAATGTCGTCAATAAACTCCTTGCGTGTGGGCTCATGATGAACCAACCTGCCACGACGTTTTTTTTCATTGTAATAATGTCTGCACCGGTTTTTAAATTGACATCGCTGGCACCATTGATCGCAATAAAAGTAAATGGAAGGAATAAATCTACCGGCCCGACCGGGCAGGAAAAGTTTATGGATTTCATTTTCGCCGGAATCATCTTCTTCATCATAATCGGATTCAGGGTCATATTTCATTTCAATAAAGTCCTCAACCTCTTCAATTTCTTCATCCGATTCATCTGTAAATTCTTTAATATTAGAGCATATGTCGCAATAACCCGGGAAAGGGCAGTTTGATTCATCGTAATCGCAAAATTCCAGGTTAATTTCACCATTTGCCAGGAAGACATGTTCATCGTCCCAAACTTTAAGTAACTGTCTGTATCTTAAACGTCCGGGTACACCGTTAGGAAATTCCGGGTAGAAATAATAAGCTTTCAAAAGATATTCCATTTCTATGGCGAGAATTTCGAGTTGGTTCCCGGTAAGCAGATCTTCAGGAGGAAAGGATATCGAAGGAATGCCAACTATTTCGGAAATCTTCCGGCGAGGTCCGTACCTGAATGCTTCTGAGAAGGGGAGTTCTTCATCATCCAATGTATTTCCAAAGAATACACGTAAATCTTCATCGGGAACATTGCGTGCGGAAGCACGCATGTCACTGATCAATTGTTCCAGGTAACGTTTCATTTTCAGGATTTACTAATACCTCATTACAAAAATAAGAAATTGATTTTTTTATACCACTTTTTCTGGCTGTAAAATTTCCAAGAAAAGGATTTGTCGGCAAAATACAGGCTAATTTTTTAAAATCCATCCTTTATGGTATTTTTGATCCCGGATCGTAATTTAAAAAGCTGAGAAATATTTATGGAGCTTTATCAGGCCCTCATTTTGTTTATTGTTGCTACTGTTGTGATTGCTATTGCAGGAACTAAGCTTACCCGTACTGCCGATCAGCTTGCTGATCTGACGGGGTTTGGCGAAGCCTTGTTTGGAGCAATTTTTCTTGGGGCAATCACCTCATTGGCAGGCATCATTACCTCTGTGGTTGCGGCATTTGAGAATCATCCGGAACTTGCCATAAGCAACGCGATTGGCGGAATTGCAGCGCAAACGGTTTTTTTGTCCATCGCTGATATTATCTATAAAAGGGTCAACCTGGAACATGCGGCTGCCTCATTTGCCAATCTTATGTATGGTGTATTGCTGATCGGTTTGTTGTCCGTGGTTTTGGTCGGCTTTTCCGGTCCGGAGGTATCGGTACTTCAAGTGCATCCCCTTTCTGTTTTGATGCTTATCATTTATATTGCCGGCTCTAAACTAATTTCATCGGCCAGGGAAAACCCAATGTGGCGACCTCGCATGACCCTGGAAACTGTTAAAGATATTCCTGCTGAAAATCACCTAAAAAATTTAAGCCTGAAAAAGGTGGTGTTCAGATTTGTCTTGCTGGCAATACTGGTTGCCGGTTCCGGTTATGCCGTTGCCCGTGCGGGTATTGTAATTGCTGGTCAAACAGGTCTTTCCGAAAGCTTTGTAGGAACTTTGTTCACCGCCGTATCCACCTCGCTTCCGGAGCTGATCGTTTCCATTGCTGCCGTACGACAAAGGGCACTTACTTTAGCCGTAAGCAATATCATTGGAGGGAATACCTTCGATGTTCTTTTTGTGGCTTTTGCCGATATGGCCTATAGCAAAGGCAGCATCCTTCATGCCGTTACCCAGGATCAGGTTTTTATAGTGGCCTTAACTTTGCTGATGTCTAGTGCGCTGATATTGGGTTTACTTCATCGAGAGCAGAAAGGAATCGGAAAGATAGGTTGGGAGAGCTTCCTGATTATCATTCTTTATCTTGGAGGAAACGCGTTTTTGCTTTTTGGGTAGGAAATGGTCACGATTTTAAGATTTTTTCAATTTCTGCATCTGCTGATTTTGCATACTCTCTGAGGTTTTCCAGACCAATGAGGGCTTTTGAACTTTCGGGTAACAGCGGGTATTGTCTGGCAGGAATATGTTTTTTGTAATATTCCACAGATGCCTCATTAGTTGCCCCATTTAATATTACAGCCTGAAGGGATTTACCCAGGTCTTCCAGCTTTTTATGAATCCTGATGCTTTCCGATTGCGAGAGCTCATCCGGTTTGGATACCAGGTTGATCCTGGTTTTTTCCGAAATAAACAGGTCTTTGAGCCTGGTATAGTTTTCACGCATGTTTTTAAGCTTTGTAAGGATTGAATCTGTTTCAATCTGTTTTTTCCCTATTTTGATGTTGGAGAGGATCTCCTGTTTCTTATGGATCTTTTCCCGCAGTTTGGTCAGCTCATTGATCCAGGTTAGTGTAAGTTTTGGCAGAGAGAAGAATCGTAATGTCAGGGCTGTGGGAGGCATGTCGAAAACTATGAGATGCTTGTCCTGATGTTTAAGCAAAATGGATTCAAAAGCCTTCATCAGGGCATACTCCTCAATGCCGGGAGAGAACTGGAGTACCTTAAAGTAATTCTTAATGCTGAATGCTTTCTGATAATTGTATTTTCTGCTTACGCTCTCTTCTGTTTCCTTCAGGTACTGTTTGATCCAGCGGTCAGTATCAACCTGTATCACCCACAGGTTGGAAGCGATTTCCAGCGGCTTTTCACCAATGTCGGCCTTAAAAATATCTCCCTGGTTATGTGCCGGATCCATAGAAACCAATAGGGTTCTTTCTGTATTTAGGCTATTCTTTATGGATACCAGCGCTGAAACAGTAGATTTTCCAACCCCTCCCTTTCCCACAAAAAAATTCAATGTTGGGGTAATTGATTTCATTTTATTTGTTAGTTGATGCTTGACAATTGTTATTTTATATTCATTACATTGGATCCAGTAGCGAAAACAGTTCTCCCAGCGGATCATGCGCAGTCTGGATCCGGTTCAGCATGATCCTCAGATCATCTTCCATTTCCGGTAGCAGTTCCATGGTGATGTGCACGGGAGGGGAGGGTATGCCGGTAAATGAGCCTACCACCAGAAGCGCAAATATGTTCCTTAGCTCTCTCTCTTCCCATTCATGCAATTCCGAAACATTGCCCCTGTTTATCTCTTCTATATCCTGCAGCAATTTTTTTAACCTGGATAAGAATTCTGATTTCCCCATAGTCTAATATTTATTCTACCCTGAAGATTTTCTTCTCGGATCGTATTCTTTTGTCGGAGGGAAAATAAAAATAAAGTGCGTATATTACAAACAACACCATTACGGAAAGCGGTATTCTTGGCAGTGCTATAATGAATCCTGCAACCAGGATATAAACCGAAACTGAAGCAAGCGAGAGAAAATCCCTCTCAAATTGCATGAAGCGGTGCTTACTGGTATTTGCTTTGCCTTTCATCCTGTTCACAAACAAAATGCGGTACCAAACCGGCAGTACCACTGCAAAAAGACCAGATGCAACCATCATAATCACCTGAATCCAGTCCTGCTGAACGGGAAGAAACATGTTCACATGAAATTTTACCAGAATGTAAAGGATAATGAATGCTACTATTCCAGGAAGGTTTATAATTAGATAATGCCTAAGCAGTTTTTTTTGCATAATACCCTTTTTGGGAATCTTTTAGAATTTCGCTCATTAAAATTTAGAATTTTAGCCTTTCCATCGTGCAGGTACTTGATATTTGCCTGCCTGCCGGCAAGCCAAGGTGCTTGTAGCTTGGTACTTCAACCGCTCAGGCCGCTTTAGAGCGGCACGACCGTTTGCCTGTTATACCGGCTCTACAACAGGTTGAGGCTTCACGGCAAAGAAGGTTTTCAGTCCTTCTATCACAATGAGCACTACCAGCAGGATGATTAATGCGTTTACCCCAACCAGCAGCCAGTTTTGCTCATTAATAAAGTTGATCTGGTTCAGCACCGAGGCCCACAGGGTCATTACCACCATAAAAACTGCCGGGATTCCTGAGATGAGCCATTTGTACATGCTTTTTCTCCTGAGGTACATGGTGATAACAATCAGTGCCAGGCCAGCCAGTGTCTGGTTCACCGCTCCGAATATGGGCCAGAGCGTTAGTGCCCCTCTTCCGTCTGCTCCTGAAACAAATGCCAGCAAGGCCGCTGTTGCCACTACTACAAAGGTGGAAAAGTAGATGTTTTTGAAAGGTTTAACCTTCAAAAAATCGAACAGTTCGGTAACCACATAGCGTTGTACACGGGTTGCAGAGTCCATGGTGGTAGCGGCAAAAGAAGCCACAAACACACCCATTATGGCAATGGCAACGGATTGGGGTATGCCTGTTGTTTCCACCATATTGGCAGCACCCAGAACAAACGATCCCACTTTATCGCTGAGACCCTCTGCTGCCGTCCACGATGCATAATGATTTGTCCAGGCTGCCGTGCCTGCCAGCATCTGTCCGTTGTGTTCATAGCCCAACCCGATGCCTGCTGCTACAGCAATGGTTACCAGTGTGGCCAGGAAGCCTTCGGTAATCATCGATCCATAACCAACAAACAGGGCATCCGGTTCATTGCGTACCTGCTTGGCAGAAGTGCCTGAAGCCACCAGCGAATGAAACCCGGATATCGCCCCACAGGCAATGGTTATGAAAAGAAAAGGCCACATGGGTGGAGCAGATTGAGGTTGTGTCTGAACTCCCGGGGCCACCACCTGCATATCCGCGGTGAATGTGGCAAAAAATACACCAAGAACCATCAGGCCCATGGCAATCAATAACTGGTAGGAGTTGATGAAATCTCTTGGCTGAAGTAAAGTGGTCACGGGAAGAATTGAAGCAATGTAAGCATAAATAAGCAACGCGATGGTCCAGATACCGGTTGCCGGAATGCCTGCAAGAGAAGGCATGTCAATTGGCAGTTGTGTGCCCACTATTACAGTGATATACATGAGAATGACCGAGATTAGTGACCAGAACAGGATGCTTTTCCCTTTCTTATTGACCAGGAAACCAAGGTTTAGAGCAATAACAATTTGTAGCCACACGGGAATTACAGAGGAGGGATACATGTGAAATATAACGCTGATTACCAATCCGAATATGGCAATAACCAGCCAGAGTTCAAGAAATATGATCACAAAGAAATAAAAGCGGGTGTTGGGAGTCAGGTATTTTGCTGTGAATTCTGAAAGGGATTTTCCCTTGTTCCGCATCGATATAATCAGGGCGCCAAAATCGTGAATGGCACCCATAAATATGCTTCCCACGAATACCCATATGAGAGCGGGTACCCAGCCCCAGATGATGGCAATAGCAGGCCCGACAATAGGTCCCGTTCCGGCGATGGAAGTGAAATGATGTCCGAAAATCACCTCACGCCTGGTGGGTACATAATCTATACCGTCTTTCAATTCCCCTGAGGGAACCTTTGCATCAGGGTCAAGTTTCATGATGTTCCTGCCGATGAATTTCCCGTATATCCGGTACATCGCAATATAACCAAACGCTGCTGCAACCATTATGAATAATGCATCCATAAACCAGTGCTTTCTGTTGTTTGATACAAAATTATCAAAAATAATCCATAATTTTTTCTCAGTCTATATTCACATGCCCTCTGTAAAAAAGAAGGGTTTTGGCCAACTCACCGGTATAACAAGAAAAGCTGGAAACAGTTGAAAAGTTTTAAATTTCTCATCTTATTTATATATTTGCTAACCTTAAATCTGTATTACTCTATATTTAGAGTATTTATAAACATCAGTTATTTAAAAATATAAACGATTGCTAATTTAAATTGAAGCATCAATGAAAATCTTAGTTTGTATAAGTAATGTGCCTGATACCACCACCAAGGTAAGATTTACAGAGGACAGGAAAAAATTTGACACAACTGGTGTACAGTGGGTCATTAATCCCTGGGATGAGCTGGCTTTGACAAGGGCTTTGCAGTTAAAAGAAGACACCAACAATTCCATTGATAATGTAGCTGTTGCTCATGTAGGTGAAAAAGGTTCGGAGGCAACCATACGAAAAGCTTTGGCTATTGGAGCTGATGATGCCATCCGGGTGAATGCAGAGCCCTCCGATGCATTTTTTGTGGCGACTCAACTGGCTGAAGTGGTAAAGCAAAATGGATTTGATATCATCTTTGCAGGCGTTGAATCAAGCGATTACAATGGAAATGCTGTTGGCGGAATGCTTGCTGAACTCCTTGACATGCCGTCGGTATCTGCGGTTTCCTCTTTTGATTTAGAAGGTGACCAGGTTAAAATCACCCGGGATATTGACGGAGGAAAAGAAGAGGTGACTTCACAACTTCCTGTGGTAGCTATCGTGCAGAAAGGGATTGCCATTGAGCCCAGGATTGCCTCTATGAGGGGAATTATGATGGCCCGTAAAAAGCCGCTTAAGGTTATGGAACCGGTTAATGCGGAATCTCTTATAACGTTTAACAGCTTTGAGCTTCCACCGGCCAAGCCTCCGTGTAAAATGGTTGATCCCGAAAATGTGGAAAAACTGGTGGAACTGCTTCAGAATGAGGCAAAAGTTTTTTGATTTTTAAATTATTCAAATACAATATAATATAAAGCTAACATTATGGCAGTATTAGTCTTTACAGAAAACTGGGACGGCAAATTCAAAAAATTATCCTTTGAGCTGGTTTCATATGCAAGCAAGCTGGCTGAAATGGCTGACACCCAAACTGTGGCGTTATCTATTGGCGATGTGGAAGAAGACGAGCTGAAACAGTTGGGAGATTATGGGGCCGAAAAAATTGTATCGGTAAATCAAGACAACCTAAAACAACTGGATAACCAGGCATATACTTCTGTTATAGAACAGGTGGCCAACAATGAAGGCGCCAATCTTATTGTTGTTGCACACAATAATGTCGGGAAAGCTCTTGCTCCCAGGTTATCAGTAAGGTTGAAAGCAGCGCTCGGATCAGAGGTAAATGAATTGCCTGTTAGCCTTGATCCCTTCACCATTAAGAAAAAGGTTTTCTCTGGTAAGGCATTTGCTCAGGTTGAACTGAATACTGAGAAGAAGGTCCTGACCATGGCCCAGAACTCATTCGGTGTTTACGAAAATATACAACAAGCAGATATAGTTAGCATTGAGCCAGAAATTGACAGCGATCAGATCAAAACGGAAGTTACCAATATAGAAAAACACAGAGATAAGCTTCTTCTTACCGATGCCGAACTGGTTGTTTCGGGTGGACGTGGCATGAGATCTCCCGAAAACTGGGATAAGCTTGAGGCTCTGGCTGATGAACTCGGAGCTGCTCTGGCCTGTTCCCGTCCTGTGTCAGATGAAGGTTGGAGACCCCATGAAGAACATACCGGACAAACAGGTAAGATCATTGCTCCCGATCTTTATATTGCTGCCGGAATATCCGGTGCCATACAGCATATTGCCGGAGTGAGCAGGGCCAAATACATTGTTGCGGTCAATAACGACAAAGATGCACCCATATTTGATGTTGCGGATTACGGAATCGTTGGCGATGCCATGAAAGTGTTGCCCGAACTGACGGAAGCACTGAGAAAAGCCAGGTCATAAGCAGGCAAACAAACCAAAATTCCAGTCAACAGGCTGAATTTTGTCTCGGTCTGTTGATTTAAAAATACAAAATATGCTGAAACAGATTGTTTTTATCATTACCTTGCTGGTTACTCTTGGAGTTTTTGCTTATACCGTGATGCACCTGCTCTCCTTTTTTAAGCTTACCAGACAGAATTTTCCAATCAAAAATCCCGGGAAGCGCTTTAACCTGATGATGCAGGTAGCCATCGGCCAGACCAAAATTTTCAGGTATCCTGTGGTTGGATTATTACATGCACTGGTATTCTGGGGATTTTTGGTTATCCTGATCGGAAGCATTGAAATGGTTGTTGACGGTGTATTGGGTACTGAAAGGATATTTAGAGGCCTGGGTGTTGTTTATGATGTGATCATCGGGGCCGGGGATGTGTTTGCACTGATCATTGCCGTAGCCATCATCGTATTTCTTGTCCGTAGAATTTTCCTTCATGTCAAGCGGTTTGGCGGCATTGAAATGGATCATAGAAAACACCTTGACGCTACCGTGGCGCTGACACTGATCTTTTTGCTGATGATCACTTTGCTGGGACTGAACACCTTTTACTATCAGCATGCATTAAGCACAGGTCATGAGATTTATGGAGCTTTCCCGGTCAGTAAATACATTGCACCCTGGTTTGCTTCAATGACAGATCACCAGCTTTATGTTTACCACGAAGTCAACTGGTGGGCCCATATATTGATTATTTTCTTTTTTGCCAACTACCTTCCTTACTCCAAACATTTTCATGTATTCCTCTCTGTTCCCAATGTCTTCCTGAGCAGGCTGGAACCTCTTGGAAAACTGGATACCATGGAAAATGTAAAAAAAGAAGTACAGATGATGATGGATCCCAATGCTTCATTTGAGGAACAAACGGATGAGGAGGAAGTGGAACGTTTTGGGGTGATGGATGTAGAGGATGTTTCCTGGAAAAATTATTTTGATTCCCTTGCCTGCACCCAATGCGGCCGATGTACAGATGTTTGTCCGGCTAATATCACTGGTAAACGGTTGTCACCGAGAAAGATCATTATGGATGTGCGTGAAAGGATGAAAGAAAAAGGTCCCGGAATGGTGAAAAATGGAAAAGAATACTCCGACAATAAATCGTTGCTGAGGGATTATATTACCGAAGAGGAGCTCTGGGCCTGCACTACCTGTAATGCGTGTGCTCAGGAATGCCCGATTAACATCAACCATCCAACACTTATTGTGGAAATGAGAAGGTATCTTGTAATGGAAGAAGCATCCGGTCCGGGAGATTTGAATGCCATATTCAGCAATATTGAGAACAACGGTGCGCCCTGGCAATATTCACATGAAGACAGGATGAACTGGGCCGAAGAGTTGTATGTTAATGAAAAATGATTATTCCAGGCTAAATTGAATTTTTATGACAAAACGTAAGATTGAAGTTCCCATCATGGCCGACCTTCATGCCAGGGGTGAAAAGCCGGAATACCTGGTATGGGTGGGTAGTGCGGGAGCTTTTGACGACCGATATAAGAAAGTGACAAGATCTTTTATCAAAATCATTACTCATCTGAATATTAGCTATGCGGTACTGGGAATTGAAGAAACATCCAGCG
>Ga0207797_1000066_pt1 | contig 65407 bp, 49 predicted proteins | sample PRCRCaboRojoPR_6_FD_187275 | JGI IMG/M metagenome (GOLD analysis project Ga0207797, IMG submission 187275) | Marine sediment microbial community from Cabo Rojo, Puerto Rico - PR CR 10% Liquid 1 (SPAdes) | ecosystem: Environmental > Aquatic > Marine > Coastal > Sediment | place: Cabo Rojo, Puerto...
ATCCGGCTGGAGCTGCTTTTTTGTGAGCTTGTCGCTGCGCCGGGAGCGACTGAGGTCGCCACGATACTGTAAAACTCGAGTCGATCAGCGTTCGCCAGTGTCCGGCTGGTCAACCTCGCTCTCCGTCCGTTCCCGAGCTCAGCTCAATCTGCCGAATCAACCGGCGGCCGGCCGGGCGGCAGGTCGGCGGCGGCGTCCCGGTCCACCAGCCAGGTCAGTGTCCCTTCCGAAGGGCGCACCAGCCCTGCCGGCAGCTCCTCTCCGGCCCAAACCCCGGCGAGCGCGTCCGCCTTCTCCGATCCGCTGACGAGGAAGATCACGTGGCGGGCGTCATTGATGACCGAAAGCGTGAGGGTGATCCGCCAGCTCGCGAGCTTCTCCACGTAGACGGCGACCACGCTCCTCTCTCGCTCCTCCAGCGCCGTCGTTCCCGGAAAGAGGGAGGCTGTGTGTCCATCGCCGCCCAGGCCCAGGAGAATCAGGTCGAAGCGGCCGCCCTCTCCCAGCACCTGTTCCAGCTCCGCGCGGTACGCGGCGGCGGCTTCCTGCGGCGGGAGCTCGGCCGGGATGCGGTGGATGCGGCGGTCCGGGATCTGAATCCAGTCGAGGAGCGCCCGGGACGCCATGCGGTAGTTGCTGTCGGGATGGTCGGGCGGCACGCAGCGCTCGTCGCCCCAGAAGACCTCCGTTCGCGACCAGTCGATGGTCCGCGCCCGGGATTCCTCCGCCAGGAGCCGGTACGTCGGCCGGGGGGTCGACCCTCCGGAAAGCGCCACGATGAAGCGGCCTCGCTCGGCTACGGCCGCCGAGGCGAGACCCAGGATGCGGTCGGCGGCAGCCCGGGCCAGGTGCGGCGGGTTGGGAACGACCGTCAGCTCGCTCACGTCCTCTACTTGCCCTTGGTGCAGCACTGCTGGTGCCACGTTCGTCCGTCGTGCTCCAGGAGCTGGCGGGCCTCGGACGGCCCCCAGGCCCCAGATTCGTAGAAGGCCAGCGGTGGAGCGTCCTCCCCCTCCCACTGCTCCAGCACCGGATCGATGAGGGACCAGGCAAGCTCGATCTCGTCAGCCCGGGCGAAGAGTGAGGCGTCCCCGTTCAGGGCATCGAGGAGCAGCCGCTCGTAGGCCTCCGGCAGGGCACCGGCTCCGAACTCGTCGGCGTAGTGGAACTCCATGGCGACGGGACGGGTCTGCATACCGGCACCCGGCTCCTTAGCCTGGAAATTGAGGTGTATGCCCTCGTTCGGCTGGATGCAGAGGGAGAGGACGTCCGGCCGAATGTCCTTCTCGGCTTCAATGGCGAACATCAGGTGGGGTACGGCCTTGAACTCGATGGCGATCTCGGTGGTCTTCAACGCCATCCGCTTCCCGGACCGCAGGTAGAACGGCACCCCGCGCCAGCGCCAGTTGTCGACCCGCAGCTTGAGGGCAGCGAAGGTCGCTGTGTCTGAATCCGAGGCCACCTCTTCCTCGTCACGGTACTCGCGGTATTGACCGCGCACACTGTCGGTGATGGGAGGGATCGCTTTGAGGACCTTCGCCTTCTCGTCTCGCAGTGTGTCGGCCTCGAAGGCGACGGGGGGCTCCAGCGCCGTGAGGGTCAGGAGCTGCATCAGGTGATTCTGGAACATGTCCCGCAGCACGCCGGCGTCCTCGTAGTAGGCGGCGCGGTGACCGACGCCCGTGCTTTCGGCCACGCTGATCTGCACGTGATCGATGTACTTGCGGGTCCACAACGGTTCGAAGATCGCATTGGCGAAGCGGAAGCTCATGATGTTCTGAACCGTCTCTTTGCCCAGGTAGTGGTCGATGCGGTAGACCTGACGTTCCTCGAAGACAGCGTGGAGCTTGTCGTTCAGCTGGCGCGCGCTCTCCAGGTTATGTCCAAAGGGCTTCTCGACGATGACGCGGCGCCAGCCTTCCTCCTCCTGGTTGAGGCTGGACCTGCCCAGACGTTCGACAATCATCGTGTAGATCACGGGAGGCACCGCCATGTAGAAGAGTACGTTGCTGCCCGGCCGCGCCGAGGCGTCGGTTTCCTCCCCCTCATTCAGCGAAGCCAACCGCTCCCCGAGGCGGCGATATGTCTCCATGTCCGAGAGATCGCCGGGCATGTAGCTGTAGTTCTTGGCGTACTCCGACCACAGCTCGCATACGTCGCGCGGGCCGGACGCCGCGCGCGAATACTCGACGATGCCGTCGTAGAGACGGTCCCGGAACTCCTCGTCGGTGTAGTCACTTCTCGCAATACCGATCACGTGCGTCTGTGGGGAGAGGAGCTGACGGCAGGAGAGGGTATGGAGCGCCGGCACCAGCTTCCGCTGTGTCAGGTCTCCCGACGCGCCAAAGATGACGATAGTAGCGGGCTTCGCACGACCGATGGGATTCATACGTAGACCTCCATAATGGGAAATCCGAGAGACGTCAGGGTCGGTTCAACCGCCGACCCTATCGAGGCCTCTGCCGGCAGCCCGTTCGGTTCGACCGGCTCGAACAGGCTGAGATACGCTACTCCTCCTCACGCTTGACAGCGTGACCGCCGAACTGATTCCGCAGGGCCGCCAGCAACTTGGCCGCATAGCTCTCCTCCTGCCGACTGGCGAGCCGCATCTGGAGCGCCAGCGTGATGACCGGCGCGGGCACGTCGAGGTCGATCGACTCGAAGACGGTCCAGCGTCCCTCACCGGAGTCCTCCACGTACCCCCTGATGTCGCTGAGCGCCTGATCCTCCTCGAGGGCTCTCGCCGTCAGGTCGAGCAGCCAGGATCGGATGACGGTGCCGAAACGCCAGATCTCGGCGACGTTGTGGAGGTCGAGATCGAACGGTTCCTTCCTCCTCATGATCTCGAATCCCTCGGCGTAGGCCTCCATGATGCCGTATTCGATGCCGTTGTGGACCATCTTGACGAAGTGACCGGCGCCGTTCGGCCCGACGCGGCCCCAACCCTTATCCGGCCCGGGAGCCAGGGTCTCGAAGAGGGGTTTAAGGCGATCCACGATCTCCTCCTCGCCTCCTACCATCATGCCGTAGCCCTCTCTGAGTCCCCAGATGCCGCCGCTGACGCCGACATCGACGAAATGGAGCCCTTTCTCGTTCACCTCCTCGGCGTGCCGCAGCGTCTCCTTGTAGTTGGAGTTGCCGCCGTCGATGATGATGTCGTCGGGGTCCAGCACCTCCAGCAGCGACGCGACCACCTGATCCGTAGGCGCCCCAGCAGGGACCATGGACCAGGCTGCTCGCGGAGGAGAGAGCTCGTCGGCCAGTTCCTCGAATGTCTCCACCGGAACAACGTTCGGCTCCTCGTCCGCCAGGTCGTACGCGACCTCCACGGTCCGATTGTAGGCAACGACACGGTGGCCGTCGCGTGACAGCCTGCGCGCCATATTGCCGCCCATCTTGCCCAACCCTGCGATTCCCAGCTCCATCACCTTCCCCCTTCATCCTTGTGCAGCTATGACAGCCTGGCTGTCTTCGCGATGAGTCGCCAACCTCGCCGCCGCGTCTCCCGTCGTTCGACGTGTTGCAGCCAGGAGCGCCCACAGGCCTACCGGCTCAATCAAGATTGTACTATGCAGCGGCCCATCCTGCAAAGAAGATTGAGGACGTCGGCACACGGTAGCGCAGGCACACCGGCGCACTGTCGGCGTTGAACCTTCATGATAGCACAGAAGGCCGTGGACGTTGGTTGGCGTTTCCTACGGCCTTCGTTGGAGAGGGTTTGAATTCGGTTGGGAGGGAGGTGGAGAGGAGCCTGACATCTACTGCCCCGAGCGCCGGCCGCTGATGGTGATGACACCATCGGCGACGCGGATCTCCGTGATCTCGCCATACTCCTTGCCAGCCAGGAGAGCTCTGGAGAGCTGTCCGCCGAGGTAGTCAAACACCACTTCAGGCATAGGCAGAGGTCCCAGCTGCCCCTCCACGAAGTCGAGCACCAGCTCTCCCTCGGAGGCCCGAGGTGCGGTAACGACTCGGGCCGGCACCCTGACGACGAGGAGCTTGAGGAAGCCGCGGACGACGATCTCTCCGCTCCCGCGGAAGGTGACCGCCGGTTCCTCGATGGCGACACCCAACCGAGGGCGGCCGCCGAGGTCCGGCAGGCTGTCTCTCCGATTGAGAAGCTCCCGCCACTTCCCCAGCTCTTCGATGCCCTCCAGCCCCGGCATATCCTGGAGCTGCCCGCTATCCCCGGGGGAAACCGTCTGGAGGCGCCGCAGTAGGACCACGCCGATGGAGAGGAACGAGGTGACCTCCTCCTCGGTGAGCGTCAGCGTGAAGCGCCCGGCGGTACCGACGTCTTCGGCGGCAGCGACAGCCTTCTCGACGAAACGACGGGCCGCGGGCGCGGATGCAGCCGGCGGCGGCCCGTCGTCGGGAAGATCCGCGGCGAATAAGCCCGTTCCGGCACAGCCGGTCAACAGGAACAGGATCAAACCTGCAACCGCGAAACGCGTGAAGCGGGTTGGGCGTTTCCGGTAGGGTACGCTCTCGTTCATCGCCGAATCCTTTCCCTCGACCAGCCGTCCCGGACAAGCTGAGCCTGGGGGACTGCACGTCCGACTATGAGTCGCCTCCGAGCTTCCTGCCCTCCCACAGCCCGTAATGCACCTTCGTGCGGTCGAAGCGATCGTGCTTGCCGTGAGGCCGGCGCTCCTCGGCCGGGTGGCCCAGGGCGACGAGCGCTGGAATGCGCACGCCAAGCTCTGCTGGTATGTGAAGAGCCTCACCGAGCATCTCCTCCCCCATCGTCCAGAGCACGCCCTCCGGTTCCCCCACCCATGCGGTTCCCAGGTCCATGGCGGTAGCTGCAATCAGCATATTCTCGATAGCAGCGCTCACGTCCATAGACCAGGTACTCGACAGGTCGGGACGAGCGGCGACCGCAATCAGAACGGGCGCCCGCTCCAGATACGGATGAAGGCCCAGAGCGTCCGCCAGCTTCTTCTGCAGCTCTTTGTCGCGGATGACGATGAAGTGCCAGGGCTGCCGGTTCAGGCGGTTGGGAGCGGACATAGCCATCTCCAGCAGGGTGTCGACTTGTTCGTCCGTGACATCCTCATCCGTATACCTGCGGATCGTCCTCCGTCTCCTTATGGTGTCCAAGACTGCGTCTTCCATCGGAAACCTCCTTGTCGTTGTTGGATGCTCAGTCCGCTTCATCTGCCGCGGTTCCGTTAATGAGCTATGATAGCCGAAAACAGGCTTCTTCCAGATCCTCTCTCGGGAGGAGGAGTGACAACCCAACAGATGGAGAGGCGCTCACGCGTTCTTGCCTCTCCATCCCACTTCGATCCAGCTTCTCCCCTCCGAGCCCGAACCTCCTTACCGTCCCCCAAGACATGCCAGACCGGCGGAGGCGAGTTCGAAGCTCCGGTCCCAACGTGACGCGATGCCCGCAAGCCGCATCGAGTCCGCAATTCGCCCGCGATTGAAGATGGGGAACCGATCAGCGCTCATGCCCAGGTAGTGCTCTGCCTGTCCAGCCAGCCTTGCGGCCTCCGCCTCCTGGGGTCGCGTCCGAAAAGCCACCTCACAGCCTCCCCCTTCCTTGCCCAGGGCGTGATCCGCCAACGCCGTCCATCTCTTGGCCTCAGCCGCCCTGCCCCGAACGCTTACCCCCGTCAGGTAGAAGTCGGCTAACCCCATCAAGCGGGCGCCATCAGCCACCTTCCCCCTGTCGAGCACGATCTCTACCTCTTGCGCCTCGGCAACCTGCCCGTTCAGGGTCAACAGTAATGCAGTCCCTAAACTCAGCGCGATCAACAGTAGAGCTGAGAAGAGAAGGTCCCTAACCCGATACCTGCTGGCAACCTGCGTCATCTCACACCTCCTTTCGCCTATCGGCTCAACTTCGCGAAACCTTCCACGTTTAGATGGTAGCACAGGTATCGTTTCCCTACCGTTTCATGGAGCGTTTCGCGAAAGTGGGAGGAGAGGGCAGGGCCCTTGAGGAACGCCAGCCTATCACACCAGGGAACGTCAGAAACCGCTGCGCCATCCTCAGACGTCGGACGGCGCAGCGGTCTGTATCGCAGCGAGACCCTCAACAGGTCCCAGACGGACGCTTCACTTCAGCACGATGGGGACATAAACGGCCGCCAGGGGTTCCCCCGTCGCCAGGACGAAGGGGGACAGCGTCTCCACGCGAGCCCGTATGCGGTTGCCCTGCGTATCCAGCTCGGCCGTTCGATCGCGCCACGCGCCCTCCTCCCAGTGGAAGATGCGGAGATCGGACTCGTCTCCGAAGTCACCCTCGCGGTAGTCGATGACGACGTCGATGGGCCCCAACCCAAGGTCTGCCGTCGTCGAGACGTCATAGATGGCGTGCGGTCGCCCGCGATCCTCTCTGGTGAACACCGATGGGCCGGCATCGATCTGCAGGTTCGTCTCGCCCGGCGCGTTCACCAGGCCGAAGTTGACCTGCACGCCGTTCCCCAGCTCCAGACCGACGTCCTCTCCCTGGGGCGTGGTCACGGGCGACGGCGGTAGGAAGCGTGCGTCGAGCATGCTCAAGTTCAGCGCGTCATCCAGTCCCGGCACAGACCCCCTCGTCACCGGTCCACTCTGCCTGGCGAGGACGTCTGCCACCTGCTCCGCCGCGCGGCTGAGCTCCTGGTCCGTCAGGTGACGATCCAGCGTCAGCTCACGAAGCCGCGCCAGCAGCTCCTGCGCCGACCCATTCACCCCTTCCTGCGTCTCGGCTCCGAGAAGATCGTCGATCCCCTGCTCCAGCGCGTTCACGGCGGCCGGGAACTGCTGCCCTGCACCGATCACTCTGTAGGAGGCTTCGGCCGAGAGAGAGGAGCGGGCTTCGCCCTGCCGCGTCTCGAACTGAATCCGATACTGACCAGGCGCCAGGCCGGCGGGCACCGTGGCGCTGATAAGGGACTGCTCCTCGTCGAGCCCGGTGACCTCGAGAGGGGTGACGCTGCCATTGAGGACCAGGTTCACGCCGCTGACCAGGGTCACGCTGCCCCCGCTGGCGCCGATGGTCACGGTGTCGGAGCTCTCGTTCGAGCCGCCCCCGGGCGTGATCGAACCGGCAGTGGGCGAGCCCGTGTCCACCCGGACCGGGTTCAGGGGAACGTCCATCACCACGACCTGGATCTCGACCACGCCCACCTCGTCGGTCTGGCTGAAGGTCTGGGTATAGCTTCCGTCAAGCTGATCCTCGACGCTGCCCGTCGGCACCAGAGCTGTGGACCCGGGCGTCATCTTCACGGTGTCCGCGTGGCCCGGTCCGATGTGGTGGCCGCTGCTGCCCCGGGGCGTCACCGTCACGGTGTGACTCCCGTCGCCTGGCGACGTGACGACGACGGTGGATGGGCCGGGATCCACGTTGGGCGAGACGCCCACGGTCTGGATCGTCTCCCGGCTGACGGGGCTGCAGTCCTCGGCCAGGGCCTCGGCGTGCATCGTGAAGGAATAGGGGCCGGGCGTGCCGGTGTCGGTGAAGCTCGCTCTGTAGATCCCGCTCTCCCCCTCCCCTAGCGTGAAGGGCGTGCCCTGGCGCCGGGGAATGGGGTTGCGGCCCAGCTTGTTCTGCAGGGCGATGATCATCCGCTCCCGCGTGCTCAGATCCTCACCGTTGATCTGCTGTGGGACGCTGGCCAGGTCCCGGGACGTGACCGCGCCGCTGGAAAGGAGGTCGCCGATGCCCACGACGGGCTTCTCGGGAACGACGGTAACGGCCGCGTTCGTCACAGGCGTACCGCCCTGCTGGCTCATTCGCATGCCCAGGTCCACCGAGTCACCGGGGTTGAAGCCGTCGGCATCTGGCTTCGGTGGCTGGGATGAGTCTGCGGTTACGGTGGACTCGGCCACGGCCGAGGCGGAGAATGTAACGGCACTCCCGCCGGAGTTGGTAACCTCCATCTTCCAGGTTCCGCCGTGCTCCCTGTTGGGACCGCCCGTCAGCGGAAGGTGGAGCGTTACGATCTCGTAGGCCGAGGCCGTTTGGCGCTCGACGCCGTCGCCGAAGCTGGCGGCATTGCCCGGGGTGACGCGGCTGCCGTTAGGCCCGATCAGGGCCAGGTCCAGATCGGCACCGGGGTTGTCCCAGGTGAGGATGAACGTGGCGACGGAGGCCTGCGAGCTGAGGTCGACCTCGACCATCTCCGTCCCTCCCGCCGGCACATCCTTCACCGGGTCGACCACGATCTCGGAACCGACGGCGCCGGCGACGGCATTGACGAAGAACTTATCCAGACCCGTCGGCTCCTCTGTCACGTGGTAGAATCCATCGTCGCCGGTGTTCGCCAGGGTCTCCAGGAGGTCGATGTCCAACCCGGCGTAGCCCTCGGCCCCTTTCGTGCCGAAGCCCACGGAGAAGATTTTGACGTCTTTGTTGCTGAACTGCTGGAGGAAGGTCGACTCAGTCGGGTCGCCGCCGTCGGTCTTCTCTCCATCAGAGAAGAAGATGATGACCCGGCGCCGGTCGTTCCCCGTCGGGATCATACCGAGGCCGGTGTCCAGGGCATCCCTGATGTCGGTCTGGCCGCCGGCGCTCAGGTTGTCCACCTGCGTCTTGGCATTGCCGACGTTGCCGGAGCTGAAACCGGTCACGCTGCCGCCTCCATCGTCGAAGTCGATATTGGCCGACTGGTTGAAGCTGACCTCGCCCAGCCGGTCATTCGCGGTCTTCCGCATCAGATCGAGGAAGAGCTTCGCCGAGTCCTGCAGCACGGCCAGCTTCGTCTGGCTGCCGGAGGAGATGGGGATATTCCCGGACATGCTCCCGCTCCGGTCCATCACCAGGACGACGTCGACGATGCGGGCCGCCTGAAGGGGCGCCACGTTCGTCTCTTTGTGCTCCAGGATCTCCTCCTCGGAGTCGAGCTCCACGAGGAGGAACGGGTCGCTGTCCATGAAGTCCTCGAAGCTGACCCCGGTCGTCCCGAGAAGCGTGTCCGCGTCGCTGCTGGAGACGGTGATGCTGCTCGTCTGGCTGTCCGTCGAGCCAGAAGAGAGCGGTCCCAGCGAACTAAGGCTGGCGTCGGTGTTCGAGTCCATCAGCTTAACGTCGCCGCCGTCGAGGAAGAAGTCGTCGGAGAGCCAGATCTTGTACTCGAACGTCCCGGCTCCGCCGTCCGCATCGCTGGCGATCTGGCCGATATTGCTCGCCTTCCAGGTCACATCGAAGGCGGTCCCGAAGCTGGGAATGCCGGCCTTGTCATCGCTGAAGGCGACGAGGTCGGGTCGGTCCGGATAGGGCATGCCCACCAGGGCGTAGTCCTGGCTTCCGGAGGGGACGTTGAACCCGGTGACCCGCGCCTTCCAGTGTCCGAGCTTGGCGGGATCATCAGAGGGGACGTCGACGAAGACCTGCTCCACGTTGTTTAAGTGGTCCCGCCCTGTGGCGGCGACCCAGCCGCCGTTTCCCGTCTGGATGTTCTGCGGGATGTAGTCGCTGGGCGTGGACGGCGTGATCGAGGGCGTGAGGGCCAGCTGAACGTTGATGTTCGTCCCCGGCGTCTGGTTCTGAGGCGGAATGGGATTCCCGCTGCTGTCGACGATGGTGTGGCCCAACTGCCAGGGATAGTAGACCTCGCCGTCCGGCGCCTCCAGCACCAGGTCCAGGTCGTTGACCAGCCGCTGTGAGGTGGCCGGGTTCTGCACGGCCGACTCCACGTCGTCCCAGGCCAGCGTCACCTTGACGGTGCCCGGGCTGTCGACCACGAAATCGTACTCGTCGGTCTCGCCCTGGGTCGCGGCATCCTGGACGATGCGATTTGGCACGGGATTGCCGGACTCTGTGCGGGCGTCCTGGATCAGATCGACGGCGGCCTGGGCGTCCGCCATGCCCCAGCCCGTGGCGTAGTCCGGACCGGTGGGAGCGGCTACGAAGCCGTTGCCATCGTTCCCGTTGCCCGGGTTGCTGTCACGGTCAATCTCGGAACTGGCGAGATTGGGACGGACGCCGAGGTCGAGAACGCCGTCACCGTCCAGATCCTCGCCAGGATCGAGGGAACCATTCCCATTGGCGTCCTCGACTGGCCGAACGATGTCGTTCGCCGTCTGGATCAAGATCGCCCGCATGGTAGAGGGAAGCGGCGGGCTGTCGTCAATGGTCGTCCCCAAGGGATCGGCGTACGTGTTCTGCCAGGCCTCCAACATCAGGGCGACGATGCCGGAGACGGCGGGAGCCGCCATGGACGTGCCGGTCATGAACCGGTAGCCATTCGTCTGAAATCCGTTCCAGCGGGTGACGACCTGGACGGACGCCCCGTTGTTGAGCCCGCTGCCCGAAGCCGACATTTGCGGCTGGTCCGAGTTGTTCAGCCCGTTCTCGAAGGTCACCTCGAGAGGAACACCGGGCATGGGACCGCCTCCCACCTTCACGTTGTTCGCCCCGATGCTCGAGAGGCTGGTCAGGGCGTTCTGCACCGTGGTGACCGTTGCGGAGTACGTAAGGGCGGGCGTGCTCTGCCCCCCGAAGGAGAGCGTGTACGTACCGGCCGTGGGCGTGCCGCCGGCGAACCGGATCCGCTGCCGCTCGTTGAGCCTCACGCCGGCGGATCGGATGCCGGCGCCAGGAGCGATGACGTCCGGCTTGAGGCGACCGTCGTAGGCCGGGCCCAGGCTGCTGGACGTGTAGAGACGGTTGGGACCGGAAGACCAGCCCCCCACCACGATGGTGTTCTTCATCTGGTTCAGCAGCGAGTAGTGCCCGATGACGTTCCCGTACTGCGGGCTGTTGCTGCCGTTGTTGGCCGCGGCGAAAATCACCGGACGTCGGGGGACCACCGTTCCTCCAGACGTGGTCCCGCCCCGGATGGCCTGGTCGGTCTGACGGTTGTTGGCGTTGTAGGCGCCGTCCAGACCGAGAATATGGGAATGATTGGTCAGATCCAGGGAGTTGTTCTGGATGTCGTTCAGGTAGGAAGAAGCGTTCGCCGGCCTCCCACCGTCGATGATGCCGGCGTTCGGGGCCATCCCACGCCATTGGAAAGCGCTGCCGCGGTTAGGATTGCCCGCCGAGTTGTTCTTGTCACTGCGCACACCGTTACCCGCCAGCGTGCCCGCCACGTGCGTGCCGTGAGGCTGACCGCCGGGCTGATCGGAGACCACGTTGAGATCCTGATGCGTGGCATCCACACCGTTGTCGTGCACGCCCGCCGTGACGCCGTTGCCGGTCAGACCGTTGTAGGTGATGGAGGCTGGCGGCCCTGCACTGATGGTGGCGTTCTGCACGCTGTTGACGTTGAGGACCCCCCGCGTCACGCTGTTGACGATCAGAGGAGGCACCTCACCGGCCTCAATCCACTCTACCTCGTCGTAGGCAGCCAGGGTTCCCACGTGAGCAGGATCGATCCTGACCCGATAGAGCTGATCGCTGGCGGCCGTGAACGAGATCGTCTCTGACGCGAGAATGGATCTAGCCGTCGCGGGGCTGACGTTCTGAGCCATCAGCACGGAGAGGCTGAGGCTGCCGTCGGCGTTCAGCACGTAGTTCCGCACCGGCTCGCCCTCGGGCTGGACGAGGAAGTGGGCGTAGTCCCCCAGGAGCACGTGGGGATCGATCTTGTCCTCGGGTTCCAGAGGCGTGATGGCTCGGATGAGTGATGCCACCTCTGGGTTCGAGGGGTCCGCGCCTTTCTCGATGAAACCGTAGCTGTTCTGATTCCCGAGGAAGCTCTGGCGGATGAAACCGTTCCTCTCCAGCGCCTTTGCCTGCTGACAGCCCGGCGTCTGGGTCAGGGAGATCAGACCGTGCAGCCCCTCTCCGGGAGCCGTCGAGAGGTCGCTGAAGAACTCGCCCTGGAGCGAGCTGCTGGGCCAGAGATCGCCGCTCCGGAGGTTGATGCGCTCATCCTGAAACTGATCAGCGAGGTCGGGAGCGGAGGGCAGCGTCAACTCGACGGTGCCCCGGGCGTCGTTCGTCCCGGCGGCATCCTCGAGGGCCAGACGCCAACCGACCCCGCGGGCCACGTCGGCCGCCGTGACGTCGTACGTCAGACGGAGGGGCGAGGAACCAGAAACCTGGGTGTACGGCGCGGTGGGATCGGGCAGCGAGGGACGCCGCCGACCGGTCAGCGTGGCGGTGAGGCTCGACGTGTCGCCCTCCCATCGGATAGTGGCCTCAATGGTACCCGGGGTCAACACGTTGAAGAGGCGGAACGGCACCGAGTGCGGCCGTTCGATGGCAAAGGAGAAGGCCTCGGACCTCGTGTTGTCCAGATTCACAGCCTGGGCGGCGCTGTTGTCGGCCTCGTCCGTCTCACTGATCTCATCAAACTCGTCGATAATGACGCCCAGATACGCCGGTCCGGGCGTTACGGAACTGGGGACCTCCGCCCCAGAGAAAAGTGTGACCGAGACGGTCGAGCCGCTCGTCAGGCCATCGACTTGCTCTCTTCCGCCCTCCAGGAGTGTATCGCCGGTCGTAATAAGCGCATCTGGAGAGACATAGTAGCCTATCGAGAACGCGGGGGCGTCGTCCGCGCCCGTGTTCCGGACGACAAGCTCGATTTGGTCGCCGATCGGCTCACCGATAGGGACGTCCGAGCCGCCAGTGTAGGCGAAATGATCGACGACCAGATTGACGTTCGCGGTCTGAAGCTGCGTCTCCGCCGCCGAGGGACGACTCGATGGCGCCGGCCCAACCAGCAGACTTGTCAACAGCGCGAGGGCTGTGATCAGCTTGACGAAAGACTTCCTGCGATTCCTCACGGTATCCTCCTTGTCGTGAACAGGCCGTCCAGACCAGGCCTGTTCCAGGTCTGATCCAGGTCTAGAGGACCTCAACGTATGGGCCCTGCAGAGAGCAGTCGTCGGGAAACGTCTCGGGGGTCAGGATCTTGAAAAGCACCCATCTACCGAGCGCGGATCCGGACGCGAGCAGACTCTCCGTCAGTAGAATTGTAACACGAGAGAAGGAGCCTCCGGCTATGGGGTCAGTTGGAGGCAGGGTTGGGCCGAGTTGAAACCGTTAGGATTGTTTGGGTAACTACAGCTTTGGGAGGAATCAGTAGCCTTGTGGCAGGCATTCACCCTTCGGGTCCGACGAATGTGTATCCGTGACCGTAGACATTGAGAATATAGGTGGGCCCGTGGGGATGGGGTTCGATCTTCTGCCTCAGGTTGTAGATGTGCCAGCGGACGGTGTCGTTCGCCTTCTCCTGGTCCTCAGGACGATGACCGTGAGCGGCCTCAAGGAGCTCTACAGGAGGCACCACGCGATGGGCGTTCTCCATCAGATAGGCCAATATCGCGAACTCAGTCGGCGTCAGGTCAACCGGCTCACCCTTGATGGTGACTGTCTTCTTACTCTTGTCGAGAACCAGGCCCTCCCATCGGAACACTTCCGATGATTCCTCGAGGCAGCACCTAGCCTCCCGCCTCTCAAGGGCTCGGTTAACCGTCCGTTCGAGCTCTGCCTCACCGATGGGCTTGAGGAGGTAGCCATCCACGCCCAGGTTGATAGCGGTCTTGACGGCGTCAAATGATTCATTGTCCGCGGCAACGATGACGGAGGACTTGGGCCAGCGCCATTTCACCGCTTGGGCAACCTGAAGCCCCGTGAGCCCATCGTTCAAGTCCAGGCCGGTGATGACCAGGTCAAATGAGCTGTCCCGGAGCCGGTCCAGGGCCCGCGACCCGGTATCTGCCACGGTGACGGCATGGTCAGCATCCTCCAGCGTCTGGCGGAGAGAAGCTCGGTCCTCCTTATCGTTTTCGATGATCAACGTTCTGGGTCTTGACATCGTCGCCCCCTGGTCTGTCACGTGAAGCAAGAGACTGAGATGAAGGCAAGCGCGAAAAAGCCAACGGACCGTTGGCTTGGTTCACCCCTTCAAGGAGAATGGTACCATCCAGATCGTTTCGACAGCGTTTGCCCAGCGTTTCACACGGGCAGCCAGCGCGAGCTCGTCCGGGGCTCGACGAGACCTAGAGGTTGCTGCCCTTGGCGAAGCCGCTCGGCTCACTCGGCGTGCAGGCTCTCCTCCTCCAACGCCGACGCGCGTTGGCGGTAGCGGGCCGCCTCCTCCAGAGTTTGCATTCTCTCGGCTACCTCAGCCGCGCGGCGGTAGTAGCGGGCGGCCTCGCGGCGTTCATGGGCCCGCTCGCAATGGTCGGCAATGCGCGCGGCCACCGAGTCAAGATCCTCGGCGTAGACCGCCTCCAGCGCTCGGGCCGCGTGGCGGTGAAGCATCCGCCGCCTCGCCTCGCTCAGCTCAGCGTAGATCACCTCGCGCAGCTTGTCGTGGGTGAAGTCATAGACATCTCCGTCCCGTTCGCGGACGATCTGGTGCTGCCAGAGCTCGTCCAGCCCACGGACTAATGCCTCCTCTCCACCGTCCGTCGCCCGCAGCAGCACGTCGAACGTGAACTCGCGGCCAATGGCGGCCGCCAGCTCCGCCAGGCCGCGGGCCAGAGGAGAGAGCTGTTCCACACGCGCCATCAGCGCATCCTTCATGCGCGAAGGGAGCGGCCGCGGGACGCAGACGAAACCGCCGGAGGACAACTCTCGTACCTGGTCGGGGAGACCCGCCCTGACCGTCTCGACGATGAAGAGCGGATTCCCCTCGGTCTCGCGATAGAGACAATCGATTAAGGCTGAATCCAGCCGCCGATCCGCCAGATTCTCCGCCAGAAGAGCCGTCTCCCTCTTGTTCAGAGGCGCCAGGTCGAGCTCGGTCAGCCGTTCGTCGTGGCGCAGTTGGTGCAGCAGAGAGTCCAGCACCGCACCATCATCCACCTCTCCCGGGCGATGGGTGCCCACGATGAGCAGCCTGGCCCGTGCGTCGAAGTTAAGCAGGTAGTGGAGCCAATCCAGCGTATCGGAGTCGCACCACTGAAGGGCGTCAATCACCAGAAGCAGGGGCTGACCGGCGCTGAGGATGGCCCGAGCCAACGCCTCGAAGAACCGCCGCCGCTGCCAGGATTCGGCAAGCGGTCCGGGGGGCGAGACGTTGGGGTCCTCAGCCGTGATCTCCGGCAGGATGCGCGCGACCTCCGCCCGCCAGACCCGCTCCAACCGCGGCAGGGGCAGCGCACGAAGCCAGGCGGCCACCGGAGCGTAGGCCAGCTCTCCCGGCGCGTCATAGCAGCGCGCCACAGCCGTCGAGATGCCCTGCCGGTCGGCCCACTCCACCAACTCCTCGGCCAGCCTCGTCTTACCAATCCCGGCTTCGCCGGAGATTAGCACCACATGAGGATGTCCGCGCGTCGCGCTGCGCCAGGCTCGGCGCAGCTGGGTCCAGGCGTCCTCCCGATTGACCAGCTCCGGGACATCGGCCGTACGTCTGAGCCGCTCCCGAGGGGGCTCCGCCGACTCCTCAAGAGCCAGCAGTCGGTCGTAGAGCTCTTGCGTCCGGGGGCTCGGTGCCACGTTGAGCTCTTGGTCCAGGACGTCGATGCACTTATGGTAGGTGCGCAGTGCTCCGGCACGATCACCGATCAGGGCTTGCAGCCGCATGAGGCGGCGATAGTGGCCTTCGTGCAGCGGATCATAACGCACCAGGCGCTGCACGACCCGGATGGCTGCTCGGTAGTCCTGACGCTTCTCGAGCAGCCTGACGAGCCGCACTGCGCCCCGGTGGAAGGCCTGGCGCAGCCGCTCTCGCTCGGACGCGACCCAATCCTCATAGCTGCTGGGCAGGAGATCGCCCCGATACAGGTTCACGGCCTCCTCCAGCGCCTCGCGAGTTGCTGCCTCGTCGCGGTCCTGCGTGTCCGGGGGCTCTTCGGCCGCCTCCAGAGCCTCCTCGAAGCGGGCGACGTCCAGGCGAAAGGGCGCCTGCGTGCGCCATTGGAGGGTCTTTCGATCCACCTCGATGAAACGGTCAGCGTCGGGCAAAGTGTGACGCAGGCGGTAGAGCAGATTGCGCAGATTCGTCAGAGCTTGCCCCTCAGTAGAATCCGGCCAGAAGAGAAAGGCTACCCGGTGTCGGGACTGGGGCGAGCCGCGGTGAAGCAGCAGGTAGGCCAGGAGCGACTGCAGCCGAGGCGTATCGACATCGGTCACCAGATCGCCGCCGTAGGTCAGCCGGAAATCTCCCAGGAGTTGAATATCGAGCGTTGGACGATCAGCAGAGTCTTCCATGGAGAACCGTCCCCGTGATCATGCCTTGTCGTCAACCTCTATCTCGGCGCGATGCTCGACCTCAAGGCCTTGACGTTATCCAGGACAGGGGCGTCGGCGTTGTAGATGCTCGATCCCGAGACCATCATCGTGGCCCCGGCCTCGACGACCAGGGGGGCCGTGGTGGTATCGATGCCACCATCGACACCGATGGGCACGTCAAGACCCCGCTCGTCGAGCATGAGCCGCAGACGCTGGATCTTATCGAGCTGTCCGTGGAGGAAGGCCTGACCGCCCCACCCCGGGTTGACGGTCATGACCTGAATCAGGCCCACGAGATCGAGGACCTCGGCCAGGGCATCGGCCGGGGTACCGGGGTTGATGCTCACGCCGGCCTCAATGCCCAGCTCACCAATGGACTGCAGAACACGATGGAGGTGCGGTGTCGCCTCCTGGTGCACGATCAGCCGATCAGCCCCCGCCTCGGCGAACGACTCCAGGTGACGCTCCGGTTCCACGATCATCAGATGAACGTCGAGGGGCAGCTCCACGTGGTTTCGCAGCGCCTTGACGATCCCCGGTCCAAAGGTGATGTTCGGGACGAAGCGTCCGTCCATCACGTCGATCTGAATAGCGTCAACGCCGGCGCGCTCAGCAGCCTCTGCCTCTTCTCCAAGACGCGCAAAATCGGCGGAAAGAATGGAAGCTTCAATCGAGATCATCGTTGTCTCCTGAAAAGAGTATCGACGCGGGGCCCGTGCGGCGGTTCACTCTGCCGCACGAGCCTTCCACGTCAGTCATCCCGTCACGTCTCGTAGAGAGGGTTTTCTATGTGCCGGGTGCCGTCCGGTGTCCCCACGATGACGTCGGAGGCCAACCGGATGAACAATCCGTGCTCCACGATCCCCGCTCGCTCTTCCAGATGACCGGCCAATTGCTCTACCCTGGACACGGTGCCGAAGTCAGCGTCGAGAATCAGGTTTCCGTCATCCGTCCTGAACTGGGATCCATCCTCGGCGCGGCGCAGCGTCACGCGGGCCCCGAGGGATTTCAGGAAGCTCTCCTGGGTCCGCCAACCAAAGGGCGTGACGGCGATGGGCACGGGCCACTGGATCCCCAGGGTCGGCGAGAGCTTCGTCTCGTCCACCACGATAATCTCACGACGCGAGGCCTGGGCGACGATCTTCTCGCGCACCAGCGCCCCGCCGCCGCCCTTGATCAGGTTGAGCTCATCGTCCACCTCGTCGGCGCCGTCGATGGTCAGATCGATCTCGGGATGCTCGTTGAGCGTCGTCAGAGGAATGCCCAGCTCCCGTGCGTCGCGCTCGACCTGGAACGAGGTGGGAATTCCCAGGACATCCTGAAGCTCGCCCTCGTCCAGGAGCCGAGCGATGCGGCGCAGCGCGAAGATGGCTGTGCTCCCGTGGCCCAGTCCGAGCACCATGCCGGACGTGACGAAATCGACAGCACGCTCGCCGGCTCTCCGTTTCAGTTCCGCGGTATCCATGGTCCTCCTCATCTATCGTGCCCAGAACGCCGTCCCGGCCAACGCGGGGCAGCGTGCTCTATCTGGTGGCCTCGATCATCTGCCGCGCCACATCGGGCAGGGCGTCCGGATCGTCAACGATCCAGCGATCCTCCAACAGGCCCTGGGCGTGGATCTTCTCCCGGGTGAAGGGCGTCGTCACGGCGATGCAGCGGAGATCGGCCGCCAGCGCCGCCTTCACACCGGAGGGCGAGTCCTCGATCGCCAGCCACCGCTCCGATGGCATGTCCAGTTCCCGGCAGACGAGATGGTAGATCTCCGGATCCGGCTTCCCCTCTTCGACGTCATCCTCCGTGGCCACGAGGTCGAATGCGTCGAGCAGGTTCAGGATCTCCAGAACCTGCTGCGTCCGTTCCCGGCCCGACATCGTCGCCAGGGCGGTCGTGCACCCCGTCTCCCGGGCCACCTCGAGCAGCTCCATGTTGTGCGGCCACTGATTCTCCCGCAGCACCTGGGGATCCGAGATCATATCATCGTAGTAGTCGAGACGGACCTGCACGAACGCCTGCCAGGGGGTGCTCACGTCGTACTCGTCCATCCGGGCACGCGCGCGCTCCTCCAGATCGAACCGCTCCACCAGGGCCGAGGCCACGTCTCGGCGGGGAAGCCCCACGACGTCCTTGTAGGCCTCGATGACGTCCTGCTCACCAATGGCGTACGGACAGAGCTCCACGGCGGCGCGGGCATACGAGATCGCCTTGAGCCGTTCCGTCTGCACCAGCGTGCCATCCATATCGAACACGACGGCTCGGACCGCTGGCTTCTCCCGATTCACGACTCCTCCTGAGCCAACTGATCGAGGCCATCGATGACGTCCTCTCCCAGATGGAAGCGGAGGACGCGGCGGCCGGCATCCTCCAGGGCCTGTCTGTCACCCAGCGCCTGGGCGGCCTTGAGCACGCCGAAGGTGATGGAGCACTCCTGGACGCCGGGTTCGTCGGGTATGGCGGCATCGCGCGGGCTGTCCGACGTGAACTGGATGAAGAGACCGTTTCCGGCGTCGCCCTTGTAGAGCTGGCCCGTGGAGTGGAGGAAACTGGGTCCGTAGCCCACCGTCGTCGCCCTCTTGTACCGGTTGCGCAGCTCGGTGCGCAGGGCCAGAAGCGCCGCCTCGGTTTCCAGGGTCGGCTGGACGTACGCCTGCAGCGCGATGTAGGTGTGTTTCGAGTTCGGCGAGGGGCTCCCTCCCTCCACCTCCTGAGATAGGAAGTCATGGAGGACGTCGACGTCCACGGGGCTGGCCTGACCGCGCGGGAGCTCTCCAGACGCCTGGTATTCCTCCACCATGCGGTGGGCCTGGACCTTGGCCGCCTCGACGTTAGGCTGATTGAAGGGATGGATGGAGAGACGGTAGCCGGCCACGGCCACCGCCATCTCCCAGAGGAACACCTGCTCCCCCAGGTCGTAGAGATCGGCCAGATTCAATCGGACGATGGGATGACCGGCGGCCTCCAGCTCGGCCAGCTGGGCGTCGTGGGCGTCATCCCCCTCGAGCCGCAGGTGGACGAAGACCCGATCATCGCCGTAGACGTCGGGCGGGCCGAGGGGCTCCCCGACCACCGGGAGGATACCGGTCCCGGACTTTCCCGTGCTCTCGGCGATAAGCTGCTCCACCCAATCGCCGAAGCTGGCGATATCGGAGGAGAGGGCGAAGGTCGCCTTGTCGCGCCCGGCCTTGGTCAGCTCACCGAGGACGGCCCCCAGGCGTGCGGCCATGTTGTTGCCGGTGACCACGCAGGATTCGCATCCCGACGCCATGGTAAGGCCGCTGTCCAGGAGCCGCTCCAGGTCAACGCCCACCAGCGCCGCCGGGACCAGCCCGAAGAAGGAGAGCGCCGAGTAGCGCCCGCCGATGTGCGGGTCATTGAGGAAGAGGTCTCGGAAATCAAACGCCTTGGCCAGGTCAGCCAGGTTGCTGCCCGGGTCGGTGATGGCGATGAAGTGGGCGCCCGCTTCCTCATCGCCCAGGAGCTGGAGGACGTGATTCTGGAAGAACTTGAAGAAGGAGAGGGTCTCCGTCGTCGTGCCGGACTTGCTGGCGACGATGAAGAGCGTCCTCTCTAGATCGAGTCGCTTTAGGTGCGAGAGCACAGTCCCGGGATCGGTGCTGTCCAGCACCGCCAGATCGAGATAGCCCGGCTCGACGCCGAACGTCCTGCGGAAGACCTCGGCCGCCCGGCTGGATCCTCCCATACCCAGGAGAAGGGCATCGGTGTAGCCATCGTCCCGGACCTCCTCGACCAGGCTCTCGATGCGAGGCACGTTCTCCTTCATGACGCTGGCGATGTGGAGCCAGCCGAGGCGGTTCGTGATCTCCTGGGGGTCCGCTTTCCAGACCGTGTGATCGTGCTTCCAGATGCGGTCCATGACGTCGTCGTGGGCCATCTCGCTCACGGCACCGCTGACCGCTTCGTCGTAGTCGCCCAGCCTGGTCTCCATCCGCTGCCATCCGGCGTCCAGACGCTCGACCTTCTCCGCGATGCTGTCCATCAGATCGGCGAAGGGCTTCCTGAACTTCTCAACACCCTCCTCCAGCAGCTGGTCGGTGACCTCGTCCAGGTCGATGCCCAGGTCCGCGAGCTGTTCCAGCCGTGCGCGCTCCGTGACCAGCTGGGTTTCCAGCGTCAGGGCCACGGTACCGTGATCCCGGAAGGCGTTGAGCGTGGCCGGAGGAAGCGTGTTGACGGTATGAGGACCGATCAAGTTGTCGGGATAGAGGGTGTCTGAGTAGGAGGGGTCCTTCGTGCTGGTGCTGGCCCAGAGAACGCGCTGCAAACGGGCCCCCTTCTCCTCCAACCGCTCCCAACGCTCCTTCTCGAAGGTGGCCTTGAAGCGCTGATAGGCCATCTTCGCATTGGCGATGCCGATGGTCCCCTTGAGCCTATCGGCGGCACGGTCGTCAACCTCGTCCAGCATGCGATCGACCTTGACGTCGATCCGACTGACGAAGAAAGAGGCCACCGAAGCGACCTGGCCGACGTCGCCGCCGCTGGCATCCAGTTCCTCGAGCCCGGCGATGTAGGCCTCTGCCACCTGATCATACTGTTCCAGCGAGAACATGAGCGTGACGTTGACGTTGATCCCCTCCCCGATCAGCGTCTGGACAGCGGGGATGCCCTCGGCCGTGGCCGGCACCTTGATCATGACGTTGGGGCGATCCACGGCCTGGAAGAGACGGCGCACCTCCTCAATCGTCCCCTCGGTGTCGTGCGCCAGCTCGGGGCTGACCTCCAGGCTGACGTAGCCGTCATCCCCGCCCGTCTCATCGTAGACCGGCCGCAGCACGTCGGCAGCCATCTGGATGTCGCGGATAGCCAGGGCCTCGTAGATCTTCTGCGGCGATTCGTACTTGTCGCTCAACTCCCGCAGGGCCTCATCGTAGTCGTTGCTCCCGGCAATGGCCTTCTCGAAGATCGATGGATTCGACGTCACCCCGCGGAGACCGCTCTCCACCAAGTCGCCGAGGTCTCCCTGTTCAATGAATGATCGTCGGATGTAGTCCAACCATAGTGCCTGACCGAAGTCAGCCAGTTCGTGCAGCTTCGTCATCGTCACACCTCCCTCCCTCTCGTCGTCGCCCACCCCTTCCCAAAGCCCCCACGTATCTCAGTTCGACTCGCGGCCCACATCCACCCAGGGACGGGCCGCGCCGTTTCTCACCAGTAGCTCTCGAGAGTCACGCCCAACCCTTCAGCCATACGAGTAACGAAGGCGAAGTACGCCGTCACCTGGGCCACGTCCAGGATGGCACGGTCGCTGAAGCCGGCCTCGCGCAGGGCCTCCACGTCCTCTTCGGCAACGTCGTGCGGCGCCCGCGTCAGCTTGGCCGCATAGTCGAGCATCGCTCTGTCGGCATCGTTCAGCGGCGCGTAGACGTAATCCTCCTTCAGCTGCTCGACCAGCGGTGCATCGCCAGTCAGTCGACGGAGAGACTCTCCGTGGTGCGTCATTCAGTAGACGCATTGATTGAGGCTGGCGACGACGACCCCGATCATCTCCCGCTGGTACCGTTTCAGCGGCGAGGGACCGAACATGAGCGTGCGGTAGAGAGCGCGGTGATCCAGCATCGACTGGGGATTGAGGCTGTGCACCTTCATGATGTTCGCCGCACGTCCGGTTGTGGCGTCGGCACATTCGGCGTACGCCCGGGCGAGGTCGTCGGCGGCATCGTCCTCGTCGATGGTGGCGATCCAGGCCGGCCTCACTGCGTCGATCCGTCCGCTCATACCCTCTCCTTGTTGGTCGGTCTTGTGGATTGCGCGGAAGCCGCGGTCAGCGGTATCCAATACCGGTCCCCAAATGGTGGCTCAAACGAGATCATCAACCGTTCGTAGACCTCCGGCGGGATGCCGATGTCGGCCAGGTAGAGCTCGCCGGGAAGCCCGCGCAGCCCGGTCTTGGGAAGGGCCAGGGTCAGCGTGCGCTCGGGCCGCACCACCGGGCCCGGCGTCTCGCCCGTCGTGGCATTCAGGCCCGAAGGGAGATCGAGAGACAGCACCCGGCGCGCTCCCTCGTTGCACCGAGCGATCAGCTCGGCCGCCCGGCCCCGGGGGGCTCCGGTCAAACTATAGCCTATGAGCGCGTCCACCACAAGCGCAGAACGGAGGATCACGTCCTCAGCCCTCCGGCTCTCCAGCGGCTCGACGCCGGCCTGCCGAAGAATGCGCAGCTGATGCGCTGCGGCGCCCGTCAGATCTCCAACCTCCTTGCTCAACAGAACCAACACCGGGAAGCCGCGGTTGTGGAGGTGCCGGGCGCAGCAGAGCCCACCGCCGCCGTTGCCTCCCGATCCGGCCAGCACGGCGACCTCGCCCCGGGAGCCCGCGAGCATCTCGATGGCGTTCTCCGCCAGGCTGCGCCCCGCGTTCTCCATCATCTGGAGAATGCCCAGGCCGAAGTCCTCGACCGCGATGCGGTCCACCTCCCGCATCTGCTCGGCGGTCACCGCGGGCACCACCGTACCGTCGGCGGTGCGAAAGGTCACCAAGAGCGTCTCGTCCACCACCGCTTCAACCCTCGCTTTTCGCGAACCGTCACTCCATGGACATAAAGAGATTGTTGAGCGCCTCGGCCAGGGTGGGATGCGGGAGCATAGCGTCTCGAAGGGCGGTGTAGGGCAGGTTGCCCATCATCGCCACGCGCAGAACCGACGCCACCTCGCCCCCCTCCAGTCCCAGGACAGCAGCACCGAGGATCTGATCGGTCTCGGCATCCACGACGGCCTTCATCACGCCCCGCGGCTCATCCACCTCCAGGGCCCGGGCCACAGAGCTCATCGGCATCTTGGCCACACGGACGTCGTAGCCCTGGCCGCGGGCCATCTGCTCCGTCAGCCCGGCACGTCCCAACTGTGGGTCGATGAAGACCGTATAGGTGAGCACGCGGTCGGCCGTGGAGGCATCCCCATCCTCCAGCAGGTTAGTCCGCACGACGCGGAAATCGTCGTAGGAGACGTGAGTGAAGGCCGGGCCGCCCTTGACGTCACCGAGGGCGTAGATCCCCGGTACGTTAGTCTCCAGCCGATCGTTGACCTCGACGTAGCCGCGGCCGTCCGTTTCGATGCCCGCCGCCTCCAGGTTCAGCTGGTCCGTGTTGGGAATCCGGCCCACCGCCAGAAGGAGGTGGGAGCCCTGGAGGGTCCGCTCGCCGTCGGGCGTGCTGACGTGGAGGGTGATCGTCCCCTCTCCATCCTCTTCCACCCGTTCCGCGTCCGTGTCCAGGAGGATCTCGATGCCGTCCTCCCGCAGGATCTCGATGACCTCCTGGGCGACGTCGGAATCCTCGTGGGTGAGCACCTGCCCGCTGCGCTGCACGACGGTGACGTCGCTGCCGAAGCGGCGGAACATCTGGGCGAACTCGACGCCGACGTAGCCGCCGCCGATGACCAACAGGTGGTCCGGCACCTCAGCGAGCTCCATAATGGTGGTGGAATTGAGGCTGGAGACCTGATCGAGGCCGGGTAGATCCGGCCGCCGGGGTCTCTGCCCCGTGTTGATGAAGATCTTATCGGCGGTCAGGCGGCGCGTGGTTCCATCGTTCATGCGCACCTCCACCGACTTCGAATCGGTGAAGCGGCCCTCTCCCATCAGCAGGTCCACCTTCTCCGCGTCCTCCAGACGCTGCCGATTGCCGCTGCGGAACGATTCCACCATGTTCCGCTTCCTTTCCCGCACCCGGGTCATCTCCATCTTGATGGGCCCGTTGTGAACGCCGTAGTTCTCGCCTCTTCGAGCCAGGTGAGCGACCCGAGCGCTGGCGATCATCGTCTTACTGGGCGTACAGCCTTCGTTGATGCACGTGCCGCCCACGTGCTCCCGTTCAATGATGGCTACCTTCCAACCCGCTCCGGCCAAGGTCGTAGCCAGAGGATTATTGGCCTGGCCCGCGCCGATGAGAATCGCATCATACTGTTCCATCTCCGCCACAGCAGTTCCCCCTTTCGCCTGACGCTAGCTTAGTCTCGTGGAAGGGCCCAAGGAACACCCTCCCTCCCCAAGGTATGCCCGACCGCATGGGCGGCTTCACGATTCAACGGCCCGGCCGTCTCCATTGAAGCCGTCCGGGTAGATCCATTGGATCAGAACCCCGCGACCGGGACGAGATTTCCTCCCGATGGACGCTTGCCCCGGCCTCGTCCCCCGCGAGACGGGCAGGCCAGGCGCCTCGCCCCCTCAACACCCCAGTATAACACATCGCGCCTCGGTCCGTCTATGGGTTCCGTTCAAAATGGCTTTGACATTCGTTGGATAGGGTTTGAATTCCGTTTGATGATGAGGTGGGGACGACGTTCCGCAGCATCTCCACTCATCAGACGCCCGGTTCCAGCCCACGGGCGATGGCAGACCAGCTCTCCAGCAGCCCGGCCACGCTCCAGGCCTGAGCGATGCACCCCCGCGGCGTGAACGGCGGACGGCCGTCGAAGATCTCGCTCACGCTCCCCAGACCGTGGTCCGTAAGGTGATGAACGAAAGGCTGCAAGAACGACCGCGCCCCTTCGGGATCCCCGTGGACTCGAAGCCAAGACCTGACGAAGGGCCCTATCATCCAGCCCCAGACGGTGCCCTGGTGGTAAGCAGCGTCCCGCTGGCGCCGACCGCCGCCGTACCGTTCGACGTAGGCGGGATCAGCGGGCGACAGGCTGCGGAGGCCGTGCGAGGTGAGAAGATGGCGCGCGCACGCCTCGACGACTGCCCTCCTCTGCTCTCCGCTCAGCGGGCTGTGGGGGAGAGATACAGCGAGCAGTTGGTTGGGACGCAGCGTCGGATCATCTCCATCGGGTCCGTCGAGCACGTCGTAGCAGTAGCCGGCATCCCCGTTCCAGAAGCGGGCGAACCCGGAACGTGCGCGCTCTGCAAGCGTCTGATAGGGACCGGCAGGCTCCTCCAGACGACGCGCGAAGTCCACCATGGCATGGAGCCCGTTGTACCAGAGAGCGTTGATCTCGACCGGCTTACCGATCCGCGGCGTGACCACCCAGTCGTCGATCTTAGCGTCCATCCACGTGAGCTGCACTCCCTCCTCGCCGGCGTGGAGGAGCCCGTCGTCCGGGTCGACGCGGATCTCGTAGCGGGTGCCGCGCTCGTGCCAGTCGATGATCTCCTGGAGAACGGGGAAGAGGTCGCGCACCAGAGCGACGTCGTCCACGGCAGCGACGTAGGCGCGTATCGCCTCGAAGTACCAGAGGGTGGCATCGACCGTGTTGTACTCCGGTTCCACGCCCGGGCCTGGAAAGCGGTTAGGCAGCATGCCCCGGTCCACGAAATGGGCGAACGTGCGCAGGATGCGCTCCGCCACGCCGTGGCGGCCGGTGGTCAGCGCCAGGCCCGGCAGGCTGATCATCGTGTCCCGTCCCCAGTCGCCAAACCAGGGATAGCCGGCGATGACCGTCCGTCCCTCGGGATCGTGGGGGAGGCCCCGCTGCACGATGAACTGATCGGCGCTCAGGACCAACTGGCGCACCCACCAGGGCAGATCGACCCTCCCGTTCCGCGATAGGGCCGCATCGCCCTGCTCCAACAGCCGCTGCTCGCGGGTCCGCCTCCTGTCGTAAGCCGTCTCGCCGTCGAGGCTCGCTCCCGCATCGGTGCTGGCGACGATGGTCAGCGTCTCGCCTGGGGCTAGCACGGCTTGGAAGCGACCGGCGCAGAGGTGGTCGTCGCGCGGTTCGAGCCCCCGATACTCCTCCACGGCCAGATAGTAGTCCCGGTACCAGGTGTGATCGGCCGCGACGTCGGCGCCGCGGCTGAGGAGGTAGAGCGGCGTCGAACCGCCCGAGACCGTCACGCGCAGTCCTCGCTCCACCCGCTCGCTCCCTATACTCATCTGAGCAGCTTGCGTATTCCCGCCGTGATCCCGATGGTTCACGATCGCCTTCATGGTGAGCGTCAGGGGGACGGTGGCGCGGATCAGATCATAACGCACGTAGGTGGTGTTGGCGCCCGGTTCCATCCAGACCCGTTTCTCGATCAAGGCGTCGGCGCAGGCGAACGTCCAGACCGGGGTGGTGCCCTCCAGGCGGAAGCGCTCCAGGTGGCGGAAGCCCGTGGGCTCCACCTGGCCGCTGGCCCAGCGGTTGGCGAAGAGAGGATACTCACGTCCCCCATACACGGCGGTCTCGTCCAGCTTGGTGAGCAGCAGGGTCCGCCCCAGAGGAGGCTCCAGGGCAGCGATGAGCAGCCCGTGGTAGCGGCGCGTGAGGAGGCCGGCGACCGTCCCGGAGGCATAGCTGCCGATGCCGTTGGTCACCAACCACTCCCGTCGTTCGGCGGCGGGGAGACTGCCGCAGATCTCACGCCCGAAGTCGATACCCTTCAATGCCCCTCCCGCTGCTTCAAAGGCCCAGCCCGTAGCAAGCCACACCCAGCAGGGCTATGTCCGAGTTGAGCACCACGTGGACCGGCATGCGCTCCATCAGATCCGTGTGCCGACCCTTGCTCTGCAAGGCCTTGAGGAAGCGCTCCTGTTCCAGGGCGGGGAGAATGCGGGGCGGTATCCCGCCGGCCAGATAGATGCCGCCGGTGGCCATGACCTTGAGGGCCAGGTTGCCCGCCTCCGCTCCCAGGATGGAGACGAAGGTGTTGAGGGTGAGCGTGCAGAGCTCACACGCCTTCTCGTCGTCCAGGGCCGTGCCGATGATCACCGGCGTGGGGTCCCGCACCTCGGCGAGCCGCTCGGCAAGCCAGGCGGGCTCCTCGGCGTAACCGCCACTCCGGAAGTACGTGTAGAGGTTCGGAATCCCCATCCCCGAGCAGACGAGCTCGTAGCTGACGTGCTCGTGCCGCGCCCAGAGGTAGCGGAGGAGCTGGATCTGCCGCGGTGTCAGGGGACCGAAATCCGTGTGTCCCCCCTCGGAGGCGTGGGGGCGGTAGCGCCCGTCATCCTGGTCCCAGGTGAGAAACGCCTCACCCAGCCCGGTGCCCGGTGCGACGACGGCGATGCCGCCGGTGGGATCGTGTTTGCCCTCGTACAGCGTGTGCAGCTCATCGGGCTCTAGAGCGGGTATCCCATTGGCGATAGAGGCCAGGTCATTCAGAACGCGCACCGACGACAGGTCGAGCCGTTCGCGCAGAACCTCAGCGTCGACGATCCACGGGAGGTTGGTCACGTCCACGCGGTTCTCGATCACCGGGCCGGCCACGCCGAAGGCGGCGCTGTCGACGTCGGCGTCGACGTCCGCCAGGAACTCCTCGGCGATGGCAGCCAGGGTTGAATACTCCTTGCTGGAAAACGTCTTCTGAACCAGGGGGTCCCGGGGACCCTGGTCTGCCGAAAAAACCGCTAACGTCGTCTTGGTCGCGCCAATATCTCCGGCGAGCAACATGGAAACCTCCTTATCATCTCACGGGTCCGGACGCTGGCGTTTTCGCTCGTAGTAACAGCAGGATTTATTCGGCCATGATAGAAGCGACTGAGGTCGCCACTACGACCTCCACCTATGACTTTGTCTATGGCCAGCTTGCGATATCATCGCGGCGCACTAACGGTTCCCTCAGACCTCCCTCCCCTTCACCCCTTCGCCGCCGTCCACACGGAGCACCGTTCCGGTGGCGAAGTCGTTCTGGGCGAGGAAGACACAGGCGTGCCCTACGTTCTCTGGATCGCCGAGGCGGCCGAGAGGGAGCGAGGCGGCGATACGCTCCTCCGCCTCCTCGGTGCTCCCGGGGGGCAGCAGCACCGGGCCGGGCACCACACAGTTGACTCGAACGTCGTGAGGTGCCAGGGCGAGGGCCGAGACCCTGGTCAACATGATGACGCCGGCCTTGGAGATGCTGTGATGGGGATAAGCAGCCCATCCGTTCAGGCCGCCGTTGTCCCCGATGTTGATGATCACGCCCCCGGTCCCGTTTTCGATCATCAGACGGGCCGCGTGCTGGGTGAGCAGAAAAGGACCGGTCAGATTCACGTCGATCACCTGCTGCCACTCCTCATAGTCGATCTCCAGGAAATCGACACGCCGGAAGAGGGCGGCGCTGTTGACCAGGACGTCAATTCGACCGTAGTAGCCGCGAACCTCCTCGATCATCCGAACCACGTCATCCGGGCTCGCCTGGTCACCGGTGGTGATGAAGGCGTCCACGCCGAGATCCTTCGCCTCGGCTGCGGCGGTCCGGGCCGGCTCCGCCGAGCTCGGCGACACGTGGTGGATGACCACGTTGGCGCCCTGTTCGGCGAAGGCTAGGGCGATGGCCCGCCCGACGCGCCGGGCCGAGCCGGTGACGAAAACGACTTTGTTCTCCAGATCACGAATCATCAACACCTCCTTCTTCCACGGCAGACTCCGGCGACGGGCTGCCCCCGTTCACCGCTCGTCGTCCGGCGCATCCGGCATACCCGGTTCCGTCATCCGGTAGGGATCGAAAACCCTGTCCAACGCCTCCGGCGAGAGGACGCCGCGTTCCTCGGCCACCTCCCGCACGGTGCGCCCGGTGCGATGGGCCTCCTGAGCGATCTCGGCAGCCTCATCGTGACCGACAGCCGGCGCCAGGGCCGTGGCGAGCGCCAGGCTCCGCTCCACCATCGTTCGACACCGCTCCTCATTCGCCTCGATGCCCATCACGCAGCGGTCGGCGAAGGCCCGCACGCCGTTGGCCAGCCATTCGATGGAACGGAGCAGATCGTAAGCGAGCAGCGGCATCATCAGGTTGAGCTCAAAATAGCCACCCAGCCCGCCCAGTGTGATCGCCGCGTCGTGGCCGATGACCTGGGCCGCCACCAGGATCAACGCTTCGGCCATCACGGGGTTGACCTTGCCCGGCATGATGGATGAGCCGGGCTGCACCGCCGGCAGCTCGAGCTCGCCCAGGCCGTTCCGGGGACCGGAGCCGAGCCAGCGGACGTCGTTAGCGATCTTGGTCAGGCTGACGGCCACGGTCTTCAGCACGCCGGAGACCTCGACGACGGCGTCGCGAGCGGCGTTGGCCTCGACGTGATTCTCCGCCTCGCGGAAGCTGGTTCCCAGCGCCTCGTTCAGGCGAGAGATGGCGCGCCGCGGAAAATCGACCGGCCTATTGAGCCCGGTGCCGACGGCGGTGCCGCCCAGCGGGAGCTCTTGCAGGGCATCCGCCGCCTCTTGGAGCCTCCCGACGCTCTTCCCCGCCTGGGCCGCGTAGCCGCTGAAGACCTGGCCGAGACGAATCGGCGTGGCGTCCTGCAAATGAGTCCGGCCCGTCTTGACCACGTCATCGAAGGTGCAGGCCTTCTCGCTCAGAGCCTCGTGGAGGCGCTCCATCGCCGGGATCAGACCATCGCACAGGGCCAGCGCGGCGGCTACGTGGATGGCCGTCGGGATGACGTCGTTGCTCGACTGGCTCATGTTGACGTGGTCGTTGGGATGAACCGGCGCTCTGCTGCCTATCTCACCGCCGAGGAGCTGGATGGCCCGGTTGGCGATGACCTCGTTGGCGTTCATGTTCGTCGAGGTGCCGGAGCCGGTCTGGAAGACGTCGACGGGGAACTGGTCGTCCCACCGGCCCGCGATCAGCTCGTCGCAGGCCTGAACGATCGCCTCCCCCAGAGGCTGGGAGAGCAGGCCCAGGTCCAGATTGGCGCGGGCGCAGGCCCGCTTGACGTGGCCCAGGGCGTGAAGGAAGCGGCGCCCGAAACGGAGCCCGGAGATGGGGAAGTTCTCCACCGCCCGCTGGGTCTGTGCTCCCCACAGAGCGTCGCTGGGTATCTCGACCGCTCCCATCGCATCGTATTCCGTTCGCATGGCGCCTTCTGGACCTCCTCCTCAGCAGCGAGACGTACCGCCCTTTCCGTTCATTCCCCTTCTCCATCCGACTGATCGCGTCGGCGCGTGATGCGCGCCCGCGTCTTGGCAATCCCCTTGGTGGGCGGCACGCCCTTGGGACAGATCTCGACGCAGTTCCAGACGAAGTCGCAAGCCGCCACGCCGTGCTCCCCGCCGACCAGGGCCAACCGCTCCTCATCGGCCGCGTCGCGAGCGTCGGCCAGGAAGCGGTAGTGCTGGGCCAGAGCGGCCGGCCCCAGGTACGCCGGATCCTCCTCCTCAACGGGACAGACGCTGTGGCAGCAGGCGCAGAGGATGCAGTTCGTGTACGGCTCCGCCTCGGCCCACGCCTCCGGCTTCACCACGCGCTCCGCCTCGGGATGGGGCTCCCGGGGCTGGAGCCAGGGTTCGACGGCCTCCAGCTTCTCGAAGAAAGGATCCATGTCGACCACCAGGTCCTTGATCACCTCCAGATTGCGCAGGGGCTCCACGGTGATGACGCTCTCATCTTCGGCACGCTTCTCTTTCTCCTCCCGCTCGAGCCCCTCGTAGAGCGTCCGCGGCTGATCGGCCAGGTCGTGGACCTGGGTGCGGCAGGCCAGGGCCTCGCGCCCGTTGATCATCATGGCACACGAACCGCAGACGGCGCCCCGGCAGGCGTAGCGAAAGGCCAGGGTGCCATCCTGCTCGGCCTGGATGCGGAGAAGCGCCTCCAGGACCGTCATTCCCTCCGGCACGTCGAGATCGTACGCCCGGTAGCCCGGTTCCTCGTCCTGCGCCGGGTCGAAGCGGTAGACTCTAAACGTAAACGGTTTCGTGCCCATCCTGAACCTCCGTCGCTGACCAACCCAACTGCCCTGCCGAAGATGGCCGGTGCCACACACGCAGCCCGGACTTCCCTATGGCTCCGAGCCCCGTCTCGGGGCGGCCGACGCGTGTTACCAACCTATTCGAACCAACCTCCCGCTCCATCCCCACGCCGCTTGTGCAGCTCCCGCACGATATCGGTCAGCAGGCCCCGGGGGACGAATCGCTGCAAGAAGACGATGAGCTTGTCCTGAATGCTGGGCACCACGACCCGGCGCCCCTTCATCATGCCGCGATAGGCGGCCCGGGCCACCGTCTCCGGATCCATCTGGGACAGGAGGGCGAGCAGCCACGTCGACGTCTGGCCGGCCCGCCGGTGAAACTGGGTATCCGTGGGGCCGGGGCAGACGGCGGTCACGGTCACTCCGGTCCCCTCCAGCTCGCTGGCAATCGCCTGGGAGAAGGAGAGCACGTACGCCTTGCTGGCGTAGTAGACCGCCTGGAGCGGGCCGGGCATGAATGCGGCTGTAGAGCTCATGTTGAGGATCCTCCCCGCTCCCCGGTCCACCATCTGCGTCAGGAAGAGCCTGGTCAACCTGGTCAGAGCCACCATGTTGACCCGCATCATCGCCAGTTCAACCTCGGGATCGGTCTCCGCGAACGGCCCGCGGAGCCCGAAGCCGGCGCTGTTGACCAGGGCATCGATCCCGATGGACGCCTCCCGCAGCCGCGCCGCGATCTCCTCTGGCGCCGAGGGGAGGGAGAGGTCTTGGGCGACGATCATGACCGAGCTGCCAAACCGATCCTCCAGCTCGCCCGCCAGCTCCTCCAGATCGTCTACGTGGCGGGCGTTGACCACCAGCTCGTAGCCGTCCTCGGCGAACAGCCGGCTCAGCTCCCGGCCGATCCCGCCGGTAGCCCCCGTGATGAGAACCGTTTTACCTTGATCCGAGCTCATCTGTTTGGTTTTTCCCCTGCTCCCAGCCCCCGCCTGTCCCGAGCGACGTGTGAGGAATCCCCGGTCGGTCGCCCCGAGACGGGGCTCAGAGCTATCGGGAAGTCCAGGCTAAACGTCTGACGTGACACTAGTACTCCCGCTCCTGTGGTGGATAGTCGGTGATGATCACGTCCTTGTAGCCGAGCTCCGGTCGACCCTCCGGACTGTAGGCCGCTGTGCTGTGCCGCAGCCAGTGGTCATCATCGCGGCCAAGATGATCCGTGCGCCAGTGGGAGCCGCGGCACTCCGTCCTCCGCAGCGCCGCCAGCGCCGTCACCTCTGCCAGCTCCAGCATGCCGCCCAACTCCAGCGTGTCCACCAGGTCGTAGTTGAAGGCGCGGTTCTCACTGTCGAGGACCACGTCCTCGTAGCGCTCCTTCAGCTCGGCCAGCTCCTCCACGGCCTCGCTCAGCCCGGCGTCGTCGCGGAAGACGCCCACGTGCTTCGTCATGACCTCCTGCATCCGGCGCCGAATCGCGATCTGCCGCTCCCCCTCCCCCCGCTCCTTGAGCGTCTCGATCGCCGTTCGCTCCTCCCGCCGCACCTCCTTGAGCCTCTCCTCGCCCGCCGGCCGGTCCGCTGAGTCGTTCCCTCGCTGACTCGCCAATTCGCCCGCCCGCTTCCCGAAGACGATGGTCTCCAGGAGGGAGTTGCCGCCCAGCCGGTTCGCGCCGTGCACGCTGATGCAGGAGCATTCGCCGACGACGAAGAGGCCGTTCACCGTCGTCTCTCCGTTCTCGTCGCAGGCGAGACCGCCCATCGAGTAGTGCTGCCCGGGCTGGACGGGGATAGGCGTTTCGATAGGGTCGACCCCGGCGAAGTCCATCGCGATCTGGCGGATGCCGGGCAGCCGCTCCTTGATGATCCCCTCGCCCAGATGGCGCACATCCAGCTCCACGTAGCCGTCCTTCAGCCCGCGGCCTTCGTCCACCTCCGTCTGGATGGCCCGAGCCACGATGTCCCGCGGCGCCAGCTCCATAGCGTCCGGGGCGTAGCGCTCCATGAAGCGCTCGCCCTCGCTGTTGAGCAGATAGCCCCCTTCGCCGCGCACGCCCTCGGTGATGAGGATATTCGTGCCGTAGAGGGTCGTGGGGTGGAACTGGACGAACGCCATGTCCTCCAGCGCCACGCCGGCCCGGAAGACGGCGGCCGTGGCGCTGCCCACGTTGATGTAGGAGTTCGTCGACTTGGCGTAGATCCGCCCGTGCCCCCCGCCGGCGACGATGATCGCGCCAGCAGAGAAGGCCTGCAGCTCACCGCTGGGGACGTGAAGCGCCACGGCGCCCACGACGCGCTGGGCATCGTGCCCCTCCTCGTGCACCGCCAGACGGGTGAGGAGCCACTCGTTGTAGAAGGGAATATCGCGCTTGAGGCACTGCTGGTAGAGGGTGTGGAGCATCTGATGCCCGGTGCGGTCCGCGGCGTAGCAGGTGCGCGGGAAGCCGGCACCGCCAAAGGGGCGCTGGGCAATGCGCCCATCGGGGAAGCGGCTGAAGTAGGTGCCCCAATGCTCCATCTCGAGCACCCTCTCCGGCGCTTCGCGGGCCAGAACCTCGGCCCGGGGCTGATCGGCCAGGTAGTCGGCGCCCTTGATGGTGTCGAAGGCGTGGCGCTGCCAGGTATCGTCGTGGCCCTCGGGATGGTTGCCTAAGGCGGCGTTGACGCCGCCCTGGGCTGCCCCTGAATGGGAGCGGATGGGGTAGACCTTGGAAAGCACGGCGACGTCGCTGCCCCCTTCGTGGGCGGCGACGGCAGCCCGCAGCCCGGACAGTCCACCGCCGATGATCAGAACGTCGTGGTGCGGAAAGCCAGCCATGCCATACCCTCCCAGTATCTCGTACGCCCTTGGAACCGCGGATTGCGCGCTTCAGGACGAGATCGGTGGCCCCTCAACCAGAGGATGCGCCCCAGGACTCCACCCGGGAGTCATTCCCCCTTTCCTCAGGTGAACTCGGTGCGGGGCGATCTCTCCAGCCCGCACGCCAGCTCTCGCTCAATAGATTCGACGGCCGCGTCCAGGGGGAATATCTCCTCGCGCACCCGCATCTCAACGTCACCGGGGAAGGTGAGCGGATGCCAGAAGACCCCCTCGGCGGTGATGGTGAGCTCCGGCTGGAGGGTCCGCCTGCTCAGGTCGATACCTTCGCGGGAGAGGCCCGCCTTGGCCAACGGGCGCACCAGGTGGTCCTCGTCGCGTATGCCCAGGCTGCGTCGGAACGCGTGGAGCTCGTCCATACGGGCCGTGTTTGCCGGCGTTTCGGTGGTGCTGATGCAGACCTGAAGGTCCCGAGCCAGAAGCCTCTTGACGGCGGTCACGGTCCGCGCCCACGTCCCTCGGCCGCGGTAGGCCTCGTGTTCTCGCGGGCGGCTGCCGTCGAGGCTGACCTGGACCCTCAGATTCTGGTTGGCGATGCCGCCCAGCCTGTCGAGCCGCCGTCCCCACAGGAGCGTGCCGTTGGTGAGGACCGTGGTCCTCAACCGCGCCGAGGCGTAGGCCAGCATGTCATAGATCTCATCGAGAATGAACGGCTCCCCTCCGGTGAAGAAGAGATCGCGAAAACCGAGAGCCGCGGCCTCATCCACCAGCCGACGGACGTTTCCCAGCCCCAGCGCCAGACGGCGCGCGCTCGGCGTCGATTTGGTGACGCAGTACGAGCACCGGAGGTTGCAGTCGAAGTTCGTGTAAAGCCAGAGCTTTGACGGCAAAGGCGACTTAACAAAGTCGATCATCCTTCTGCTCCTGATAAGGTCCCCTAAGGAGACCGCCTCCCAGCAGCGGGCCCCTCGGAAACGGACGGCAGGCGAACTCGACGGTTCAATCTAGAGATCGAGACCCGCGCCGGCTTTCACGCCGGCCATGACCTGACCGCACTCCGGGCAGCGGTTGAGATGTCCCCATGTCCTCAAGTACGCCAGGACCGCTATCACCAGCGCCGCGTGGCTCCAGGTCAGCGGGCTGACGGAGAGCGGCTCGTTTGTGTAGGGATGCACTTGCTCGGCCATGACGCCGCTGCGCAGGTCGTGGTCGGCAACCCACTGCAGCAGGTCCAGCGCTTCCTTCAGTTCGTCGGTCCCCTGCGCCTTAGCCGTGTGCCACTGGGCCAGCCAGAGCGTGCAGACGAACCAGGGGTTTCCGGGCACCTCATCAAGGCTCTCGCTCACTTGATGGTAGTAGTCATCCTCGTACCGGGCCACGCCCCCTACGTCGGTCTTGACCCAAAGGCGATCCTGGACAACGTTCATAGTTGCCACGATCTTCCGATGATCGGGGGCGAACATGCCAAACCGCCAGAGCCCCACGAGGGAGGCATCCACCGTGGGATCGGTCTCCCACGCGCCGTCCTCCCGTCGGGTGACCATTCGCACGAAACGGCCCAGCTCCGACGACCAGAGGTGCTCCTCGGCCGCGGCCTTGATCTCGTCAGAGACGCTGCGGTATCGTTCCGCCAGCGAGGTCTCGCCGAAGGCGTCGGCGAAGTTGGCGGCCGCCTGGAGCCCGGCCCACGCCGCCCCGACGGTCCAGGCGTGCACCCCGCGCCGCTCCTCCCAAAGGTCCCAGGAGGGCAGCGGTAGGCCGCTCTCCTCATGGCGGTAGCGGCAGATCCAGTTGGCCGCCCGAATGACCAGGCCCCGATAGTGGGGTTTGACGAACTCGACGTCCCGGAAGGTCTCAAAATGGCGCCAGAGCGCCCACAACACCAACGCAGTCTCATCCTCCTGGATAGGGAGCCGTTTCTCTCCATCGTAGTACCAGCCGTGCCAGGAGGAGGCCAGGGAACCGTCGGGGTTGTACTTGTGGAGCAGGTACCCCTCCTCGGTGATGACCCGATGGCAGAAGCTGAAGAAACGCCTCGTCACCTCGGAATAACCTGATCCGATGAGAGCTGCCGAGACGAGCGCGCCGTCTCGGGGCCACATATAAGCATAGGTGTCGTGCCCATAGTGGGTGATGTCGAAGTCGGTGGCGGCGAGAATGGCGCCCTGGTCGTCGATCTGGGTGCGTAGAATGGCCAGACTGCTCCGATAGAGATGACAGACCGAAGGAGGAAGGTCGGCGAGGTCACGTTTCTCCTTGGTGACCCACAACTCCCAGTAGTTCTCCGTCCGCCTGAGAAACTCACCGGGCCCTTTCCGCCGCACTGTGCGGTTGATGCGGGTCACCGATTCGAAGGAGTGTCCTACCGCGATCCAGTACCATCCCCTGGCCCGGCCGCCAGCCGGGACGTCGAGATGGAGCGCGATGGTGGAGTCGACGCTGCCCTGGGCCACAGCATTTCCGGAGAGCTGTCCATCCTCGGCATCACGCCAGGTCCCGTCCATCCCGGGCACCTCTTTGACCCCCACCGCCCATTGATCGACGCCGAGGCTGATCTCTCCCCGGCCCTGCGAGGGTGGTGGCGGAGCGCCCTCCTTCGTCGTGTTGATCATGAACCAGCGCTTGGCTTTGTAGTGCAAGACGGCACGGCGTTCGGGCTCATAATACGCGGTATCGCCCACCTCAGTACCGCTGATGTGGAAGTCCTGGGAGAAGAAGAGGCGCACCTCACGGTCGCTTCCCCTCTCGTCGTGAATGTCGATCTGGCGGATAAAGAGGTCTTCGTGAAAGTCGACCGTGTCCTGGCAGACGAGCCGGAGACCCAGACCAGGATGGTGCAGCACCACCTCGGTGACCAGGGTGTCTCCGGTGTAATCGAGCGTGCGCTCCCAGCCGTCATCGCTGATCCAGGTGAACTGACCATCGACCCAGACGCCGAAGCGGAAGGGATGGCCCACGGTGTGGTTCTCCTGGCCGACGTGAGGCCAGTAGAGGTCTCGAATCCGGTACTGGTGATCGAAGTTGACCAGCAATGAACCGTTGCCTACGGGGATGTCGCGTGGCACCCCGGACCTCCTTGTCTCATCTCACACCAGGCGAACGCCCCACGGCAGGAAGGGGCCCCATCGCCCGGCGACGTCTGAGCAGCCGTTATCGACGCGTGCCAGAGCGAGAGCCGTCTCTACGAAGCTCGCCGCAGAGACAGCTGGTTAGGCTCAGGTGTACGAGTCGCTCTATCCAAGCGCCGTGGGATACAGTCTCACGCTATGATAACACAAATGGACCGCGCCAGACGTTGGACTTGGTTGGAGCTGGCGTTGACTAGGGTTGGAAAGGGTTTGAGCTTGGTTGGTGCCCGCGATGCGCTCTATCCCAGCAGGCCCACCTCAAACACCCAGTAGTAGATCAAGTAGAGCCCGGCGCCGATCAGGAAGAGAGCGCTCACCCGGTGCACGTGGGGGATCAACCGGCGCAGCCACCGTTCGACGGCGTGGCGGAAGAGACTCGCTCCCACAGTCACCACGGCGATAACGGCCCCCATCCCCAGGGCGTATCCCATGAACTGGGCCAAGGAGACGATCCAGTTTCCGGCGGTCAGAGCGGTGCCCACGACCACGAGGAATATGGGCAGGGTACAGCTCAGGGAGCTGACGGCATAGGCGATGCCAAACAGGAACATATTGGAGAGCGACCGCTTGGGCGCTACCGCGACCCGACTGGCGGCCAGGATACCCAGGCTCCTGTGCGAGACGAGCAGCCAGATGCCGACCCCGACCATGGCCAGCCCGATGACCAGCCCAGCGTAGGGGAAGAAATCGGTCAACCAGCGCCCCCCGAAGCTGACCACGACACCCACCAGCCCGAAGATCACCGCGAAACCCGCCGTGGCCGCAATGGCCAGACGAAGAGCTTTTAGCACTCGCTCCACGGACGAGGTCTCTGCCTCACCGTCGACGCTGAGCTGGAAGAAGATGTAGGAAGGAAGCATGAGCGCCCCGCAGGGGTTGACGCTGGCCACCATGCCGGCTGCAAAAGCGTAGCCGACCGGAAGCAGACTGGCCAGATTCGACACTGCCTCCTCCAGACTGCCGCGCAGGCCAACAATCAGCACCAGCAGCCCAATCACGAGAAGTGCCGGGATGATCAGGGAGACCGCCAGAATCAAGCGGTCGTCTCGCGACTTCTTCTGTTCCTCGGTTCCTATCGCCGCCTCCTCCTTCTACAGCCGATACGATCCCGCCCTGCGGCGGTGGCAAGTCCCTGCTAGCTGGGCCTATTGTACATCAAGACAGCCCAGCCTGAAAGATCCAGTAGTAAATCAGGTAAGTCCCGGCGCCGATGGCAAACAGAGCCGTGACGCGGTGGACGTACGGTGTCACGAGCCGGAGCCAGCGCCCCAGGGCACGGCGAAACAGAGCGGCTCCCAGCGTGACAAACAGAATGACGACCCCCATCCCAAGAGCATAGCCAATGAACTGACCGAGGGCACCCAGCACGGTTCTACCCGTCAGGGAGGTTCCGACCACGGCCAGAAAGATCGGAAGGGTGCAGCTCAGGGAGCCAACGGCGTACGTCAGTCCGAACAGGAACGCGTTACCCAGCGTTCGCTCTCGATCGAGGGCCAACTGACTGGTCGCCAGAATGCTGATGGTCTTGTCTGCCGCTAGAATCCAGATTCCCAGGGCGACCATGGCGAAGCCTACGATGAGCCCCACGAAGGGGAAGACCCGGATCAGCCATTGGCCTCCCGCCGCAATGACAGCGCCGACGGAGGCAAAGACGAGAAGGAACCCTCCAGTCACCGTAGCGGCCACCAGCAGTGCCCTGCGGATGCGCAGCGCCGGCGAGCGGTCGCCGTCCTCGGGTTTAAGCTGAAAGAACACGTAGGACGGCAGGAGGAGCACCCCGCAGGGGTTGACGCTGGCGACCATCCCGGCAGAGAAGGCGTAGCCGACCGGAAGCAGCTCGGTCAAGTCGGCAACGCCGGACTCGATGTCTCCGCGAAAGCTGACCAGCAGAATGAGCAGGCCCATCACCGCCAGAGCGGGGACCAAGAACGTCAGTATCAGAGCGAGCCAGCTTCCCCCTTCCTCGCGATCGCCGTTGTCCAGCGGCGACGCATCCTTCGTTCCGAAAATCCTCTTCACTTCAGCCACCTTCTTTCGATGCAAATCTGGCGATGATGGACGAGGTGCTGTGGCTCTCTGTCATCGATCACCATCAGCCAGCGCTGTCTCACAAGACAGACCTTGGCTTTTTTCCCTGCTCTCAGCCCCCGCCTGTCCCGAACGAGGTCGAGGGATCTCGAATCCATCTGGCTCCAGCGAAGGCTCGGCAACACGCGCCGGTCGCCCCGAGACGGGGCTCAGAGCAATCGGGAAGCCCAGGCTGGATGTGTCAAAAGACGCCAGGGACTGGCAGCCCCGGGGCTATGAGCTCCCCGCCGTATCCATCAGCTCCTTGATGGTCTCGCGCAGCTGCTCCTCGCCCAGCACGCCAGTTAGCCGCTCGATGCTCTCACCGCTCGGGGTGATGAAGTGCGTGGTGGGTGTCCCCAGGACGTCGTAGTCCCGCATGATCTCCCGATCAGGCGTGCTCCCGGCAGGGTACGTGATCTCCAGCTCATTGAGTAGAGCCCGACCGTCCTCGCGGGAGCCCAGACCCACGAACGGCCCCACGTCCACGCCGAGGAAAAGGACCTCGTCGCCGTAGGTCTCGTAGGCGTCCTGCAGCTCCGGCAGCTCATTGCGGCAGATGGGGCAGAGTCCAGCCCACATGTTGAGGACAACGGGCTTGCCCTGGGCGAGTACGTCTGAGAACATCACCGATGATCCGCCGAGCAGATCCTCCCCCTGATAGAGGTTGATCTCGAAGTCGCCCTCAAGGGAGACGCCGGCCTGCCCCGACGTCTCCTCAGACTCATCCGGGGAGGAATCGGGCTCATAGAGGCGGGCCTCCGGGTTAAAGGCAGCCCACGAGAACCAGAAGTGGTTGACGCTGACGACGGGCTCGAGTTGGCGTCCCTGCATTGGACCGGCCACAGCCTCGCCGAGGATGTTCCACTCACTGCCCGTCTCCTCGTCGACGACGCGGTCGTCCTCGAACGAGAACGTCAGCGTGCGCTCGCCCAGCTCCCGAGAGAACGCATTGGCGGCACCGACGTCATCGCCCTGGGCGATGCTCGAGGCATCCAGTGCGGAGGCCGTACCCGGTTGCCAGAAGATGACGATGGGCGCCCCACCGACTGCGTCGTTCACCACCCGTTCACGCTGCAGGAGATCGTACGGATAGGCCACGGCCTCCTCATTCAGCTCTATGCCCAGGACTCGGGCCGTCTGCGGCAGGTCTTCCGGCGTCTCCGGTCCGCTGTAGAGGAAGGGCGATCGACTCGGGTCGTCGTATCCTGTGTAGGGGTTCTGGCCGTAGTCGCGATCGTATCCGGTCTCCCGTGAGAGGACGCTGCCGTCCGGAAACTCCGCCTTGAAGTCGGCCCAGGCGATCATGGATGAGGGGACCACGGTCAACGCTCGACCGTTGAAGACGCCAGCGATGGCCTCTCCACTGGCCTGCTGCCACCAGCTCTCCGTCTGCCGGTCATACATGACCAGGTTGCTGTAGCGCAGCCGCCCGGTCGTGCCGAAGTCCAACACCTGCTGCTCTTCGGACTCCCCTGGAGCAGCGACGGTTCGCTCGAAGACGATGCCCGTGTTGCAGAGCGGGCAGTAGGTCGCCGCTATCGGGACGCCCCCCACCTGGTCGTTGACGATCTCGTGCCACATCAGGATCTGAATGGGATAGGCGCGCGCCTCGCCGCCGATCTCCACCGCCAGAACCGGTTCCTCCTCCGCCAGCCACTGACCGGCCTCCTCCAGGCCGACAAAGGTCGGGTCGTCCAGGGCCGGGATGCGGTCCTTGGACAATACCGTCGATATCTCATCGTACGGTACGCTGTGCTGGCTGAAGTCCGTATCGAACTCCGCAGCGGCGTTTCGGGGCAGATCAGCCTCCGAATCCGACGGGGAAGGACTCGCTGTCGCAGCAGGTGGGGACGTGGGCGATGGCTCTCGAGGCGGGGACGTCGCCGTCGTCGGCTCATCCGTGGCCGGTGCTACCGTGCAGCTGCTGACGGCGAATACGATGACCAGAAGCGTGAACCCGATGACGCTCAGTTTCTCTTTGGCTTTAAAACGCACACTCTACCTCCTTATCTCTTGTCACTATTCGGACGAGATGAGGGAGGTATATCTTACGTCTTTTCTATGGATGCTCGCCGGCCGCTTGGACCGCGCTCAGTAGGGCACGGAACTCCTCGTGACAGTCGCGACAGCGTCGAAGGTGATCTCGCACGAGAGGCATCGCCTCGCCGGGGTCCTTACCGTCCAGCTGCATGTCGACGAAACGGTCCATCCGCTCGAGACACTCAGCGCATCCGATCTCATCGGGACGCGCGGTGAGGATATTGCGCACCATCTGCTTGATCCTATTCGACTCGATTCGCCGCATCCTTCCTCCCCTCTCCTGACGCTGCGAGGTCCGTTCTTCTTACCTCACGTCCGGCTCGAAGGCGGCCAACGCCTCTTCGAGAGAAACACCCTCCGCCGCCAGCCTCCGCTTGAGACGCTGGCGGGCGTCGTGCATCAGTTTATAGAGAGCGTTTCGGTTGGTATCCATGCGACGCGCCACTTCCTCGGTGGGCATCCCGGCGAGAACGACGGCGATGATCGCCCGCCGTTGGCGCTCGGTGAGCTCCTCAGCGATGAGGCGCTCGACCATCTCCATCAGTCTCTGTTGTGTTACGCTCTGCTCCGGAGACGGGTTGCGGTCGGTGAGGAAAGCAGGGGTGAAGTCACCCTCGTATCGATCCACCAGTTCGTCGAGCGATACATTCTCCCAGCGTTTACGGCGCAGCTCGGTGAAAGCCTCGTGCACCGCGATCTTCTGGGCCCAGGTCGTGAAACGGCTGTCGCCGCGGAACGACTCCAGGTTGTCGATGATCTTGAGCAGGGCCTCCTGAACGAAACCCTCGATGTGCGCGTCTCTCACGTCGGGACGGTCCGCCATAGCATAGCCCAGGCCCCGCACCAGGCGCTCGCGGAGATCGGCCAGCGCCTCGGCTCGTTCTGGCCCCGGCTCGCTCAATGCGGCAACCCACGCTTCGTTCGTACGCTCCGTCACTCCCGTCACCTCCCGTGCCGGCCATGATATCATCAGATTGAGGGATTCACAACGGGGCACGCACGCAGGGGCGCGGCTCCGGCATTTCAAGCGAGGGTGTTGTCGCTACGGGCCAGCCAGGGAGCGGATCTCCCGCACGAGTTGAGCCGTGTCAATGTCCTTGAGGAGATACCGAGCGGCACCTTTGGAGCGCGCGTCGGCCCGCTCCCGAACGTCGAGGTACGAGGTGAGAACTACGACGTCAGCACAGGGGCACTGATCGGTGAAGCAGCCCAGCGCCTCCAGACCTTGCCCATCGGCGCGCTTCGTCTCCAAGAGCACCACGTCCGGCTCCGCCGCCAGAGCGGCGTCCAGGCCCGTCCTCCACCGTCCCGTACAGCCCACGACCTCGATCCCGGGGGAGGCATCGAGCCGAGCCTTCAGAGCCTCTCGAACGTCATGATGATCGTCGACGATGAGCAGTCGGGTGGGTTGCATAGTCCCTGATCCGTACTAAGCCAGAGGTTGCGACAAGTATAGGGGAGAGCACGAGGTGCATTAAGTGTCACTTGTACCCTATTCATCGGTGACGTCTGTACCGAGCGTGACCTTATCTGAGTGACATTCGACGTGCTGAGCCGAAGGGCGATGTGACGTAGTTGACGCTCTAGGATGGGCGTGGTATGCTCTCCAGGAAGCTATGAGAGAAGCGATGAACGAACAGAAAGAGATCAAAGCAGTGGCCATGCTGTCTGGAGGTCTCGACAGCATCCTGGCGGCCCGGGTAATACAGGAACAGGGGATCCAGGTCACGCCGGTTCACGTTCAGACCGGGCTGACGTATGCCAGACGGAACCGGCTGGTGGGCGGAGAGGCCGATGCTCCTTCCAAGCCAGAGCAGGCGGCCCGCGCGCTGGGGCTGGAGCTGGTGACCATTAAGGCCTTCGAATCGTATATCCCGGTCATCGTCGATCCCGAACACGGGTATGGCTCGGCGATGAATCCGTGCGTCGACTGTCGGATCTTCCTGCTCCGCCAGGCGAAGGCGTGGATGGAGGAGCACGACCACCACTTCGTCGTCACCGGCGAGGTCCTCGGCCAGCGCCCCAACAGCCAGCTGCGGCGCTCGCTGAAGACCGTTGAGCGGGAGAGCGGTCTGGAGGGGCTCCTGCTGCGCCCCCTCTCGGCCAAGCTGCTCGAGCCGACGATTCCGGAGAAGCGAGGCTGGGTGGACCGAGAGCAGCTCTACGGCTTTCACGGAAGGAGCCGTAAGCCCCAGATGGAGCTGGCCAAAGCCTTCGGCATCACCGATTACCCTCAGCCGGCCGGCGGCTGCTGTTTCCTGGTGGATAAGAACTACGCCCGGCGTCTGGAAGAGTACCTGGATCAGGAGGGGGCCGAGACGCTGACGAACCAGCGGGCCTTCCTCCTCGCCGTTGGCCGACACATCCGCCTGCCCTCCGGTCGAAAGGTGGTGGTGGGGCGCCACAAGGAGGAGAACGGGTATCTTGCCGGCCTGAGCGATCAGGGCGTTCTGATGACCACCATCGATCAGACGGGGCCGACGGCGCTGTTGATGGGCGACCCGACCTGGGAGGAGATCGAACAGGCGGCGCGGATCACGGTGCGCTACGCTGGCATCAAGGACCCCTTGCCGTCACGGGTGGCGGTGCGCCGCGACGGCGTGGAGGAGATCGTGACGGTGAAGCCGATGGCCCTGGAGGAGATTCACGGCTTAATGGTCTGAGCAGGGGCAGTTCCCAGCCTGTGCAGCAGCCTACTTCGGCACCTCTACCGTCACGCGAGTGCCGTTCTCCGGGTCGGAGGCGAGGTAGCATTGGGCCCCGACGGATTCAGCTCGCTCCCTCATCGTAAGCAGTCCCCAGCTGGTCCTGTCGGCCTCCACATCCTCGGGCCTGAAACCCGCGCCGTCGTCTTTGATGGTGAGCTGGATCGCCGTCTCATCCGCCGTCAGGGCGACCGTCACCATGTCCGCACCGGCGTGTTTCGCGGCGTTGTTCAACGCCTCCTGGGCGATGCGGAAGAGGGCGTTCTCGACGTGGGGCGAGAGGTTGCTCGCCGTCTCCTCCTTGCCCTTCACCGCGACGGCGATACCCGTCCGTCCGGAGAATCGGTCCCCATACCAGTGAAGGGCAGAGAGAAGGCCGTAGTCGTCCAACACCGGCGGCCGCAGGTCGATCATGAGCCGCCGGATCCTTCTGTTCGTCTGCTCCACGAGGGATAGAGAGTCCTGGAGCCGCTCGCCGAGGTCCTCCAGGCCGCGTTGTTCCAGTTGCGAACGCACCAATGACAGGTTGAGATCGAGTGCCGTCAGATTCTGGCCGACCTGATCGTGGAGCTCCCGGACGACGCGGCGTCTCTCCGTCTCCTCGACCTCGGCCAGGCGGGCCATGGTTCTGCGAAGCCTCTCCCTCTGCTGCCTGACGGAATCGAACAAGCGTGCCTGCTGAATGGCTATGCCCGCTGTATCGGCCAGCTCCTTGACGATGGGCTCGTGCTCCAGGGCAAAGCCATCCACCTCGCAGGAACCGAGGCTGAGGGCCCCGATGAGCTCGCCCTGGGCCGTGATCGGCCCCACCAAGATAGACCGGAACCCTTCGCTGATCAAGGTCCTAACAGCGGGCGACGACTGGGGCAGGTGGCGCAGGTTCTTGATGTGGCCCACTTGATGCTGGCCCAGCAACTCGAGGAGCTGCTGCCGCAGCGTCAGAGGGAAGCGGGTTCCCGCCGCGGCCCGTCCATCCCCAACGGTCTGGACAGCGGCGATGACGATGACCTCGTTGGCCTCGAGGTCAAATAGGTCGATGGAAGCTCGCTGACAGGGCACGAGCCTCCGTACGTTTCGCAGGAGCGCTTCTGCCACGTCCTCCTTCGACTTCGCTCCCAGGATAGCCTGGTCAATCTCGTGCACCGTCTCCAAACGCTGCACGCTCGTCCGAAGCGCTCGCTCCGCCGTCCTCCGCTGCGCAAGCTCCTCCTGGAGAGCCTGGTACAGGCGGGCATTCTCGAGCGCCACGGCGATCTGATCCGCCAGAGTCTCCAGAACGATCTGTTCGCCACCACCGAAGGCGTTCTGGACCGGGCTCTGAACGTCGAGAACCCCTATGAAGTGACCACCGCGACAGATCGGCACCGCCAGCTCAGAGCCCATCGCCACTGAGCTGGGAAAGACACGCATGTGCCGCGGGTCAGAGCTGACGTCGTTGGAGACGACCGACCTCTGTTGCTGCGCGACCCACCCGGTAATGCCCTCCCCGAGGGGTATAGGGCGCATATCCGTCGGAGACTCATGGACCGAGTTAGCCAGCGCACCCAGGGTGAGCTCCTCCCGTTCCGGGTCGAACAGGAGAACGGAGACCTGGTGGAAGTCGAACGTATCCTGCGCCAACCTGACAGCTCGCTCCATGACGCGCTCAGCCGTGCGCTCGCCGGCGATCTCCTCCCCAATCTCGTTCAAAAATGCCGCCTGAACGGCGCGCCGCCGAAGAGCTTCCTGCGTCTTCTTCCGCTCGGTGATGTCGAGGAAGAAGCACATCAGCCGCACCGGGCGGCCCGCGCTGTTGCGGACAGCGCTCACTGATGCCTGTACGTCGAACCGAGAGCCGTCGCCGCGAACAGCCTCCAGCTCCCTGACAAAGCCACCCTCTTTCGAGAGGATCGTCAGCGCTCGATGAACGTCCCCTTCCCAATGACCGAAATGCGACACGTGAACGCCTACGACCTCGTGATCCGACTGATAACCCCACATCTTCAGGAACGATGGATTGACGTAGGTGATCTGGCCGTCGAGGTCCAGCATTGCGATACCGTTGATGGAGCTCTCGATGCCGGCATTCTTGATCCGCAGCTCCTCCTCGGCCCGACGGAGAGAACGAGCATACGCCTCCCGTATCTCCTCCTGCTGCTCAAGAAGCGACCGGGCGGCCGCTCGCGACATGCCGCCTACGATGCCGGCCATCAAGTCCGGAAGTCGAGCCTGGACGGTTAACGCCACGTCGGCGGGAGAATCCTCCAGCAGCGAGGTGAGAAGCACTCGCTGGATCTCGCCCATAGCCTCACTCCGAATGCGCAGCCGAATGAAGGCGGCACCAAGGCTTTCTGCTTGGAAGGCGGGAGCATCGTCCTGCAGCAGGAAAGCGGCCATCCGATCCCAGATCTGGGACAGATAGGCGCGCACCTCGGAAGGGGCGTGGAGAGCGACGGCAGAGGTCCGGACGGCACGGTACCAGCCCTCGACCACCCTCTGAGAGCGCTGCTGGAGGAAGCCCTGGAGATCTGCGTGAGATGACGTCATGCCACAGCTCCGATCAATCGTTGATCCCTCGAGAACGGGTGCCCCGTCTACGGCTTCTTTCCGACCCCAACCAGTCCTATGTATCCTTCCGGGTTGTTGACCAGGAGGTCGTTCGACTCCTCAGGGCGCCAGAGGGGAGCACGTACCAAGCCGGGCTCGATGAACTCCAGCCCGTCGAAGAACTTCGCAATCCCCTCGTGCGTGCGCGCCTTCATGGCGGCCGCGACTCTGTAATCGTCGATCGCTTCCTCCATGGCTTCCCGCGACTTCTCTTCCAGGAGCGCGTGACTCATCGCCACGTAGCTCCCTGGTGCAAGAGCCTCTATCAGGGTGCGGGTGGCCCCGTAGGCCAACTCATCGTCCATGATGAAATGGAGCAGCGACGTCATCGTCAGGGCCAAAGGCCGGTCCAGGTCAAGCAGGTCAGCCACCTCCTGGTGCCCCAGGATCGACGATGGATAGCGAGCGTCGCCCTCAATGATTGTCGCCCCGGGATCATCCTCGAGCATCCGGGTGCTGTGCGCGATAACGACGGGATCGATATCGACGTAGACGACCCGTGCTTCGGGGATAGTCGCCCGCGCCAGATCGTGGACGTTTCCCTCCGTTGGCAGCCCAGAGCCGATGTCGAGAAACTGGTCAATCCCCTCGGCCGTAAACAGGTCAATGGCACGCCGGAGGAAAGCGCGTTGGACGACGGCCGCTTCCACGGCGAAGGGTAGCCTCTCCAGCAGCTTCTCGGCCGCGGCTCGATCAGCGGCGAAGTTATGGTGCCCTCCCAGCAGGTAGTCCCAGATGCGGGCCGGGTTCGGGCGATCCAGGGAGACACCGTCAACGATCCAATTCCGCTCGTCTATGTCCATCCGAACTGTTTCTCCTTCCCTAATCCTTGCAAGCAAGAGCCCGGGGCGCTTTCTTCCGCTCCCCGACGGTTTGCCTGCTATCTATGTATCCTTTCTCCTAGCTTCGGCCTCCTCCCCGGCCCCACACCAGCGGCCCTGGTTGCAGCGAGACACGGCGTGGTCGCGGCGAGGGAGCCAGTTAGTCGTTCTCCTTCGATGAGCTCCCGGGCCCATCGGGCCAGACCGAGAGGTCCTTCTTCAGGTAGTACCACGTGTGTCCCGCCGGCTTGCCCGGCAGCCGCCCGAACACCTGATACCCGTTCTTCAAGTAGAACGCCAAAGCCTGGAAATCCGTGGTCTCCAGGTGGGCCCGGGAGAAGCCGCGATCCAACGCCGCCTCCTCGAGCGCCGCCAGCAGACGGGTCCCGACGCCGCGCCCCCGCTGGCTCTCGGCCACCCACGCCGACTTGATGTACAGCCAGTCCCAGCAGAGCTCGCCGTGAATGCCGCCCACGATTTGGTCCTGCGCGTCCCGAGCGACCACGGCCACCGGATGATAGTCGTAAATCACATCCTCCCCGAGGTGCGCCAGGTTGAAAGCGTGGAGTCCCCGCTCGATCGCCTCCACCTCCTCCTGCGACGGATCCAGGGCTACGTCATAACGGAGCGGCGTCCCGGAAGGGCTCATCCGAGGTCCGAGGAGCTGAAGCTGTCGGGAAGCAGATCAGCGACCGTCGTCTCTCGCCACGTGCCATCGCTGTTGGCGATCAAAACCAGAGTGTCCTCGCCGAACTCGCGCAAGACCTGCCGGCAGGAACCGCAGGGGGCTCCGGCGTTCTCGGTCACCACGGCGATGGCCTGGAAAGCCCGCTCGCCCTGACAGACGGCCTTGAAAACCGCCGCCCGCTCAGCGCACATAGAGAGCGGGTAGACGGCGTTCTCCACGTTACACCCCTCATAGACCTGGCCGGACTCCGAGAGGAGCGCCGCGCCCACCTGGTAGTTGGAGTAAGGAGCGTAGGCTCGTTCGCGGGCGGCCGACGCCCGGCGAATCAACGCCTCGCGGTCGAGATCAGTCCTCTTCGCCATCAGTCTCTCCATCCTCATCCTGCACTCGAGCTGGCACGCCGTAGGCGAGCGCCCCAGCGGGAACGTCGTGCGTAATCACGGAGCCCGCGCCGGTCTTCGCGCCCTTGCCGACGCGTATAGGGGCCACGAGCATGGTATCGGAACCGATGAAGGCCCCCTCCTCGATCACGGTTCTGTGCTTCTGCTCGCCGTCATAGTTGCAGGTGATGGTGCCCGCGCCAATGTTAGCTCCCGCGCCCACCTCCGCGTCGCCCAGGTAACTGAAATGGCCCATCTTCGCACCGGGACCCAGGGTGGACTTCTTCATCTCGCCGAAGTTCCCCACGTGGGCACCCCGGCAGACCCGCGCCCCCTTGCGCAGGTGGCCGAACGGACCGATATCGGAGCCCTCCTCCATCACCGCCCGCTCCAGCACCGACGCCAGGACCACACATTCATCCTCGATGACCGAGTCCTCGATGATCGTATTCGGGCCGATGACGCACCGCTCACCGATGATCGTCTCACCGCGCAAGTGGGTGTTGGGTTGGATGGTCGTGTCGCGCCCCACGACGACGCTCTCGTCGATATACGTGCTGGCGGGGTCGACCAGGGTCACACCGGACCTCATCCAGCGTTCGTTGACGCGACGGCGCAGCGCTTTCTCGGCCTCGGCCAGATGGACGCGGGTGTTGATGCCCAGCAGCTCGTCCTCGTCCACGGCCACAACAGCCTCCACGCTGCCCCCCTCCCCGACGGCCATCTCCACCAGATCCGTCAGGTAGTACTCCCCCTTGGGCAGCGTGAGGGGAATCTGGTCCACGTGCTCCCACAGCCATCGGGCATCGAAGCAGTAGACGCCGGCGTTCAACTCCCGGATCGCCAGCTGCTCCGGCGTAGCCACCGCCTCCTCGACGACGGCGGAGACGGTCCCGTCCTCGGCGCGAACGACACGTCCGAAGCCGCGAGGGTTCTCCCGCACCAGCGTCAGCATCGTGATGGGGCCGCGGTTCTGCCGCTGCCGCCCAACCAACTGCTCCAGGGTCTCGGCGGTGAGCAGCGGCATGTCGGCGTAGGAGACGAGCACCAGATCTGCGCGCCCCCTGAGCTCGTCCCGCGCCTGAAGCACCGCGTGGCCCGTGCCGAGCTGTTCCTCCTGCTCGACGGGGATCACGCCCGGCCCCGCGACCTGCTTCACGGCCTCAGCGCCGTGCCCTACGATGAGAACCGGCGGCGCGTCAGTCAGTTGGCGCGCCGTCTCCAGGGCGTGCCGCACGAGAGGGCGTCCTGCCAGGTTGTGAAGTACCTTGGGCAGGTCGGACTTCATACGCGTGCCTTCGCCGGCAGCGAGAATCACGACAGATAGGTCCACCTTGACCTCCTCAACGAGGTTTCAGTCCACGTCAAGCATCCTAAGTCACCCGGTCACCCTGCGACAGCAAGCAGACGCACAGGCGCAGCAACTCGTCTCCAGAGCCATCGGGCTAGCACGAGAGGTATGCCGTTTCCCAGCAGTAAAAGCACGGCAGACTACGGACAAAGGGGAGATCGACTGCCGGCATCGAGCTGGAGACAAGAAAAGAGGAGAAGCTGGGGAGGTAGGATTCGAACCTACGATCCCGGGATCCAAAATCCCGTGCCTTACCGCTTGGCCACTCCCCAACAGTACAGCTCATTATACCACAACCGTTGCCCTGGGCAATCATCTCTCCACAAACACCGAACAGATGCCGTCGCGCGCGCCCGGACGGCGCGCCCGCCGCCCAACGGCGGCATCCGGGGTCATCCCTTCTACGCAGGCGCGATCAACTCCAGCGTGCTGACAGGACGCCAGCAGCAGCGCCGGGCGCCAACAACAGCGCCTAGGGGCCTACAGAAGATCCATCTTCACCGCCGAGAAGAGGCGGACGTGGCCGCAGTTGTCGCAGGTCAGCGGGACCATCGGAACCTGCGTGCCCTCCTCAGACGGCCTGGCCCGTGACCGGACGCGCGGGGCGATCATCTCACTGGTCACCCAACCGGTGTTGCCACAAGCCGGGCAGGTGGTGTCGACGTCCTTCTCCTCCATCCAATTCTGAAGTTGATCCATCTGGTCTGGCGTTAGCGGCATGGTTCCTCCCTTTCGCAGTGCAGCGAACCTGGGAACGCTTCCCAGATCATCAGGCTGATGGGTATTATAGCCCCGCTGGCGGACAGCGCAACAGACCATCCATCATTACGGCACCGAGTAGATGAAGAAATCCTCCATCTCCTCCTCGCTGCGGAAACGCTGCAGCCTCCCTTCGGGGAAGATCTCTTCCAGGAGGCGCAGCGCTCGGCGGTGCCCGGGATAGACCAGATAGAGCTTGGGCAGGGGATCCTGGGCGTGTTCGCGGAGATCCTCAAGCTCGACGACCGCGTTCCGCCAGGTGATGTCGCCGGCGTTGATGCCGATGTTGCGGGTGTCCGCCCAATGAGGAAAGGAGACGTGGTAGGCGTGATCCATATCCCCGACGCTGTCGGCAAAACCGCGGACGACCCGGCCCATGTCCCTGGTATTCCAGGACATGCGGCGGTACTGTTGGTCGTAGGTCACGAAGTACCAGCGGTAGGTGAGGAAAGCCGCGGCGACGAGAATCGCGGCCGCCGGGACGCCAGCCAGCCAGCGGCCTCTGCCCTGGAAGAGACCGCAGAGAGCCTCGATCATCGCCTGCACCGCCACGGCCGCCAGGAGGGCTACGACGGGGATGGCCCCACCCATGCGGACCGCGCTGGGGTTCTCCTCCGGAAACGCGATGCTCAACGCTGAGGGGAGAAGGAGCACGAAGAGAGAGAGGAGCAGATAGAGCCCGCGCCGATCGCTCCGGCGGAACAGGGACCAGAGGGCGAGGGCCAGGCCCAACAGAAAAAGGGCGCCGACCACACAGCTCAACACCGGGTCGTGGGGCACCGTGTTAGCCCAGACCGGGCCGCCTTCGTAGTTGAACATCAAGAAGGCGTCCTTGACGTTGACGGCGAGGATGCGCCAGGGCTGCGCCGGCAGGGCGCGCTCCGTCTCCGCCACCCGGGTGCTGACGCGATACCAGAACATGTCAGGATGGTCCCGCATGTACCGCACCAGCGGCAGAAAGACGAGCATAGATGCGAGGGCGCCCAGAACCGCGTTGATCCAGAAACCGCGCGATAGGGCAGTCCGCTCGCTGTAGGCACCGGGGTCTCGCCTGAAGGAGCCGCCGAGCGTGCGGCGGCGCTCGATCAGGTCGAAAGCGGCCTTCGCCAGGGTGAGGGCCAGGAGGAGTAGAGGCAGGATGCGCACCGCCGTGTAGGTGTGCAGCCCGACGCCCAGGGCTATGCCGCAGGCGAGCCAGTCCCTTCTGCGGTTGTGCCGGAAGGCGCGGAACAAGAAGGTCATCACCAGCACGCTGAATAGGGGCGTGAAGGGGAAGCGCAGCCCGACTCGACTGATGGCCACGTGCCAGCGGGACAGGGCGACGAAGGCAGCGGTGAGAAACCCGACCCGGCGGCCGTAGATGGAGCGCCCCAGCAGGAACGCCAGGGGAACGGTGATGATGCTCACCAGAGAGGTCCCCACCTTCAGGGCCAGATGGCCGATGGTCAGGGGCGTGAAACGGATCAGCGCCGCCGTCAGGTAGAACTGGACCGCCTCGCGGCCCGTGTTCCGCGGGAAGAAGATGGGCCGCTCACCCTGGAGCACGTCGTAGACGTCGAGCAGCTTCTCCGCGTGGTCGCTGGTCATCTGGGCCGGGACCTCCGCCAGCCGGTGGAACCGGAAGAAGGCGCCCACCAGAGTAATGGCGGCCACGACGAGGACGGTTGCCGTCACCCGAATGTTCAGCCCATCGTGCCGCACCCCATCGAAGGCGCGGCGCAGCCCATCCCGGAGCCGCTGTACCAGGCCGTCAGGAGCGGGTACCCCGGCCGCCGCCAGAAGGAAGGCGATCAGGGCACCGAGCCATGAGAGGACGCCGACGGTTGAGAGACGGTTGTCGGCGAAGCCCACGTAGGCCGCCGCCGTCAGACCGAGGGCCAGCAGGCCGAACCCCGAGCGCGCCAGTCGGCCTGGACGTCCTCCGACGGAGCCGATCCCCCTGCCCTGATCGTCGTCTGCTCCGGGCGGCCAGAGATCCAGGTTGGACCAGCGGCTGAGGCCCCAGAGGAACAGGCCGACGGCCGCCGCATAGATGACCGGCCCGTCCCAGGGATACTCGCGGCAATTCAGGAGCTGCTGTGCTCGTATGGCGAGTCCTACCGCTGCGATGACGGCCAGGGCCCTGAGGTCGAACGGATGACTTGGCGTGCGGTCGTCGGTCTTGTCAGGCCGCCTGGGGTTCATAGAGATCTTCGTTGGGAGTCATGAGAGGAGATGATATCCTTCTTCGCGTGCCTATTCTCTGTGCTGATAACTGCACTCCGCTCAGTCGATGTCGGCTCCGAGCGGGGCAAGGCAGGGCTCATCCCGCCCGGAGCCGGTTTACGTGATGCGTTCAGAGGGTCCGCGTACCGCAGACCCTCAACCGGGGTACCGGCGACTAGAAGTTAACCGTGGCCTCGTTGGAACAGGTGGTGGTGCCAGCCTCGCACACTTTGTACGTGTACGATCCCCCGCCCACCTGGTCGATGTTGTCGGTGTAGAAGCCGTCGTTTTCAGTGGTCGCAATCACAGACCCGTCGCGGTAGACGTCGACGTTGGTCGATGTGGCGCCGCTCCACTCGAGATCGACCTTCTGGCGTCCCCTCACCTTGTAGCCCGTGGCGCTCAGGGTGATGCCGGTGCCGCCGCCGCTGCTCACGGTCACATCCTGGCTCGCGGTATCGGTCGCGCCGTCGTCGTCCGTCACGGTCAGGCTGACGGTGTACGTCCCGTCGGCGCCGTAGGTGTGCGACGGGTTCTGCGCCGTCGACGTATTGCCGTCGCCGAACTCCCAATACCAGGACGCAATGCTCCCGTCCGAGTCGGTGCTCTGATCAGTGAAGTCGGCTGTGAGATCGGTCGTGGTGTAGGTGAAGTCCGCCGTCGGCGGGCTGTTCGTCGTGCCGCCGCCGCTCTCCACCAGCGTGGGGTTGAAGAGCGCCGTGTCGCTCACGTCGAGGAGCGGCTCCTGAATGCCGTCGCCCGAGTCGTCGGTCCAGTTGAAGTTACCGGCGTTCTTGACCTGGTCATACAGGTTGTAAACGTCAGTTGCGCTTCCCGGGTTGTTGCTGCTGGCCAGGAGCGCCAGGGCACCCGCGGCGTGCGGAGACGCCATGGAGGTGCCGCTGATGGTGCCGTACTCGCCCTGTTCGATGGGGTAGGTCGAGAGGATGCAGACGCCGGGAGCCGCGATGTCGACGGCAGAGCCCCAGTTGCTGAAGTCGGCCAAAGTGTCGTCCTGGTCGTCCCGGCAGGTGGGGCTGCCCAGGCCACCGGGCTCGCCATCGAAGTCGGCCAGCGCGCTGACGGTCAGGGCGTTGTCGAAGGCCGCCGGGCTGTAGTTGCTGGCGTCATCGTTATCGTTGCCAGCCGCCACCGCGAAGGCGACCCCGTTATCGACCGCGCCCTGGATGGCGTCATACTCGGCCTGGCTGTAGCCGCTGCCGCCCAGGCTCATGTTGGCCACCTCGACGCTGCCCGCGTTCGCCGCCACGTGATCGATGCCGGCGATGATGGCCGAGCTGGGGCAGCTTCCCTGCGCATCGCAGACCTTCACGGCCCAGAGCCGCGCCCCGGGGGCCACGCCGACGACGCCGCTGCCGTTATCGATCGCCGCGATGGTCCCGGCGACGTGGGTGCCGTGATAGTGATCGTCATCCCCGCCGTCTCCACAGTAGTAGGTGCGCGACCAGGGCGGCCCTCCGCCGCTGGTGTGGAGGCAGCTGGTGCTGTTGACCACATTCAGCTCTGGATGTTCGAGATCGATGCCGGTATCGATGACGGCCACGTCGACATCGACACGGTAGTCGTCCGTCGCGTCGATATCGATGTTCCCGTTGTCGTCGGCGAAGATGCGCCGGATGCCGGTGGGCGTCGTCTGGGCGCTGATGGTGCGCACCAGGTCCTCGACGACGTAGGCCACGCGGGGATCTCTCTCCAGCGCCGCCAGACGGCCGGCCGGCACAGCGGCAGACATCCCCTGCAGCGCGTGCTCATAGACAAAGCCCACCTGCAAACCGTGGGCTCGCGCCACCGCTGACGCCGTACCAGGGGCGTTGGCAGGACTCTCGAAGACGACGATGTACGATTCGGCCTTGGGGGCTGCCTGGATAGGGCTGGCGGCGAGCGTTGCGCCGACCAGCAGGGTGAGAACCAGGAACGATACACCATAGACCTTGAGCTTCATGACGTCCTCCTTTGTGTATGTAGAAGCCACTCCAGTATCATCTGCGGATTTCTCAAACCAATCCGCAAAGCGCTCTATTGCCGCCACAGGGACTTCCCCGGCGTTGCCGCCTCCATTCTCCCGTCACTCATCACCAATCAAGCGCTCGCACTGCGTTTTTCGTCCTCTCGTCGATGGTCACCTCCTTACCCGTCGCCCCTATTCCAGAAGATCCTCGATTCGATCGACGCTGCGATTCGTCAGCCCACGAAGCAGCAGATCGACGACGCACGCTCCGACCCGGTCCACGTCGTACGTCAAACCCAGGTAGACCCGCGCCCGCACGAAGGAGTCGACCAGGCCCAGCAGACACGAAGCGACGACGTCGGCGTCGACAGATCGAAAGTCTCCGGCCGCTATGCCGGCCTGAAGCAAGCCCTTCATCGTCTCGTGGATCGCCTCGATACCCGGCCCCATCTGACGGAGGCTGTCGGCGTGCAGCTCCGTCGAGCACTGGAAATGGAGGCCCGGGTTGAGCAGGTGAACCGGGAACTCCTCCAGGTAGGTCTGGAAGAAAACGCGCAGCTTCTCCCAGGGGTCCGCGGCCCGCTCGACGGCCTGGCGCAGCCGATTACCGAAGTCATCCAGGTGCACGGTCTCCGCGACGACGGCCTCGAAGAGGCCCTCCTTGCTGCCGAAATGGTAGTAGAGCACCGGCGGGGTGACGCCGGCTCTGTCGCAGATCTCCCGCACGCTGGTACTGGCAAAGCCCTTGGTCGTAAACAGGTCCTTTGCCGATGCAAGGACGGCATCCTGACCTTTCTGATCGGACATAGGTCGTCTCTTCAATGAAAAGCTGCGCGCTGCGGGCGAATCAGGCACCTCGACGGGTCCCTGGAGAACCAGGCATCGGGCGAGATAGGCTTTCAGCGTCGAGATGAAGGTGGGGTACCTATCTAGCGATCATTATATGATGGCGCTGGTGGCTTGTCAATAAGCTTCGGGGGGCGTCAGGGTCTTATCACTTTCGAGTCCAACCGTGCGAAGGCCGTGCTCCAGGTCATTAGTGCAGTTTCACAGAACAGATCTTGGCTTTTCCCCTGCTCCCAGCCCCCGCCTGTCCCGCGCGAAGTCGAGGGATCTCAGGTCCACCCGGTCACTGTGTGGATCCGGGGCGGCCTGACTCCACCCAACGCTCGGCAATACGCCTCAGTCGCCCCGAGACGGGGCTCAGAGCAATCGGGAAGTCCAGGTTAGTTGTATGAAATGACACTAGTGAGCTTAACCTGCAGGGCTCGGCCATCCCAGAGTGGTATACAACAGCCTAGCCTTCGCAAGGTTGGACATGAGGAGAAGGGGCCGTCCTTTCGGACAGCCCCTGATGGTTCAGCAGCCTAGTTTAGGCACCGGGTCCCACGTGGAGCACGCGCATCATCTCGTGGTCCTCATGCGACAGGATGTGGCAGTGCCAGACGTAGCGCCCCGGTTTGTCGAACGTCGCCTTGATGCGGGTCACCTGATCAGGCAGAGCCGTGACCATGTCCTTCGGCGCGTTCTCCGTATACCCGGCGGGCGGATCTGTCAGCACCAGGCCGACCTTTTGGATGTTCTCCAGTCGAGCCCCCTGTCCTATCTCGCCGTTGTGCTGAACGATGGGCTGAGGAACCACATCAGCGGTGAACGCCTGCCGGTCTATGATCTCGAAGTTGACGAGGTGAAGGTGGATCGGATGGGCATCCGGCGTCGCGTTGTAAATCTCCCAGACCTCGGTGTCGCCCAGTGCCGGGTTCTCCGTCGTGGGCGAGTGCCAACCAATGGAGCCTTCCATCTGACCGGTGAGGCCAGCATTAACGTACATGGGCTCATCGGGCCAGTCGATGGGATTGCCCTGGTAGTCGGTGGCCGGCTCAGCCGTGCCGAGCAGCGGCTGGAGCCGTCCGAACTCGTCCAGGCCTTCGAAGAGCGCCACCTTGCGAACGCGATCTTCACCCGCCGGGCTGCCGCCGTACTGTCCGATGGCATCCGGTTCGAAGCGGTCGCGCCGGTCCGGTATGTCGGCCACGTCGAAGGCCATGACCCGGTCGGTGTAACCAAACACCTGCGGGCCGGGGATCTGCCCCCCGAAGGGCTCGTCGCCACCGATGTTCTTCATGATGATTCGCTTTCCCTGCAACCCCTTGAAGTCGAAGACGATATCGTAGCGAGAGCCGGGCTCGAATACGAGGCTGTTCGTCTGCGTGGCGCTGGACGCCAACCCCTGATCACTGCCGATGACGTAGAAGTCGATTGGTTGGCTTGCGTTGGCGAAGTCGGTCTCACCGGCGTTGACGGCGACAAACTGAAGCACCATGAAGCGCGAGTCGGTGCCGTTCAGCAGCCGCATGCGGTAGTTGCGCGGCTCCACGTCCTCCTTCGGCCAGATCTTACCGTTGACGACCATGTGGTCTCCGAAGAACTCAGCCAGCACCGTGGGCTCGTCGGGATCGATGCACAGGCCGTCTCCGTCGGAGTCAGGACAGATGTCCGCACCCTCATTCAGGATGAAGTCTTCCCAGAATGGGTCTCCCTTCACAGACGGATAGAACAGCCGGCCGTCGTCATAGAACATGCGGTCCTGGATGGCGTAGGCCAGCTCGTACGGGAAGGCGGGAAGCCCGAGCGGGTTGCCCTCTTTGCCCGTATCGAACTTGTCGCGAACGATGTAGAAGCCGGCCAGCCCGGCGTAGACGTTCAACCGGGTGATGCCCAGAGCATGGTCGTGGTACCAGAGGGTGCCGGCCGGGACGTCGTTATCGTAGACGAAGTCCTGGGTGAACCCCCCGGGGACGCCCGCCCACTGGGGTCCCGAGATAACACCGTTTGGGCTGTAGAAGAACTCCGGGTTGCCGTCGAACTGGTAGTCCGTGTGACCGCCGTGGAGGTGGGTGATAATCGGCACACCATTGTCCTCGATGGTGTACGTATCATAACCGTGTAGGCTGTAGGCCCAGTGGAGCTTGGTATCCACTGGTAGGAGATGCTCATAGCCGAGCTGATTGTACCAGCTCACATTCGTCTGCGAGTTGCCGCTCCGCACCTCGAACGTGCGTCCCGGCCAGGTCACGCCGCGCCTATCCGGGTAGCCGTAGCCCCAGACAGGAGTCGAGACTGGATTGCCACCGCCATCGACCAGGCCCGTCATCTGCTCCGTCTCGCGGATCACGACGCGGTACTGCCCGCCCCGCTTGGGGCGGAACTTAAAGCTCGGATGGAGCGCGTTGGGCGCGTAGGCCTGGAACTTCGGCTGCAGATCCGGGTCACTGAGGCCAAGATTGGGAGCCGCTGGAGCTGCCAACGCTCTCCGCACCCCATTGAGCTTACGCGATTTGACGGAGGGGAGCACAAGCCCTGCCCCCGCCGCCACACTTAGCTTAAGAAAGTCTCGTCTGTTGATCATCGCCGGTCTCCTTAAAGCCGATTAGGTCCTTCCTTCAATGAGCCCCTGGCAGAGGCCCTACCACGACCTACTACAAGCCCGACAACACATCATAGACCACTCCTTTCCCATAAGGCCTCCTCTGAGTCCAGAGGCATGCCCCAGGCCGACAAAGCAGCGCGACGCCGCCCAGGACCCGACGACAAGGTATATCCATTCTAGCACGGAGACCGGCCTGCAACCGACGGGCTACGTTTGGGTTAAGTTGGTATCCGGTAGGAAGTGTTAGGGTCTGCCAACAATCACCGCGCCCACGAACAGCAGCTCGTCCGCCCGCGGCCTTAGGTCCGTATACTTGAGCAATCTAATCAACTATGACCATCCTATCACAGGTGAGGCGTAAAGTCAATAAACCTTAAGGTTATCTGCTAAAATATCAAATAAAGAAGAGGGGCCAGGGCCCCTCGATAGACGACGTGGCGCAGACCGTTTCCGGGCTAGGGGCCTCTGCCTCCGGCCAAAGACTGGAAGGCAAAGACGGCGGCGATGGTGACGGCCCAGGCGGCGTATCCCGCCAGGAGCAGCAGCGGCAGGTCCCAGCCTGCGCGCGCCGCCGCCCAGACGGCCACGAGCCAGATGGCGGTGGCGACGATGCCGACAAACATCGACCGGACGAACGAGACGACACTCTCGGGATCGCCTCCCTCGGAGACGTAGACGATCCAGAGGCCCAGGGCGATGTTGACGGGCATGGTCGCCGTGATGGCGGCCACCGCCTTGGAACGGGCTCGGAGGACGGCGATGAGGATGATGATCAAGATAGAGGCTAAAACGGGCGCGAAGCGTCGCAAGGTTTCACTCACAGAGCAGGACTCCTTTCATCACAGCCTCCCGTTTTCCCTAGTTGGCCTTGGCTGTCAATCTTGTTCGTTTGGCACAGGAAGATGATCTGCTACAAAGACCCGTAGGGGACGGGTTGAGCGCAGCTGATCGCTGCCATTATACCCCGACCCGAATCCAAGAGAAACCAACGGGGGTGCCGCGGACGGGCCCTGGAGAGCAGTGACGTCGAGTCCGGGGTTGGGCACTACCTATGGACGGACCTGGCCCAGCTCCCAGAGCCTTCTACCGACCAGCACGAACCAGAGGACGAGCAGCAGCGCGCCCGGAAGGATCACGAGAAGGGCGATGAGCACCGACGACGTGAGAGCCTGCCGCACGTAGTCGGCCAGGGAGAGCCCGAAGGCCAGCAGGCCGAGGTAGGCGGTGCGCCTGCGGAAGGACGGGGCCCCGCGCATGACGGAGGCGACGATCAGGCCCGCTGCGGAGACGAGGAAGAAGCCGGTGTTGAAGCCGCCGACGGCCCGTTGGCCCGTGTTAGCGAGAAGCGCCTCGCCCGCTCCCAGGAGCACGGCCCGTCGAGCGTCCGTCGTCGCGGCGGCAAATTGGCGGCTCAGGGAGAGCATCGAGAAGGGGTTGTTGGTCGCGAAGAAGACGGCGATGCCCAGCAGGGCCAGGGTGAGAGCGACCGCCATCCCACTCTTGTCGTCCTCCCTGAGCGCGACGTAGAGGGCGAGGAAGACGAGGATGAACATGGCATACATCAGGACCTCCAGCCCCCAGAAGTCGAGGAGCCCGAGGACGGGGTTGGTCTGGAAGAGGTCGAACCAACCCCGTATCGTGCTCGGCTGGGGGAAGAAGGCGAAGGCCACGACCTCGGCCACGGTCAGGAAGGCCACCATCCACGCGGCCGCTCCGCCGAGTCGGTAGAGACGGTCGTAGGCCCTGGGGGCGGCTTTCACCGGGGCAAATCGATCTACCACCTTCCCTCATCCTCCTGCTTCCTGCCTAACGAGCGGCCGGTATCACCGCACAGGGTGAACTCCCCTCCCGACGACGTGCGGCGGCTCGACCAAGGAGCTCCTCAAGGAAGGCTCACTCGACATCGGCCACGTGGCCCGGGGCGTCAGGCAGCCAGGCCTTCCAGCGCCTGCAGAAGCCGCTCTACCTCGGCGCGGGTGTTGTACATCGAGATGCCGACCCGGATCACACCTCCCTCATCCGCAAGGCCCAGGGCTTCGATGGGCCGCAGCGCGTAGAAGTGCCCACTCCACACAGCAAACCCCTGCTCGGCCAGCTGGCGGGCCGCGTCCCGGGGATGGAGGCCATCGATGGTGATGGAGACCGTCGGCGAGCGGCGCCGGGAATCGAATCCCGGTCCCCATACGGTCACGCCGGAGATGGCGCGGGCGCCTTCATAGTAGGTGCGCGCCAGCTCGTGCTCGTAGGCAGAGATGTCCTCCATGGCCTGCACCAGGCTGGCTCGCAGGTCCGGGCCTTCGCCCCAGGATGCCAGGTATTCCACGGCGGCCATCGTCCCGGCGATGGACGCGAAGTTCAGGGTGCCGGTCTCGATGCGGTAGGGCGCTTTGTCATACTGGACGCGCAGTCTGTCCGTCTGGAACTGCTCCAGCAACCCCAGTCGCGCATAGAGGACGCCGACGTGCGGGCCGTAAAACTTGTAGGCCGAACAGAGCAGAAAATCGGCATCGAGGGCCGCCACGTCCAGAGGAAAGTGGGGGGCGAAGTGTACGGCGTCGACCAGCAGGTAGGCACCCACGTCGTGCGTCAGCTCGCGCGCCCGGGCGACGTCGTTCACGGTGCCGAAGGCGTTGGATGAATAGCCCATGGCCACCAACTTGGTGCGAGGGCCGATCTGCCGCTCCAGGTCCTCCGGATCGAGAGTAGCGTCGGGCCGCAGACCGACCTCCTTAACCACGACACCCCGTTCCTTGAGGGCAAGCCACGGGCCGCGATTCGCCTCATGGTCGAGGGCGGTGATGACGACCTCGTCGCCGGGCCCCATGGCCCGGCCCAGGGCGTGGCTCAGGGCGAAGGTCAGCGTCGTCATGTTGGCGCCGAACGAGACCTCTCGCCAGCTCGACGCGCCCAGGAATGCGGCCACGGTCTCGCGCGACCGGCGCATTATCCGATCGGTCTCGACCGAGGTGATGAACGCGCCCCCGGCATTGGCGTTGTGCCGCCGATAGTAATCGCTCACAGCGTCGATGACGGTCTGGGGAACCTGCGTACCGCCCGGCCCGTCCAGGTAGGCCAGCGGGTGACCGTTGACCTTTCGCTTCAGTGAGGGAAAGTCGTGGCGACACTGCTGGCACTGCTCTTCTGAAAAGGGCATGAGATTGGTCCTCCGTGCAAGACTATAGGTGCAGGTGCCCGGATCGGCACCCAACGCGATTACGGTTCAGCCCTGCGGCGTTCAGGACCGAGCCACCCCCGGCTCGCTCACTGAAAACGGATTCCTGTTTCTCACGACATCCCGCACCAACTTGCCGAAGTGAAGTCAGGGATCCGTGACGCTGATCCTTCCCTTCAGCTCCCTCTCCATCCGCTCACCAAGGGCTGGATGCCAGTGTACACCAACAGGTCGGGACGTCAAGAAGCTCACCGCTACAGATGAACCGTCCCGACAAACGACACGTGTCATTCCGACGACCGTAGGGAGGAGGAATCTCGGCTCCAAGAGCTGACTTTCTTCGGGGGCGGAAGATCCTCTCTCCACTGAGTGAGATCTCTCACTACGTTCGGGATGAAATCGGGATGACGGCAGCGGAAGGTTCTTTCCATCCTGAGCAGCGCCCGGCTGGGATGTGTAGGCCAGGCGAGGTGGTTTACTCGAAACAGAGGAGGTACGCTGAGGACCGGGAGGAGCAGACCGCCGGACCGGTCGATCAGGTCTCACACTCCGTGCACACTCCCCCTTAACCGCACGTCGGCTTGGAAACGGGTCGCCTCCTGTGGTTGGTTGGCTACGGTCTGCCCGTCTGAGCCGCGGAACCAGATCGATGCCCGCAGGCCAACTAGTCAAACGAAACTCCAACCATTTCAAACCAAGTTCAAAGCCAATTCCAACGCAGGCCCGAGTCTGACTATACTCCCCTATGGTATAATACATTATATCAAGAGTAGAGGGCTCGTCGGTGACGAGCGACAGCAGCGTATAGGAGGTCGGTGATGACTAAGCGAGCAGCAGTGGTGTTGGCACTCGTGGTTGTGGCCACGTTGGCCTTGAGCGGGGTGGCGTTGGCGAAGACGTTCAAGTTCACGTTCGAGGACGTCACGCTTACCGACGGCGATCTCGTCGTCGAGAACGGGGTGATCGAGGCATCAACCAAGGAGACGAAGAAGACAACGTTCACCAACTGCAACTACTACACCGAGGACTACGAGGCGTTCCTGGGCCAGTTCCAGAGCGATGACTTCTTCTCAGATGACGCTGGCGAGGTCGAGGAATTCTGCGTGGACAACTTCGAGAACCGCGTCGAGTAGGTGGAATGAGTCTGACCACGGCCCTCGCGATCTGCGAGGGCGGGGTCCGGGAGAAGCAGGAAGGGTTGTGCGACCCGTCCTGCTTCTCTCTTTGTTGGTGAGGAAGGCAGCGCCGCTATCTCTGAAGCAACCAGCGTCCCTGGATATCGAGATTCGTAAGCCCCACGTCTTCCGCCTTCTTCACAACCGCCTTGTACTCCTCGCTGGTGATTCTCCGTGCGATCTCCGGGTAGTCATAGGCTTTGTACAAAGGGTTGTACTGCGCCATGATGTTGACGTAGGTGTCCTTGGGCAGATTTCCCGCTATCCACTCGATGATCTCCAGCGAACCGCTGGCGTCATTCGGCATGACCAGGTGCCGGATCATCAGCCCTCTCCGCATGATGCCGTCGTATGCAGGGCTTGCCACGCCGACCTGACGATGCATCTCAAGGATCGCCTCTCTCGTCACGTCAGGATAGCTCTCTGCCCCCGAGGAGTATTTCGCTGACATATCACCATCCCAGTACTTGAAGTCAGGCAGGTAGATGTCGACGATGCCGTCGAGGAGCTCCAATACCTCCAGACGTTCCCACCCACTGGTGTTGTACACGATCGGCAGCCGCAGCCCTCTCCCGGCAGCGATATCGAGAGCCTTGAGGATGGGCGCCGAATAGTGGGTGGGGGTTACCAGGTTGATGTTGTGACAGCCGATCTCCTGGAGGCCGAGCATCATACCAGCCAGCTCGTCAACGTCCCTTTCGGCCCCTCTGCCGAGCTGGCTGATCCTCCAATTCTGACAGAAGACACAGCGCAGGTTGCAGTGACTGAGGAAGATGGTCCCTGAGCCGCCGTTCCCGACCAGCGGCCTCTCTTCGCCGAAGTGGGGCTGGGCCGACGCAACGACGAGTCTGGCACCAGGGGCTTGGCAGAAGCCGCTCATTCCGTCAAGGCGGTTAACGCCACATTGTCTCGGACAGAGCCGGCAGCTTTCCATCACGGCCCAGAGCTCCTCTGCTCGCCTCCTTAGCTCGCCCGTCTTGTGAAGCTCCAGATAGGCCGGTTCAGACCCAGGGCCAGCGTAACCAGCCCCTTCAAGGAGGGCCGGTGTAGGTTCTTCAACCACCATCGCTCTGGGTTCTTCAACCGCCGTCGGCGTCTGCTTCCCACCCGCCGTCGACGTCGTGGTGTGAGAGGCATCTGCCCTACAGGCGGTAAGGAGCACTGAAGACAGACCCGCCTTAAGGCACAGTCCGGCCGTGCTTTTCAGGAACTCCCGTCGCGTGATCAGCTTACGAACGTGATCCTCCATGGTTCGCCTCCTCATAGATGCCCGTCGGGCTGGGTGGCTATGACGATGAAGCTTGTCAGCTTGAGCAGTCCCACTGTGATGCTGGTGCCGATAAGGCCAAGAATGGGCAGGAGCACCACAGAGCCGATGATCCCGCCAAACCACCCACCCAGCAGGTCGGACGCATAGAGCAGCCCGGCGGTCCTGCTCGACCTCGTGCCGTTCCCCCGATAGAGCTGGTTGGCCAAGGGGAACTGAGCTCCAATCAAGAGTCCAGCGATAAACGAAGCAGCCAGGAACAGAGTTTTGCTGAGAAGAACGCCGGAACTGCCGAGACCCCTCTGTACGGCCAGGAGCATGAGGGGGCACCCGACGGCAAACCCGACTATCCCCAGCTCACTTCTGGTGAACAATTTACGACAGTTCTCTCCCCGCGCCAGGCCCCTCGTTGCGAGCGCTGCTCCAGACGCTGCCCCGGCCATAAAGGATGCCACCAGGAGCCCAATCCACGAGAAGACGTATCCGTGGATCGACTGGAAGGTGAAGATCAGCATCAGGTCGAAGATCATCCCGGCAAAACCCGTCGTCACGATGGCCAGCGGGACGGCGGCCCGGAAGAACCGCCTGTTCCGGGATCGAAAGAGGAGATAGAGGGAGAGGAGGATGACGAAGAAGACCACGACGGTCCCCAGGGTCATCCTCTCCAACTGCCGGAAGAGCGCGTGGAGGGAGGGTGCAAAGAGCGCGTTCCAATGAGAGATGGTGTAGAAGAGTCCCACCGGGTTGAGGTCGGCGTTGATCCTCCGGCTGCCCCCTGCGATGAACCGGGAGAACCAGTCCTGCCATCCCGGATGCAGCTTCCTCTCGATGTACCATGGAACAGCCCCACCCGGGTTGAGGTTCCGCTGCTCCGCTCTCTCGAGCAGCTGTCTCCCGTCAACCTCCAGGACCTCCGCAGAATCCGACGAGAGGAAGAGGTTGGTGCCGTCGCCAGGGATGACCCGCACGTGGGAGAAGACGCCGCTCAGGGTATGGAAGATGGAGCTGTTCAAGTTCTTCAGTCCCTCATCGGCGTAACTGAGGGAACCGGGCAGCCCGAGGACGAAGATGCCCTCCTCATTCAGCCTTGCTCTTGCCAGGGAGAAGAACTCTCTGGTGAAGAACCTGTTTGACTGGAGGCTCGACGGCTCCATGATCCCCACCAGGATCACGTCATACGTCTTCCTTGTCGTCTGAACCAACAGCCGGCCATCGACGTGCTTTGTCTCTACTCTTCTATCGTTCAACTCGGCTTCCGTCAGCGGTGTCGGGAATCGTCGCAGTAGATCGAGGAGGAGCGGGTCGAGCTCTGCGTAGTCGACCCCGTCTACCGAGGGATGTCTGAGAGCCTCGTTGATGACGCCCCCTGCCCCGCCGCTGAGGAGAAGGAGCCTTCTCGGTTCGGGATGGGCAAGAAGCGGGAGATGGACGAACTGCTCTACGAACGGTATATCCGGAACGGGCGTGATGAGGCCGGGCACCCCGTCCTGGAAGAAGATGTACTGTCCCTGGTTCTCGACCACGCAGACGTTGCCGTATTGAGAGTTCTGGTAGTGGACGACGTCGTGGTCCTTCCACTGCGCTCTGACGGAACGGTGATGGAGTTCGTCCGCCTGGCCAGAGAGAAGCAGATAAGCTGAAAGAGGGATGAGCACGCCCAGGACGGCCAGGATCCCCTTCTGAAACAGCCCCGTCCTCCAGTGGGGAGCCAGGAGAAGGAGGCAGAGCACCAGGTTCAACAGAGCGAGCCCCGAGAAGACCTGGAAGGTGTTGAGATAGGGAATCAACAGATAGGTGGAGACGACGCCGCCGATGATCGTGCCCACTGTCTCGTAGGCGTAGACCCTGCCGGCAGAGGAGGCGTCCTGACCAGAAAACGCGGAGGTGATCCGGCAGCTGATGGTGAAGAGCGCGCCGTGAAGGGTGGCTACCGGCAGCAGGATGAGAAACGAGGCGTAGACCATCGGGAAGAAGCCGATGCTCTCGCCGACGGAGACGCCGAGGGCTCTTCTCAGGATGCGCGTCAGAAGGACTGCGGCGAAGAGGGCTATGGAGAAGAGAATCGAGACGACTGCAAACTGTTGAGCACCGTTCTCGGACGTCTCAGCCGTCCTGCCGAGGAGGAAAGACCCGAAAGCCTCGAGGATGAGCCAGTTCGCCATGATGATGCCGATGGAGAGCTCGTTCCCGGAGAAGACGATGAGGAGCTCCCGCAGGAGGAGGATCTCAGCGACCAGCC
>Ga0207797_1000067_pt1 | contig 65204 bp, 48 predicted proteins | sample PRCRCaboRojoPR_6_FD_187275 | JGI IMG/M metagenome (GOLD analysis project Ga0207797, IMG submission 187275) | Marine sediment microbial community from Cabo Rojo, Puerto Rico - PR CR 10% Liquid 1 (SPAdes) | ecosystem: Environmental > Aquatic > Marine > Coastal > Sediment | place: Cabo Rojo, Puerto...
GGAGCAGCTCCTCCGCCCCCTCCCGCGTCAGGCTCCCCTCTGTCAGCTCCCGCTCATAGAACGGGTACAGGTGCTGGTCCAGGTGGCCCGGGCAGAAGGCGTCCCACGGGTTCAGCTCCGTGGTCACCCCCAGGTGGACGAACCAGTAGGACTGGAGCGCCTCCCAGAAGTCCCGCGGCGCGCGGGCCGGCACCCAACTGCAGATCTCGGCGATCCGTTCCAGCTCCTCCCGCCGCCCGGCGTCTGCCTCCTCCGCCGCCAGCTCCCGCGCTCGCTGGGCGTGCCGCTCGGCGAAGTGGATCAGCGCCTCGGCGCAGATCCCCATCGCCCTCAGCTCCTCCTGCTTGTCGTAGGCCTCCGGGTCCCCCAGGTAGTCGAGCCCCTCCAGCCGGGCCTCGATCTCGGCCTGAAAGTCGCGCATCCCCCTCTCGTAGATCTTGTCGTCCAGGACGGTGTGGCCCGGCGAGCGCTGCTCCATGAACTCGGTGTAGACCCCGGCCTCGTAGGCCGCGTGCCATTCCTCCGTCATCTCCGCGAAGATCCGCTCCCGCATCGACTTCCCCTCCCAGAAGGGAATGATGGTCTCGGCGTAGGTCCTCCGCACGTCCTCGCTGACGGCGAAGGCGATCTTCTCCCGCGAGTCGAGGACGTCCAGGTCCTCCAGGGTGTGGCAGCAGAGCTCCGGATAGGTCGGCGCCGCCTTCGGCCGCGGCCCCTTCTCCCCCACGATCAGCTCCCCCTCGCCGATGAAGATCGTCTTATGCTCCAGGAGGTGCTGGAAGGCCAGGGCGCGCCGCACCGGCGCCGAGAGGAGTTGCCCCTCCGTCTCGCGGTAGAACGCGGTCAGCAGCTCGGCCCGCTCCGACGAGATCGACGGCACCGCCTCCCGGCTCTGTCGTCTCAAACGAGCAACTCGTTCAGTCATTGTCATCGGTTCAACCTCCACGTATATCAGTCCCGGGATCCTGGCGAGGAAGTCGCTGGCGAGGTTCTCGCCCGCGGGGAGCTATGCTACTCAGCGCTCACTTCCAAGCCAAACCCAGCGACCATGTCGGCGATCTCCTCGACGCGCTCCCGGGTCGGCGGATCGACCTCCGGCATCAAGCAGTTCTTCCCCAGCCGCTGGTACTTGTCGCGCCCAATGCGATGGTAAGGGAGGAGATCCACCCGCCTCAACGAGGGGAGGGCGGCGGCAAACCTCGCGATCTGGTCCAGATTCGGTTCGTCATCGTTGACCCCGGGGATGACCGGCACGCGAAGAATGACCCGATGTCCCTCTTGAGAGAGCCTCGACAAATTGCGCAGGATGGGCACGTTCGATACTCCGGTGATTTCGCGGTGGCGTGCCTCATCCATCAACTTGAGATCGTACAGGAAGAGGTCCACGTACTCGCGCACCCTGTCCATGACCTCCCAAGGCGCGAAGCCGCAGGTATCCAGGACTGTGTGGAGGTCGCTGGCCTTACATGCCTTCAGAAGCTCGCTGAGGAACGCGGGTTGAAACAGAGGCTCGCCGCCCGAGAGGGTGACGCCCCCTCCGGACTGGTCGTAGAAGGGACGATCCCGTTCGACCTCTGCCACCACCTCGGCGACGGTCACCTCCCGCCCCACGAGCTCCCGGGCCCCGGGATAACAGACCTCGACGCAGGCGCCGCACGCCGCGCACCGCTCTCGACTGGTGAGGACAATTCCCCGATCCGAGATGATAGCCCCTCGATCGCAGGCCTCTACACAGGCGCCGCAGGCGATGCAACGGTCCGGACGGAGAATAAGCTCTTCCTGTGAGGCCTGTCCCTCGGGGTTGTGACACCACCCGCAGCTCAGCGGACACCCCTTCAGGAAGACCGTGGTCCGAATGCCGGGCCCGTCATGTATCGAGAACTTCTTGATGTCGAAGATAATGCCGGTGTTCACGGTCACTTCTCTCTGCGAAAAGCACGCCTTCGGGAGGCTAGACAAACGAACCGCCAGATTGGAAGATCTGGCGGTCGAATGTGACACGACGGTCCGTTGATGCCCCCCATGTCCTGTCGAACGGACTCCTTGGCCTGCCGAATGACAGCTTCCAACCGGCGGTCTAGTTCTGCACCTCGCCACTGGCGAGGTGGAAGCCGGCCTTCAGGGGATCGCTGGGGTCGACGACGAACTGCTGCAAGCCCGTTACATAGGCATTCCCGGCAATTTCCGGAACGACGGCGGTGAATTCTCCCACCGATTCCTCGCGGAGTAGACGCCCGGTGAAGCGGGTGCCAATAATGCTCTCATTGACGAAAGGTTCGTCCAGGTGGAGGTGCCCGTGGGCATACATTGCAGCCATCTTGGCGCTGGTACCGGTCCCGCAAGGGGAGCGGTCGGCCTGGGACTCGCCGAAGACAACGACGTTGCGGCAATCGACCTCTGCCTCGGGTCGCTCTTCGTAGATCTCAACCAGGTCAACCGTATCGATGTGGGGTTTGGTGGGATGGACCACCTCCACCTGCTCGTCGATTGCTGAACGGATCTCCATCCCCCGTCGGACCAGCTCGGGAAGATCCGAAAGCTGCACGCTCAGACCCAGACTTTCAGCGGTCACCAGGGCGAAGAAGTTGCCGCCGAAGGAGATATCCACCTGAAGGGATCCGGATGGCAGCTCGATCTCGACACCGTCGCGGTATAGAAAGCCAGGCACATTCTCCACGGACACCTGGGCGACGCGGTCGCCCTCACTCTCCGCCCTGGCCCGAACGAGACCCGCCGGAGTGTCCATCAGGAGCGTCGTCTCGGGGTCCCGGCGCGGGACGAGCCCAGTCACCAGAGCCGCGACCACGGCACCGATCGAGCCATGGCCGCACATGGCCAGGTAGCCGCCGGTGTCCATAAAGACGACACCCAGGTCCGCCTCGGGGTGGGCCGGGGCCGTGAGAATCGCGCCGAACATATCGGCGTGTCCACGCGGCTCTAGCATCAACGTCGTGCGAATATGGTCATATTCTTCCTGCAGTTGACGTCGTTTCTCCGCCATCGAGCCGTGAAGGAACGGGACACCGGAGACGACCACGCGGGTCGGCTCACCGGCAGTATGAGTATCGACGGCGGAGAAGATGTGTTCGTACATCAGCGCCACCCTCTGGCTTTCTGACTCTCCTCCGCCCCCAGATAGGCCTCGATGACGCGTTGGTCACTCTGTACGGCCGCCGGTTCACCAGAGGCGATGACCTCTCCCGCGTCCAGGACGTACACGTACTCGCAGACCCCACTGATGACACGCATCTTGTGCTCGACGAGCATCATCGTCTTGCCCTCGCTATGGATGTCCTTCAGGAGATCCATTATCTGGTCGGTCAGAGCCAGGTCAACGCCAGCCGTGGGCTCGTCCAACAGGATCAGATCGGCGTCGGTCATCAACGTTTGGGCTATGGCGAGGAGCTTGACCTGCCCGCCGGACAGACTTCCCGTAAGCTCGTCGCGCTGCTTCAGAAGGCCAACACGATCCAGCAGCACCTCTGCCCGCCCCACCATCTCCTGGTCCTGACGACGCACAGCCGACCCGCGAAGGAATACGGCTATCGGATTCTCACCAGCCAGACCCTGACCGGCCACAAGCATGTTCTCCATCACCGTCATACCTCGTGGTACCTGAGGGATCTGGAAGGATCGGACCATCCCGCGATCCGCAATGCTGTGAGGGGGAAGGTCGCCGATGGATCGTCCACGAAGGGTGACTGTCCCCCTGTCCTTCTCGTAGAAGCCGGTGATGACATTGAACAGTGTGGTCTTGCCGGAGCCGTTAGGCCCGATAAGTCCAGTGATCGTCCCTTCCTCAACGGTCAAGGAGACGTCCCTCAGCGCCTGGAGGCCGCCGAATGCCTTATCGATGTTTCTGACGTCCAACATGGGCTATCTCCCTCCTCCTCCGAGTGCACGACCCGGCATCGTCGTCTCTGACCCTTCCTCGCCGCCTGAGTATGAAACCACGTGCTTCCGCTCCGGAAGGATCCCCTGGGGACGAACGACGACGAAGACAATTGTCAGCAAGCCGATGGATAGGGTGCGCAAGGCAGCCACCAGACTGGTCGGCAGGTAGAGAAAATCCTTGAGCAGCCGCGTCGAGGTATTGAGCAGTGTAATGACGAGCGCGCCAACCATGACCCCCTTCGCGTTGCCAGAACCCCCAACGATGATCATCGTCCAGACCAAGAAGGTCACCTCGGGCGCGAAGGTCTCAGGGCTGATGAAGGTGATATAATGGGCGTAGAGGCTCCCACCCAGAGCAGCCACAAGGCCACCGATGATCATCGCAATCGCCTTGAAGCGAAAGACGTTCTTCCCCAAAGCCTCCATCAGATCCTCCGTCTCTCGCAAACCGCGCAACACGCGGCCGAAGGGCGATTTGTTGAGCCGCTCGAGGGCGAAGTAGACCAAGCCCAGGCAGGCAAGGACGAAGAAGAGGTAGAAGACGGCGTAGTTGTCGCCAAACAGAGAGGACAGTGGGCGCGGGATGCCCCGCAGACCGAAAGGTCCTTCGGCCAGCCACTTCTCGTTGTTGACGAAGAGGCGAAGGCTCTCGGCCGCCGCGATACTCACGATGGCCCAATAATCAGCCCGGAGATTCGATGAAGGGAGGGCGATGATGAGAGCGAAGAGTGATGAAATCACCATCCCTGCGAGTACACCGAAGATGAACGGGATGCCGGCCGTATACATGAGGGCTGAGGTGTAGGCACCGATCATCATAAAGGCAGCCTGTCCGAAGTTCGAAAGGCCGGTAAGACCCACCTGGAAGTTGAGGCTGAGAGCGACGATGGCGAAAATGCCCGTCATAACCAGAAAGTGAATCAGAAAGGCAAACACGTTATGACTCCTTTCTCCCCAACACACCAGTGGGGCGGATGAGCAGCGTGAGAATCAAGACAATGAAGGCGAGAGCAGGCTTATACCGGACAGGGAACTGGAAACCGCCTATGTTGATCGCCAACCCGATGTTCTCCGCCGCAGCGAAGATCAACGACCCCACCATCGCACCGTAGACGTTGCCGATGCCCCCCAGGATAACGACGCAGAAAGTGGCCAGCAAGAGGACCTGGCCCATGCTCGGGCGGAGCTGGGTCTCCAGACCAATGAGGATGCCGCCGATGGCAGCGAAGGCGCACGCCAAGAACCAGACGTAGAGGACGACGCGCTCGGTGTCGATTCCCGTGGCCTCTGCCAACTCCCGGTTATCGGAGGTAGCACGGATCGAGCGACCCAGGTTCGTGCGATGGAGGAAGAGGTGAAAACCAAGCATCGCCACTGCAGCGACTACGACGATCAGGATACGAATGGGCGTGACCGTTGCCCCGAGAATCGTCAGTGGCTCCTGAATGCCCAAGCCATAGTCCTGGATCTGGCCGCCCCAGAGTACCTGCACGAGGCTTCGGATACCCTGGGCAAGACCGATCGAGGCTACCATGCGGATAAAGGCACTGCTCTGGCGGAGGAAGCGAAAGATCGCCCGATCGGTGAGCATACCGAGGACTCCAGTAATGATCACCGCTAAGACCGCGGCCACGATCAAGTTCATGCCGAGACCGACGGAAAGGAACAGGACAAAATAAGCACCGAGCGTAGCGAATGAGTTCTGGGCAAAGCTGGCAAAGTCGAGGAGATCATACACCAACGTCAGACTGATGCCGATCAGGGCTAGCTCGCTGGCCCGCGTCAGGATATTGAAGATTAGCTGTGTTACTTGCATGCTTGGTCCTCCAACTGGGTCAGGGGTGAATCACCCGAGGAGTAGAGACTATGAAGGACAGCGCGCTCGATGGAGCGCGCTGTCCTTGATGAACGTCACTACTGGTTGTAAAGCTCCACCTGGCCGTCCGTGTAGATCAGCCTATCGTACGGCTGATCGGCTCGCTGGCCGTTCTCATCAAAGCGGAGCTCACCCGATGCCGCATCGTATTCCTTTGCCACCTCCGGCAGGGCGTTCTTGATGTCTTCCGAGTCAGTTCCTGCCTCCCGCATAGCCATGGCTATGAGCCAAGCGGCGTCGTAGGCCAGGTAGCTGAACGGGCCACCAGGCTCCTCGTCAAATTTCTCCACGAAAGCTTCCTCGAAATCCTGTCCAGCCGGCAGGTGATAGGCCGGCTCAAGACCGATGTGTCCCTCAACCGCTTCGGGGTCAGCGACGCCGGTGCACATAGTCAGATAGCCGCCGATCCACTGGGCTTCTTGGCCCATCTCCATGGCCTGCTTGGTCAGGATCTTCGACTCCTCACCGTAAGCGGTGTAAAGGACGGCCTCCGGGTCACCCTCAAAGAGCCTCTGCAACTCAGCGCGGTAGTCGGTCTGGCCTAGAGGATACTCGATGATGCTCGTGACCTCGCCACCAGCCTCTTCAAAGGTCTTGACCATCCACTCCTCCATCCCGATGCCGAAGGGGTTGTTCGGTACCAGGACGGCTACCTTGGTGTAGCCTTCCTCCAGCGCCAAGTTAGCCTGCTCGGAGCCCATCAGGTGATCCAGGCCGATGGTGCTGAAGAAGTAGTCACCGACCTCGGCGCACTTGGGGGACGTGGAGCCAGGGTTGACCATGACCACGCCCTGCTCCTGTGCGTAGGCGGCGGCAGGGAGCGTCACGCCGCTGGAGAAGATGCCGATTATGGCCGGAACATTGTTGACGTCGATCAGCTTGTGGGCAGCGTCGGTGCCGGCCTCAGGGCGTGACTCGCTGTCCTCGAAGATGACTTTCAGATTGCGGCCGTTGATGCCGCCATCGGCGTTGATCTGCTCCACGGCCAACTCGACACCGCGCCTCTCATCAATCCCCTCGTGGGTCGACGCACCAGTCAGCGGGAAGATAGCGCCAATGGTGACGTCTCCCTCCCCGTCCTCTCCTTGCTGGGCGGGACCGCATGCGGCAACGGGGAGCAAGAGCGCGATAACGGCGAGCAGGGTCACGAGCTTATGCAGCTTCTTCACTTCTTACCTCCTCTTGAGTATTCTTACGCCGGGACCCATAGTGTCCCAGCTACTGATGTGAAACGTAAGGACGACGCCGGCATTGTTTGACCTCCAATACCACCTCCTTCCTGTTGCCAGATCGACAGGCTCTGCCACTGTGGAAGATAGTAGATTAGGAACCCTATCGAGCACGGAAAATGCGGGGCGGCCTCATTCTCCACCCAGGTAGGCGGCCTTCACCTGAGGATCTGTTCTCAAATCCTCGACCGATCCCTCCAATACTACATGCCCTGCCTCGATCACGTAGCCCCGCTCAGCCACGGAGAAAGCCATTCTCGCGTTCTGTTCTACAATCAAGATGGTCATTCCTTCTTCGTTCAGCTTGCGGATCACCTCAAAAATCTCCTGCACGAGGAAAGGAGCGAGACCCATCGAGGGCTCATCGAGGAGCAGGAGGTCGACATCAGCCATGAGGGCTCTGGCGATCGAGAGCATCTGTCGCTCTCCCCCGCTGAGGGTGCCAGAAATCTGGGTCGTTCGCTCCTCAAGGCGGGGGAAGACGGAATAAACCCATTCCAGGTCCTCCTGGACGGCCTTCTGGTCTCTGCGGGTGATGGCTCCCATCTTCAGATTTTCCACGACTGTGAGAGTGGGAAATACCTGATGACCATCGGGGACGAGGACAAGCCCCTGAGTCACAAGCGCGTGCGCAGGCGTGCCCTGAATCTCTTTGCCGTCGTAGACCACGCGGCCAGACCGGGGAGAGAGAAGGCCACTGATACTCTTCAGCGTGGTCGTCTTGCCGGCCCCGTTGGCACCGATCATAGTCACAATCTCGCCCTTGTCCACAGAAAGGGAGACCCCGAACAGGGCCTGCATATCGCCGTAGTACGTGTGAATGTCCTCGACTTCTAGCATCGCCATGGGCTCTTCTTCTCCTTATCAGCTGTCGTAATGTTGAGCAGACGGCTCGGTCGCGCGGGGATAGGCAAGACCACGTAGGATTATATTCGCCGAATGTAGGGGTGTCAAGTAGAGGATGTTCCTATATTCATGGTGCCACTCTCCCTATTGCAGCGCAAACAAGCAGATTCGAGGGCTCCGTGAAGGAATCCCCCATCCACCAATTGTGTATCTCCCCACCAAGCGGCTATTTGAGCTTCTCCTCGCCGCCAAACTCGCGATCAGGACTCAGCTCCTCCAACGTCTCCTGATCCTCTGAGGTCAGCTCCCCCTGGACCATTCTGGACAGCAATGATCCGACGCCCGGACCCAGCATAAACCCCTGCCCACACATACCAACCGCAAAGATATATCCTTTCAGTTCTTTCGAACGCCCGATGATGGGGAAGCCGTCGGGTGTCATCGGATAGAGACCGCGCCAGGTGCGACGCACGCGAATGTTGGATAGCTTGGGCATGAGCCCCACCATGCGCGGAGCGATCATAGGCAGAAAGTCGGAGGTTTCGCGGCGATCGGTTCCCACGATCGGGGGCTCCGGCGTGATGCAGAAGATGAGGGACCCGGTCCCGTGCTGATAGAAGTAGTAGTTCTTGGATCCCTCGGTCGGGCGCAAATCCACGATCATCGGCTCCACGAATCTCTCAACCGGCTCCGTAACCCCGGCCTCATGACTATCAGGCGTCACGGGTACGTCGAGCCCTCCCATCTGGGCCGCTTTCCGGGCCCAGGCGCCGGCCGCGTTGATGACCGTCTCGGTCGCGTAGCCACCCCGATCCGTGCGGACGCCAACCACCTTTCCGCGACGCGTGATGATGCCCGTCACTCGCTCTCCGAAATGGAAACGTGCTCCCCTCTCCTCCGCTCTGGTATAGAAAGCGTGGGCACTCAGGAGCGGCGAAGCAGACCCATCATCGGGGGAATAGGTGCCACCAATCAGATTCTTCGGGTTTAGATCGGGGATCACCTCCAGCAGCTCATCCTGATCCAGCCAATGAATGTTCAAACCGAAGTCCTGCTGGATATCGAGAAGGTCCTGCAGAGCTAGCTCCTCCCTTTCGCGATAGGCCACGAAGGAGTATCCGCCTCGATGCCATTCGATGTCGTCCCCATATCTCTCCTCCCACGTGGAGAACACGTCGAGGGACTCGAGGCACAAACGGATCTTCGATGGCGCGGAGTGGGTAGCGCGAATGCCACCGATGGCAGCCTTGTTGGATCCCTGGCCAGGGCTGGCGAACTGATCGATTACCAAGGGTTCGAGCCCGGATTGGGCCAGGAAGAAGGCGGTCGGAAGCCCCACGCTCCCGGCGCCGATGATGACGGCATCATATACTTTGGTGGTCACTTACATCTCCTCACTGGACGTGATCTAGCACTACGAGCGTAACACAGGTATGGGTTGGCACGTGAAACGCGATCGAGATTCCTGCGGTTCTTCGTCCCGGCTACCCCGGCGGCCAGCTCAACAGGCGTCCGCCCAGCAGATGCACATGGAGATGGAACACGGACTGCCCGGCTCGGGACCCGGTGTTGATCACCAGCCGATAGCCCCCCGTAACCCCTTCCTCTTCTGCCACCTCACGAGCTACGATGAATAACCTGCCAAGGAGATCCACATCTTCAGCGGTGACCTGATTTACGCTTTCGATGTGCGCGTTGGGGATGATAAGGACGTGGGTGGGCGCTTGAGGGTTACGATCATGAAATGCAGTCACGCCCTCGTCCTGGTAGATGACGCGCGCTGATTCGTCTCCGCTTGCAATGCGGCAGAAGGTGCAGTCTCTCATATCAGTGCTTCTCCCTTCACATGGCCATTCTCCAGAGTCACCAGGCGGGCAGGCGTGATCTTGTTAAACAGATCCGCTTCTTTGCGCGCCACTACCCGGATGTAGTTATCTGTCCAGCCGGTCCATCGTCCGTCGCGGCGTCGTTTCTCCCACAACACGTCCAGGTCTCGTCCCAGAAAGCGCTTCTTGAAGCGCCGCCTTTGCTCAGCGCCAAGCTCTCGCATCTGACGCGCCCGCTCATCCCGGACGTGGCGCGGTACTTGATGGGAGAGCTTCGTCGCCGGCGTGCCAGGGCGAGAGGAGTAAGGAAAGACGTGCAGCTTCGCGAAGGCCAGCTGTTCCACGAAGGCATAGCTCTGGCGAAACGCAACCTCATCCTCGCCGGGGAAGCCAACCAGTATGTCTGTGGTCACAGCGAGGCCGGGGATGGCATCTCGGCCGGCCCTCACCAGCCGCGCGAATTCCTCCAAAGCGATAGGGCGGCCCATACGGCGCAGGGTTGCAGCGCAGCCAGATTGGAGTGGGAGATGAATCTGACGACACAAACGCGGATCTTCCCACAAGTCGAAGAATGTCTCGTCAATGTCCCAGGGCTCCAATGAGGAAATTCGGAGTCGGGCAATGCCGCTCTCAGCGAGAAGGGTCTCGACTAGCCTTCGCAGACTGACATCCGGACCCAGGTCGCGGCCATAGGCACCGAGGCTCGCGCCTGTAAGCACGGCCTCCTGACAACCGGCCTCCTCGACGAGGGACTGCACCTCCGCTACAATATTGGACAAGGGCCGGCTGCGAGAGGGCCCGCGAAGCGACGGGATGATGCAATACGTACAGTGATTGTCGCAGCCATCCTGTGCTTTGACGAAAGCCCGGGTGCGAAGCATCTTAGCTTCCTCCAGAGGCTCCTGCCACAGCGACGGCGACAGGGGCTCGGCGGTCAGCAGGTCTACTGTACGCGCCTTGTCGGCATTCGGGATGACCCAGGCAACGCCTGGGAAATCGCGGGCTACCTCTGACCGCAGCGTAGGAAAACAGCCAAGGACGGCGATCTGAGCATCGGGGTTCTCGCGATGGAGTGAGCGAAGCTGGTGGCGGGTCTTGCGCTCGGCCTGAGCGGTGACGGCACAGGTATTGACGAGAATAACATCCGCTTCCAGCGGCGTCGCTACGACAGGATGACCGGCGACCACAAACTGACGGGCCAGCATCTCTATCTCGCTCCAATTGAGCCGGCAGCCGATATTGTCGAGGTAGACGCGCATACGCTGTGCAACAGCCTTCTAGGCACTCGTCGTCACACCATCGGATCGAGTGCAGGGGGAGATTATAGCACGAGCCAATCGTTTGGAAAAGCTTTCGACCTCGGCCCCCCAAGCTGAGAATAACCAACGCTAGAGTCTTGAGGAGCATCACGTGTTCGGGGAGCGACTTATTCTCCGCTTGCCCCGCGAGTCAAGAGCGGCTCAAAGTCCGCTGCCAGGGGGCTTTTGTCCATTTGAGTCGCCTATGCTATAATCATTTGCCGCTGAATCCGGTGAGGAATTGGCCCCGGAAGTTGAGAAGCCCTGACAGGGAGCAGATTGAATGGCTAAGGAGAAGACTACCAAGAGAGACCGTCGCAAAGCGGCGGGACATCACGAAGCCGGCGTTCAAGCTTACCAGCATTGGGACGTTGACCAAGCGGTCAAGGAACTTAGAATTGCTGCTGATCTGGACTCGGAGAACGCAGACTATCAACTGGATCTGGCTCAGGCGTTGGCTCGGAGCGGCGATTATGACCAGGCTCTTCGAGTCCTGGCCGAGTTCATCAGGCTGGAGCCGGATTCCCATCTAACTGAGCGCTTCGAGCTGCTCTTCTCCAGCGGAATGGACGCGGTGGAAGAAGTAGTCACCGATAGAATGACCCAGGCCGGAATGCCGGTCGAGGAAATTGGTGCCGCTCTTCAGATGTGGCTGGAGTACCGGATTGCTCTGGGTCGTGAACGATTGATCATCCGCAAAGCGGAGACGTGGGCAGCGGCGCTCGACTATATCGTGCGCAAAGTCAACCTACGTCCCGTGAAACGATACAAGATTGCCGAGTTCTACGGCATCAGCGACGGAGCGGTAAGAGATCGGCACAGGGACCTGGTCGATACGCTGGACGTGATGCCATGCGACTACCGGTATTTCACCGGTGAAGAGAATCCCCTCGACAAACTCGTGGAAGCGGCGGAGTTGCTGGAGGAATTGGAGGTACGCTTCCAAGAGGTGTAGGCGAAGACGAGTTTCTCACCAAACATCGTCACGCCACTGTCGTGCAGATCACGTGCGTCGCCCCTGCCCCCTTCAGTTTTCGGGTTACGTCCTCAGCATCTCCCGGATCGACCAGCGCGAGCATATTCCCCCCCTGACCGGCTCCTGAAAGCTTGGCCCCGGACGCTCCCGCCTCCCGTGCGGCGTCGACCAACCGATCCAATGTGGGAGATGAGACCCCCAGCTGGACAAGTAGCGCGTGGTTTCTGTCCATCAAGGGCCCCAACGCTTCGACATCACCCGCCTCAATCTTGCGGTAGCCTTCTCTGGCAACGTCTCCAATCTTCTCAAACAGCGTCCCATAGCGCGTTCGATCCCGTTTCCAGCCCACGCGCACGCGGCTTACAAGACGCTTGGTCGGGCTCGGAAGCCCCGTATCAGCGATCACCAGGGTGAAGGGAGCGCCAACAGACACAAGGCGGGGGCTAGAAGATTCGGCGCGTACGAAGTAGACTGGTTGCTCGTAGGCGATGACGGTATTGTCGATCCCGCTGGGCGTCCCATGATGAATCTTCTCCACCTCAAAGACGAGCTCGCTCACCTGAGCAGAAGATAGTGCCCCCCCCATGAACTCCGCCAGCGCCCGCACCACGGCCGTCGAGACGGCAGCCCCGCTCCCAAGCCCACTGGCAATCGGAATCGAGGATCGAACGACGACTGTCGCATCGGGGACAGGAACGGATAGGCGGTCCAGCGTAAGACGCGCGGCGAGCGCCAGCGGATCCCCTGCTGGCGCCTCAGCCAGGGTGAAGCGCTCCTCCAAATCGGCGGCAATAAGCGTCAGTCCGCTATTCGATGGTGCAGGCTCGACAGTCGCTCTAGCCTCTACCTCCGAGACGGGGACAGCAATAGCTGGTTCGCCATAGACGACGGCATGCTCACCAAAAAGGATGACTTTGCCGGGGGCCGACGATTCAACAGGAGTATGCGACACGTGTGTTCCTTTTTGCATCACAGGCAGTCAAAGCGACCGAGCTGGGTCAAGAGTTGGTGAAAAGGAAGGATGCCGAAGGTCCATCCGAGTAAAGACAACTGACAAGACCTATTGACAATATGCTTTTCTAATGATACACTGGCCGCAATCGAGCATTCAATCAGCTGGAGCGCCCTTTCACTCAACGAACAATGATGGACCGGGACATCGATATCCTGCTAAAGGAAGGCAAGACCGCGGCAAAGGACGGGCAAAGGGCCGAAGCTCGCCGTGCTTTTCGGGCCGTCTTGACCCAGGATCCGACAAATCGGACGGCCTTGCTATGGATGGCCTGGCTGAGCGACAACCCTCATGCTGGCCTGGCCTATGCCGATCGAGCGCTGGCCCTCGACCCTGACAACGCCCATGCCCGAGCGGCGCGGCGATGGGCTGACTCACACATAGACTCTGCTCCGCAAGAGCCGAGCTCTCGGGAGCTTCCTCAGCCGGAGACCAGAAGAGGATGGCGCCGCCTCGCGCCGGTCGCCGCTTTTGGCTCCGTGGTTGCTTTCATTGCAGGGATGCTCCTGATCCTTCTATGGTATGCGCCTCAGGTCCCCCCCGCAATCGCTGCGTTGGTGGTCACGCCCTGCCCCACGCCTACCGGGACTGCTACGTCGGTTCCCTCGCCCACCTCGACAGTCACTCCTTCCCCAACCAACACCCCCACGGACACGCCCGTGCCGACAGAGACTCAGACGCCAACGCCGACCACGACTCCTTCCCCCACGCCGACCCCCACACCGACAGCCACGCCGCGTCCGACGCAACCCCCGCCGTCGCCGACCCCCGAGGAGATGTCTCCGGCACGCTCCTCCGTCGCCGGCAACGTACGCTGGATCGACGTAGATGTGACCCGCCAGATACTCACGGCTTATGAAGGGCAGACGCCCGTGCGCACCACTCCGGTCTCCACAGGTCTACCGCGTACCCCCACGCCGGTTGGCGAGTACCACATATACGTCAAGCTGTTCAAAGACGATATGAGGGGGCCTGATTACTACCTCAGAGACGTACCCTACACGATGTACTTCTACAAGGGTTACGGGCTCCACGGCACGTACTGGCACAGCAACTTTGGTCATCCTATGAGCCACGGCTGCATCAACCTGCCCACTGAGGAGGCGAAGTGGCTCTTCAACTGGGCCTCGGTGGGCACGCTGGTCAACATCCATCGCTGACGGAGGGAGCCGAGTTGGCGGACCGCGATGAGACCGGCTACGGACGGAGTTATCGCTCCACGATCTCGTAGCTGTATGAGCCCCACTCCGTCGTCACCGGTGCCAGGGCAGACACAGCGACAATCGCCCGATCGGTGTCACCGTCCAACGGGATGGGCCATAAGCCGGTCTGCTCATCGCTCAACTCCAACCGTTGAACCGTCGTCTCAGGGCCAAAGGTAACCAGCTGCACCAACCAGCGCTGAGAGAGCACGTTGGCGTGGCGAATGAAGCCAGCCGACTCCCAGCCTCCTCCGTCCGTCTCGAAATCGCTGGAGTAGTCGATCTGGGGGATGCTAATATCATCCAAGACGAGCCCCGGCTGATTGACAGCATCATCGGTGATGTACTCAAAGCGAACCTGGACCTCTTGGCCCGCATAGTCTGACAGATCGACTTCCTCACGGATCCACTGCGGCGTCTCACCCCCGCCGCTGGTTCCTGTGTAGGCTGAGCCGAAGGAGTTGCCATTGGGATTGGTGTCTACAGTGGCGGGCGCGCTGAGGATATTCCATGTCTCACCGGCGTCGGTGCTGACCTCGACGTACGCGTAGTCCCAGTCCTTCTCGATGTCATACCAGGTCCAGTAGGAGAGAGTGGCCTCCGTGACCCCGGAAAGATCGAAGGAGCGAGTCAACGTCATATCCGAATCATCGCCCCGGTTGGACCACCAGAAGTAGCGTCCACTATGGGCCGTCGTGTCCACCAGGCCGACCTGCGTCGAGCCGGTGAAGTTGAAGGAAAGCGGTTGTCTGCCCTGCAGCTCAATATAGTCAGTGCCGTGCTGATGGACAGTCGCGCTTTCGGAGACTGGATATGCATTGGCAAAATAGGTGGTTTCGATGTCGACCGACGGAAGGTCAATGTCGTCGTAGCCATAGCGACCGTCCTCGATGGCGGGGTCGTCGATCAGGTTTGCCACGATCCAATCGGCGAACAGGTCTTCATAGACCAGGTCGCTACCTTCGTCCTGCAACACGTCCTCCACGCTGGTGAATGAGTTTTCGGCATGGGCGACCAGAGCCTGCGTGGCATCGGAGCCGAATCGATCGAGGAAATAGGAGGTGAATAGGTAAGCAGCACCGTAGTTGGGACCTGCCGCGCCGGGTCCTGAGGGCCACGAATTGAGCTGGGTATCCGGCGCGTCGGCAAAGAGCCAGTCGGAGCCCCCGACATCGAATCCATTCAGGAAAGTTGCCAACTCTGAGAATCCCTCATTCAGCCAGGTCTCTTCGTTACGGTCATTGTACCAGTGGATCATATGCTGAAACTCGTGGGCCAGCACACCATTGTAGAAGGCACTGTTTACCCTCACGTTGTCGATGTTGATGTAGAACATCTCCATCTCGTTGGAGTCCTCGCGCACCTCGGAGACGAACTCGTCGGCGCTCGAGTAGTATCCGGCTACGCTGTCACCCAGGTTCGTGGCATGGAGGATGCTCAGATGAGGATCGTTATCAACCCCAGGGTTCCACTCGGAGCCGAAAAACGCTCGATTGGTGTCGTACGTCTCTTCTTCGAACCGTTCGGCTGCGGCCTCCAGGGCCTCTTGATCGACCTGCACATTCTCCTCAACCCACATATAGACGTGGTCGGTCTTGTACCTCAAGGTGGCGTAAAGATCGAATTGCTCCTCTGTGTCTACGTTGGAGGCGTGAAACAGACGCCGGGTGCCAACCTCATAGTCGGGAGAGCCTCCCTCATTCACGGTACGTTCTGTATTGGGCGGCAGGCCTCGCAGCCGGATGGCCAGCTCGTGAAGGTCACGTACGGGAATCACAGCGTCTTCCAGCAGGGCTTCAGTCTCCTCCCCCAATCCTCCGGTCGGTGCCCGAGTAATGGCAGGCGTGGGAGCAGGCGTCGGCGTGTCAAAGACGGGGGGAATAGTAACATCAACGTCGGGAATGGGCGGGTTGTCGCCCTCACGGCTCAAGAGAAAGAGACTACCCGCGCAACAGCAGCAAGCCAGTGCCAGGATCAATAAAAGTGCAGCGACCACAATGAGAATGTGAGAGGTTTCCATGAATCACTCCTCGATATTCCTGATAGAGATCTGCAATTTCTTGGGTTGGACGGTATTATAACACTGACTTGTTAGTGAGGGAAGGCTATTTCTCAGTGTGTACCAAAACGGCGTCTTGTCGCGAGGTCGTTCACGACGTATAATCAGGCGGCATTGATGGATAAGACGCAAGATATCACGGCGATCTTGGATGAATAAGATTGGGGTCCTGGTACGACTGCTCATCGGAGGCGGCACGGCGTTACTTATCGTGGCCGGGGTCCTGGCATATCCCTACCTCCATTCGCGGCTGGTGAGCCCCCCCGCGTTGACTGTGGGCACGGCCTCATCGCGACCAGAGGGAGGGGGCGCTGGCGATTCAAGCGAGCAGCAGGCTACACCAGCGAACACCGAAGTGCCGTTGCACACGGCCCCCGCCCCTTCTCCGACCCCGAGCCCGGTGAATGTCCCGGCCACTGTTCCTACCGCTACGCCTAACCCTCTCGAGGCAGAAGCTCAACAGACGAAAACCGCCCCCCCTACGCGCATCGTTATTCCCACACTCGGGGTAGATGGCCCGGTTGTCCCTGTCTCAACGTACACGGAGGAAGTGGACGGGAAGGTGCAGGCAGCGTGGGGGGTACCGGACCAGCGTGCCGCCGGATGGCATAATACATCCGCAAAGCTCGGAGAACGCGGCAACGTGGTGCTTAATGGGCACAACACAAACAATGGGGAGATATTCCGGGATCTTTATACGCTGCAGCGCGGTGATACGGTCATCGTCCACTCAGAGGAGATTTCCCGCACCTATGCTGTTTCCGAGACCCTGATCCTGCCAGAGGCCGGACAGCCACTAGCGGTTCGACTGGCGAACGCCCGTTACGTGATGCCCACCGATGATGAGCGACTGACCCTCGTCACGTGCCATCCTTACGGCAGCCTACGGAACCGACTAATCGTCGTCGCTAGACCATGGGAACAGGATATATCTTCAAAGCCATTGGAGGACTGATGAACCAGGGCCCCCTGTCAGCTTTACTAGATTTGCCGACCATCGCCCGCGTGCGACGCAATCATGCACTGGAGCACGCCACGATACAGGTGCTCAGCGAGCGCAAGAAGGCCCTTACGCTGATGGGGCGTTCCTCTTTGTGGGGTTTCTACATCTATGGCAATGTGAACACCAAAGACGTACTCGACGCCGCACAGGAGGGATTGCGGAGACTGAGAGCAGGGGAACACGGAATGGCCATTCATCCAAACTGCGGCTCCAACTACGTCGTTGCTGGAGCTATTGCAGGAATGGGGGCGTTCATTTCCCTGGGCGGGCTATCTCGAAATCGACGTGAGAGCTTTCTGGACCGCCTGTCCCGCTTGCCACTGGCCTGGGCCATTGGGACCCTGGGAGTCATACTATCCAGACCCCTGGGCGCCGTCCTCCAGGCGCGTGTGACGACCAAAGCTGAGGTGGGAGATTTGCGGATTAACGGCATCAGTAGAAGCGAGCAGGCCGGCACGGTGGTCCACCACGTACGCACGGCAGGTTAGCCCTCAGGACAGAGACAGGAGAGGCTTGGCAGCCCGTCCTGGACCATAGACGATATGACAAAGCCTACCTTCTACGTGTTCCACGGTGAGGACGAGTTTACGCGCTCCGAGACGCTGGCGAGTTTCAAGCATCGATTGGGCCCATCCGATACCGTGGATTTGAACACCACGGTACTCGATGGAAAGGGGCTGACGCTAGCCGATCTCCGTCATGCCTGCGACGCCCTCCCTTTTCTGGCTGAGAAACGCCTGGTCATTGTCCAGGGACTCCTGGTGACACTCGTCTCCCGCAAGGGGCAAAGCCTGTCCGAGGCAAAGCAGAGCTTGCTCAGCGCATTGATCGACTACCTTCCAAATCTTCCTCCGACGACACGGCTGGTCTTCGTTGAGGAGAAAGCATTGCCGGCCCGTCACCCAGTCGTCAAGCTGGCGAGGCAAGAACCGCAAGGATACGTCAAGCGGTTTGAACGTCCAAATACGAAAACATTGCCTCAATGGATCAAGAAACGGGTCAAGATGCATGGAGGGGAGATCAAACACCGAGCCGCTCTTCGCCTAGCCGCGGTTGTAGGTGCTGACCTGCGGCTGCTCGATCAGGAGATTGTGAAGTTAGTGACGTATACAGCTGGAGAAGGAACTATCGCGGAACCCGACATCGAGATGCTGGTGCCGTATTCGCAGGAAGCGGTCATCTTCGATCTCGTCGATGCTCTCGGACACCGTGACGGACGCACTGCTGCTCGCACGCTGCACCGACTACTGGAGGAGGGCGAGCATCCCCTGGGATTGTTCGGGATGATCGTGCGACAGTTTCGGCTTCTGATCCAGGTCAAGGAGTTGAAAGCGAAGGGGGCCTCGGCTCGTGAGGTGGCGACCACGCTCGGGATTCACCCGTTCCCAGCGGGTAAGCTCCACACCCAGGCATCTCACTTCACGACTGCCCAGCTAGAGAAAGTCTATCGGCACCTGTCGGAGACGGACGTAGAGATCAAGACCGGCAAGATACGTCCAGAGGTAGCTCTTGACCTGCTCGTTGCCGGGCTGGCTACGACGGAGCCGTAGAAAGGACCAGGGATGAAGTTATCATGCCAGGCCGTTTTGCTGGGCAGGAGTGGCATGCTATAATCGCGGAAAAGACGATGGCGCTACAGGAGGATCCTATGGTTGACAAGAAGCTGACTTTCCGTGACCGGATCATCGGCGTGCTGCTGCGGGATGCACGACAGCGGGCGGGACGGACGAAGGCTGAATGTGCGGACGCGCTAGATGTCTCCAGCGAAACGATTGAGGCCTATGAGGAGGGGCGTACCCCCATCTCACTGCCGGAGCTTGAAGTCCTAGGCTACTTTTTGGATACACCCATCCACCGCTTTTGGGAACGGGACCCAAAGCTGGAACCCGAGGGGGATCATCGAGACTTTGAGGCGCTGCTCGATTTGCGGCATCGTATCGTGGGGGTCCTTCTACGTCAAGCACGGTTAGAAGCCAACATGACGCAAGAGGAGTTGGCTGAGGTGCTCGATCGTCCCCCTGATCGCGTCTCCGAGTACGAGCACGGCACGAAGCCCATCCCCGTTTCTGAGCTGGAGTTGCTTGCCACCCAATTGCAGGTGCCCGTTGAACACTTTTTGGACGGGAAGGGAGGAAGCGTGGGGAATTGGCATCGACAGCAAGCGCTCGATCGTCGCTTTCATGAGCTCCCAGAGGACGTACAGGCGTTTGTCGCCAAACCCGTCAATATCAAGTACCTTGAGGTAGCGATGAGACTATCCCAGATGCCAGCCAGCAAACTGCGAGCCATCGCCGAGGGGTTGTTGGAGATCACCTACTGAGTCTGTGAACGGGAGGCAAAAGAATGGATGAAGTCATGTCCGCACACGATATGAAGGAAGAAGGGCTGCGGCTTTTCCAGGAGGGCCTGTATCCCGAGGCTGCCGACAGGTTCGAGCAAGCTCGCGATATGTTCGTCGCCACAGGGGACAACGTCGAAGCAGCCGAGATGCTGAACAACCTGGGTGTGGTCCAACGGATGCAGCGTGAATGGGAAGAGGCCATTACGACCCTGGAAGAGGCACGAGCAGGGTTCGCTGCGCTGGGTGATCGCAGTCGGGAGGCTCAGGTTCTGGGGAACCTGGGAGGGCTGTACGCAAGCCAGGGCGATCGAGAGAAAGCGAAGGAATGCCTGCGCGCAGCAGCGGATATCTTTGCTGACCTGAGCGATGACCAGCGACGAGGAGAGACGTTGCTGGCGCTTGGCGTGCAGCAGTGGAAGTCAGGCGATCGCCAGGAAGGTCTGGCGACCTATCAGGCCGGCCTGGAGACATTGGACAAACCCTCAGCGGGTCAAAAAGCGCTTCGTGGACTGCTTAACCTGCGCACCAGATTGCTGGGCAGTGGTTAAGTAGCAAGAAGTAGCCGCTAGCGGGACGGGATTGGCGGATGACGACAGGGAGGGTCCTGGAGGCCAGTTCCCGCCAGCGGCTATTCAGGTTATCAACTCCTCAGCGTTGCGCCAAGTTCTTCTTTCAGCTTGCTAACAATTCTCTCCCGAAGCCGGGCGACCTCTTCGTCCGTCAGCGTGCGATCCTCGGCCTGATAGGTGAGCCGATAGGCCAGACTCTTCTTGTCGGACCCAACCTGGGCTCCCCGATAGACATCGAAGAGCGCGACCGATCGCAGGAGGGGAGCACCGGCCCGGGTGATCAGGTTGCGCACATGGACCGCAGGGATCTCTTCATCGACCACCACGGCCAGGTCTTCATAGACCGGTGGGTGCGCAGAGAGGGATATCATCTGCCGCGACGCGCCCCAGGGCGCAAGTAGCGCATCCAGATCGAACTCCAGAGCGCAGACTGGCTGATCCGGCAACTCAAAGGCCTCCCGAACCAGCGGGTGCAGTTCCCCCATCACCCCTACTTGCTCACCATCGACGCCTACGTGAGCACAGCGGCCTGGATGGAAGGCATCGCGCTCACCGGGGCTGAAGGTCCCATCCACCCCCAGTCCGTTAAGTAATGCCTCCACCACCCCTTTGAGGTCGAAGAAATCCATCCGCGTTCGATCTTGATGGTCGAGCCAAGATCTTTCTTCCCGGGGCCCGGTTATGACAATGCTCAACCGTCGAGGCTCATCCGGCAGCGTCTTTCCCGCCACGGGTACATAGATCCGACCTATCTCGAAGATCGCCACCCGGTCGACGAAGCGTAGATTCTGGCGCGTGGTATCGAGCAGCGAGGGAAGGAGCGTCTGGCGCAGCGCATCCTGCTCCGATGAGAGCGGATTGCGCAGGTGGAGATAGGAATCTGGATCGGGCCTCGCCTCTCCCGGATGGAGCTTTCCTTCTTCCTCAAGGCTCACCAAAGAGTAGGTGATGACCTCGTGCAGCCCACAGCCCGTCAATAGGTCGCGCACTCGCTCGGCCCCCTCCAGGCGGGTGTTCTCTCGCTGTGGCGGCAGCTCGTCCCGCATTAACGTCACCGGGAACCGATCGTAACCCCAGATGCGACCGACCTCCTCGATCAGGTCCGCCGGACGGGTGACGTCACGGCGATGGGAGGGCACGCCAATCGTGAGCGCCCCATCCGGCCTGGCCTGTTCCATCACGTCGAACTCTAACGAAGAGAGGATACGGACAATCTCGTCAAGGGGAATCTCGACGCCAAGGATGCGCGCAGCACGATGGGGGTCGAACTCGATCTGGTGCTGCGGTTGCCTGCCGGGGTAGAGATCTCCGATGACGGGCGCCACCTGCCCGTCTGCCAGATCTGCCATTAGATATGCAGCCCGCGCCGCCGCTCTTGCCGTCAGCTCCGGATCGACCTGGCGACCGAAGCGCTGGCTCGACTCGGTCAAGAGACCCAACTCTCGCGACGTGCGACGCACGTTGAGGTAGTCGAAGTTCGCCGACTCCAGGAGAACGTCGGTCGTGTGCTCAGAGACCTCGCTTTCCTCTCCGCCCATCACACCCGCCACGGCTACCGGTCCGGCCCCGTCGGTGATGAGCAACATATCCTCATCGAAGGTTCGCATCTGGTCGTCCAAAGTCCTCATCTGCTCGCCAGATTCAGCGCGTCGCACGATAATGGCGGGACGTTCCTCATTCGGCCGTGGGCGGAGGAGGGCGTAATCGAAGGCGTGCAGCGGCTGGCCCAGCTCGAGCATCACGTAGTTGGTGACATCCACGATATTGTTGATCGGGCGGATACCGGCGCGCCGCAGACGGACCTGCATCCAGAAGGGCGATGGCCTCACCTCCACGTCCTCAATGAAGGCGGCGGAGTAACGAGGACATAGATCCGGATCGGCAATCTCCAGTACCAGGAAATCGGGATCAGGAGAAAGCTCTGCTGGATGGCGCTCCAACACTTCGAGCACATCCCGTTTGAGGGGCACGCCGAGCAACGCCGCTGCTTCCCGAGCCACGCCGAGCACCGAGTTGAGGTGGGCAAACGGGCCTTTGATATCGAACTCGAGCACGGCGTCTCCCATATATCCAGCTAATGGCGTCCCAACCGGCGCGTCGTCGGGCAGGTAGAGTATGTCGACCTGCTCCTCCGAAAGACCCAACTCTTTCTCAGAGGTCACCATGGCTCGCGAAGGGACGCCCCGGATCTTTACCTTTCGCAGCGTCATGACCTCTTTCCCCTCGGCGTGACCGCTGTAGAGCTGGGCTCCCTCCATAGCAAAGGCGACCTTCAGATGCAGGTCGCTCTCGTCCTCGCGCTCGACCAGGCTCGGCGCGCCGGTGACCACGACCTCTGTCTCGGGAGCGCCGTAAGCCACCTCGACCAGAACCAGTCGATCGGCGTTAGGGTGGGGCTGCACGGAGCGGACCTCACCGACGACGATCTTCTCCGGATCCCAGGGGAGATCAGCTTGTGGCAAGCCGATGTACTCGATGGTCTCCACCTCGAGACCAGCGAGCGTCAGCCGCTCAGCGAGCTCCTCGACAGGGAGCGAAACGTCCACGTACTCTTTCAACCAGGATAACGGTACTCTCACCCTCTCATCTCCTCAAATCGGACTATTAGAAACACAATTACGTACTAATTCGCCTACTCCTCGATGCATTCAGAAAAGGAACTCCGCTGGCTGATTCAGAACTGCCGCAGGAACCGGAGGTCGTTTCCGTAGAAAAGCCGGATATCGTCGATCCCATGCTTCAGCATGGCCGGCCGCTCGACGCCGGGACCGAAGGCGAACCCGCTCCACTCGTCCGGATCATACCCGCCATTCTCCAGCACGTTCGGATGGACCATTCCCGCTCCCGCAATCTCGAGCCAGCCACTGTATTTGCAGACCCGACATCCCGCTCCCTCGCAAAGGATGCAATCGATGTCTGCCTCGATAGAAGGCTCGGTGAAGGGGAAGTAGGAACCACGGATGCGGAGTTCACGCTCGCCGCCATAGAAACGGTGTGCGAACTGGGTGAGCGTGCCAATCAGATCGGTCATCGTTATGTTATGCCCGACGGCCAGCCCCTCCACCTGATAGAACTGATGTTCCGAACGTGCGGTCACCTGTTCGTAACGGTAGCACTTGCCGGGGAGGATCACGCGTATCGGCTCCGGATGGTACTCCCGCATCGCGCGAATTTGCCCCGGTGACGTGTGGGTTCGCAGCACCACGCCCTCATCGACCCAGAACGTGTCCCACATATCCCGCGCCGGATGATGAGGCGGCATATTCAGAAGGCCGAAGTTTAGCTCGTCGGTCTCCACCTCCGGTGCTTCATAGACCTGGAAGCCCATGTCGCCAAAGATATCGTAGATCCGGCGTAGCGTTTTTGTGGTAAGATGGAGATGACCGGGACCAACGGGACGCCCCGGTAAGGTCACGTCAACGGCACTCTCTCTCAGCTCCCGCTCCATCTCCTCACGCTCCAAGGCCTGAGACCTCGCCTCATAGGCCTCCTGGAGGATCGTCTTCGCTTCATTGGCAGCGCGGCCGAAAGCGGGACGCTCCTCCTTGGGGAGATCTCCGACGGACCGAAGCATCTGTGTCAGCGCGCCGCCCTTACCCAAGTAGCGTTTGTGCCAGCGCTCGAGCTCTTCGCTGATTTGCGCTTCTCCCAGAGAGGAGAGGGCCTCCTCTTTGACTCTTTGCAGTTCATCCAACATGCGATTCCCCTTTTCCTTCGATTAGTCGCCTCACGTAACAACAAAACGCCCCCGTCCCATAGGGACGAGAGCGCGATTCTCCCGCGGTACCACCCTGCTTGACTCCTCCAGAGTCCGCTTGAAACACCGACAGCGCTGCGACCACAATCGGCTGCCCCTGTAACGCTGGGCTTGCGGAGCGAGCTACTCGAAGCGGCACGCAAGACCACTGCTTCGTGCGCACCCCGGACATTCACCCGTCGGCTCAGGAGCGAACTTCGGGGGATTTCCGCCGGGCAAGGCTCTCAGTCCGCGGCCTCACCTCCCTGGAGGCTTCCATCCACCTACTCTCTCCGTCACAGCCTTTTCCTCTTATTGAATTGACAAAGGGCATTATGCCCCAGAAACAGCTCCCTGTCAAGAAGGCGCGGGGAGTACTGGCGTCCCCCGCTGGCGAACCACCTCGAACAAAATGACCGCCGCTGCCACAGCCGCATTCAGGGATTCGACGGCGGGGCTAATCGGAATCGAGACGCGGTCATCGGCCAGCGCTCGTGCTCTGTCGCCGGCCCCGTGGGCTTCGCTCCCAATAACCAGCGCCGTCCGACGGGTCCAATCGACGTCCGTATGGCGTCGTCTCCCTCCAGCCGCCGCCAGCCAGACGTCGCATCCAGCGACCGCCTCCGCGATGGCATCCCAGTCAGCGTCGACCATCGGAAGGCGGAGGTGGGCCCCCATCGCAGATCGGACGACTTTGGGGTTGCTGAAATCCACAGTCCCCGGGGCCAAGAGGACTTGCTCCACGCCAGCAGCGAGGGCAGTCCGAAGCAGAGTCCCCAGATTGCCGGGATCCCGCATACGATCGACGACCAGCCCAAAGGTGAGCGGCTCGGGCGGTGGAAGCTCGGGGAACGGTAATATCACCAAGATACCCTGGGGAGTCACCGTGTCCGAGCAGTCCTTCATCACCGATTCGCTCACCGCATAACAGGGTGCATTGAGGGCCCGGAGCGTTGTCAGAAGCGCTTTGCCCCGCGAATCCTCTGCCAGAGACTCCGTGTAGAAGACGAGGTTCGGGACGATGCTGGCCCGAACGACCTCCTCGACCAGGCGGACGCCCTCCATCACGAAGCGACTATCGTCGTGGCGGAGACTTTTCTGGTTCTGCAGCTTGCGGACGTATTTGACTCTGTCGTTACTTGAACTGGTGATCACCTTGCTCAGAATCCAACCGGTTTGACGCCTGTCGAACGCGTATCCTGTGGACGCCGTAGACAATTCCTCCGACAAGACCAGTTGCCAGGCTGATCCCGTTCAGCGCTACTCCTAAGGCGACAGCGGCGCTCTCCTCAACACCGACCGGAGCCAAGAGGGCTGCGCTGACGGCCTCGCGAACTCCCCACCCCCCAATAGAGGGGACGAGACCAGAGACCGAGAGAATCGGCGTGATGACAAAGAAATATCCAAGACCCGTACTTATGCCCACGGACCGCGCAGCGAGCCAATTGATGAGAATATTGACCAAATTGAATCCAAGTGAGGCCACAGAGGCGCCCGCCACAGCCCGCCATCCGCAACTCGTCACCGCCGCGTAGATTCTGGCTGAAGGGCCTTCTCCAACGAGCGATATTGCATCTGGTAGATGCGTGGTAACATTTCGTAAGAGCCGCCCCTCCAGTATGAGGACGGCTGCTCCTATGCCGGCGCCCGAAACCGCAACGAGGAGCCATGTCAACCAGGGCTTCATACGAGCGGCAACGAAGGGGAGAGCCACAAGTCCCATAACGAGAAGGACGAGGAGACCCGTCATGCGGTCAAGCAGAACCGTGCCAACGGCAGCGGGCGAGTCTGTGTCATCGGTCAGCTCTATTGCCCGCATCACGTCACCACCAAATTGGGTAGGCAGAAAGCTACTGAAGAACTGACCGGCGAAGTAGAGACGAACTAGACGAGGGAAAGGAACATCGGGATCCAGGCTGCGAAGAAGAATAATCCAGCGGTAAGCACGGATGACCAAACTGGCAACGAAGAGGAGAAAGGCCGCCAACAGATATCGCGAGTCGGCTTGCCCCAGGACCTGAAGCGTCTCGTCCAGGCTTACAACCTTCCAGAACAAGAAGAGCAGCGCGCCTGCGCTGATTCCGATTCTGAGCCAGTTTACGAATCGTTTCCTCACTCCTCCTCCACTCTCACTTTGGCAAGCAAAACGCGACTCCCCAATCGATGTCCCTCTTCTGCCATAACTGACAGCCTGCCTCCAGAAGGCGCATACACGCCTACCTCTATGTCGTAGAAGTCGGGCGGCGTCGTCGCCCCTACGGAAAGCATACGAGTCTCCACCACGGTCTGTCCAGCTTGCCACTGGCTGGTAAGAGCAGATCCGTCCCGCAACAGGCTGTCGCTGTTGGCCCAGATCTGATCCTTAGTTCCGAGCACATGCGCGAATGCTCGGTAATCGGCCTCCATGGGGGTCAGCGCACGCCAGTACAACGTCAACTGGATCGAGTCCCCCGGCTTCACAACTCGCCGGCTGAGTTCATAGCCGAGCAGCGCGATCTGGTTGCCGAAGTTTGCTTCCTGAGAATTGGGGAAGTCACCAGGACGCGGTCGAATCTCAATAGGCGCTAAGCGAAGGGCGTCACGCCCATCGGACGTGGTGAGGCGCTGCCCATCGGGAAGATAGAGACCCACCTGGATGTAGCCGGTGTCCGGCGCATAAGCCGTCTCTGGAATACGTACGCGGTAGGTATCGGGGAAAGCAACACCGGGCTCCCAAATCGTGGTGGGATAGCGGCCCAGACCTGGGAAGGTGTCTCTTTGAGCGATCATCGTCCCGACATCGCTCATAAGATGGACGAAGACGACATAATTGCGCTCTGTGCGAGCCAAAGGCTCCCAGTAAAGCGTCACGTCTACTGTGTCTCCCGGCGCGACAGTCCTGGGTGCAACCTCGTGACCCAGGAGACGCGCTATGCTCCCGAAATCCGTATCTACGCGGTTTGGCAAGGAAGCAATCTCGGATCGGGACAAAGAACGCGGAGGCATGTACGCGGGAGCGAGAACGTCCAGCAAAGCGTAGGTAGCCAGGGCTGCTGCTCCGAGGCTGACACCCAGCCCCAAGGAATGGATCATCCGAGAAGGGACGAACCGACTGAGACCAAAGGTGACCAGAAGCGCAAAGGCTGGCAGGGCCGGGAACAGAAAGCGGCCCATCGGGCCAGCCGGTTGAATCAGGATATAGTAAGAGACGGCGACAAGGAAAGCCAGGACAGTGACACCGGAGAGTACTAGTTCAGGGGTCGGCAAGGCGCTGCGCCCGGGGACAACGTAACCGACCGCCGCAAGACCGCAGAGGCCAAGTAGAGCTTGATAGACAGGTTGGTGCAGAGGAATCTGCCCATAGCCGAATCGACCCCAGAAGCTGCTCCACAGGTAAGGCAGCCCCTGTCTCAGGGCCCACCAATTCCCAGATGGAGGACGCCCCGCCCACAACTCATTCACCTTCCTCATACCTGTGGGGTCGCCATAGAGGGCGTAGTTTCGCCAGAACCACCAACCGGAGATAAGGGTGGCAAGAGCCAGGACGATGAGAGAGCCGCGTAGAAGGGCTTGCCAGTCGCGAGAATCCCAGACACTTATGCAATACGCGAGCGAGATAGGTGCTGCCAGGACCAGGAGGTGAAACTTGGTCAGCAGTGCCAAGCCATAGAGGATTCCAAGCGCGATGTCAGTCCGTACGCTGGGGCCTCTCTGAGTCAGTTGGACGCAGGCGAGCAGTACTGCAGCTCCGCACAATGCTGCCGGGACATCGTTGTTGACAGCACCGCTCATATGAAGGAACTGAGGATTGAACGCCATCACAGCCGCTCCTCCCAAGGCGAGAGAGGGTCGTCCTGGAAAGATTCTGTGTCCGAGACGGTAGGTCAGCCAGACAGAAGCTGCACCGATGATAATCGTCATGCAGCGCATCACGTATACAGCCAGGACGATACCGTGAGGAGGAAAGCCCCCCGGGCCGGCCGGGAGGTACTGTCTCTTGTTGTCGACGCTGACTTCTTCGTGCCGGTCCGTCCAGTGCGGGTTACGTGGGGGAGCGTAGTAGACGTCTTGCTCGACGGGCACCCACCAGCTCGCCAATGCACCAAGAACGTAGTAGAGCGGGGGATGGTGGCTCTGGGCCCGAGGGCCGTCGGCAGACTGAACGGGCAAACTCCGATTGACAACCAGATGGCGCACATAGCGGACGTGCCGGATTTCGTCCGTCGGCTCGTAGATCGGTGTGACCAGAGAATAGGTCAGAGCCATGACCACGTATGCAACCAACAGAATCGCGAGCGCGAATCGGGACGTCTCAGATAACACGTTCTCGGTCACGGACCTCGCCACATTATGTGGCGAGAGCCTGGAAAGCCCGTTAGCCAGTATCGTCATTCAACCAAGCCCTCAACGTCCAAACAACGGCACCAACGACGGAGAGTAAGGCAAACCCTGTGACAGAAAGCCCAGCTTTGAGGATTGGGGGATCGTATCTCAACACGACTTCGTGTCTGCCCGTCGGAACGCACAGTGCACGCAGCACGTAGTCGGCTCGCAAGAGCTCGGCATGCTTGCCGTCAACGGTGGCTTCCCAGCCCGGATAGTAGATCTCGCTGAAAACAAGCACCCCTCCCCCTCCCCTGGTCTGGGCCTTGATATAGTTTCCTGTATAGTCGGTAATCTCAACGCTACCTCCTGTCCCGTCACACGAAACCGGCTCCTCAACGAGGGCGGTCGCACGCGGATCAAAAGTGGGTTCATGGATCTGCGTCAAGATAGCTGCATCTTCCATCACTTTCGCCTGTCCAACGATCCAGGCCCTTGGCAACGAATCCGGGCGTTCGTAGACGTACACCCCTGATTGTTCCCGCAGAAGACCAGGTTCTCCTGGTTCCTCTGGGAACTCCTGGGGGGCGGTAGTGACGAGATAGCCAGCATTCAGCAGGTCATACGTCCGCGCACGCGGATCGGGTTTCGACGTGATGAAGTCCTCATACCGTTTCAGGGTTAGAGGGTCGTATCCAAAGACATTTTGGAGGTCGAACGCCATACCACCATTCTGTTCTGCCTCATTCAGCCCCCAGGGGAGCACCCTTGTGATCGGCGCGTCGGGAATGGATTGGGAGACAATACGCCAGTAGGCGCTCTCCTGTGCGGTTCTGATCTCCAAGATGCCGTTACCAAAGGACCATAAATCCAGCACAACAAGAGCAACTGCAAGCCACCAGGATCGTGGCCGGTCGGTTGAATTCTCTTTCCATGAGATGAGCAGGCCAACGGAGAGCAAGAAAAAGAGGAGGAAGAGTGTCATCTCATTAGCCTGATGCCAGAGTCGGCCAGCTGATGGAATTGCTTCACGGCCTAGGGCAAAGACGGTGAAGGCAGCTACGATCAGCACTAACACCACGCCGGCAACAATTGAGGTAACTGACCAACTCAGAGGGCCCAGCAAGCTAGCACGCCTTCGGGGGCCTGATCTTTCAAGCGCCGTCAACGTGAGGCCACTCAGCGCAGCAGCAGCCAACGTGAATAGATACCCGGCCCGGGCTGGCGCTCGCATCATTCGATACAGTGGGACAAACCGATAGAAAAGACGGTGCAAGACAGTGTATTCACCAAAGGCCAGCACGAGAGCACCAAGCCCCACGAGGAAAAGGAACCCCCTCAATCGATGCCGAAGCCTCAGTCCAACAAATGCCAACAGTAACGGGAGCAGACCGACGTAGAAGACGAACTCGTCGTATATCCCATCACTCCAATAGCCCGTCTGTGTCGGTTCACCAAAGAAGTTGGGCACCAACAGGGTCAATAAGTGACCGGGTGGCCACGAAAATCGTGCTGCGAAGTCGTAGGTAGCTCCAGCCTGACGGGTTGAGCGGATCACAAACTCGGCTGTGGGAAGGAGCTGGACCGCTGCTACGGCCATCCCGACAAAGAACATCAGACATATCGACACCAAAGGAAAGGCTGCCCCAGGTATCGACTGCTCCTTCTGCCACGCCTTCCAGGTTTGAAACACACCGTATGCCAGCAACCCCAACGCCACGTACATCACCGAGGCTGTATGGCCCGCCAGGATGGCCAGACCAAACGGTAACCCTCCAATTATCGCAAGAGTCCATTGCCGGCGTGCGCAGACAGACCGATGAGCCCATAGGAGCAGAGGCAACCAGGATCCTGTCGTGAGCACGCCGACGTGCCCTCCCCGGATGCGTGCAAAGAAGTAACCGCTGAAAGCGAATGTGACAGCGGCCAACAGCGCCCCAATCCTCGACGCGCTTTCGGATCGCATCCAGGCGTACATTCCCACGCTGGCGATCCACACATGGAGCAGAACAGTCAGGCCTAGAGCCCTATTGACCGGTACAAAGGATGCAAGCCAAGTAGGAGGGTAGAACAACGCTGGCTGCGGATTAGCGGAAAAGGGTATGCCAGAAAACAAATAAGGATTCCATAAAGGGAACTGACCATGTCTCAGCGATGAGACCGCGAATTGACTCCAATGCCAGAATAAGTTCTCCAAATCCTCGCCGCCGAGGACTTGATTGGCAGGTAGCAGAAACACGTCCCAGAAAAATGCACTACAGAGAAGTGTGAGGACCCCGACAGGCCACAGGTGAGGGACGTACGGGACGAGGCGGGATACGAACCGGGAGTGTAACCTCTTCACTTCTTCACCAAGATCGATTCCAGCGGAAGCTCGGTTCCGCTCGCGCGGTCTTCTCGCCCGACCTGGAGCCGGACACCGTCAGACGGCGTATAGAGTCCTATAGACAGAGGATACTTACCCGGAGATAGGTCGTCCGACAAGGACAACCGGTGCACCTGGGCGAAGACATCGCCGGGAAGGAGGCTTCCGGAGTCAACCGCCAGTCGATCTGCTTGCGCAACAATCGTTCCATCAGCAGATAACACATGTGTAAATTGTACCAACCCTCGAGACAGTTCGCCAGTGGCAAGCCAGTAAGTTGTCAAACTGAAGGTTTCACCCGGCTTGAGCGACGAGGTTGAGAGGGTGTACGTTAGAAGCTCGGCGTCGTTATCAGAAGCGTCCAGCTGGCTGGCGCTGAGCCGTCCCTCTTCAGCTTCAGTAGCCAAAGTCCCATTCGGCTCAGACAGAATGCGAGCAACGAGTTGAGCCGGGGCACCTGTCTCTTCCACACGTACAATGGATCCCATGTCTTCCGGCAAGTAAGTGACCTGCGAGTTCAAAGCACCTAAGAAATGTTCGTAGATCGGGATATCTCTGAGCTGCTCCACGCCTGCTATATCGGGGAAAGCGTACCTTGCCGGAGCGCCTACGAGGACCATAGCATCAGCACAGCTATAGTAGCGAGGCGAAAGATCAGGTCGATGGAGCAGGTAGCGCATATGGAGGCGAGCAGGCTTCCACCATGGGTCATGTTCATTGATTAGATGGTCGGGCACGCAGATTGCGACGGGTGATGTATCGGGCCGCTCATTCAATCTATCGGCCGTGGCCTTCAGACCGGATTGATGCCAGAACTGGACGGACCTCAAACGAGGCCAGACTACGAAGTAGCTATGCGCGGTCCACGCCAGGTTGCCGACAAAGAGGAGGATGAGGGCAACGTAGAGGATGACATGACGTACGCGACGAAGCAGGGCTGAGATCGCGATGCCCGGGAAAGCAAATAGAACAACTTGCGCGCCGATGGTGCGTGTGTAGCTCGGCGCCGGTTGACTGAGCATGCCGGGGACAAGAGACAAGAAAAACCAAAGGACCACGAATGCGTATTCCGGCTCACGCCAGCGGCGCAGCGCAATGATCAGGCCACTGGCGAAGAGCAGAGCCCCAACTGGCCCAAAAACCGGACGCCCGGGAACGTCAAAATAGGGGAGGGGATCACCGACGAAGGCGAACATGCCAAGCGTTCTAAGCGAGGTGCCAACCACCGGACCGACGTTCCCTTTCCGCAGCTCTACCAACGGTCGATTGATATCGAAGAAGCTCAACTGGTCCGCTGCAGGATGCTGAAAGAGGTACAAGGCGAGCGGCAGGGCGACAACAGCGGCCACCGCGAGCGTGATGGCGACGCCTTTCCGCCAATCCAGCCAACCCGATGGGTCGGTCAGCAACATGTAGAGACCGAATGCAACATAAATCGCAGGCAGGATTCTGGCCGCTGTGTAGGCATTGATCGACAATCCGAGCCAGAGGCCACTCAGCCCCCAAAGGGCTACGGCTGGTGCCCCGTGCGATGCGCGACCGCGCCAGAAGAAGTAGGCCGTCAGGGCAGCCAGCGGTACTTCCATACAGACGTGCGAGATGACACGGCCGAATGCCACACTCCAAAAGACGACAGCGAAGCCAGCAGCTGCACTCAGAGCCTCGGTAGCGCCCAGCAGCCGCCTCGTGAGGACCCAGATGACGCACATACTGATCATACTGAGGAAGACCGAGGGGAGGCGCATGGCGAAGGGGGTGTTACCCAAGACACGGAGAAAAGGAGCGGCGAAGTAGTAGTACAGGACTTCGTGTCCCGTGTCTTCCGGAAAGAAGATGCCTACGCGCCCGTTGACCACGGTCTCGGTGGTCTGGATCTCCATGACTTCATCGTTATGCAGCCCCGGGGGGACTTCCACAAGGGCGACAGTACGCAGACCGAAAGCGAGGAGCAACAGTGCGACAATGATGAGCCATTTGGTTACCGGCGTTTTCGCGGACAAGACCGACTCCTCATTTCCGGCGCTTTCGGGTTTGGACACATCACCTTATGGCAACGAGAGGGCAAGAATCCGCCCCCGTCGTCTCCGAGAGCCTGCAGGCTTGACCTACAGCTACAAAGAAAGACGGGGTCTATCAGTACGGCAGACCCCGTCAGTCCTGTTCCTCTCTCGAGGAATCTAGAAATCGTCGCACCCCTCGTCCACGTAGAAGTAGTCGTAGCCGATCTGGGTCGGCGTGATTTCCCAATCGCCTCCGATAATCCCAACCTGATTGAGATCGCTGATCTCCGATCTACTCAACTCGTCCACTAACACGCCGTTGATGTACAGCTTGACGTTATCACCGCTTACCCGGGCTCGAAGCGTGTTTTTCTCGAAGGCCGGACGGGCAGGCCAGCGCTTGCCTCCCGTGTACGACACCGGGTAAGAGCGGTTTTCATTCTGCCACGGAGCGTTTGGACCAGGGAAATCGTATCCTGAACGTCGTACGACAGCCCAGTCGCCCAGATTGTTGACCTCGAGCGACCAGACCTTGCTCTTGTCCTTGGACGCTGCGAATACCAAGCCCCAGAACGACCATGTCGGGTCCCACTTCTCGAAGCCTCCCTTTAATTCGATGCAAGTCCTCGTCGTGGGACGCTCGAAATCGGGTGCGAAAGTCACGGGGTAGATATGACGAGTATCGCCGTGGTTGCCACCTCCTCGACAGTCGAGAGGGATCTTGACGTGGTACTTCCCATCGGCGTAGAAGAGATTGTACTTGTAGTTGGGGTGATCCTGGTCTATGCCATCATCACATCCACTCAGGCAACAAGCCGCGTCATGCGTAATCCAACCACTCGACGCACTGTTGAAGTCATCGTAGAAGTCAGCGGAAGCAACAGCGACCGATACGATGTTACTCCACTCGCCAGCTCCATAGTCGTTTATGCCGCGGACTCGATAGTAGTAGGTGGCGTCGTCCTTGTCTGTGAATTCGCGAGAGGTGTTGTTCACCGGTGGGTATTCCGTCCAGCTGCCGAAGTTGGGATCCGTGGATTCCTGGAGCGTATAGGATATCGGATCAGGCACGGCAAGGACGTCATCGCTATAGCTCCAGCTAAGAGCATACTGTCCGTCCTCGTCAACGCCGTCTTCCAACCCTGACACAGCGAGCGTCGGGGGATAGGGTACCGGGGGCCAGCGCTTGAAGATCATAGGCAGATAGGCAACATAGTCCTTGTTGTCCAATGTGACAGTGACGGCGTCCACGGGACCATCGAACTCGGCACCTTCGGTGGCGCGGGCTTGAATGGCATACTGGGTGTTACGCCCTTCCGGCAACGGCGACCATACATACGACCATTCCGCTCCCCACGCTGTCTCGCTAACCGTCGCAGTGTGCCAGGAGCCATCGTCTATTCGGACTTGTACTGTTATTGCAGCATCGGCTGAGAGTGCAGCCGCTTGGGAGGCTGCCTCGCCGGAAGCGGCCGCGGGCAACGGTACGGTCACCGAGAGGACGTTGCTCCAACGGCTTAGGTTATCAACATCCGGGCTTGCCGCTTGCACTCGGTAGTAGTACGTACCCTCTTCTCCGTCCTTGTTAAAGGGTCGACTGGTGCCCGTCAACCAGTCATCAAACGTTCTCACATCAGCCTCGAAGCTTGGTGCAGTCGCCTCCTGTAAATGATAGTCCTCTGCTGAGATGACCTCAGTCCACTTCACATAGTAGTTGGCTTCGTCTAGCCTTTGCAGACTCATCACAGGATCATCTGTCAGGTATGGTGGCACAGCGCCCTCACGCCAAGCTATGCCTTTGATCGTCATCGGGGACTTCTGTGTGATATACGCATTTCTGCTCGGCGAACGGATCTGCGCCGTCACTACTGTCGTTTGTGCAACAGGACTGCTCACAGAACTGTTCTCTGATGATAGAGCAAGAGCCTGCAAACGGACCAGCCCCAAGGACAGCCCGACGACCAGCAGCAAAGCTGAGAGACTTACCAGGGCCGTCCAGACCCAACGACTCTTCGCGACACCATTCGACGTCCTTCTGATCTCCATCTGTACCTCCTATTCGCTGGACCACCAGAGCTTACAGGTGGTCCTTTGGCTTTTGACCGACCGAGCCGCCCAGCGCTCTTGCCGGGATGCCTCCCAAAATCATAGCTACTCCACTTCAGATTTCGCTTCGGGCACAGGGTCGATCGGGCGCGGATGCATGGAGAAGCTGGCTTGAGCGCGCGGATTCTACTATGAGCCAAGGCCTTTGTCAATATCCCGGGCTGGACAACGATCCTCCCCTAAGCGGGAAAGGAGATCCTCCCGATAGTCGACGAGCTAACCTCCCTTCAGCCGAGCGACGCCGTCTATGACTTGTCCTCAAGGCGCTTCTACTTCTATGCTCCCCATCCAAACTCGATCCACTGTTCTGTCTTCCCCGGCCCGGATAGGAAGGCGCGTGAGAGTATCCGGTCTATACAGGCCCAGCTGCAGATGGTAGGTGGCGGCGGGCGTCTCTGGTTTGATCGGTATCCGGTGTACCTGAGCGAACCGATCACCGACTTGAAGACTGCTCGGCCTTACCGCAAGACCGTCGTGCTGGCCCCAGATATCCTGTCCATCGGACGTTACATGTACGAAACCGACCACGGGGGTTGAATCTGCCCTCGTCACTCGCCAGTAGGTTGTCACCCGTATCTCTTCCCCCGCTTTGAATGATCTATCGGGCAGCTCGGCTCCGAGCAGCTCGAAACGGCCGTCAAATCCGAGGGGCAGCGACAAGTTGTGGATACCGCCTTCCCCGGGAGGGCGAGCAACGGTAATGGAAGACGCGGCGTCCAAGACTTCTTCCAGGGCTGAAGGATCGACAACACGGAAGGCCTGAAAGCTATCAGAGGAGAGTAAAGGAGTAGCATCGACCATGAAAAGCTTCTTCAGGATGGCATCAGACTTCTGCGGTCCCAGAGGATCGGTGGGGAAGAAGAACGTCGAGGGACCCGGCCCCAACGGCCATACCCACCCGGACGCCGCATCAAACCAGCGTACCTCCAAGTCTCTGCGACGCAAGGCCAACTCAAATCCCATCGCGTTCCATGGATGCCAATACCCCGTGTAGGGCGCACCAATCGCCACTTCCCCGGGCGACTCGGTCGCGTCCAGCTCGCGCGCTACGTCAGTCACACTTGCCTGGTAGAGCTCACGAACGTCGCTCACCGCTGGCCAGATGACGAAGTAAGCACGACAGGCGAGCACCAGATTGACGGTCAAAAGCGTCGATGCCATAGCCGACCCAGACCAGGTGTATCGAGGGGACAACCATCGCCATATCTCGTGGACACCCAGGCCCAGCAGGAGATAGACAACCGGTTGGGCCGCGAGAGTGTGGGTGAAGGAGGCCGCTGGAGGGCTCACCATGCCGGGAGCTAAGCCTATCAGCAGCCACAGCAGGATCAGTCCGTAACGCCAGCCTTGCCAGCGAGCCACCGACCATAGGACCCCCGCGTAGAAGAAGAGAGAGGTAACAGGATCGAAGACCGGGCGTCCAGCGATATTGTACAGCCATTGAGGTTCGCCGCGAAAGGTGAACATGCCCAAGGTGCCCACGGCGATATCCAGGACAGGGCCCAGGTTGCCCTGACGCAGAGCATTCAGCGGCCCAGCCAGCTGATCGAGGCGCACCTCAGCAGCAGGGTGTGCACGGAGGAAGAGCACAAGAGGTGCCGTAACCAATGCTGTGACAACGCAAGCCACCAAGAGTCCGAGCCATCGGCGACGAAAGAGCCCACGATTGACGATCAGGAGATAGATCCCCAACCCGAGCAGCAGAAGGGGCATCGCCCGACCGGGTGTATAAGCGTACACGTGCCCGCCAAGAAAGAGCCCCGCTAAGGCAAAGTAGAGCACCACGCGTCCACTCCGTCCCTGCTCTTCCTTCAGTCCGCGGGCCAAGAAAAGCACGCTCAGGCCGGAAAGAGGTGGCAACAAAGACGTCTCTAGCCCAACCCGTGTTCCGATCAGCGGCCAAAAGGAGACGGCATAAAACGCCGATGCCAGTAGCGCCCCACGTCGATTGATAAGCTCGCTCCCAACGAGATAGACCATGGCCACCGCGAGGACACCTGCCAGAGCGCCAGACACCCGCAGTGAGACGACAGACCAACCCAGCACACGAACCACCACTGATGTCAACGCCGGGTAAAGCGACTCCTGGCCAAAATTGTCGGGAAAGTAGATAGACCATTGATTTGCTAGAACACGCTCGGTCAATCTCGCGTTCTGCAACTCGTCGTAGGAGGGACCCGGGGGCACCTGACCGAGGGCAATAAACCGCAGAGCGGTCGCAGCAAGCAAGACACCCGCCAGCGCGATTCTTGACTGGCGAATGCTCACGTCCCGTGCATTCCCTCTCGAGGCTAACATTTCCTAGATGCAAGAACCCAGCAGATGCTATCGTTCGATGACAATGCGGTCCGCGATCGGGTTTCCCAACGCATCCAAGACAGGCCACCGCTTGCCAGTCATTGGATCGTACAACCCGAGTTCCACTACATATTCCATCGCATCCGTCTCCGGGCCCACGTTGAAGCGGTGAACCTGGATGAATCGATCGCCGCGCTTAAGGGTCAGGGGGTCGACCCATAAACCGTCATCCACCGCGACTGATTCCCGCACTTGATCTGACCCAGCTACCTGAGCTTGGAGCGGCAATAGGTGAGCAAAGACAGATAGACGAGGTCCGGAATAGGTTTCGGGAGGTGGCGGATTGGCGACGATTGGCACCGGAGGCAAATCGAGCGGTTCAGCGACAGACCACATGCTCATCAATACGATGTCCGAATCAGCCGCAACGGCACCTTGATCAACCCAGCAGACCTCGACCAATTCTAGACCGTTTTCGAACTTGAACTGGGCCTCGCCAAGCCTGTCCACAGATGGGTGGAAGCACAGATGAGACGTGGAGGATTCCACCGCGCTAACGGGAGATAATTCGTGCAATCTCAGCCTCGAACGGAGCCTCTCGGAGGAAACCGTATAGAAGTCCAAAGTCTCCTTGATCGGGTGACCAAGTTCCGGCCAAGGGGTGAGGACGACAGAAGAAGTCTGTCCACCTGACCACACTAAGGCTCGACCAGGATCGAACAGGCGTATTCCGAGGTCATCCCGCTCGGTATCAACATCCAGGGCAAGTCGGTCCCAAGGTCCCAGTAAGGTGCTAGTAACAGCCAAGTCGGTCAGCCGAGGATGCGAGTTCAAGTAGTCAGCGATTTCTCTGTAATGAGCCCGGTACAGAACCCCTACCATCTCCTCCCTGGGCCACACCTGGAAGTAGTCAACAAGGTCACGGGCGCCATTGGTCGCAACAAACAGAACAATCAACACCCAGGAGCCGACAGCGCCTAGTCTGGCTTGATTCGTGGATGAGATTCGCGAACTCAACAGGTGCGGACCCTCGGTCAAGGCCAATGCGGGGAGTATATAAGCGACAGGCTGAGCCAGGATCGTATGACTCAGGCTAGCCGGGGGCGTGCTTATGAAGGCCGGCGATAATCCCAGTGCTAACCAGGGGACCAATAAGAAGTAGCGTGGACTGCGCCACCGATAAAGACAAAGCGCGACACCCGACCAGAGGAGTACTCCCCCAAGAAGATTGAACACCGGACGTCCGGGAATGTTGTAAAGCCACTCCGGATCCCCGCTTGCGTGGAACATACCAAGGGTCTTCAGCGTGAACGATATGACGGGCCCAGGATCCCCCTCCTGAAGGGCGCGCACCGGTCTCGCCAGTTGGGTCACCCTAGCATCGGCTCCAATTCCCTCTCTCGCCTTTCTGCTGCGATTGTGCGTAATGACGATCCCGAGGGGAGCAACCAAGAGGACCGTCAAGCCCAACGCCAGAAGGTAGCCTATCCAATGCCGTCGAAACCGAGCAGGGTGAAAGAGAGCGAGATAACCGCCGAACACGAGTACGAGCACCGGGAGGAGACGAGAGGCGGTATACGTGTAGAGGGTCAGTCCCAGCAGAAGCCCGGCGAGTCCCCAGCCAAGAAACGTAGACTTCTCCGCCTCGATCTGACGCCAGAAGACATATATGGTCGCAAGAGCAAAAGGGGGCAAGCTGATGTGCCGGATTGCCGTGCGGCTGTACATTAGCGACCAGAACGAGGTTGCCAACATGAGACAGGCGATGACTGCGGTCAGACGGGCCGAGGGGAAAAGCCGACGGACGAGGCTGTAGGTCAAGGCCACAGAAAGGGTCCCAAACATGACCGAAAGGATGTGCCCGCTCAGCACGTTAAACCCGAAGAGGGCATGAACCCCGGCGTGTAGATGGTGATAAAGTGGCTCGTGACCGGAAGCTCCCACGTAGTAGAGAGGAAATTGCCCGCTCAACACCTGATTGGAGAGGGCGTGGATGTTGATCAACTCGTCATCCCGCCACCCGGGGGGCACCTCTTCAAGGTGGACGAGGCGCAGCCCCCAACTGATCAAGAGCAAAGCGATGATCAGTCCCCATCGAATAGCCTTGGATCTGGTCACTGGCCCGTCACCTCCAGTGGGCGCAGTAGGATGCGATCATCGACTGAGACACCTTCAACGATGACAGGGATGCGACGAGCGTTTTCACGGAAGTAGAGCCCTACCTCCACGGCGTACAGACCAGGTTGGGTATCTTCCTGCATAGAGAATCGATGTAATTGGACAAACACATCGCCGGGCTCCCAGTGCCAAGAAGGAACATCAAGCCGGTCCATCTGTCCGATAACACGGCCTTCCTGGTCCAACACGTGAGTGAAAGCGACTGCCTCCCGGGTGAGTCGATCACGAATGCGCCACACCGACAACAGCTCTACGTTTCCCCCGGGTCTAACTACTGGCGTCCGTAGATCGTACCCCACCAGATCAACCACGCCACCGAAATCGACCGGCGTACTAATAGTTTTGTGGACAGATTGAGGATCGTCAACTGGAAAAGTGTCCGAGAGGCTCCAAGAAACAGGACTACCCTCGACAGACGGAAGAAGAGCTGTTAGCGCGCTATCTGTATCGACCCGATACACATCGAAGTGTGTGACCAGATCATCCGGTCGGAAACGCTCAGTATGCACCAGCGACGCATAAGGTTTCAGTAAAGGCTCCAATGTGTTATCGAGAGGTGCAATGGAGGGGATAATCATCCGTCCCGCGCCCGCGCTCGGAAAGACGAGGGAAAACCGACCGTCGAACCAGCGCAAGGAAAGATCCTCACGCTCCAGGGACACTTCCATCGTGTACGGATCGTGGAAGCGTCCAGGGTAGATTGATGAAAGTGACACGATTCCGTCACCGGGTTGGGCGTCGAGATAATGGGCCTGCTCCACGAGCGCATGGTGATAGGCGACCCGGACATCTCGGTGCTGGGCCCAGACACCAAAATACGCCCGGGCCGTGCGGACGCCTGTTATCATAAGAAGTGTGACTACAGCGCCTATCGCTACAACGCGTCCGCGACGGCCTAAATATCGATAGAGAAACTGGGTCACCGTCGCCACCCCCAGACTGGCTGTAATGAATATCGCTGGCTGAGCCACGATCGATCTTAGCATCGTCGCATCAGGACCGGTGACCAAAGCGGGACCCACACCCACGAGGAGCCAAAGCATGAGAAAGCCATAGCGAGGATCGCGCCAGCGCAGAACGGCGACAGTCAAGCCAGCATAGAAGAAAGCCCCTCCTGCCACGTCGAGCAGCGGGCGCCCCGGAACATTGTAGAGCCAAAGTGGGTCTCCCCGAAAGGTAAACATGGGTAGCGACCGAATTAGACGGGACCAGAGACCTCGGAAATCACCGTGCAAGGCTTGCCTCAGCGGTGTGCTAAGCTGATCGATACGCTGCTCCGCTTCCGGGTGAGCAATGAGGTAGCCTATTAGCGGCGCGGCGACAACAGCCGCAATCAAGAGCAAGAAAATAATCCCCCGCCAGTGTTCTCGGAAAACAGGAGCCCGTCTCGCGTTTGGGCCGGCTACAGAGACCGCCGTGGGCGTCCCTGATCTCGATTCGGCGCGCGACAAGCTCTCGCCCTGACCACCGTCCCGCTTGACGAACTCAGACACAGCCGTCGCTTCCGCATTATCCCGCAGACTAAGCACGTAGAGGTACGCCAGGAACAAGATATAGACTGCCGGCATCGCGCGACTGGCCATATAAGTATAGATAGAAACACCAAGGAAGACGCCTGCCAGGCTCCACCAGAACCACCTATGGCCTGATGCGTCTGGCAGGCTGGCACCCAATCCAGGAAATCCGCGCCAGAAGGTATAGGCAGAGGCAGCGAAGGTTGCCGTCGAAGTAATCGCACGCAACCCCACTCGACTCGTCATCACACACCAGAAAGACAGCGCCATCCAAGCTGCTGTAATGACAGCAACTAGAGACCCAAAGAGATATCGAGTGAAGGCATAGCTAAGGAGGAGGACGATCAACCCCCAGATCACCGTCGTCAAGCGCAGCGCTATCGTTGTGGGACCGAGGAGAGACATTAGCAGGGCAACCGAGTAGGGGTACAGAGGCTCATGCCCGTAGCCGACGGTGAAGTAGATCGGGCGAACGCCTCGCAACACAGCTGCCGCATCGTGGCCGTTGCTAGCTTCGTCGTGCGTCAAGCCAGGGGGGACATCACCGAGTCGCCAAACGCGCAATGCGATCGCCACTACCAGGATAGCGATGAGCGCGACCACTTCCCATCTGCTCATTGCTCTTCTTGATTCCACTGCGCCGCCTCAGCCTATCGACAAAGCGAGGAGGCCGGCTTGTGCTTTCGCAGCCGGGCCTCCTCTATCTCCAGTTTATCATACCGTGAGCACCAGGGGTTGACAAGTGGGATTTGAGACCGAGATGTGTTATAATCGAGGCACCATGGGTAGACTTGTAAAGACTCTACGATCTCAACGACTCACGCGATTCGGGGTGCTCCTGGCAATCCTTGCCTTAACCGGATGTGCAGCCACGACGCCAACCCCGACCCCGGTCCCGTCCGCCACTCCAGATGAGCCCACGCCGACGGCAACCCTGACACCAACCCTGGAGCCAACGCCGATGGTCACGGTGCTTGAACTGTGGCTTCCCGAGGAACTCGATCCCTATGGCGAACAGAATGGCTCCCAGGTTCTCCGGAGTCAGCTAGCCGAGTTCAGCGACGCGTACCCCAGCCTGCAGGTCGACGTAGTCGTGAAGAAGGCCCACGGACGCGGAGGTCTGGTAGACTTCATGCGCACCGCACGGGACGCGGCCCCTGCCGTGCTTCCGGACCTGGTGGTACTGGATGCATCGGATCTCGACACCGTAGCGGGGTCAGAGCTGGTCGAGCCGATCGACGACTTCATGGCGTCCTCCGCCGGCGATGATCGGTTTCCGATTGCCTCGGTGATGGGAAACGTGGGGGGGCAGACCACGGGAGCAGTCCTGGGTGTTGACCTGCAGCATCTGGCCTATCGACCAGCCTCGTTTGAATCCGCCCCCGTCACCTGGACGGAGGTCATCTCGGCGCCAGCGCCGTTCCTCTTTCCCGCAGGAGGCATCGATGGTCGTGTTAATGACGCCACATTGATCCAGTATCTGGGTGCCGGAGGCAGACTGACCGACGCTGAAGGGAATCCCTCATTGGACGAGGATACGATGATCGACGTCTTCGACTTCTACAGCCGGTGCATCACCAATACGGTGATCGCGCCGACCCAAGTACTGACCGCCACACACGTGGATCAGGTCTGGGAGCGGTTCAAGGAAGGTGAAGGCGGTATGACAACGGTGAGGGCCAGCCGCTATTGGGTGGAGGCCGACGATGCAATGGCCCCGGCGCCGATCCCAACGAAAGATGGGCAGACGATCAGCATCGGCCGGGGCTGGGCATTGGCGATGGTTACAGACGCGCCGGCACGGCAGGAACCGGCGATGTTGCTTATCGACTGGCTGACAGCACCGAACCGCAACGCACGCTGGACTCAGGCGACCGGTTATTTGCCTCCCACGCGGAGCGCGCTTCGTCTTTGGGACGTGCCGGAGGAGGAGCGGACCGTTTTGCTTGGCCTGCTTGAGGCTGCAGTGCCCCCGCCCCGCCCATTGGTGATGGAAGCCATAGGACCTCCGATGCAGCAAGCTTTGGAATCGTTGTTGAGCGGACGATCCACACCGGAGGAGGCCGCTGACAGTGCCATGGAGAGGCTCCAACGATAGCGATGTCTGGCCTTCTCCGCCCGCAGTCAGCGATTGCCCGCTGCTGTAACGGCCCATTCCATTGGCCCTCCAAGTACCGCGACGCCAGCGGGAGAACGCTTTCCACACCCAGGAGAAGGGAGGACTCATGCCTGAGCCCACGTTGCACGCAGTGGCCACCAAGTTGCAGCAAGCTGCACTGGACGCCGTCGATCCGACAAGCGGAATAGAGCGTCACGTCCGTCGCGAGGCGGATGACCTCCTCGTAGCCGGACACCGCTACCCACTGGAGGACTACGAGCGCGTCTTCGTCATCGGGGGCGGCAAGGCCGCCGTATCGATGATGGCCGCCATCGCCGAGATCCTTAATGAGAGGCTGGATCAGGGTGTTCTGGTCACCAAATATGGCCACGCCGGAGGCGTTGGCCCTTCCTCTTCCACAGTCGATCCATCCGCAGATAATGTTCAGATCATCGAGGCCGGGCATCCGGTGCCCGACGACAATTCGGTCCGGGGGGCGGAGGCTGTGGCAGACCTGGCGAAACGCGCAACAGCGCAGGATTTGGTCATCTGCCTCATCTCCGGCGGGGGCTCGGCCCTGCTGACTCTCCCCGTACCGTCGTTGACACTGAATGACCTCCAAGAGCTAACGGATGCGCTGCTTCGCTCTGGTGCGACGATCGACGAACTCAATGCTGTACGCAAGCATTGCTCGCGCATCAAGGGAGGCAACCTGGCCAAACTAGCAGCTCCGGCGGACGTCATCACCCTCATTCTCTCGGACGTGGTCGGCGACCCTCTCGACGTCATCGCGTCGGGACCGACTGTGCCCGACACCACGACGGTCGCAGATGCCCGCGAGGTGCTGGCGCGGTATAGCATCGGCAGAGACGATGAGAGCTTCTCTTCCCTCCAAGAGACGCCGAAGCCGGGCGATACTATCTTTGAGCACGTACAGCACGTCCTAATCGGCTCGAATCGACAGGCAGCGAAGGCAGCGGTGACGAAAGCTCGCCAGCTGGGCTTCGACGCCCTCCTCTTGAGCACCTACGTAGAGGGCGAGGCGCGCGAGGTCGCCAAGGTGGCGGCAGGATTGGCCAAGGGGATGCATAGGTACGGCGATCCTCTCTCTCCGCCGGCTTGTCTGGTTTGGGGTGGCGAGACGACGGTCACCGTGCGAGGCGAGGGAAAGGGTGGGCGGAACCAGGAGCTGGCTCTCGCAGCAGCGCTGGCCGTCGAGGGGTGGTCGCAAATGCTCATTATGGCTCTCGCTACTGACGGCACCGACGGCCCCACCGACGCTGCCGGCGCGGTGGTCACCGGTGATACGATCGAACGCGCTCGGGAGCTTGGGCTCGATCCCTGGGCAGCCCTGAAGTCGAACGACAGCTACCACTTCTTCGAAACGTTAGGCGACTTGATTGTCACCGGCCCGACAGGGACGAACGTGAACGACCTGCTATTCGTATTGGTGGGTGGATCTTAGCCTCAACGCCGTATACTCTGCCCCTCGTACGTCACCTCTTTCTCATCCTCGCCCTTGATCTCCACAAGCTTGCCGGTCACGGTGAAGATCACCCGCTCACAGATATTGACGACGCGGTCGGCAGCGCGCTCCAGGTTGTGGCTGACCCAGAGAAGATACGTGGCCTGGTCTATGGTGCGCGGATCAGAGATGATGTAGGTAAGCAACTCCCGGTAGACCTGGTTATAGAGTCCATCCACCTCGTCATCCCTAGCGGGGATCGAACGGGCCAGCTCGACATCCCGCTCCGCGAAGGCCTTGAGAGCCTCGTTCAACATGTCACGAGTCTTCCGGGCCATACGGGGCACGTCAATCAGGGGCTTCAACAAAGGCTGATCATCCATCATCAAATTTATCTTGGCGATGCCCTTTGCGTAGTCACCGATGCGTTCTAGCTCGGAGGCGAGGCTGAGCACGGCGGCAATAGTGCGGAGATCCCCAGCCATAGGTTGCTGCGTCGCAATCAGGGTCAGAGCCTTTGCCTCCAGAGCGTACCGCTTCTCATTCATCTCACGATCCTGTGCAATCAGACGCCGTGCCTCATCCAGATCTCGCTCTTTGAGGCTCGCCACTGAGTCCATGATCGCCTGACCGACCATGCTGCCCAGGGTCAGCAACTCATCCTCCAATTCCTGCAGATCTCGCTCAAAGGTTTCGCGTGGCATGAGTCTCCTCCACTCTCTAGGATCTACTCTTGACCCGATTCAACCCGTCACCAGCTGGATAGGGTCGTCAGTGCCTCCGTCGCCTCACTCGCTGTTTCCTCCTCCCCTCTGGCACGAAATGTCAAGGCCGCCAATCCGGACCAGGCGGGTGCCCTATAACGTATTGCACTTCCTATTCTACCACAGTATCGCCTATGCAGACAGCTTCAGTCTGTCCCTAAGCGCTCCAGGATGATGCTTGATGATGCTTGATGATGCTTGACAGTTCCCTGCATCGGAGTACCATTGGCTTACCACACCACGGGTGAGACTCGGTTGACCCGGATCAGCCCGGTTTGTCTACGAACGACTGGAATGAAAGAAATAGACGAGTCGCCCTCTGTATGCACATTGAATTGCCATCGTTGAATCATCTACGACGGATCAGCCAAGTCCCATGCCTTTTCCGCCGAGTTCAAGACTTTTCAGGAAGGAGTGAATATCGATGAGTGACTACGACGTTACGATCATCGGAGCGGGGCCGGGTGGCTACGTGGCCGCCGTTCGAGCTGCACAATTGGGGTTGAACGTTTGTGTCGTCGAGGAGGAGCATCTGGGTGGAGTATGCCTGAACTGGGGTTGTATCCCAACCAAGGCACTTCTGCGCAACGCCGAGGTGGTCTCGCTGCTGGATAGAGGGAGAGAGTTTGGGTTCTCCGTGTCTGACGTGGAGCTAGATTTCTCAGCTGCAGTGGATCGGAGCCGCAAGGTCTCTGAGCGACTCGTCAAGGGTGTCGGGTTCCTGATGCGAAAGAATGACGTCGATGTGATCGAGGGACGCGGCGTACTGCGGTCACCCACCGCCGTGGCGATCGATCTAAATGAGGGCGGCACCCGCACGATTAACACGGATCACGTGATCGTCGCTACGGGAGCGCGCGCGCGATCGATTCCGGGGATCGAACCCGACGGCGAGCGTGTGTTGACCTATCGGAGCGCTATCGTGCGCCGGGAGTTACCCGATTCCGTCGTCGTCGTCGGCGCCGGCCCGATCGGGATGGAGTTCGCTCACGTCTGGAGCTCCTACGGCACCGAGGTCACAGTGGTGGAGATGCTATCCCACGCCGTGCCGCTGGAGGATGAGGAGGCTAGCAAAGAGGTCGAGCGAGCCTTCAAACGACGAGGGGTCAACATTATGACCTCAACACGCGTGCAAGGCGTCGAAGTCGGCGGCGACGGCGTCCGAGTGACAGTGGCAGCCGAGGACGACGAGGAAGACGTGCTGGAGGCCGAGCGGGTTCTGATCGCGATCGGTGTGCAACCGAATAGCGAGAACATTGGTCTGGAGGACGTGGGCGTGGAAACCGAGCGCGGGAACGTCGTCGTGGATGACCAGATGCGTACCAGCGTATCCGGAATCTACGCCATCGGCGACGTGACCGGCAAGATGCCTTTGGCGCACGTCGCCTCGGCGCACGGAATCATCGCGGTGGAGACCATCGCCGGGAAAGAGGCAAAGCCGCTCGATTACGATGCCGTGCCGCGTTGCACCTACTGCCAGCCACAGGTGGCGAGTTTCGGCATTACGGAAGCGGAAGCCATCGAGAAGGGACACGACGTCGAGGTTGGACAATTCCCTTTCCGCCCCAACGGCAAGGCTCTTGCTCTAGGTGAGAGAGAAGGGTTCGTCAAAATCGTTGCGGACGCAACCACAGGTGAGATCCTTGGGGCACACCTCGTTGGCCCGGAGGTGACGGAGCTGTTGCCCGAGCTGGTGCTAGCGCGTACGTGGGAGCTGACCCCGGAGGAAGTCGCACGAACAGTCCACGCGCATCCTACCCTGAGCGAGGCCTTGATGGAGGCTGCCCACGGCGTATTCGGAGAGCCCATTCACATCTGAGCGACCGCGAAAGGCAGATGCCCAGACGATAACTCCTTAACGATATCACGAAGGGCACGGAAGCCCGTCGACCCAAACGGGCTCCAGGTCGAGAAGAGCGTTCGGTCTCTACTCTACGGTTTCGGTCTCGCGACACCAAGGTCTGGGGGTTGACACTTATGGACGTCGAGAATCTGCGTTGGTGGGGTTGGGGCACACTGGACGAAACGTATTCGCTGGAAAGGAGACCGAACTTCTGGCCTACGCTCCGGGAATGGCTCGCCCTTCCCGAGGAAGCGAGCGAGCAAGAGACGCCACCAGTCCCATTGGAGGAAATATCCCTGCCCCCATCGCGCTTCGACGATCCGATGCTCTCGTCGCTGCGGAAGGTGCTGGATGATGAGGCAGTACGGGTGGATAAGCGGGCACGCGTCGAACACGCCTACGGGAAATCCTACCGCGATCTGGTCCGCATCCGCGCCGGCTACATACCCAAGCCACCCGATGCCGTCGTATATCCCGACGGCGAGGGTAAGGTGGCGTCGCTTCTATCCTGGGCTGCCGAGCGAGATGTGGCCCTGATTCCCTTCGGCGGAGGCAGCTCCGTCGTCGGCGGGGTCGAGCCCTCAGGGAACGGAAAGCCGACAATAACAGTCGACCTGGCACGGCTTGATCAGGTGCTGGCGATTGATCGGTCCTCCCGTACGGCTCGTATTCAGGCCGGAGCGATCGGCCCAGAGGTTGAGAGTCAGTTGAATGGGAAAGGACTCACGCTGGGTCACTTTCCTCAGTCCTTTCAATTCTCCACCCTTGGTGGCTGGATCGCGACCCGGGCGGCCGGCCAGACCTCGATTGGATACGGCAAGATCGAGGATATGACTCAAGCCGTGAGAGTCGTGACACCCGCAGGGATTCTGGAGACGAAGGACGTGCCAGCGAATGCCACCGGGCCGAGTGTTTGCGAGATGATCATCGGGTCAGAAGGCGCCTACGGGGTCATCACCGAAGCCACAATGCACGTTCATCCGCAGACCGACGTCCAAGATTACCGAGGGGTCTTGTTCAATGCGTTCGAAGACGGCGTGGCAGCCTTCCGTGAACTCATGCAGAGCGATCCGCTACATCCGTCGCTCATCCGGCTTGCGGATGAGGCCGAGACAGCAGCATACGGAGCCCTCGCTCACGAGCACCGGGGTCTGCGCCGCCTGAGTGACGAAGCTGCCGAGTGGTACCTGAAGGTACGCGGATATGATCCGGTGGGGGGCACCTCTTTGATGCTTCTGGGCTTCGATGGGAGTCGAGACTGGGTAACCCAGCAATGGTCGCTGGGATTGGAGATCTGCCGGGCCCACGGCGGCCTACCGCTGGGCCGCTCTATTGGACGAACCTGGAAACGGGACCGGTACGCTCAGCCCTATCTGCGCGACACGCTGCTTGGACACGGCATCCTGGTCGATACGCTGGAGACAGCAACCAGTTGGTCAAACCTGATACCCCTCTACAGGGCAGTGGTCGGGGCACTGAAAGGGGCCATTACAACGAACGGCGGCGGCCCCGGGTACGTGATGACCCACGTGTCGCACGCCTACGAACAGGGGGCCTCGCTCTATGCGACGTTCCTGGGTCGTCAGATTCCCACCTCGGATCCCCTGGTGAAACAGGCTCAGTGGGAGGGGATCAAGGAGGTGGTCACAGACGCGATCCTGGACGCTGGGGGGACGCTGTCTCATCACCACGGTGTAGGACGCGATCACGCGCCATGGTTGGAGGAAGAAATTGGCCAGACGGGCCTAAAGGCACTTCACAGCCTCAAGCGATCCCTCGATCCACCCGGGATCATGAACCCGGGTGTCTTGCTGCTCGAGTAGGGCTGGCGACGTGTCCTGACGTTGGGAGGCAAAGCGATGGTCGACCGGTTCGGTCATGCTGCCGATGAGAAGCCAGCGAAGCCCCCACCGCCTGGCCGCCCGTTCTCCGCCACCACGCGACAGGAGAATCTTGACCGACTGGCTGGGGATACGTTTGACCTCCTGGTCATCGGCGGGGGCATCACCGGGGCGGCCATCGCTCGGGACGCGGCGATGCGTGGTATGCGAACCGCCCTGGTGGAGAAGGGTGATTTCGCCAGCGGCACGAGCGGTCGCTCCTCCAGGCTAATCCACGGCGGGATTCGCTACCTGGAGTACTACCAGTTCAAGCTGGTGTTCGAAGCCTGCTGCGAGCGGCGCGCGATGCGTCGCGTTGCCCCCCGGCTGGTGCGGCCTCTCCCTTTCCTCTATCCCCTCTACCGTCAGCAGAAACCCGCTCCGTGGAAGCTTCGCCTCGGGTTAACGCTGTACGACGCGCTGGGGCTCTTTCGGAACGTGCAGCGTCACCGCTGGCTCGATCGCTCCGAGGTGGGGAAGCGGGAGCCGGCAGTTGCACAACGAGGCTTGTTGGGGGCCGCGCGCTTCTATGACGCGCAGACCGACGATGCACGGTTGACGCTGACGACCGCCAAGTCCGCTCATCTCCACGGCGCGATCATAGTGAATCACGTCAGTGCAGTCGATCTGATGGTTGGAGAGGGGCGTGTCGTCGGTGCCTGTCTCGTCGATCGACTGGACGATCGTGAAATCGAAGCGCGAGCCAGGGTCGTCGTCAACGCTACTGGAGTCTGGGGAGACAAGATACGGGCAATGGGCGAGACTTCACCGGAGGCGATGCTTCGCCCAACCAAGGGCGCCCACCTGGTGGTCCAACGGGAGAAACTTTGCAGTGACCATGCCGTGGTATTCGATTCACCCCGCGATGGACGGCACGTCTTCCTCATCCCCTGGGGTGAATTCGCCCTGGTCGGCACCACCGACACGGACTTTGCTGGCGACCTCGACAATCCGGCAGCCAATGCGGATGACGTGGCGTATCTTCTGGATGCGGCGAGTTACGCGTTCCCGAATGCGCAGATCGGCCGACCGGACGTAATCAGCACGTTTGCCGGCTTGCGTCCGCTCGCCAAGGCGCCGGGCGGGACCTACAGGATTTCTCGGGAGCACATAATCGCGGAAAGTGGGTCTGGCCTGATTACAATCCTGGGAGGCAAGCTAACCACGCATCGCCTGATGGCGGAGCAAGTGGTCGATCGGGTCCAAGAGCGGGTGGGACCGGACGTACCGCCGGGGACAGAACGGGGATGTCGCACGCAGGAGACGCTGGAGGGTGCTCAGACCTGGCGCAGCCTCGCTTGCACCTTGGGAGGAACGATTGAGCAGCATCTCCTGAGGACATATGGTAGCGATGCGGTCTGGGTCCTGGCTTACGCCGAGGAGAACCCAACCCTGGCCGAGAGGATCGTCCCCGGGCTCCCTTATCTGATGGCCGAAGTCGTCTATGGCGTGCACCACGAGATGGCGGTCACACTGAACGACGTTCTGATGCGGCGCACGCACGTGATCTACGAGACACGAAGTGGCGGGGTGGAGCGAGCTCGCGCCGTGGCCAGGCTGATGGCATCGCGCCTTGAATGGGACGCGTCGGAAATCAACCGTCAGGTGTCTGATTACACCGCTCAAGTAGCCCTCACTCAAGCGTGGCGCGGGGCGCACGGCGGGCCTCGAACGAAAGATGATGACGTCGATAGGGCATTGCCCTGAGACTGGTTTTACAGTATAATGCCCTTCGATATGGAAGTAGATGTCAGATGGCACGGACAGACCTGTTTCCGACTTGAGGGTCGGAACTCGATATCAATTGTGACGGACCCTTACCCCCCCGACATTGGGCTCACGCTTCCCGGGCTACGCGCGGATATCGTCACGGTAAGTCACCACAGCGGGAAGTGCGACTATCTCAGCACCATACGAGGCCCCTTCAAGCTCCTCGATGGCCCTGGTGAGTATGAGATCAGTGGTGTGTTTGTCACGGGCGTGTCCACCTTTGCGGATAACGAAGGCGGCAGGGAACGCGGTCTGAACACCGTATTTGCCTTCGATTTCGATGGCACGTCGATATGCCATCTGGGCCGGCTGGGACATGTACCCACGCAATCTCAGGTGAAGAACCTGGGGGCTGTGAACGTATTGCTGGTACCCGTGGGGGGAGGTGGGAGTCTCACATCGGCGCAGGCTTCGGAAGTCATCGGTCTGTTTGAACCAGACATCGCCGTTCCAATGCGCTACCAGGTGCCTGGACTCGAGGAAGAGCTTGACAGCCTTGATCACTTTCTCAAGGAGATGGGAATGGAGGAAGTGAACGGTCAACAGACACTTAGGGTCAGCGAGGCAAAAACATCGGAGGAGACGGACATCTTTGTATTGGAACGCAGTTCCTAGGATGGGGGGACGTATGCGCAAGTACACGTATCTTGTCGTGATAGGACTTCTGGTGGCACTCCTCGGCTGCCGGGGAGGTGGAGACCCAGGCGTTGCGGGAGAGGTTGAGGAGCCAGCTGGTGGAGAGCCTGGCGTTGCAGAAGAGGTTGAAGAACCAGGGAGTGCAGAGAACGGCAATGTCGAGCAGCTTGTGGAGTCCGGACAGGCCTATCTCGAGGCGGGAGAATACAGCGAAGCCATTCGTGACCTCGAAGCCGCAGTAGAAAAGGCGCCGGACGACAGCGACGCACATTTTCTGTTGGGGCAGGCCTACAATCAGAGCGGACAGTTGTCGAAGGCTGCCGATGCGTTCCGAAGGGTATTGGAACTCGATCCAGAGAGCGCTGCAGCTCATCACAACCTGGGTGTGACCTACTATCAGCTGGAGGACCTTTCGTCAGCGCTGGACGAATTTGAGACGGCACTGGAAATCGATCCGGATGACCCAGATACACACTATCAGCTGGGAGCCACGTATCTGACCCTGGCACTCTCGAGCAGCGAGCCGTCAGCCCCCATCGACCCGGAACTTCTGGAGCAGGCGAGAGAGGAGTTCGAAGCTGCGCTGGCGCTGAGGGAGAATATGCCCGAAGCGTTGATCGGGCTCGGGAATATCTATCTGCAGCAGGGGGACTACGACGCGGCTGTTGAGACGCTATCGCAGGTCATTGAGGTGGTCCCTGATTCGCGCGAGGCGTACTACGCGTTAGGCGGTGCGTATGCGCAGAGCGGGGATATCGACAAAGCGTGTGAGACGTACAACGAGTTCCTGTCGCTTGAGCCCCCGGCCGCGTGGAGGACTCAGGCCGAGCAGGTGATGGCCTCGTTGGGATGCGAATAAGCAAGCTGTAGTGTTGGGATCTGCAAATGATTAAACTTCTAATGTCCTGGAACATTCGAGCTGGTCTTGAAGACGAGTATTTCAAGTTCGTGATGGAAGAGTTCGCACCAGGTCTTCTGGAGCTGGGGATTCGACCGACAGATGCTTGGTACACGGCGTATGGTGACCATCCTCAGATCCTGACGGGCGGCGTCGCGGACGACTTGAGGAGTCTGCGAAAGGCGCTGAGCACCTCGGAGTGGCGCGAACTGAAGCTGGAGCTTTTGACCTATGTGAAGGATTACAATGAGAAGAAGATCCGTGCCAGCGGGGGGTTCCAGCTCTAGCGGAACACACTATCGTTAGAATGAAAAAGCAGGCGGGGCCAAAGTGGCCCCGCCTGCTCGCTTTTGTGGACTGTTCAACGCAGCAAATCGGATCAGTTAGGTACTGGAGGACGTATCGCTACTGCTGTCCGACGTCTTGCTGCCGTCATCGGAGCTATGCGAAGACTCCTTGTCCTTAACGTTCCCCGGGGTCGCGGTGGGTGATTTGGCCCGATTGTCCGTCACGTAGAACCCCGACCCCTTGAAGATAATACCCACCGGTTGGATCAGACGGTGTACGTCACCACCGCATTCCGGGCATACCTTTATCGGCTCGTCCTCCATATGCTGTCGGCGTTCAAAGCGGATGCCGCAGCTTTCACATTCATATTCGTACAATGGCATGGCTATACAACCTCCCCTGAACTGTGCCAATCGTAAATTATAATCTAAACTCGCAGAGTTTGCAAGCAATCGTAAGGCAACTTGAACAATTGCCCCCAATAGGATACACTATGCGATAGGGAGACGACCGTATGGAAGGCTTCGCGCCGGGTCGAATGGGGGCACGACATCTCTGAATTGACGAGCCCGCCCGACCCCGTTACTAAGAAGCGGCTGGGCGTGTGGTTGGATTGCTGGCGCGGGCAAGACACAGCAAAGAAGGAAATCAACGACAAGGAGAGCAACAGGGTGAAAGATAGAAAGCTGCTGATGATCCCCGGTCCCATCGAGTTTACCCCAGAGGTACTCAGAGCGATGGGCATGAACACGACGAGCCACGTGGCTCCTAACTTCATCGAGGTCTTCGCTACGGCATTGGAGCGGCTGCGGGAGGTCTTCCTCGCCCCCAGCGGGCAGCCGTTCGTCGTCGCCGGCTCTGGTACCTTAGCGATGGATATGGCTGCTGCCAATCTGATCGAACCCGGTAACAAGGCCCTCGTGATAAATCACGGCGTGTTTGGGGACCGCTTCGGGGAAATCCTGGAGCGGTATGGTGCTGAGGTAACTCATCTGCGCGCCCCTATCCCCGGCGACGTACCGACAGTGGATGAGGTCGAGGCAGCACTCAATGAGAATGACTACCAGATGATGACGATCACGCACGTCGACACCTCAACGGCCGTCGTGGCGGATGTGGAGGCGCTGGCGGCCCTGGGCCAGGCCTACGGCGCCATGGTCGTCGTCGACGGAGTCTGCTCTGTGGCCGGTGAAGAGCTACGTCAGGAAGCGTGGGGCGTCGACCTAGCGCTCACCGCCTCGCAAAAGGCGATCGGGGTCCCCCCGGGGCTGGCCCTGGTGATGGCCGGACCGCGCGCTATGGAGACGTTCCACAAGCGGAAGGCACCGGTGGTCAACTATTACGCTGATTGGACGAAATGGCTGCCGATCATGGAAGCGTATGAAGCCCGCAAGCCAAGCTACTTCGGCACGCCGCCCGTCAACCTGATCTGGGCCCTCAGCGTCAGCCTGGGTCAGATCCTGGACGAGGGGATGGATGCGCGCTTCGAGCGCCATCGAACGATGAGCAAGGCGGTCAAAGCGGCGGTCACGGCGCTGGGAATGGCGCAGGTCCCGGGAAGCGAAGCCAAGGCAGCCACCACACTGACTGCCCCTTACTTCCCCGACGGCGTCGACCGCTCCGTGCTGGGGCACATCAGCGAGGCGGGCGTCATCCTGGCCGGCGGCCTCCATCCGGAGATAAAGGAACAGTACTTCCGCATCGGGCATATGGGCGTAGTGAATGGCTCGGACGTTCGAGCGACAATCGGGGCCATCGAGCACGGGCTGGTCCAGGCCGGGTATGCGTTCGACGAGGGCGCGGGACTTGCGGCAGCACAGGAGATGCTTGCCGGAATGTGAGGCAGAGATGTACCGAAGCGTTACTCCGAGGATCGTCGAAGTCCTCCAGAAGATCGTCGGCGAGGACGACATATTCTTCGGCCCTGAAGACGCCGAGAAATTGGAGCCCTACAGCCACGACGAGACGGTAGGCCTGCGGGCCGAGCCCGAGGTGGTGGTGCGCGTCACCTCGACAGAGGAAGTGTCACAGATCTTCAAGCTGGCCCAGCGGGAGCGGGTGCCGGTAACGCCCCGCGGCGCGGGCTACGGGCTCAGTGGAGGGTCCGTAGCAGTCCGGGGTGGTATCGTGCTCTCAATGGAGAGAATGAACCGGATCCTGGAGATCGATCAGGAGAACCTGATGGTGGTCGTCGAGCCGGGGGTGATCACGGGGGAGATCCATCGAGCGGTGGAAGAGGAGGGGCTTTTCTATCCACCAGACCCGGCCAGCCTGGATTCGTGCTCCATTGGGGGGAACATCGCCGAGAACGCAGGAGGCCCGAGAGCAGTCAAGTATGGGGTGACCCGGCATTTCGTATGTGGTTTGGAGGCAGTACTGCCCTCCGGGGAGATCATCACCTATGGCGGGAAGCTGGTCAAGAACGTGACCGGCTATGATCTGGCCCAACTATTGATTGGCTCTGAGGGCACACTTGCAGTGGTGACGAAGATCATCCTGCGGCTGATTCCGCTGCCCAAGGTACAGATCGATCTCCTGGTGCCCTTCGACGACTTCCAGGCGGCGGCCGACACGGTATCGGACATCATTGCCCACCGTATCGTGCCCACCACGATTGAGTTCATGGAGCGGGACAGTGTCCTGGCGGTGGAGGCATTACTCGGGAAAGAGTTGCCTCACGACGACGCGGCCGCCCAGCTGCTGATCAAGCTCGATGGCAACCATCGCGCAGCAGTCGATGCAGACTTCCACGTGGTCGGAGAGTTGTGTATGGAGCACGGCGCGCGGGACGTGTTGGTGGCGAGAGACAGCCGTACCCGGGACCGTTTATGGGAGGCGCGGCGCTCCATCATCGACGCGCTCAACCACGCCAGCCCGGTCAATCATATGGAGGACGTGGTTGTACCCCGGGCCGAGTTACCGGCTCTTTTGAGGGGAATTAAGGAGATCGCCACCCGACACGGCGTGCGCATCATCAACTTCGGCCATGCCGGCGACGGCAACGTGCACGTGAACGTACTCAAAGACGAGATACCTGATACTCAATGGGAAGCCCTTGTCCCGCTTGTCACGGAGGAGATCTATCGGCTCTCTCTATCGCGGGGAGGGATGATCACGGGCGAGCACGGGATTGGCGCTACCCGTCGCCGCTACTTACCTCTGGCATTGGAGGAGGCCCAGATCGAGGTCATGGAGGGCATTCGCAAGGCTTTCGATCCCAATCGCATCCTTAACCCAGGCAAGATCTTTCCGTAGGGAGCCGGCGTGCTCGCCTAGCCACAACAAGCTGAGACCCGGATATCCAGGCCAGGCTCCCTGGATCTCTATCGGTAGACCTCCCTTGCACTAGAGCTGGCGATTGGGGGACGCGTGTCCTGGCCCAAGCAGAATCGAATTCATTGAGACTAGACAGATAATGAGGAGATTGTGATAGTATGAGCGAAAGGGCGATTGTACTGGATGGCGTCTTCCCTCCAATTCCCACACCCTTCGGGATGGAGGAGAACGTCGCTTACCAGGCGCTGATTGAGAATATTGAGCGCTGGAACCAATATCGGCTAAGCGGATACGTGGTTCTGGGATCGAACGGCGAGATGGTCTATCTCAGCGACCAGGAGAAGGCGCGTATCTGGGAGACGGCCAGACAGGCGATTCCGGCGGACAAGCTGATGATCGTCGGCACAGGCTGCGAGTCAACACGGCAGACGATCAGGCTGAACCGTCAGGCTGCGGCCGCTGGCGCGGACGCCGTGCTCGTCCTCACGCCGCATTATTACGACGGCCTGATGACGGCGGAGGCCTTGATCCATCACTTCCGGACCGTGGCCGACGCCTCGCCGGTCCCGGTGATCCTATACAATATGCCACGATTCACCAACGTGGATATGGAGGCAGCCACTGTCGCGGACATTGCCCGTCATCCCAACGTCGCAGGCATAAAGGACAGCGGAGGGAACGTCGGGAAGCTGGCCCAGATCGTGGGGATGGTTGACCCTGACTTTCAGGTGCTAGCCGGGTCAGCGAGCTTCTTCCTGCCCGCGTTGACCATAGGGGCTGTCGGTGTAGTGGCGGCCCTGGCTAACGTCGCCCCACAGCAGGTAATCGATCTGTACGACCTCTTCAAGGCTGGACGCCTGGACGAAGCCGCTTCGATACAGCGGAAACTGATCGCCAGCAATACAGCCGTCACAGCCCGCTTTGGAATCCCCGGTTTGAAGGCCGCTCTGGACATGTTGGGTTACTATGGAGGGCCCGTCCGCTCCCCCCTGCGGCCGCTGAGGGACCCTGAGATTCAGACTGTGAAGGAGATCCTGGCCGAGATAGGGGTTGTATAGGGGCTGATTGCCGCCCGGGAGGCACCTGATCCTTTTGGAGAGGCACGACGCTCTGTAGCAGACACGAGAGATCGTGAAAAGAACCGGGAAAGCGGAGGAGGTTTGACAATAGACTTAGCCTTCAATTTCCGAGGTGCGTTAAGGTTCACCTACAAATCGCTGTTCAAAAGCCGGGGCACCAACTACCGCCTGACGCTTAAACGGCTCGGTGTGTTATTGATCGCCTATCCTGCTTACTTGTTTCTAGAACTGGTGACGTGGGCGGGATTCTTGATGGATGAGGTTCTCTTCCCCGACTATCGAGACGTGGAGATCAGGGAGCCGGTCTACATCGTGGGGAATCCCCGTAGTGGAACGACGTTCCTCCAGCGTCTCCTGGCCAGGGACGAGACAACCTTCAACTCGATGCGCACCTGGGAGATGCTCCTTGCCCCTTCGATCACCATGCGGAAGGTCTTCTGGTGGTTGTCCCGGCTGGATCGCCGCCTGGGCAACCCAGCCCACCGGCTGCTGGGCATGCTGGAGGAGAGCTGGCAAGAGGACAACGTTGTCCATCGAATCGCGATTCGGGCGCCCGAAGAGGACGAGTACCTCCTGATCCACATCTTCTCCAGTCTGAAGATATGGCTGTACGTGGCAATGGTGGATGAGGCGGCGCCGTACACGTACTTCGACAGCCAGATGCCGGAGGACGAGAAGGAACGCATCATAGAGTTCTACAAACGCTGCGTCCAGCGCCACCTTTACGCCCACGGCGATAGAGACAGACATTACCTGGCCAAGAACCCTCACTTCTCGCCAATGGTGGACACGCTTTATGAACACCTCCCCGGGGCCAAGATCATCTACCTGACCCGGAACCCGCTGGATATGATCCCCTCCTACATCAGCCTCAAAGAGAATGAATGGCAGCTGCTAGGGAACCCGGTGGAGGAGTATGCGAGCCGTGAGTACGTCCTTGACATGGCGAAGCACTGGTACACCTATCCATTGGAACGGTTAGAGCAGGCCCCGGAGGACAGCTACATAATCGTGAACTTCGAGGATCTGGTCACCAGCGCCAGGGAGACGGTGGGAGAGATCTACGACCGCTTCGGCCTGGAGCTGAGTCCAGCGTTCAACGAAATCCTACGGCAAGCAGCGGAAAGAGCACGCGATCATGAGAGCGAGCACGAATACTCGCTCCGCGAGATGGGGCTGACGAGGGAGCAGATCGTGACTCAATACCAAGCAGTCTTTGAGCGCTTCGGTTTCGACACCAGAGGTGAACAATAGAGCGGGTACACGGGTCGCTCTCGACGAAGCTACTGGACCGAGTAGTCAATTCACTAGGATGAACCCAGGGGAGATTATGAAAGTCGCGTTTATCTCGCTGTTCAGACGAGGGCACGGAGGCGGAGAGGGCCGTGTCGCCCATGAGCTGGCGGATCACTTCTCAACCCGTCACGACGTGGTGATGCTATGCCCGGCCGACGAGACGGGACTATCCCGTCAAGACGATAATGGGTTGAAGATCTTCGGCGTCCGCAGCGCAGGCGAAGGGGAGTTCCGCATGCCGGCGCTCTCAGCGCGGACGGTGCGGGCCATGTTCGACTTTCTCGACGCGTTCAACCCGGACGTCGTCCACGCTCACGAGCCAGCACTGATGGGTCTCATTGGGCAGATATGGGCGAAGATGAACCTGGTGCCCTTCGTCCACACCAGCCACGTACTCCCGGCGAAGGTCCTCGACTTCGGCGCCACCGACGCCCTCGACATGAAGGTGTTGCAGAGTTCCTTCAGCGAGTCGATATCGCGGCGTCTCCTGATGGACTTCTACGAGAACTGCGATGCGATCATCGCCTTGAACGAGTCGGCGCGAGAAGCACTTCGCCGATTCGGGTACGCTGGGAAGCTATTCGTCATTCCCAACGGACGAGATCTAGAACGGTACGCGGACTGCGGCAATGCCAACATAGACGCAGCAGAAAAGAAGCTCTCCTTCATCGGGTATATCAGCGAGCGGAAGAATCAGATCTACCTGATCGACGCGCACGTCCATCTGCCCGAAGAATACGTCCTGTACTTGATCGGGAAGGCATTGAAGCCAGAGTATGGGAAGCAGTTGAAGCGGTACTGCGAGGCCCACCAGCTGGACAACGTGGTGTTCACAGGCCAGATTCCGCACGAAGAGATCCCATCGCGTCTCGAAGAAACGCACGTCTTCGTATCGGCGTCGAGAATGGAAGTGCAGAGCCTGGTCGTGATCGAGGCCCTGGCGTCAGGAACACCGGTAGTCGGCCTCTCCAACGAAACGACGGATGAGCTAGTGGATGACGAGGTCGGGATGCGGCTTCCGAGAGATGCCGATCCACAGGCGTTTGCAGCCTCGGTGAAGCGCATCTGCTCCATGACGCAGTCAGAGTACGACACCTTGTGTAAGAATGCGAAGCGGCGGGTCGCCCATCTGGACTGGGCCAACGTCGTGGCCCAAACCGTCACAGCCTACCGGAAGTTGATGGAAAAAGAACCGAGGATCACGGAAAGAGAGGGCGCGATGCTCGCCGATCTGGTGTCGCTCCTCCCTCCCGGCGAGGTTAAGGAGATCCTGAAAGACCGGATCGAGACCGCTCGGAAAGAGCCGGGGATTGTGAGGAGATTCCTGAGGAAGCTGGCATTGGGAAAGAAATGGCGAGCGCTGAAGCGCGTGCCCGGCTCGACCTGGCTCCTGACGGGGGCAACCATCGTGGTCTCGCTTGTCGGTTACCTGTTTATGAAGGGGCGAGGCAGGGAAGAGGAATAGCTAGAAAGAGCAGGATGACGCTGCGAGACGTATCCTCAGTGGCAACGAGCGGCGATTGGCTTGCCCGCCAACGGGAACTCATCGAGCGACCGGAGAGCAGCAAGATCTTCCTCGAAGGACCAACCGGCACGGGTAAGACGACGACTGGCGTGGCCCGGCTGCTCACTTACCTGGAGAACGGGATATCAGCTCACTCGATTCTGGTCATCACCCCGCAACGGACGCTGGGCGCACCCTACTACGAAACGGTGCGTAGCCCGGAAATTGATCCTGGAGGCGAGATTACGCTGCTCACCATCGGCGGGCTGGCCCAGCGGATGGTCGATCTCTTCTGGCCGCTGATCGTCGAAGACGCCGGGTTCCACCAACCAGCAGAGCCGCCCACGTTCCTGACGCTGGAGACGGCCCAGTATACGATGGCGCGGGTTGTGGGGCCGCTGCTCGACGAAGGGTACTTCGAGAGCGTGACGATCGATCGGAACCGGCTCTACAGCCAGATCATCGACAACTTAAACAAAGCTGCGGTGGTCGGTTTCCCCTACACCGAGATCGGCCAAAGACTGAAAGCCGCCTGGGGCGGCGAGCAAGGCCGCGAGCGTATTTACGAGCAAGCGCAGGTCTGCGCGAATCACTTCCGCCGCACCTGTCTGGAGCACAACTTGCTCGACTTCTCGCTCCAGGTTGAGGTCTTCCTCAAACACCTCTGGGCACGCCCCATCTGTCGCGACTACCTGACGGATCGCTATTGCCACCTCTTCGTCGACAACGTCGAGGAGGACGTACCGGTAGCCCACGATCTGCTGCGCGAGTGGATCCCGTCCACGCAGTCAGCATTCCTGATCTACGACCACGAGGCGGGCTACCGTCGTTTCCTGGGCGCCGATCCGAAGGGAGCGCGCACGCTCCACGCGCTCTGCGAGGAGAAGGTCACGTTCGACGAATCCCTGGTTATGACCCCGGAGCTGGAGGCCTTTAGCGACGCATTGACCAGGAGCATGGACCGGCTGCCGACACCGTCGCCACCAGCGGTGGACGTCCGGGAGGCACTGACCTACGAATACAAGCGGTACCACCCGGAGATGCTGGATTGGATCGCCGAACAGATCGACGAGTTGGTGAACCGACAGGGAATCCCCCCGGGGGAGATCGTGGTGCTCGCGCCGTTCCTGAGTGATGCACTGCGTTTCTCTCTTATTAGTCGGTTGGAGGACAAGGAGATTCCTACCCGCTCGCACCGACCGTCACGGGCCCTGCGAGAGGAACCGGCCACGCACTGCCTGCTGACCCTGGCTGCCATCGCGCATCCCGAGTGGGAGATGGCGCCGTCTCGTTTTGACGTCGCTTACGCTCTTATGCAGGCCATTGAGGGGATGGACCTGGTGCGGGCCCAACTCCTGGCCGACATCGTCTACCGCGTGAAGGAAGAGACGCCCACGTTGAGCTCTTTCGACCGTATCCGATCCGAAATGCAGGAGCGCCTCACCTACGTCCTGGGCGAACGGTACGAGGGACTGCGAAACTGGCTCGAAGCATACGTGAACGCAACATCCCAGCGGTCTGAAGAGGGCGGACCCACACGTCCGAGAGAGGTAGCCTCCGGAGAGATCTTTGGTCAGGCGGAACAGCGGCCTGACCATGAGCATCAACCATTCGATCACTTCTTGAGCCGATTGTTCGGCGAGCTGTTGTCGCAGCCAGGATACGGATTCCATCGCGATTACGATTCTGCTGAGGTGGCCGCCAACCTGGTCGAGTCGGTGCGCAAGTTTCGGTGGGCCACGGACGGGACGCGATTCATCGAAGATACCCCAATCTCCCTGGGAGAGGAATACGTCCGGATGGTGGAAGACGGCGTGATCGCCGCCCAGTACATCCGGAGCTGGCAACTCGAGCCGCAGGACGCGGTCCTCCTGGCCCCGGCCTACACGTTCATCATCCGAAACCGCGCGGTCGACTACCAGTTCTGGCTCAACGTCGGTGGCCGCGGATGGTGGGAGCGGCTCTATCAGCCACTGACCCATCCCTACGTGCTCAGCCGACACTGGCCCCCTGCTGACAGGGACGCTCCTACCTGGACTGACCGAGATGAGGTCGAAGCGCGGGAGGAGACGCTCTACCGCCTGAGTCAGGGACTGATTCGGCGCTGCCGCCGGAAGATCTACCTCGGCCTGAGCCAACTCGGCGAGCAGGGATACGAACAGAAGGGCCCGCTGCTTCAGGCCATACAGCGGGTGCTACGTCAGTCGTCGACCGAGCTGACCGATTAGGGCGCACAGATCGGATTTCACCACCTATGCCCTTCAAGGCACGACCGAAACAGCAAGAAGTCCTGAAATACAGCGGTGGCAAGATGGGCGTCTCGGCAGTGCCCGGCAGCGGCAAGACCGTCACGCTCTCAGCTCTGGCCGCAAAATTGGTGACCGGGAGATCGCTAGAGGCCGACCAGGAGGTCCTGGTCGTGACCCTGGTCAACTCCGCCGTCGACAACTTCGCAGCCCAGGTGGCCAACTTCCTGACCGAGCGGGGGCTGCTTCCGCACCTCGGCTACCGGGTACGGACGCTGCACGGCCTGGCGCACGACATCGTGCGCGAGCGACCGGGCCTGGTCGGCCTCTCGGATGATTTTCAGATCGTCGACGAGCGGGAGGCGGGCCGGATTTTGCAGACCGCGGCGGAGGCCTGGCTGAACGGCCATCCCGACCTGCTCAACGATTTCCTGGCACCAGACCTGGACGAACGACGGGAGCAGTGGGTGCGCCGAGACCACTGGCCGGAGCTGGTCGGAACCATCGCGTCCAGCCTGATCAGACAGGCCAAGGACTGGCAGCTGTCGCCGGTCGAGCTGCGCGACCATCTGGACGAGGCCCCACAGGCACTCCCTCTAGCCGAGATGGGATGGGCCATCTACGCCGATTACCAGCGAGCGCTGGCCTATCGCGGCGCGGTCGACTTCGACGATCTGATCCGGTTGGCGCTGGAAGCGGTGCAACTCGACGACGAGCTCCTGGAGCGATTGCGACACAAGTGGCCGTACGTCCTGGAGGATGAAGCCCAGGACAGCAGCCGCCTCCAACAGGAGATTCTGGCACTTCTGGCGGGGAGCAGCTCTCCAGCCGGCCCGGGAGCGGGCGAAAACTGGGTGCGGGTCGGTGACCCTAACCAGGCGATCTACGAGACCTTCACCACCGCCAGCCCCGAGCATCTGCGCGAGTTTCTGAAGAGGCCCGACGTCGAAGGGCGGGAGTTACCGAACTCGGGCCGCTCGACGCAGAGCATCATCGATCTGGCCAACTATCTGATTGAGTGGACGGAGCGGAAACACCCCATCGAAGCGGTCCGCGATGCGCTGACGCCCCCCTACATCGAGCCGACGCCGCCGGGGGACCCCCAGCCGAACCCGCCCGACGACTCCGGACAGGTACACGTGGTAGGAAAGAAGTTCACCCCCCGGGAGGAGATCCGGGCGGTGGCGGACTCGGTGGCCCGCTGGTTAGCCGATCATGAGGAACAGACGGTGGCTGTGCTGGTACCGCGCAACCGACGAGGCTTCCAGGTGGCCAATGAGCTGAAGCGACGGGAGATCGAGTACGTGGAGCTGCTTCGCAGCACGAGGACCACGCGAGAGACCGCCGGGGCATTGGGCAACGTGATCAACTATCTGTCCGATCCCGTTTCCCCGACCAAACTGGCGCGGGTCTACCGGGTATGGCGACGGGATGATCGCGAGGATTCAGAGGCAGAGGAGCGCCTGAACGCGGTAGCCGAGGCGCTGCGCCGGTGCGATCGGGTCGAGGACCTCCTGTGGCCGCGCCTGGGACGGGATTGGATGGACACTATCAGGCTGTCTGGCGAGTTCCTGGGGGTGCGCGAACACCTGGACGCGTTTCGCGGATTGGTCCGCCGCTGGCAGGAGGCGACGCTGCTGCCGATCGACCAACTCATCCTTACCCTGGCGCAGGATCTATTCGATGCGCCGGCAGACCTGGCCATCGCCCACAAGCTGGCCGTCGTGCTGGGCCGGGTAGCCGAGCGGCACCCGGACTGGCGGCTGCCGGAGCTGACGGAGGAGCTGGCCGTGATCGCCCGAAACGAGCGGCGTTTTCTCGGTCTGGGCGACGAGGACACCCGGTTTGACCCCGAGCGGCACAGAGGGAAGGTGGTGGTGGCGACCGTACACAAGGCGAAGGGCCTGGAGTGGGATCGGGTCTACCTGATGTCGGTCAATAACTACAACTTTCCGGCAGGGCTTCCGCACGACCGCTACATCTCCGAGAAATGGTTCGTCAGGGACAGCCTAAACCTCCAGGCAGAGGGCCTGGCCCAGTTGAAGGCCGCCGTTGGGCCCGGAGAGGAAACTCCTCAGGGCCGCCCACCACGTTACGAGGAAGGGGCGGCGACGCAACGGGCACGCCTGGATTATGCGTCTGAACGGATGCGACTCCTATACGTGGGTATCACCCGCGCCAAGCGCGACTTGATCATAACCTGGAACTCCGGTCGGCAGGGCAACCAACAGCCGGCGGTGCCGTTCATTGCCCTGGAGACCTTCTGGGAGCAGCACAAGTAACGTCACCGATCTGACAGTTGGATGCACGTTATGGAGTGATCCACGCTTCGCCAGAGCTGTCAGTGGAACCTAATGCTGCTCCCCCGCCGCCCGCGGACCACGTCCTCGCCAGCAGAGGCAGGTGGATGATCTGATCGAATATAGCGGCGTCGAGCACGGTGAAGCCGTCAGGCAGCGTCGCGCTGAGCCCGTCCGGATTGGTCACGATCACGTTCCAGGATCCGGGAGCAGCTCCGTCCAGATCGAAGTCGCAGGTGATCAGAGACGCATCGACCACGTTGACGTTTACACCCTCGATGTCTGGCTGGTTCAGTTTGGTGAGCCTGACGCTGGCCCCGGGCCGGAAGTGGCTGCCTTCCAGCCCCGTGCCGTGAACTATTCTCCCATTCAGCGCACCAGAGGGCGTAATCGCGTCAATCGTCGGATTGGAGGGCACGTGGTTGGTCGTCCAGCCCAGGTCCCTCAAGATCCCCAGGGTAATCGGACCCGGGCTGTGGGCCGACTCGCCGGAGCTGAAAGCCCACACCATCAGCTGATTCTTGGTGTCGTTGAACGTGTCGTAGTCCAGATGGGAGTAGCTCGACCCCTGCCGCCAAGCGGCCGGCGTATAGAGCCTGGGCGGGACGCCGCCGTTTTCCTCCCGCGCATTGGCGCCATCAAAGAAGACGTTCCCACTGATCAGCGCGCTCCCCAGGGCCGACGTACCGCTCCCATAGCGTAGAAGCGGTGTGCCCGAGCCACCACCTCCCTCCTCGGTGAACTGATCATAGGCAGCAGAGTAGCGACTCCGGGCCCAGCCCCAGTAGCCGAGGGTGCCCGATTTGACCATCGAGCCGGCAAACCCGAGGCCGTGACAGACCTCGTGCAAGACGACGGAGACGAAGTCGACCTCATCGCCAGCGGGTTCGCCATCGGTGCCGAAGTACCAGGGGAAGTTCCTATTGTAGGCAATGTTCATCTCAGCATCAGCATCGGCACCGTCGCCGTCGTCATCACGACCGTCGGCTTCATTCAGGTCGCTCCCAGACAGGGCATTCGCCAGCGCCACCTGGTACCATCTTTCGTCCACTGGAGCACCCGAAAAGTCTCTATGAAACGTTGTGGCTCCGCTCGATCCAAGTATCCCCTCGCCCAACTCGGTCCAGCAAGCGTTGATCCGAATCGGCACCGACGAATCGATCAGGGACTCCCAGATGCTGACGCCATAATCGAAGGCCGCTCTGGCATTCTCGGGCCAGGGATAGCAGGG
>Ga0207797_1000068_pt1 | contig 65124 bp, 54 predicted proteins | sample PRCRCaboRojoPR_6_FD_187275 | JGI IMG/M metagenome (GOLD analysis project Ga0207797, IMG submission 187275) | Marine sediment microbial community from Cabo Rojo, Puerto Rico - PR CR 10% Liquid 1 (SPAdes) | ecosystem: Environmental > Aquatic > Marine > Coastal > Sediment | place: Cabo Rojo, Puerto...
TAACTGCATCGGCCCGGTGGCGGTCATGACGGCCGTAGCCTTCCCGCCGTAGACCGGACGCAGCCACCGGACGGATCCATTCTCCACCGCGAAGCCACTGCAGTCCGTCACAATACCTGTCTTCAAGCGATAGGCCAAGCGTGGCGCGACGTTGCCGCCACTCCTCTCATCGTGGGGGAAGATGATCATGTCAGGCGAGAGCTGATCGACAGCCTCCTCCACCGCTTTCAGCAAAAGGTCCTCTTCCAACTTCTCAAACTGAGGATCGTCTACGACATAAACCTGATCCGCTCCATGCGCGACCAATGCAGCGCCATGCTCCGACACGTCCGCGCCCACCAGCAGCGTCTGGACCTCGGTTCCACCAAGCTCTTCGCTCAAGTGACGGGCTGCAGCCACGGCCTCCAAGGGAGGCCTGGGCAGTTCCTCGCCAGAAACAGCGCAGAAAGTCAATATGCTCATCACGTTACCCCTATTTCTAAATCACTTTCTCTTGTCTCAGGTACTCAACCAGATTCCTTGCCTTCTCCGCTCCCGTATCGCCATCGATCAAGTGGCACTCCACCTCGTGCTCAGGGATGAAGAGCTCCTCCATTTCGATCCCTGCTGGTCCTAGGCCCAGGTCAGTGGCATCGAGACCCAAGTCCTCAGCAGACCAGACTGGGATTTCTGCCCGCCTGGCCGCGAGCATGCCCCTGACCGACGCGTAACGCGGCACGTTGCTCTCATCGTTAGTGACAGTGGCCAGAAAGGGTGTGGAGGTCTCCAGAACCTCATAGCCCGCCTCAACGGAGCGCCTCATTCGCACCTTGCCGTTCTCCGGCTCGACGTTGGCCAGGATGGTCGCGCAGGGCAGACCTAGCTCCTCGGCCAGGAAGACCCCGACGAGGCCCAATTCCACGTCTCCCGCTTGCCGCCCACACAGGACCGCGTCGAAGTCCCCTATCTTTCGTATGGCAGCAGCGAGGATCTGCGCATTGGCAAACGCGTCCGTGTCCTCAAGACCTGGGTCGCTCACCCGTATGGCCTGATCTACGCCCATCGCGATGGCCTGATGGAGCGACTCGACCGTCTTCTCGTCGCCGATGGTGATAACGGTCACCTTACCGTCGGTCTTCTCCTTCAGCTGCAGCCCTATCTCGACAGCAACTTCGTCATAGGCACTGATGACCAGGGGATGGGTTCCTCTGATCTGCTTCATCTCCTCGGGATCAATTTCGAAGAGATGAGGAGGCACTTCCGGATCGATAATCTGTTTCATGCAGACAATGGTATGCACCTTACACCTTATCCTTTCAGGTTTAGAACGCTCCTAATGCTGGAGCGTCTCAGATCCTCCAGACAACTGCTCACTTCGTGCTCGCTCTAGGAAACCGCCCAGGCACCAACCTGCAGCACCGATCACCGCAAGAGGGGGCAAGCTTCAAGCCCATGAACGACGTATCAAACGCGACCTAAGCTTCATCCAGCGCACGGCCCATCCGGATCCTTGCGCTGGGAGCACCAAATGAATAGCTAACTCTGGCGACGTCGCCAACCCCATATGTGAGAGAACTAGGAGCTCAAGAGCCTCTCCTAGTTCTCTCCAGCCCTACTACGTCACGGGCTATATTCTACCTGACGGTACGTCCTTTGACTAGACCCAGTCGAAGGTGCGCTCGACAGCCTTCTTCCAGCCCTGATAGAGCTCTTGGCGGGTCTCCTTCTCCATCTTGGGCTTCCAGGTCTTGTCGATCTTCCAGTTCTCACGCAGGGACTCTATGTCGTCCCAGAAGCCGACGGCCAGGCCCGAGGCATACGCTGAACCCAGCGCCGTCGTCTCCGAGACCTGGGGCCGAATCACCGGCACCCCCAGGATGTCCGCCTGGAACTGCATCAAGAGTTCGTTGTAGACCATGCCGCCGTCCACCTTCAGCGCCTCCAGCGGCACGCCCGAGTCAGCCTCCATCGCGTCCAGCACCTCGCGGGTCTGGTAGGCCGTGGCCTCCAGGGCCGCGCGGGCGATGTGATACTTGTTGATGTAGCGCGTCATACCCACGATCACGCCGCGGGCGTCGCTGCGCCAGTACGGGGCGAAAAGGCCGGAGAATGCAGGCACGAAGTAGATGCCGCCGCTGTCCTCCACCTTCTTGGCGAAGTCCTCGACGTGCTTGGAGAACTCGAAGAACTCCAGGTTGTCCCGCAGCCACTGCACCAGGGCGCCGGTGATGGCGATGGAGCCCTCCAGTGCGTAGACCGCGTCGTTATCCCCCATCTTGTAGGCCAGTGTGGTCAGCAGGCCGCTCTCGCTCGGCACGGGTTCCGTGCCGGTGTTGAGCAGCATGAAGCAGCCGGTGCCATAGGTGTTCTTCGCCTCACCGGGGCTGTAGCAGGTCTGGCCCACCAGCGCGCCCTGCTGGTCGCCCAGCGCCCCGCAGACGGGGATCTCAGCGCCGAACGGCCCATCGGCGGGCGTGTGCCCGTAGATGTCTGGGTCGCTGGAGGGGCGGATGTCCGGGAGCATCTTGCGGGGGATGCCCATGGTGTCCAAGATCTCCTGGTCCCAGTCCAGCGTCTCCAGGTTCATCAGCATCGTGCGGCTGGCGTTGGTGACGTCGGTGACGTGAGCGCCGCCGTCGGGGCCGCCGGTCATGTTCCAGATTTCCCAGGTGTCGATGTTGCCAAAGACGGCGTCACCTCGCTCGGCCGCCGCTCGCAGGCCGTCGACGTTGTCGAGCAGCCACCTGATCTTGGGGCCGGAGAAGTAAGTGGCCAAGGGGAGGCCGACTTTGGGGCGGAAGCGGTCCTGCCCGCCGTCCTCGGCCAGCGTGTCGCAGATGTCCTTGGTGCGCGTGTCCTGCCAGACGACGGCGTTGTAATAGGGCTCCCCGGTGTTCTTGTTCCAGACCACGGTCGTCTCACGCTGATTCGTCACGCCGATCGAGGCGATCTCCTCAGCCTTGACGCCCGTCTTCCGGAGCGCACCCTCAATGACGTCCTGGGTGCGGGCCCAGATCTCCATAGGATCGTGCTCGACCCAGCCGGGTTCCGGGTAAATCTGCTCGTGCTCCAGCTGATGCGAACCCACCACCTCACCACCGTGGCTGAAGATCATGAATCGGGTGCTGGTCGTGCCCTGATCAACTGCCGCTGCGTACTTCTTTGCCATTTTTTGTTACACTCCCTTATATCTCACGCTATCGCGAATTCAGGATGCCATATGGCATCAACGAGGGTCCGTTCAGAGGCGACTCGTTCTCCTATAGCCGCCAGAATGCCTATACCGTGCCTGTGCAGCGATGGCGTCTTCGAAGACCTCACGAACTCCGCTTCTTTTCCCGAGCCACCTCGGCCATCGTGTTGATGAGCAGATAGGAGGAGGTGGCACCCGGATCCTGATGACCGATGCTGCGCTCACCGAGGTAGCTGGCGCGCCCCTTCTTGGCCAGCATCGGAATCGTATCCTTCATACCTTGCTTCGCGGCCTCTGATGCAGCTTCCAAGGCGCCAGCGGTGTCAGCGCCGTTATCCAGCGCCTCCTCCATAGCGTCCACCGCCGGCGTGATGGCGTCGACCATCGTCTTATCCCCTGGGCTGGCCTTGCCGCGCATCACCACCCCATCGAGGGCCGAGCTGAGAGCGTTCAGGATATCCTCCCCCTCCAGCTCGTACTTGCCAGCCACAGCCATGCCCGCCTGCATAAATGCCGTGCCATACAGCGGCCCACCTGCCCCGCCCACGCTGGACACCAGCGCCATGCCCGCGGTCTTGAGAATCGTGCCGGCGTCCTTGTCCTCCGCCGACGACACCTTCTTCAAGACGGACTTGAAGCCACGGTTCATGTTGACGCCGTGGTCAGCGTCACCAATCGGTGAATCGAGCTTGGTGAGATACTTCTTGTTCTCTTCGATGACGCCCGCCATGCGGTGAAGGCAGGTCAGCACGTCCTCGGTCGTAATGGGCATCGTGGGCTATCTCCTTACCGTAGGTCCATCGATCATTGATTTCTCACTCTGACATTAAGCGTTCCCTGCCTATCCCTTCGAGGCCTCAAGGCCGCCTGCCAGGATAGGCAGGGTGTAAGTCAAACTAGCGACGCGGTATCCCGACCAGGCCCTACATCTTCCAGCGAAGACCTGACGTCTTAACCGGTTCGTCCCACAGCTCAATCATCTCGTCGTCCATCTTCAGCAAGGTGATCGAGACACCCTCCATCTCCAACGAGGTGATGTAGCGGCCCATGAGGTTGCGGACGATCTCCAACCCATGCGCCTCGCAGATCTCATGCAGCTTGCGGTAGACGATGGGCAGCTCGATATCCGGCGTCCCGCCCATGCTGTTGACGAAAGCCAAGACCTTGTCGCCCTCCTCAAAGGGCGGGTCCACCAACTCGATCTCGACCCACTCCTCCTTCTCCATGTCCCACTCGCGGACGGTCCGGGTGTAGGCCTCGTCCTCGATGATGGATGTCGCCAGCATCTCGGTGATCTCGTCGACGGGCTCCAGCTCTATGCGCTTCCGGCCCGGCTCTCCGTGGATGCCGATGCCGATCTCCATCTCGTCCTCTTCGAGCTCAAAGGTGGGTTCGCCGGCCGTCGGCACGGTACAGGGCGTGAGCGCCATGCCCATGCTGCGCCCGTTGATGTTGACCCTGCGGCAGAGATCGGCGAGGGCCTCCAGATCGTAGCCCCTCTCCGCTGCAGCACCCACGATCTTCTCCGCCAGCACCGTGGTGCCCACACCGCGTCGTCCAGCGGTGTAGAGGCTGTCCTTCACCGCCACGTCATCGTCAATGAGAATGTTGAGCACGTCGATGCCCTCGGCGCGGGCCATATCGGCCGCCATCTCGAAGTTCATCACGTCGCCGGTGTAGTTCTTGACGATGTAGAGCACGCCAGCGCCGCTGTCCGTCGCCTTGGCGGCCTCCAGCATCTGGTCTGGGGTCGGGGAGGTAAAGACCGCCCCAGGGCAGGCCGCGTCCAACATGCCGACGCCCACCAGACCGCCGTGCATCGGCTCGTGGCCGCTACCCCCACCGGAGATCACCGCCACCTTGCCGTCGACGGGAGCGTCGGCGCGGTAGACGAAGTTCGGTTCGTAATGCACCTTGATCAGATCGGGGTAGGCCAGCGCCATCCCTTCCAGCTGTTCGACAACGACTTGTTCCGGATCGTTAATCAGTTTCTTCACAGGGCACTCCTTTGCCTATAGCACAGGCGATACAGGAGAAGATAAAGCGACTTATCCCTCTCCTACAGCTCCGTGTCGGATGGCCTTCCAGCCGGCTCCTCAACAGGAAGGAAGGGGCTAACGAGCCAGTCATAGGTGAGGCAGCCAAAGGCACCGCCAAGGAAAGGTACCAGGAACGGCGGGATCAACCAGTACAGACCGTCCCACAGCCCCTGCGTGCCGGCGATGGTGCCGAAGATGCGCGGCGCCAGGTCGCGAGCGGGGTTGATGGAGTAACCGCTGGGACCACCGAGGGTCAGGCCGACAGTGACGACGACGAAGCCTACAGCGAGGGGGCCAAGGTTGGCGCCGACGCCCACGTTCTTCGCATCTCCCGTGCCGAGGACGCCCCACAGGAGCACGGCTGTGCCGAAGAACTCTGCAATGGAGGCGTTCAGGAGCGAGTACGCGCCCGCAGCCTCTGCTCCGGTGCCACCCCAGAAGGCCATGTCAAAGACGGAGCCAGGCCCGGTGCACCAGACGTTCGGCATACCGGCCGCCTGCAGGCCCTCCATGTAGACGAGGAAGACGCCCAGGGCGCCGAGGAACGCACCAATCATCTGAGCGACGATGTAGGGAATGACCTTGCTCCAGGGGAAGTCCCCCTTCACGGCCAGGCCGAAGGTCACGGCCGGGTTGATGTGCGCGCCGGAGACCCCGGCGGTGACGTAGACGGCCAGGAAGACGGCGAAACCCCATCCCCAGGCGATGGTGTTCCAGTTGTAGGCGCCTGCAGCGAGTCGTGGCGCCAGGCCGACGTTGGCGACGACGCCGTCGCCCAGGAGGATCAGCAGGAAGGTTCCAAAGACCTCGGCGATAAACTGTCCCGTCAAGCTATCCTTCTTCATCTTTAGTCTGTCTCCTTGTTGATATTATGATTCTGATGTCACAAACCGATACATCTGCGAGCTACAACGGCGAGCATAGCGGGGGCTTAGGCACTATCTATCGTACGAGGCAACCACCTCCTTCGCTTCGTTAGACTGGGGACCCGACGGCCGATTCGTGCGCGTCAGGCATAGACACAAAAAAGCACCCTCTCCCAATGGGATCAGGTGCCTATCAACAGCAGCCCGCGAGCCAGGTCATACCAAACCAGAGCACATCCTTGCCAAGGACGCCTAGGTCGATTTCCTCCTGCCAGATCGCAATCATGCACATCCTCTCAAGGCGTGGAGACACAACCTGTCTAATGTGGCTTTCACTGACAACCATCTCCAATTCTACATGCTACGCCCCGAAATGTCAAGCATTCGACCAGATTTGTTTCACATTGAAACTACAACTGCGGAGGGTGTGTTTCACTGTGAAACAATCCCCCTGGTTATGAGTGGGGCACCGCCACCTTTCGAGCTCCATTGCCCCACTTGAAGGAGTCGGCAGATAGCTCATAGGCCTTCATCTTCCGCCACAGGGTGGTGCGTCCGATGCCCAAAGCCTCCGCCATCTTGGTGACGTGACCGTCGAGCGCCTGCCCCGCCCGGATGATGGCCTGCCGCTCCGCCTCCTGAAGCGTTAGCACCTGCTCATCCTCGTCCTCTCCAATCGTCGCCCGGCGTAACTCATGAGGCAGGTGCTCCACCGTGATTTCCGAGCCGTCGGCCATGTGCATCGCCCACTCCAGCACGTTCTCAAGCTCTCGCACATTCCCAGGCCAATGGTAAGACCGAAGAATGGCCATGGCTCGAGGTGATATCCTCACCTTTCCTCCCAACCGGCGGGCTAACTTCTCCATCAGCTGAGCGATGATCAGGACGATGTCGTCACCGCGTTCACGCAGGGGCGGTATCGTTAGGGTCATGGCCCGCAGGCGGTAGAAGAAGTCGGCTCGAAAGCGCCCCTCCTTGACCTCGCCAGCCAGATCTGTGTTGTTGGAGGCCGCAATGAAACGCATGTCGAGCGGTATGATCCGATTGCCCCCCAGGCGAGTGATCTCATTCTTGTCGATGACGCGCAGCAAGCTGGCCTGGATATTGGGCGGCAAGTTGTCTACATGATCAAAGAACACCGTCCCTCCGTCGGCCAGCTCCAGCTTCCCCGGGCGTCCTTCCTCCCCCTCCACAGTGCGCGTGTCCTCATAGCCAAACAACTCGCCGCTCATCAACTCACGCGGAATAGCGGCGCAGTCGAAGGTAACGAAGGGACCGTCCGCGTAGTCACTGGCGTTGTGAATCGCCTGGGCGAAAAACTCCTTGCCTGTGCCGCTCTCTCCCAGAAGCAGCACCGGCGAACTACAGCCGGCGATGGTCCGCGCATAATATAGGACACGCCGCATATTGACACTCTGTCCCATAATATCGTCGAACGTGAAATGCGCCTTCGCCCCGACCATACGATGGACCAATCGCTTCGCCTCGGCGGTGCGCTCCAAGGTGAGCACGAACCCCGGCGCCTTACGGCTCTGTTTCAGTAGATCGATCCGCATCAGGCAGGAGCGAGCCTCACCGTCGATATGGAAGACGACCTCCTTTTCGGCCATGGACTCTTGCTCGGCGACGGCGGTGTGTAGTTCGGCAGGAGGATCAACCAGCGTGCTAAAACGACGCCCCATAGCCAAGCGGGGGGAGATGCCCAGAATGTCACCAGCGCTGGCGTTCATGTGCATCACTGTACCGCGCTGATCGAGAAAGACCATGCCGTTGCCGACCGCCTGCAAGGAGGCGTTCAGCTCCCCCAGAAGCCGATGCGCATCGGCCACCGACTGGTCGGCTTGAAGTTGGTTCTCAATCGCCCGCGCCGCCGCCATGACGATGCCCAGCGTGTGGGGGTGACTGTTTTCCTCCGATGTCACAAGTCCAATCACGCCCAACATCTGCCCTGTCCCGGCGTGTACCGGCGCCGCCGTTCCGGTGAGAAAGTGGAAAGACTCATAGAAATGCTCAGGTCCGACGACCTGCACCGGGATCCCCTCGTTCAGAGCCATAGCAGCCGCATTGGTACCGACTCTCTTTTGTCGCAAGTTGACGCCAGGCCGCAGTCCTCTCGCTGCCAAGGCTTCGAAGAGCCGATCGTCCCCCAGCCAATCGACCGTACACAGAGTCTCATCGGTCAGGTAGAGCGCCATGTCGGACTCACCGGAGAACTGATAGATATCCTCCATGAAGGGACGAGCCAGAACAATCAGATCGAACGAGGCCTCACGACGCTTCTCCAGCCCCGCCTCCTCACAGTAAGTCAGGACTGGGGTTGCCCGAGGATCCATGCCGGCCTTACGGCACGTGCGCCACGAACGCTCCACCGCCGGATCCAGCGGGTACGAGGGCAAGACCCCGCTCGATGCGAAGGCCGCCCAGGCAGCCCGCAGCTTCTCGTGATCGTAGGGATAGGAAGATGGTAGCATACAGCCCCCAAGAGATACTCCAAGAGCAAACGGTACAGCGCGCTAAGTCACTTCTGGTCGGCAATATACTCGTCCTCCTCTCACTGTCAAGGAGGAACGCGGAGCGGTGCAGCTCTACGAGGAGAATCGATGACTAAGAGGAAGAGATCACGCCGCTGATTCTCTCCTGCGACGATCGCTTCCAGTCTGCTCCCGCTGCGCCTTCCAGGAGCAGATCAACGGAACCATCGATCAGCTCATGCAGGGGCGCAGGCCGATGACCATGGTGCCACATCGCCAGTCGCTGAAAAAAGAGCGAGCGAATCACACCGGCCAGATAGACTGGATCTAGCTCCTGGCGGATCTCACCAGCTGTCTGTGCCTGCCGAACTTGCTTCACAAGCAGATCGCGCAATGCATGCCCAGGTCCCGTTTCCCGCCGATGCATCATAGCCACAAAAAGCTGATGTGCGAGTTGCTTCTCACAGAGAGGGTCGTCGGCCACCAGACGCAGAGCCAGCTTGATACGAGATGTTGGGCTAGCCGGAGCCCCGTGCTCTGGTGCGAGCGCCGCCTCCAGCTGCTCCAGGCGGCACGCGGCGATTGCCGGGAGGATAGCCTCTTTCGTATCGAAGTAGTTGAAGAAGGTGCCCTTGGCAACGTCAGCCGCGTCGGTGATGTCCTTGACGGTGGTGGCATCGTAGCCTCGCTGCTTGAATAACTGCAACGCTGCTTCCATCAAGCTACAACGTGTCTCCCGCTTCTTCCGCTCGCGCCTCGAAAGCTGCCTATTCATATCAATAATTATGACCAGAGAACAAAAATGACCCCGGTCACATTATAGACGATGAGGGCCGATTGTCAACTTGAGCTGATGCGCTGCCACGCCCATGCCGCGTGCTCCGCGACCAAGGAATCCTCATCGCCAGACGCCTGTTCCAGGATCGGGAGGGCAGCGGGTGAACCGACATTCCCCAGAACTACCGCCGCATTCCGCAGCAGACCAGCACGCCGAGGCCGCCACAGGGGCGTCTCCCGAAAGCGAGCGCGAAAGGTGTGCTCATCGAGGGTCAGCAACTCGGTCAACCCCAGCGTTTTGCACCTGGGATCGAGTCCAGACCCCGTCGCTTGATGAGCGAAGCGCTGGTTCCAGGGGCACACCTCCTGGCACGTGTCGCAGCCGAAGATCCAGTCGCCAATGAGCGGACGGAGCGCCCGGGGAATGGCGCCCCGATGCTCGATGGTCAGGTAGGAGATACAGCGTTGGGCGTCGAGCACCCCCGGCGCCACCAGGGCCCCCGTCGGACAGGCATCGAGACAAGCGGTACAGCTGCCACAGCGGCTCTTCCTCAAGGGTGTATCAGTCTCCAGCTCTAGGGTAAGCAGCAGCTCGCCCAAGAAGACGTATGAGCCAAAGGTGGGATGGATCAATGTGGTGTTCTTGCCGAACCAGCCCAAACCCGCTCGCTGAGCCAGCTCTCGCTCCATGAGGGGGCCGAAGTCGACGTAGGCTCGATGGGCCACGGGCTCGCCCACCAGGCTCTCGATCCGATCGGCAAGCTGCCGCAGATTGTTCATCATCACATCGTGGTAGTCGCCCCCCCATGCGTATCGAGACACCCGTCCACGGCCCGTCCCGATAGGTGGGAAGCCACCGTGGTAGTAGTTCATCCCTACCACCACGATGGAGCGGGCCTCAGGCATCACGACTCGGGGATCGGCGCGCTTTTCCACAGCGTCGGGCCGCGCCATATAGTCCATATCGGCGTGGTACCCCTTCGCCAGCCAATCACGGTAGCGCGCTACATAGGCGCTGGGTTGGGGGTTCGTTATCCCTACTAGGTCGAAGCCCGCCCTATAAGCGTGCTTCTTCACCTCAGCCGTTAAGTGCTTCATCACACTTGAACTATAGCTGAGGGCCCAGAGCGTGTCAAGGGATCAGGTTTGGTGAAGCGCGCTTAGGCTCTCACGTCGAGAGTCCAAAGCCAATCCCGACCTTCGTACCAAGCGGCGAACCAGACGTGCCCAGAAGCGTCCGCGACCGCGTGGTAGACTGGCCCCACCCCAGGCACCCGTGTCGCCGTCTCTCCCACCACACGGTAGATGGATCCAACCCAGAAGAGCCAGTACGCACCAGCGCCGTCGGGAACCAGCTTGTGAGCCGGTAACCCGCCCCCGAAATCCACCGTGTCCCCTATCTGCGTCCAGACTCCATCCTGGATGCGATAAAGCGCGATGCTCCCAAAACAGCTGGCACCGCCGCAAAGCACGAGAGCCGGCCAAGCGTCGTCGTGCGGATCCATGGCAAGAGCGTGGACGAACCCAAAGCGCATATCGGCGATCGGCGGATCGGGCGGCGCGAACTGAGTCCATCCACCAGACATAGCATCGTAGCGCCACACGTTCTCCTCAACGCCCATCCAGACGCGTCCCTGACCATCTTCCTTGATGAACGTCGCGCAACCGCCAGACACTGGGGCGTCGGCTCCATGCCAGGCTTTGCCATTGAACCAGCGGACGCCGTGCCCGCCAACTGGGCCCGGACCACCCCAATCACACTCTCCGACCCAAACCGTGTCCGTACTCTCCGCAACCTCAAGAGCAAACGTAGCCCACAAGACATGAGGATCGAAAGGTTCCATGCCCATGTCGACCGGCGTGAAGACCGTCCAACGCTCGCCGTGGAGCACACGTACGTCCTGAGACGTGGCGAGCCAGAGTCTTCCCTGTTCGTCAGGTTGCACCCACCCGATCTCGCGATACCACTCGCCCTCCACAACGAGGGGCTGCCACCCCGCCTCGGCTCCATAGACCGTCCAAGATGAGCCATCCCAGGCCCTGATCTGGGCTGTGTCCTCGCTCATCACCCAGACGCGTCCATCTGGGTCGATGCCTACCAGCTCCCCTGAGAGGTCATCCAGGAAAGTTCGCCAGTCCTCATCCCGCCTCACGGCGACGCCGTCGTCAGTGATCAGCCACAACGTACCGTCGGGCGAGGCGTGAAGCCGCTGAAACCGCCCGGGTAGCACGTCCTCAATGGGGGTGACCTGTCGGATAGCCTCCGGGAGCGAGATAGGCGTGGGTTGCGGAGTAGTCGTCGCCGCTGGGGTTGACGTGGGTGAAGACGTTGACCGCGATGTCGACATAGGTGTGGGGGGCGGTGATGACGGCGTTGCCGTAGATGTGGATATGAATGCCCCAGTCAGGGTCGGGCTGGGTTCTAGGGTGGGTAGCGGAGAGGGCGACGTGGTGCGCGGTAGAGAAGGCGTGTAGGCTATCTCCGGGGTGGGGGATCCAGGAACGCAGGACGCCACGAACGGAAGGAGAAGCAACGATAGTCCGGCACGAATGGCTTCGACAGACCTCCGCAGCCCCAGCCATACCAAGCTACCGCCGACCAGAAAGAACAGGCCGGCCCCAATCGCGGAACCAACAGAGGATCGCGAGAAACGTCTTATGCAGTTCTCCCGCTGCCCGCCGCAGATGTACTCAGCCCGAACGGTGCAAGGGGCATCGGGGGACACGACCTTCCCCATGATGGTGATCAGATCCTCAGGAGCGAACCCTTTGAGCCTGACGTGCTCCCCGATCGTGATCTCTCGAGGGTTGTAGAAGACGACAAACCCACTCTGCACGCTCAGCCGCTCGTTCCCCAGCAGCAGATCGAAGGTGGGTTTATGATCGTAGGTGTAATTATGCCGCCATCTGGACTGACGGTCGCCGTCCTCATACTCGATCTCGTGCTCCCATCTCTCGTACAGAGCGAGCCCCTCCTCTGCTACCGGCACATCGGGAGCGATAGACCCTGTGGCGACCACATCGCTCCCCTCATCAAGGCGCTGGAGGTCATTCAGCGCCTTGAGTGAGGCAGTGGACTGCCAGCGGCGCGCTTCTGACGTTCCCACCAGGCTCGTTAACAGGCAAACGACACTGCCGAGCGTGACAATCACCCCAGCAACGATGAGGCCCATATCTCTGGATCGACGCTGTGCCAGCATATGCCTACCCCTTTCCGGTCAACGCATGGGATACCGGTCTGGATACTGTGGAAACGAGGCACGCCGGTACTCGCCCTCAGTCGCGGTCCGCCGGAGGTGCATAAGCACACCATATTCAATCCCCCGTTCGTGAGGCCTACGCCACCAACCTGAACGACTCTAACCATAGCTTACAACAAACCCATACAAAAATCAACCCTGGTCTCCTCAGATACCCAAGCCGAAAGGGCATGTTGGACGAGCCACCAGAGCCGCACTGGATAGCGAGTTTGACCAGTGAGGAAGGCAGTGCACGCCGTCCGGAACCGACCACAGAGCCCGATCTCACCCCTTGGTTACCCCTTACTTACTTGCACGTTGCCTTGGCCCGTGTTATAATCTCGTTCGTATAGGCGCAGCGTGAGAAGTGGGCAACCCCCACTTTTTTTTGTAGGATAGGGGCGTTGTTTCGTTCGTCGGGTCAGGCTGTCCCGACGTTTGGTGTTGGGAAACGTGTTGTTTCAGTCTGGTCGATGCCAGACTGGGATGCTCGGGTGGCAGGAGAAGAGTATGAAGTCGGAGTTCTTATTGGCGTTTAACGAAATATGCAGTGACCGTGGCCTTCCGAGGGCGGTCGTTCTTGACGCTGTGGAGAATGCGCTAGTCTCCGCTTACCGTCGCAACATAGATGCCAATACGGTGGAGAACGTCTCGGCCAAGATCGACCCGAGTAGCGGCGAGGCGAAGATCTTCGTCGAAAAAGAGGTCGTTGAGGAAGTGAGCGATCCTAGCTGGGAGATCACGCTGGCAGAGGCACAGAGGATCGACACAGATGCTGAGCTGGGAGAATTGATCACTGTCGAAGACACCCCTGACAACTTCGGCCGTATCGCGGCACAGACGGCCAAGCAGGTCATTCTCCAACGCATTCGGGAGGCGGAGCGCGACGCCCAGTACGAGCACTACGTGGAGCAAGAGGGCGAGATCGTCCACGGCACCGTTCAGAGCGTCCGCTCGAACGTGGTTCTGGTGAATCTAGGTGGCGCCGAGGCGATCCTCCCGCGTAGCCAGCAGGTGCCTGGTGAGCGATATCATATTCACCAGCGCTTGCGCGCCTACGTGCTCGAGGTGCGCAATACAAACCGAGGGCCCAAGATCGTGCTCTCCCGCAGCCATCAGAAGATGCTGCGTCGGCTGCTCGAGCTGGAGGTCCCTGAAATTTTCAACGGCACGGTGGAGATCAAAGCCATTGCCCGCGAGGCGGGGTCACGGTCGAAGGTGGCCGTGGCAGCCCGGCAGCCCGGTGTCGACCCGGTGGGAGCCTGTGTCGGCATGCGTGGCGTGCGCATTAAGTCGATCGTCAACGAGCTTGGCGGAGAGAAGATCGACGTCATAGAATGGAGCCCAGACACAGCGACCTTCATCGCCAAGGCCCTCAGCCCAGCCAAGGTGCTGAGCGTGCAGCTGGACGAGGATCCGGACGGCAGAAACTCGGCCAGCGTCGTTGTTCCCGATGATCAGCTCTCGCTAGCCATCGGACGAGCAGGGCAGAACGCTCGCTTGGCAGCCAAACTGAGCGACCACCGCATCGATATCCAGGGTGTCACCGAGGCAGCGACGTGGGCCCTGAAACGGGTCAACGAGGACACCGATGTCCTGCCAAGTCTCGGGCAAGCAGCCGAGTTGCTACCCTCAGTTGCCAATATCCTGCAACGACACGAAGAAGAGGATCTGCCCTATTCAAGCGAAGAGCTGCTTAAGATGCGGCGGGTTATTGAGTCCGTTCGCAAGCATTACGTCTCGCTCCGCAAGGCCGATCGTGAGCGTCGCGAGGCGGAGGAAAAAGCACGCCTGGAGGCCTTCGAGCAGGCCCGTGAGGTCATACCCGACAGAGCTTACCAGACATCTGTTGAGGAGATGGAACTCGGTACACGCGTCGTCGGTCGCCTGGAGGGTGTCGGCCTCGTCACCGCCGGCCAGGTGATGGAACGGCTGATCGCTGAAGGGGACGAGGGGTTGCTGTCGTTAGATGGCGTTGGTCCCAAGACGCTGGATCAAGTAAAAGAAAGCATTACGGAACTAGCCTTGCTTGAAGAAGAACCCGTCCCCGCCGAGGAGGAAGCACCTGGCGAGGAGATGGTCACCGCGGAAGAGGCGATCGAGATGGAGACAGGGGAGGAGCCGAAGGGCGAGGCTGTTCCGGAGAGAGTAGAGGAAGCCGAAGCTCCGGCTGTTGAAGAAGTCGCGGAGGAAGAAGCTATCGAAGCTGAGGCGGAGGATAAAGTGGAGGAAGAGGCCCCGCCTGAGCCTGAGGATGAGGCTGAGAGTCGAGCGAAAATGCTCGAGAGAGCCATGAAGGGCCGCGGCCTAGGGGTCAAAGAGGAGGCCCCAGAACCGGACATGGAGGAGATCTCGGTCAAGGAAGAGGACCTCGAAGAAGGAGAGCCCGATTACTTCTTCGAAGAAGGAGAGCCCATCGATCGCGAGGAGAGGCTCAAACGCGAGCGGAGACGTCGGGTGCAGCTCGTCTACGATGAAGAGACGGGAGAGCTCATACCCCGACGTCGACGGAAGCGAGATGAGGATGCGGAAGACTGGAGTGAATACGTAGATTTCTAGAGAGACAAGGAGAAACAGAACGGGGTTCTCAATGGACGTGACGAGAGCTTGAGGTCTCCCTAGGGCGAAGTGTCTTTCGAAAGCAGTGAAAATGAACCAGAAGCCGCGACCGCAGAAGCATATTCCCCAGCGAACGTGCGTTGCCTGTCGCATCGTGCGTCCCAAGCGCGAGTTGGTGCGCATTGTGCGAACCCCCGAGGGCAACGTAGCTGTGGACGAGACAGGCAAGCGAAACGGTCGTGGTGCGTACCTCTGTTCCAGGTACGCTTGCTGGGAGAAGGCTTTGACAACAGGGCTGCTGAATCAAGCGCTTCGAACGAATCTGACAGCAGACGTTAAAGCCCAACTCACAGAGTATGCGGCCAACTTCTGAGGACAACCAGGGCTGTTTCTGATGAGGGGGATAGGCTGAGGGACAGGACCGAGGCTTTGACGAACGGCACATTGAGAAGAAAAGGGAGTAGTTGGAGATGAGTGAAGACGTGATGGTGAGAGAAGAAGGCATCGTCGAAATCCCAGATTTTTTGACAGTACGTCAGCTGGCTGAGTTGCTTGACGTCAGCCCAATTGACGTGATCAAGGAACTGATGAGCGCTGGCGTGATGGCGAACATCAACCAGGAGATCGACTACGAGACAGCAGCCATCGTAGCCCAGGAGATGGGTTTCGAGCCTGTCGAGGAATCTGAGATCGCCGCCGAGGAAGCAGCTGAGGAAGGACCAACCCCCCTATGGGAACGCTTCTACGCCGGTGAGAAACCAGAGGATCTCCAGCGGCGTCCGCCCGTGGTCACAACGCTCGGACACGTCGACCACGGTAAGACGTCTTTGTTGGATGCCATTCGTCAGGCCGACGTGGCCGGCGGCGAGGCGGGCGGCATCACGCAGCACATCGGCGCCTACCGGGTCGATCACGAAGGGCAGACCATCACCTTTATCGACACGCCCGGTCACGAGGCCTTCACCGAGATGCGAGCACGAGGAGCCCATACTACGGACATCGCCATTCTGGTCGTGGCCGCCGACGATGGTGTGATGCCGCAGACCGTCGAGGCGATTAACCACGCCCGAGCTGCTCGCGTTCCCATTGTGGTGGCGCTGAATAAGATGGATCTCCCCACCGCTCAGCCAGAGAAGACGAAGCAGGAGCTGTCCGAGCACGATCTGTTGCCGGATGATTGGGGCGGAGATACGCTCTGCATCCCCGTGTCGGCCAAGGAGAAAACTGGGTTGGGAGACCTATTGGACGCCATCTTACTCGTGGCAGAGTCCTCTGATCAGATTAAGGCCAATCCCAATCGCCCCGCTATGGGTTCTGTGCTGGAGGGGCGTCTGGATCGAACGCGAGGCGCGACAGCCACGCTCTTGGTACAGAATGGCACGTTGCACGTTGGCGATGACATCGTCACAGGCCTGACTTGTGGCCGCGTGCGTCAGATGATGGATGAGTATGGCAATCCGATAGAGGAGGCTGGCCCCTCCACCCCAGTCGTCATTCTGGGGCTCTCTGACGTACCCAGCGCTGGTGAGGTCTTCGAAGTCGTGGCTGAGACCTGTATCGCGCGCGACATCGTTTCTGAACGGGAAGAGGAGCTCCAAGCTCAAGCGCCAGGACCCATTCGCACCTTCACGTTGGACGACTTCGCCTCCCGCATTAAGGCCGGAAGAGCCAAGGAACTCAACCTGATCGTCAAGACCGATGCCCAGGGATCGATCGATCCGATCGTCAGCTCACTTGAGCAATTGGGCGATGAGGAACTGAAGGTCAATATTCTCCACGCAGCGGCCGGCGGCATCGGCAAATCCGACGTCAATCTGGCCATCGCCTCGCACGCGATCATCGTAGGCTTCAACGTGAGGCCAGATCCGGCAGCGCGGCGGATGGCGGAGACCGAGGGCGTCGATATCCGAACCTATGATATCATCTACAAGTTGATAGATGAAGTCGATCAGGCGCTCAAGGGCTTGCTCGAGCCGACCTACGTCAAGGTCCTCGTCGGAGAGGCAGTGGTGCGAGACACGTTCAACATCCCCGATCTCGGTACCGTAGCGGGCTGCTACATCCGCAAAGGAGAGGCAAGACGGAACGCGAAGGCGCGCGTCGTACGAGACGGCAGCACGAGACACGATGGGCCTGTATCTTCGCTTAAGCGGTTCGCCGAGGACGTTCGAGAGGTGCGCAAAGGTTACGAATGCGGCGTCGGGCTGGCTGGGTTCGACGACTACCAGATCGGCGACGTCATCCAGTTCTATGAAGAGCGGGAGAAAGCCCCTGAATAGGGGCCGGCAGCAGGCACTTGGCGCTTACGTGTGAACTTGAGCATAAATCGATCACCCGGATCACCATAGACGAAGAAACTGATGGGTAGAAAATACCAACAACGTGTATCAGAACTCGTTCATATTCACCTGTCCACTCTTCTGGAGCGGAAGATCAAGGATCCCCGTCTCGAGCTGGTCACCATCACCGACGTGGAGGTATCTCCCGACGCTTCCCGTGCTGACGTCTACTTCACCCCAGGAAGTGACCAATCGCGTGACGAAGTTCGAGAAGGCCTGGAGAGCGCAGCTGGCTATCTGCGCCGTGAGCTAGGAAAGCATCTTCGTCTCCGCCATACGCCAGAGCTGATCTTCCATTACGATCGCTCAGTGGAGCGAGGCGAACGTATCTCGGGCATTCTTGACGAGTTGGGTCTTGGTGACGACGACATCGACGCTACAGCAAGCTAGCCGGCTCATCCGGGGAGCTCATCAGCCCCTCCTGGCCTGCCACGTTGCCCCTGATGGAGATGCGCTGGGCAGCTTGACGGCCCTGCATCGCGCCTTGCAGCAGCTGGGGCTTTCGCCCATCGCGGCCTGTGCAGACGCGATTCATCCCGGGTTTGCCTATGTCCCCGGGATCGAAGCGGTGGCGCAGGACGTTGCCAATCCCTTTGACCTGGTCATTGCCCTTGACTGTTCCGATCTGCGACGGTTAGGTCGCGTTGCCAAGCTTCCGCACTTCAACCAGCACGCCCTCATCAACATCGACCATCACATCACCAATGTTGAGTTTGGTGATGTGAATGTAGTTGATCCAGAGGCCTCGTCCACCGCCGAGGTGGTCTTGCATCTGCTGGACCATCTTCAAGTTCAACTCGACGAGACGCTGGCCACCAGCCTGCTGATCGGCATCGTCACCGACACCCGAGGTCTCCGTACGAACAACGTGACGCCCCGCGTCCTAAAGGCGACTTTGCGCCTCACGGAAGCTGGTGCATCACTTCCATACGTCAGTCAACACGGCCTTGACCGTCGACCGATGGTAGCGGTGCGTCTATGGGGGGCCGCCCTCTCTCAGCTCCAATTCAGACAGGGCATTATCTGGACCAGCATCCCGTTGGCGATGCGGCGCGAGGTGGGCTACCAAGGTAACGGGGACGCTGGGTTGGCGAGTTTCCTCATCAGCGCTGATGAGGCCAATGTGTCCGCGGTCTTCGTCGAGCAAGAAGATGGAAGCGTTGACGTTGGGATGCGCGCTATGCCTGGCTTCGACGTAGCCCAGCTCGCTCTCCGCTTCGGTGGAGGGGGGCACGCTCTGGCGGCTGGGTTCAGCACAACCGGCCCGCTAGAGGAGGCCGAGCGGCGTGTCTTAGACGCGCTAAGAGCTGATGTAGCCAACCAGTGAGCCAACCGGAGATGGCATCCCGCTCAAAGAGTAAGCCCAACGGCATCCTCGTCATCGATAAGCCTCTCGGTCAGACCTCCCACGACGTCGTGGAGCGCGTCCGGGCCTTGACGGGCGTGCGTCGGGTTGGACACGCCGGGACACTGGACCCCTTGGCCACCGGCGTGCTCATCGTCTGCGTGGGACGCACGGCAACGCGCGTCTCCGAGTACTTGATGGAGGAACTTAAGACGTATCGAACGGACGTCCAGCTGGGCGTCGTCACCGATACATTCGACGGGGAGGGAGAGGTCATCTCACGGTCATCCGTCGACCTGGATCGGGACGAGATCGAGAGGGCTCTCGCGAAGTTTCGAGGGGCCATTGAGCAGATTCCCCCGATGTACTCAGCCGTAAAGCACCGTGGCAAACCCCTCTACCGTCTCGCTCGTCAGGGAGTTGAGGTGAAACGCGAACCTCGAAGCGTTAAGATCCATCGTCTCGATCTGATCACCTGGGTGCCGCACCAAGCGCAGTGCACGCTAGAGATAGCGTGCACGCCTGGCACGTATGTGCGGGTTCTGGTCCACGATCTCGGGCAGGAACTGGGATGCGGAGCCTACGTAACCGGCTTAACCCGTCTTGCCAGTGGGAGCTTCCGCTTGGAGGACGCGCTGACGTTGGATCGCTTTACCCAAGCGGTTAAGGACGGCCGTTGGCCCGAGTTGCTTCACCCAGTCGGGCAGGCGCTAGCCGACCAATTCCCAGCGCTGACACTGGATGCAACCCGCGCGCGGCAGCTATGCTCCGGACAGACGATCCCCAGCGAAATCAGGACGCCCCGGAATGCGGCATTGGCTCGCGCCTACGGCCCGGAGGGCCGGTTTCTGGGACTCGCCAAGTATGATGTCCAAGAAGACGTTTGGCGCCCCAAGAAGATATTCGTCACCCCCTACCCCGAACATCCTGCTAAGAGCCGGGACTGAGCCGATACAGCCATGCGCGTTGTTCACCACCTGAGAGCCGTTAACCCCACCGAGCGGTCATCAGACAGACGGTCCTATGTGACCATCGGGGTGTTTGACGGTCTCCATCTTGGCCACCAACGGATCATCGAAGGGTTGGTAGAGGAAGCTCACGTAAACGGACACAGAGCTGTCGCCATCACCTTTGACCCGCACCCTGTGGCGGTCCTCAGCGATCAGGCGCCACGCCTGCTGACCACAGTCGGAGAGCGCCTCGATCTGATGGACACCATGGCTCTGGACACTGTCGTCGTCTTCCCTTTCACTGAGGAGATCGTCCATATGACGGCCGACGACTTTGTAGACGCACTGGTGCGTCATCTCAACCTAGCTGAGATCCGTGTAGGTCCTGATTTCACACTCGGCTATGGACAGCGTGGCGACGTGGCTTACTTGAGGAGGCTGGGAGTGCAACTGGGCTTTCAGGTCCAGGTCATCCCACCGGTGGCCTGGCGGGGCGACGTTGTTCACAGCAGCAGGATCCGTGATGCTCTTCAACGTGGTGACATCGACGAAGCGAACGGCTGTTTGGGCCGCCCGTATCGGCTCTCAGGGGTGGTCGTGCGCGGGCGCGGGCTGGGGCGCAGCATTGGGGTGCCGACGGCCAACATCGCTCCGCCGCCGAAGCGTCTCATTCCTCAGGGAGGCGTCTACGCTTGTCGGGCGCATACGGAACGTTGGGGGACGTACACAGCAGCAGTCAACATCGGTACCCGGCCGACGTTCATGGCACAACCCGACGCACAAGGCCTGACAGTCGAGGCTCACTTGCTCGACTTTGACCGTGATCTCTATGATCAGGTGTTGGCCCTTGACTTCATCGCCCGTCTGCGGGACGAGCGACCCTACCCAACGTTGAACGCGCTGGTGGCACAGCTACGGGAGGACATTCTCCAGACGCGCGACATCTTGGACGAAGTAGCTTAGGCGGTGCAGTTCTTGGCGAATTAACCTGGCACTCCGGAGTGAGTCGTATTGGCTCTCCAACCCTACTGCAGCCCCCCAATCTCGAAGGAGTACCCCAGAATCTCCAGCAACACCGTGGAGGCATCGGGCCTCTGATACTGCAGTTCGATCACCTGTAGCTCCCCGGGCTGGATCGTCCAGGGTAGCGGTGGCGCCTCCATCACCAAATCACCTGTACCCTCGCTGGAGGAGAGGATCACATCCGTACGCTCCACGATGAGCGGTTGTGTGCCGAGGTTCCTTATCTCCCCTTCGATGAACAGGGTGTTCCCATCGTTCCCCAAGAAGGCATCATTGATCGTCACCTGGGGCTGAGGGACGACAGAATCCCCATCTCCTTCACCCTCAAAAGGGATAGCAACACTCAACCGGCCCGCATTGGGACGAAGCGAGAAGACCCACGTCAGCTCTCCCGGGGGCAGGGGATCTTGTACCACGAAGCCGGCTGAGCCCTGCACCGACGCACCCGGCTCGATCTCTCCGCTGAGAGGACCAGACTCCCCGGCTTCGCTGGCCTGAGGAGAGACGAGGTAGGTGTTTCCTATACTGTCCCGTAGCCTCACAGAAACCATATCGGTCGCCAGGGGCTCTTCTCCCATGTTCTCAATAGAGAACTCCGTCAGGTAGTACACCGTACCTTGCGGGAGCTCATCGCTCGGTTCGAGATACCCCCTACGCATCGTCACTCGCGCCTGCCCCACTTGTACGGCTTCACCAGGCTGGGCCGACGCCTCGGGCGGAGGGGTCGCCAGCGACTCTGACTCCGCCGCATAGTCAGCAGATGCAATCTGCCAACGCTCGCGATTGGGCAGCACCAAGGTCAAGCGAGGCTTCTGCTGAGACAAAGCAGACTCCGCACCCGGAGGCACACTACGCCGCTCCACAAAACGGAAGTGCAAGATAGCACCATTGGTCATCTGAAGCGTGATGTCATCGCCAGGGGCAAAGCTACCGATCAACTCCTCATTCTGGGTCGTAGGCTCCAACCCAACGATGTAGTTGACAACAGTACCACAGACCCACACCGCCTTCCCTGATTGGCCAGAGGGATAGACCCAGGCATCACTCTGGGGCACGATAGGCTCCACAGGGTAGACGGCCCCCCTCGCGGTGAGAGATACAGGAAGTGCCACGCTGACCTCCACGTCACCGCTGCTAATAATCGTCTCGCAGTCCACCACAGGGACGGGCGAGACAACGGATGTCACCGTTGGCTCTACCCTCTCGGTGGGCGTTGGGGTTTCGGGGCTGGGTTGTCTCGTTCCTCTCAACCCCAGGAAGACGAGGATGACCACCGCAATGAACAGCAGAATGGCACCGCTGACGATAGACAGAAGCAGCAGCTGACGACGATCCGGGGGGCGGGGCTGAGGTCTCTTCTCCGTGGCCGGCGCAGGTTTATTCATAGATTACGGAGTTCCTCCAGGACGTGAATGAGGCGGCACGCGGACTTGGACGCTGGCTTCTGCTCCTGTCACCAAGTGATTGAAGCCGAGGAAAGGAATGCTGATCCGCACCGGCCCTTGTGTGGAGACGGTGAAAGCCAAGCTCCCTTGCTCATCCGTGAAGTCCTGAGCCAGCAGCTCATTGGTAGCGACCTCGTAGGCCTGAGCCGAGATACCCGCAATGCCCTCGCCGGCGCCCGGCTGACCATCACCGTTGGCATCGTAGTAGACCAAGAGATCGATAGGCACGAAGCGAGGTGCCCGAGTCGGGGGCGGTGTCGGCGTCGTCAGAGGGCGTATGGACAGCGTCGAGCCCTCTGGTGTTGGTGTCGCAACCGGAGACTCGGCGCGCGTCGGGGTCGCTCTCAGCGTCTCCGTTGGCTCCGCTGTTGGTAGCTTTCCAGAGGAATCTGGGGTTGCTGTTGGTCGGGGGGTGCTGGTGGCCGAAAAAGCCGTAGTGCTCTTCTCGCATTGCAGGGAGTAGGTGCTATCCAAGACATCGCTCGGCGTACGGTCGCCCGTACCGAGTAGTATGTACAGCCAGCCAGAATAGGTCGCGTAATAATGGAAGGCGCTGTTGTAGTTGCAAGGCGCGATATCGTCGTTGCCGCCGATAGATTGATCCCACGACGGCCCCGAGAAGACAATCATATTCGGATCGACCCCGGGGGAAAGATCTGACGTCTCACAGCGGAAGTGCAGCCCCGGCTTGACCCAGATCTTGTAGAAATCATTGTCCGGGCCCTCTCCAACCACGGGCACAAAATTGAAGGTCCGCGTCTCATTCACAGGAATGACACAAGCGTGCTCGAAGTCCGGGTTGCTCTCGCAATCGTCGGCTCTAGCGCGCGGCGTCGGGCCAGGGCTTGGTGTGCCGGGGGTCGCTGTTGCCGGCGCTGTGATCTCATCTACCGTCAAGTTGTAGCTACCAGCCGAATTGACGTTGTTCTGGACCACGATGTAGTAGTAGCCGTTGTAGTTCGCCTTCCAGGAGGCTTGAGAGGCAAGCCCACCAGCACCGTCGTCGTCCCGCGCAATCCTAGTCTGGTCCGAGTCGTACACCTCCACAAGGGTGTCAATCAGGTTCAGATCGCTGGTCGTGGCTTGATACCAACGCCCCTCCTTAGTGTAGAAACGGAAGTAGTCCACGTCATCGCCAGTATGGAATGTCAGCTCCAGAAGGATGGGCACCTGGATGGGCAGCGTGGGCGCCCCACTCATGGCCTCCTCAAAACTGTCATTAGGCTCATACGCATCCTCGTCGGTGGTTGGAACAGGCGTCAAGGTTGGCGTGGCGGTTGGCTCCACCTTGGAGGCATTCAGATCGTACGTTCGACCGGTGCAGTCATCAGTGATCTGAAAAACACGGAAGAAATACGGCCCAACGTTCTCGGCCTGAAAGGTCACCTCGCTGCTGTTGTCCAGGGCATCGACATCTTGGGTAACCTCATCGTAGTTCAGGTCGTAGACGATAATGCCGAGGTTGTAGTTTCTCGTTCGATTGGGGACAGCTTGCACCGTGTAGAGCGCGTCGACGTCAGCGTTGTCCAGCCTGAACCAATCCTCGTGGACCGCGACTTCCTGCTGGTCGCCGGCCGGAACATCGGTCTCAGCTATCAGTGCCAGGTCGTCGTAGCTGGATAACGTGGTCGCTCTGTTATTAGCACAGTACTCCACGCTCTCGCCGACGGCACAGGCGTTGACGTTGTCCAGGCTGTCCGTCGTCGTATAGGAAACAGTGCAGTCAATCTCCTGCGCCTGATACAGAGGCGCATAGAGCGCCTCTCGAAGCCTCTCAAACGGATCGGAGTTGACATCCGAGGCAGCCATAGCAGCATCAGTGTGCGCGGGAAGGGTGGAGAAGAAGATCGCCAACAAGCTCAAGCCTGTTGCTGCCATAACCACGAGTAAGTAAGATCGTTTCATTGACGCATCCCTCCTCGGCCCACGCTCTCTAACGGTAGGATGAAGCTACTATACCACATTCCAGTCCAGAGTTCAAGCCTTTGTGCAGCATGGTTTGCAGATCCAGCGACTTTGATCAACCTGTTCGTTGTCCCTAGATCGGAACGGGCATCAGGAGCGCTCAAAACCAAGACGACGCAGCTCTCTCTCATCCTCCCGCCAACCCTCCCGCACCTTCACCCATAGATCGAGATAGACCCTACCACCAATCAGGCGCTCCACAGCCTCTCGTCCATCGGAGCCGATCTTTCGGATCATGCGTCCCCCGCGTCCGATGATGATTCCCTTCTGCGACTCTTTCTCCACGAAGATGTTGGCTGCAATGTAGACCACCCCTTCCTCTCGCTCCTTGAATTCCTCCACGACGACGGCGACAGAATGAGGTACCTCGTGGTAGGTATGGCGTAGCACCTGCTCCCTGATGAGCTCGGCAACGATCTCACGTTCAGTCTGATCCGTGAAGTACTCGCGCGGATAGTACCGAGGGCCCTCGGGAAGCGCATCGATAACCCTCTCGAGCAGGGCGTCAAGGTTCGTCCCCTCGGTGGCTGTAGTCATCATCCATTCGTCGTGAAAAGGAGCGATCTCCCAGTAAGCATCGGTGTGAGCTTCGACCTTCTCGGGCAGCAAGAGATCCATCTTATTGAGCACCAGGATCACCGGTGCATCTGTCTGCTTCTCGAGAATATCCGCAATCATCCGGTCCTCTTTGTCAGGCCTCACAGAGGCGTCAACCATGAACAGCACTACATCGGCGTCCGGGATGACGTCTGTCGCCGTGTTGACCATGACCTTTCCCAACTTGTGAAAGGGCCGATGAATGCCAGGCGTATCGACGAAAACCACCTGAAACGTCTCTCGAGTCAAGATGCCCAGTATGCGACTGCGCGTCGTCTGGGGCTTGGATGAGACGATGGCGACCTTCTCACCCACATACTGGTTGACCAGCGTCGACTTGCCAACGTTGGGTCGGCCGATCACAGCGACGAAACCAGACTTGTGCCCCTCGGGCACAGCATACGGATCAGATCGATTATGACTGGAGATATCAGACATCAGTCGCAAACCTCACATCGTGTACAGACGAGCGCTCCCCCTCGACGCGGAGGAAGAAGTGTTATCAGATGAGCAACATGCAACGTTCACCCTGCCTCTGGACCTTCACGCGTATTCGGGATCAGATAGATCCCCGGCAGGCTGATCAACGTCACAAGACCTTTCACGATCACGTTGGAAAGGAAGATGGACCACACGATCGCGCTGGCATACCGTCCGCCGAAGGCGCCCCAGCTAAAGATCAGGCTATCCAGAGGCACACTGAAACTGTTGCTGATCAGGACTCTTGCCCATTGGAAACGACGCGTGACCCTGGTGACCCACAGATGGTAGACCTCTGTATCTGTGAACTCACTGACAAGCTCAGCAGCGATGGAAGCGACGACGATCCGCCACACTGGGGTGAGCACAGCGGCGAACTCATCCTGGAGCGGCCAGCTGGGGTCAGGAGGGAGCCAAGCCGCGAAGCTGAACAGCACCGCCATCACCAGGTTGATGGCCCCAGCAGCCAGGATGACAGCTCGAGCAGCAGCCCGACCCAGTAGCTTGTGTACCATGTCACGCAGAGTAAACGTGAAGGGATAGACGAAGGTGCCAGCGTCGACGCTGAAGCCAGCTACCCAGGCGATCTTGAGACTGAGCACATCAGCCATCATCTGTGCCGCCACGTAGGCGGCGACGACCCAGACGCCGGCAATCGAGAGACGGTTCAGGCGACCGACGTGCCTTGTCGACTGTTGACGGAATCGCGGTATCTCTGACATCGATGATGATTGAGGAAAGCAAAGACTCGCTCCTTTCCTAACTCGGAGCGAGTCTCATCCGCTCTCTTGCGAGCTTCTCAAGGTGTAATTCGCACGCATCAAACGTGTAGGATGCCCGAACGAGAGGCGCAGCCCTGGAAGATGGCCCCCGTCTGGACACGTTGCAGGCCCTATTCCTCCTGCTCGCGTCGATGGGCCTCGACGATCTCCTGCATCAAATGAGAGGGCACCGGCTCGTAATGGTCGAACGTCATGGAGAACAGCCCGCGCCCCTGCGTCAGACTCCGCAAGTCCGTGGCGTATCGTTGCATCTCCGCAAACGGGGCCATGGCAGTGACAATTGTCTTGCCACTGCGCTGATCCATGCCCTGCACCTGAGCGCGTCTCGTATTGAGGTCGCCGATGATGTCTCCAGTATACTCCTCCGGGACCGTGACCGACACCTTGTAGATCGGTTCCAAGAGCGTCGGTCCGGCACCTTGCACGACCTTTTTGAAGACCTCACGACCCGCGATCTGGAAAGCGATATCCTTGGAATCGACCGGATGCTCCTTGCCATCGAAGACGACGGCCCTGAGGTCGACCACGGGGTAGCCGGCGATAGCGCCCTGATCCAAAACCTGTCTGATCCCCTTCTCAATAGAGCTCTTGAAGCTGGTTGAGATAGCACCACCGGTCACCGCCCAGTCGTACTCGAATCCAGCGCCTCGAGGCAGGGGCTCCACCCGCAGGTGGACCTCAGCAAACTGACCGGCACCACCGGTCTGCTTCTTATGACGATACTGATCAGCGTGCGTGCGTGTGATGGTCTCTCGGTAAGGCACTTTCGGCGTCGACGTCTCAACCTGCACGTCGAATCGGTTTGACATCCGACGGACGGCGATGTCCACGTGCGCGCCCCCCATCCCCTCGAGAAGCATCTGTTTCGTGCTGGGTTCCTGACGCCAACGCAGCGTGGGGTCCTCCTCGCAAATGCGGCTCATCGTTGGCCCCAGCTTCGCCTGATCGGACTTGCTCTTCGGAGAGACGGCCACGCTGAAGACCGGAGAAGGGAACTCTGGGCCGGGGAGGACCACAGGATGCTCCTGATCGCACAGCGTGTCGCCGGTCAACGTATCGGACAGCTTGGCAACTGCGCCTATGTCACCAGGCTGCAGATGGGACACACTGATCTGCTCCTGACCGCGCATCACGTAGAGCTGCCCCAACCGCTCCTCCCCATCTGTCCGGCTGTTGAGAACGCGACTATCGGAGGCCATCACCCCCCTATAGACGCGGAAGTAGGTTAGTTTACCGACGTAGGGATCGGCCGTGGTCTTGAAGACGAGAGCGGCCAGCGAGCCGTTCTCAACAGGCCTCACCTCCTCGTCTCCGTCTGGCCCCTCGGCCGTGACCGGTTCGCGATCCAAGGGTGAGGGAGCATAGTCGACCACCGTCTCCAGCATACCTTTCGTGCCAATGTTCTCCGTTGCTGCGGTGACCATCACAGGAACCGTCGTACCCTGAAGGATTGCTGCCCTGAGACCTCGCCGGATCTCATCTTCGGTTAGATCTTCGCCCTCCAGGTACTTCATGATCAGCTCGTCATCGGCCTCTGCAGCAGCCTCGATCAACTGCACGCGCACGTCTTCCGCTTGATCAACCATATCAGCGGGGATATCGGCGACAGTCCCATCCGAGCCCATCAGGGCTCGCATATTCACCAGATCAACGACCCCAGCGCACTCTTCCGCTGTGCCAACGGGAAGATGGGTGAGGACAAAGTTTTCTCCAAACGTCTCCTCCAACGCCTCCAGCGTACGATTCACATCGACGTTTTCCCGATTGACCTTGTTGATCACGACGAGTCGAGCCAGATTCTGCTCATCGGCGAATCTCCAGACGAGCTCGGTGCCCACCTCAACGCCAGAAACAGCGTCGACCACGATCACAGCCGCGTCCGCCACGCGTACCGCGCTCTTGGCCTCCCCAACGAAGTCCGTGTAACCAGGGGTATCCAAAACATTGACCTTGTGTCCCTTCCATTCAACCGGGACCACGGCAAGGTTGAGGGAGATGTGCCGGCGTCTCTCCTCGTCGTCATAGTCAGCAACGGTGGTGCCATCCTCAACTTCTCCCATGCGGTTGATAGCACCACTGGTGTACAACATCGCTTCTGCGAGAGAGGTCTTACCGGAACTGCCGTGGCCGAGCAGAACAATATTCCGCAGGTTTTCGGTCTGATAGTCCTTCATTGAGACTGTGACTCCCTTTCACTCTTATGGAAGGAAAGCGGCTCCCTTACATCTAACACAATGCGCATCGCACGAAACGAGGCCTGCAACGAACCGAGATCACACATACGTCAGCTGCTCCAGGCGGGCTGTGACAATGCTTTATTCTAAACGAGAACGGCGCACCTGTCAATTGCTCTTCGCGAGAAACAGTGTACACTATGTGGCTGTCTTTTTCATCGTCATTCGCGACACACTAGCGTCCAGTACAGAGAAAGGAGTGCCCTATGGCTAACTACCCCGTGGAGCCCTTCAGAATCAAGACCGTTGAGCCAATCCGCCAGCCCAGCGCTCAAGAGAGGGAGAGGATCCTGGAGGACGTAGGATATAACCTCTTTGCTGTACGAGCCGAGGACGTCTACATCGATCTCTTGACCGATTCCGGAACGGCGGCTATGTCGGATAGCCAATGGGCCGGCATGATGATCGGTGACGAAAGCTACGCCGGCTGTCGTAACTTCTTCAATCTGGAGGAGGCCATCGAATCGATCACTGGCTTCCGTCACTTCGTGCCCACACACCAGGGACGAGCTGCGGAGAACGTGCTTTTCACCTGCATGGTCGAACCAGGCACCTCGGTGCCCAGCAATATGCACTTCGACACGACCCAGGCCAACATTATCGCCCGGGAGGGTAACCCGATCGACCTCGTAGCCGATGAGGGGCTCGATCCCACGGCACAGGCCCCGTTCAAGGGCAACATCGACCTCGACAAGCTGGAGAGCTTCATTGAGCAAACCGGATCAGAGAACATCCCTCTGGGCATGCTGACGGTCACCAACAACTCCGGGGGCGGGCAACCAGTCTCTATGGCAAACATCCGCGCGACCAGCAGGGTTCTGCATCGCTACGGGATCCCTCTCTTCCTGGATGCCTGCCGCTACGCGGAGAACGCCTACTTCATCAAGCTGCGGGAACCTGGCTATCAGGATACCCCCGTCCTGGAAATCGCTCGCGAGATGTTCTCCTACGCTGATGGTTGCACGATGTCGGCCAAGAAGGACGCTCTGGTGAACATCGGCGGCTTCCTAGCTATGAACGACGCTGCCCTTTTCCAGCAAGTGCGCCAGGAACTGATTATCCGTGAGGGGTTCCCAACCTACGGCGGTCTGGCCGGGCGCGACCTCGAAGCGGTTGCCCGGGGTCTTTGGGAGGGTCTCGACGAGCGATATCTCTCTTATCGCATCGAACACACAAGATACCTGGCTGAACGGTTGAGGGAGGAGAGCATCCCCATTCTGGAACCTCCCGGAGGACACGCTGTCTATGTCGACGCCAAGCGTTTCCTGTCCCACATACCTCAGACGAAGCTACCCGGTCAAGCCCTGGTCTGTGCGTTGTATCTCGAGGGCGGGATTCGAGGCGTGGAGATCGGCAGTGTGATGTTCGCTCATGAGGATCCCGAGACGGGAACGATGATCTACCCGGAGCTTGAGTTAGTGCGGCTGGCGATTCCACGCCGTGTCTACACCCAAGCTCATCTGGACTACGTGGTAGAGACCTGCCAGCGGCTCTACAGCCGTCGTGAGGAGATAAAGGGGCTACGCTACACCTACGCGCCAGACCTCTTGCGCCACTTCACGGCCCAGTTTGAGCCCTTGTAACCTGCTCTGTCGAAAGCGAGCTGGCTCCTCTTGTGCCGATTCACCAAGTCGGTGTATCGATGAACGGACCCTGCCGCTCCCTGAGGAGCTTAGGTCTCGCGAGAGAGAAAGACAAGCGCTAGGACCACAACCAAGCTGAGACTCAACAGCGCGATTAGCTTCTGCCAAGGTGCCGCCATCAGAGCAAGAAGACCGAACAGCCCGCAGAAGCCCCAGTACAGAAGAACGATGAAACGCTTCGAGAGACCTAGATCGCGCAAGCGGTAATGGAGATGCCCTCGATCACCCTGAACGGGAGAGCGACGGCGACGTAAACGATCGAAGATCTGCCAGGCGACGTCGACGATGGGCAGCCCCATCACCATCAGCACCGTGGCAGTTCGACCACCAGCGATGAGTCCCAAGGCTGCCAGCGCATACCCCAGGAAGAAGGTGCCAGTGCTCCCCAGGAAGATGCGTGCCGGTGCCACGTTGTAGGGCAGAAAACCGACCAGCGCGCCAACCAGGGCCAGCGGGAGGAGAGCCACGGTAGGCTGGGGCTGATCGGCGAGGTAGCGCATATGGACCGCCAGCACCAGGCACAGAATCACCCCCACTCCGGCGGCGAGCCCATCTAGGCCGTCCAACCAGTTCACAGTGTTAATCATCCCCATCACCCAGAAGACCGTCAGTGGCACGTAAACCACTGGGCCCCAAGGATACTCATTCAATCTGACAGTACCGAAAAACGGTACGGTGAAGCGCTCGAGCCAGAGAAGGGTAGCGAGCGCGATCAGCGATAGGATGAATTGAAACGCGAATTGGGGCCGCGGCGGCAGCTCCAGGACGTCATCGAGGGAACCCAAGAGTGAAGCAAGGAGACCCCCGATAAGCAAACCGTTCAATCGCAGGGTGTCACCGGGTCCATAGCCTGTCGTCAAGTCTCCCCGCCAAGCAGCCACACCAACCGAGGCAGCGAAGGCGACAAAGACGGCCAGGCCGCCAAGACGAGGCACGCTTCCCCTGTGACGGCGGCGCCCGCCAGGACGATCGACCACGTCGAGCTTCCTTCCAAGGCGCCCGCTGACAGGTGTAAGCAGAATCGCGAGACCGAACGAAACGCCAAAGACGAGGGCGTATTGGCGCAGATACATGCCAGAGCTAGGCGGTGCCGAACAGTCGATCCCCCGCGTCCCCCAGGCCAGGTACGATCAGACCGGCATCGTTGAGTCGCTCATCGACAGCGGCGAGATAGAGAGGAACGTCAGGATGGGCCTCGGAGAGGTTCCGTATGCCCTCCGTCGAAGCAATCACACCGACAAACGTGATTCGTTCGGCGCCCCACGCCTTGAGTGTGTCCACAGCCGCTACGGCGGACCCTCCGGTGGCAAGCATTGGATCGAGGACCAAACACAAATCCACCGTCGGTCTCACCGGCAAGCGTGCATAATACTCGATCGGTTCCAACGTCTGCTCATCTCGACGGAGACCGATATGCCAGACTTCGGCATTGGGCATCATATTCCAGATTCCCTCCACCATGCCCAGTCCAGCTCGCAGGATCGGGACAAGCCCCACGTGCTCTCGGAGCCGATGCTCCTCCGACTGGCCCAACGGTGTGGTGACCCATACCGGTTCTGTCGCCAGATCTGCCGTCGCCTCATAAGCGAGTAGAATTGAGATCTCTCTCAGAAGCTCACGGAATTTCTTTGGATCCGTGCGCTGATCTCGAAGCAAGGCCATCTTGTGCTTGACCAGCGGATGGGACGAGACATTTACTTGGGGCATCGTAGCGAAGTCCTCCATCAGTGTGCACCTCCTTGAGTGTCGAGTGCCGATTGTACTGGTTAAGTCCTCGCTTGTCAAAAGACGCTTTCCCTCTCCACTGGTTCCAAGTATAATATGCACCGGTATGGATGAACGAATAATCTCGCCAGAACCTGAAGAAGAGGAAGTCGTACTCGACCAAGCTCTGCGCCCTCAGCGCCTGGACGACCTCATTGGTCAGGATCATGTTCGCGCTAACCTCTCTATTCTGATCGAAGCGGCTAAGAAGCGAGACGAGGCGATCGACCATGTGCTGCTGTACGGACCGCCGGGCCTGGGCAAGACGACGCTCTCGCACATCATTGCTAACGAAATGGACGTGCCTATCCGCGTCACCTCAGGTCCCGCCATCGAGCGGACGGGTGACCTCGCGGCGATCCTCAGCAACCTCCGCCATAAGGAGGTGTTCTTCATCGACGAGGTTCATCGCCTGGGGCACGCCGTGGAGGAGATCCTATATCCAGCGATGGAGGACTTCGCTCTCGACTTCGTGATCGGAAAAGGTCCCAGCGCGCGGTCTATCCGGCTTAATCTACCCCGATTCACCGTCGTGGGCGCCACTACGCGTCTGGCCCTCCTCACCGCCCCACTGCGCTCGCGCTTCGGTGCCACCTTCCGCGTAGATTTCTACGACCAAGAGTCACTGTCTTCCATTGTCCGCCGCGCCGCCAAAGTCCTGGAGGTAGAGATCGACGAGGGAGGAGCAGCTGAGATCGCCCGTCGAGGACGGGGGACGCCACGCGTTGCGCTGCGGCTGCTCAAGCGCGTGCGAGACTACGCTCAGGTGCGAGCTCAGGGACATATCACCGCCCGGATAGCATGCGAGGCCCTTGAGCTGTTGAATGTGGACAAGCGAGGCTTGGACGACGTGGACCGACGGGTGCTGACCACGATCATCGACAAGTTTGAAGGTGGCCCCGTTGGGCTGGACACCATTGCCGCAGCCGTGAGCGAGGAATCGGACACGATCATGGATGTCATCGAGCCGTACCTACTTCGCCTGGGGTTCCTGGATCGCACGCCTCGCGGTCGGGTGGCAACAGCTCGCGCCTATAGGCACCTCGATGTCCCGTACGACCGCTCAGAGCAGCCTTCATTGTTGTGATACCCGTCCTGGCTGCACAGGGCCGTCTATCGGCGTGAAAGGAGTCAGCAAAGCAATGGAGTCCTCCGAGTTCCAGATCCCTTACGGCCACACCTCGATTTCGTTTCAGCTGCCTCCTGCCATGACGGGCACCGTCGTGACCTCCAAGGCCGTCAGTCCTCTTGAGAATGTGGAGACGAGCATTCAAGCAGCCTTGAGAGATCCAGTGGATTCGCTCTCAGTCCAAGAGCTGGTGGGACGCGGTGACGCTGCTTCGCTCAAGGTCTGCATCGTCTTCACCGACATCACCCGGGCCAGTCCCGACCACCTGCTGGTGCCAGCCCTGCTGCGAGAGCTGGAGGCTGCCGGGGTGCGCGACCGGAACGTCACCCTGCTCTGCGGCATCGGTATGCACCGCCCTTCCACGCCCGAGGAGAAGGTCACCAAACTGGGCTCGGCGGTGGTCGAACGGTACCGCGTCATCGACAATGAGCCTCAAAATGATACCAAGCTTGTTGATCTGGGCTTCACTGAGGGTGGAGTACCCGTCTCGATCCACCAGGCAGCTTACGAGGCGGACCTGCTAATGGCAACAGGTCTGGTGGAACCTCATCAGTACGCCGGCTACTCCGGTGGACGGAAGACCGTGGCTGTGGGGGCTGCAGGAGAGCCCCTGATCGCGCACACCCATGGGCCCGCCTTCGTTGACCACCCTGACACGCGACTGGGCCGTATCGAGGGCAATCCCTTTCACGAGGCCATCACCGAAGCCGCGCGACGTGCGGGGCTGGACTTCATTCTCAACGTCGTCTTGAATGATGAGAAACGCGTTGTCTGTGTGAAGGCTGGCGAGCCGGTGAAGACCCATCGGGAGCTCGTAAGGTTTGCGCGCTCTATCTATGAAGTGCCGATTCCCCATCAGGTCGACATTGCCATCGGCGGAGTGGGATATCCGAAGGATGCTAACCTTTATCAGGCGAGCCGGGCGGCCTCCTACCTTTTCTTCGCCCCGACCCCGGTGGTCAAGTCCGGCGGCTTCCTCATCATCCCTGCACCGTGCCAGGAAGGCGCCGGTGAGGGCGTAGGAGAGCAGCGCTTCCTCGAGGCGATGCGGGACGCCCCTGACGTCCAGGCGATTCTCTGCGACGCCCGCGAGCACGGCTACCCGCCTGGACAGCAACGGGCCTTCGTTATGGCCAACGTTCTGGAGGAAGCTCAGGTTATCATCGTCGGTAGCGAATGTCCTCAAGCGGTCTCCGCTTGCAAGATGACACCAGCCGCGACAATGGAGAAGGCATTGAGTATAGCCTCGCAGGAGCTCGGTGACCAACTAGAGGTACTCATCGTGCCCCACGCCCTGTTGACCCTACCCGTAGTGAGCAAGGAGAAAACGAGTTGACAAGAAGGAACTTCGCCACCAGGTTGCAGGATGCTCAGACGGGCTCGGCTTCCGTCATCGTTGCCGACGGCGCCACGGGCACGATGCTTCAGGCAGCCGGCCTCCCTCCCGGCACACCCCCTGAGGGGTGGTTGTTGGACAACGCCGAGGCCGTGTTTGACGTGCACCGGGCCTACATCGAGGCCGGTTCGGAACTGATTCTGACCTGCACGTTCGGCGCGACTCGACCGCGGTTGGAGCGCAGCGGGCTCGACGACCGCCTGGACGACATCAACCGCCGAGCCGTGGAAATCGCTCGTGAGGCGGCTGGGGATGAGGCATTTGTAGCGGGCGACATCGGTCCGATGGGTGAGTTTCTCGCGCCGCTGGGTGATCTCACGTATCAGGAAGCAGTCGACATTTTCAGCGAACAGGCAAACGCCCTGACGGGGGCTGGCGTCGACGTGCTCTACATTGAGACGATGGCGGCCTTGGAGGAGGTCCAGGCAGCGGTTGAAGGAGCTCTACAGGTCGCGAATGGCACCCCCGTGACAGCTACCCTCTCCTTCGATAGTCATGGCCGGACGAACATGGGTACGCGACCGGAGGAAGCAGCCAAAATCCTGCTGGATCTGGGCGTGGATGCTCTTGGAGCTAACTGCGGCGCGACACTCGACATGACGCTGGGCGCTGTGGAGACCATGCACCAGGTCGCGCCCGAGATGCCCCTTGTCGTCAAGCCAAACGCCGGTAAGCCCCGGATGGTGGATAACGAGGTCGTCTACGATGCCACGCCGGAGGACATGGCGGGCTACGCACACCAGTTCGTCGCTCTTGGTGCCAAGGTCGTTGGTGGTTGCTGCGGGTCGACGCCGGAGCACATCGCAGCCATCGCCGAGGCACTGCGCTCGTGAGTCAAGCCACAACCCGGACTGCGCAGACGACTCGATCCTACACGCAAGTATCCCCCCGACTGGCACGGAGCAGGGAGACTTGACGTTGCCCAGGGGAACCGGTCCCGGGGAAGCCCGCTACGCCTGAGTGTCGTGCCTTCGCTGCCGCGTGCAAGGCTCATCCCACTCCATGACGTCGAAGAAGATGGCGTAGAGGATCTGGCGTCAGGTCCCAAAGGTGACCAGCGACCGGTCTCCACGCCCATAGACAACCTTAGTCCAAAAGGGAACTCGGGCGCTGCCCTCTGCCGGGGAGTGTAGTGCTGTTGTACCGTAGCGTGAGGTCTCTGATGTCACGCGCTATCTTTCTGGAAGGCTAGAGGCTTTGCCGATAGATGCGATGGCGCTTATACCACTCTCCCCCGACAGCTTCGACCTCCCCTCTGCTCTCTACGTTGTTTTCGGCCACCTGCACCAAATCCGCGTGATCGAAGCCAAAATCGAGAGTCGTCTTCGCCAACTCAGTGTACAGCACAACGCTTGCCCCGGCTCCTTGGTGCTGCGGAAGGATTCCTGCTCCGTTGAAGTTAATCCACTTGGTGCGCTTGAAAGCGACTAGGAGATGTAACCATCCGAAGGGCCAGATCCTCCCGTTCGCCCGCTGGATGCCGGCCGAGATGTCTGGATAACCGATCACAAAACCGACCACCTGATCCGCCTTCATCACCAACTTGATCAACCGTGGATCAGCTGCGGCGAGGAAGCGATCAGCTACGGCATTGGCCTCGGCCTCGTCGATAGGATAGTATCCCCACACGTCGGTGAACGCCTCGTTGTTCACCCGCTGGACCTCGGGTACCCAACGACGCAACTCCTCTTTGCTGGTGAAGGATTTCACCCAGAATCCACGTCGTTCCTTGACCTTCTCGGCCATATCGTAGAAACGCTGCGGCAGATCGAAATCACCACCCAGATACGCGGAAAGAAAATCGATCTCCTTCTCGAAACCGGCAGCTTCGAGGAAGGTAGCGTAGTAGGGAGGATTGTAGGGCACTCCCATAGCCGGCCGGTGGTCAAACCCCTCCACCAGCAAACCGTGCCCATCGCCGCGCAGCAGACCTCGCGGGCCGACCATCACCTTCAGCCCGCGATTGCGTGCCCAAACAAAGGCTGCATCGAAGAGGGCCCGAGCTACGTCAAGGTCTTCCACCGTCTCGAAGAAGTAGAAGAACGCCGTGTTGCTTTGGTGATATCTGTTGTAAAGGCCATTGTCAATCGCCGCGATGCGGCCCAGGGTCCTCTTACCCTCTTCGGCGACGAAGAAATCAGCGCTTGAATGGCGGTAGAACGGATACTCATCTCGGTTCAACGCCAAGCGCATATCGGATACGAGCGGGGGCACCCACTGAGGATCGTCGCGATAGAGCTCGAACGGTAGATCGATGAAGGATCGTACGTCACGAGAGAGGGACGTGTCAAGCTTCCGGACGTGCATCGTGTACCCCGAATCAATCAGCGACGAAGAAAGCGACGGCCAGCACGCCGGGGCCGGCGTGAGTCACGATAGCTGGCGGCACGTCAAGGATCGGCACGGAGACAAGGCCCAGGGCCCTGCAGAGATCATCTGCCAGTGCCTGCGCTTGATCGGGCACCGCAGCATGCATAATGGAAAGACGCCCGCTCCCGTCACCCGGTATCTGCTCAAGCACCAAATCCTTGAGTCGAGCCACGGCACGCTTCCGTGTCCGGGTTCGCTCAAACTGATCCGCACGCCCGTCTCGCAGTGTGAGGATCGGTTTGACCCGGAGCACACTTCCTAACAGTGCAGCCGCATCACCAATGCGTCCATTCTTGGCCAAGTACTCCAGGGTATCAACCAGGAAGTAGACGCGACTCCGAGGTATGAAGTCCCGAAGACGCTCTTCGATGGCATCGGCCTCGAAACCAGCCTCAGCCCATTGGGCAGCCAGCGTGACCAGGGTAGCCAGGGGGCTGCCGATCACCCGCGTGTCTATGATCCGAATGTCAGCCCCCGGGAAATCAGCGGCCGCCACGCTGGCGGATCGTACCGTACCGCTCAGTTCAGTCGACGGGTGGATGCAGAGAATCGAGTCTCCCTGCGGAAGTAACGTCTCAAACGTCTCGGTGAAGAGTTCTGGCGGCGGGGCGGACGTCTTGGGGAGGCTCTTCGAGGCGGTTAATCTCTCCATGAAGGTCGCGTGGTCGATCTCCTGGCCCTCAAGATAGGAATCAGATCCGAAGATGATGACTTGGGGAATGACAGGAATGCCGTACCGCTGAGCCACTTCATCCGAGAGGCCCGATGTTGTGTCAGTGATGATCTTGACCATTTGTTGCTCCTTTTCACGCCTGCCGTGTCTTGGGGGAGTCGCCACCTACGCGTTGATGAATAGGTCCTCATCCAGCTTCCGACGCGCCTCACGACTTGCCGAACGAAAGCTATGATACCATGAAAGAATACCCTTGTCAGGTCTGGAGGAGAAAGCTTACTGGACTTGTGACGGGTTCCCGGGTATACTCTCCGAGGCAATGACACCTTCAGAGAGATCCACACGCCGCCCCTATCTCGAAGCCCACTTCGACGCGGTCAGCGTCTCCCAAGCTGGGAAATCCAGGAAGTCAAGCTGATGCCCCTCATCAAGCTCGGCATCATCTTCGCCGGTGTTATCCTGCTCTTGAGTCGTCGGTGGAACCTGGGGGCCGTTCTTCTCCTCGCCTCCGCAGCGGTTGGGCTTCTCTTCAACTATCCCCTCTCGGCCGTCGGCCGTGACGCCCTACTGGCGAGCGTTGATCTCCTAACCCTACGGCTGGCGATCTCCATCGTCTTGATTATGGTACTCAGCGAGTTGCTGCGCGAGACGGCCAGCCTACAAGGTGTGGTCGAAGCCCTCCAGGATCTGATCCCGAGCGGGCGGCTCGTCATCGCAGCACTCCCGGCTCTGGTTGGGCTCCTGCCTATGGTCGGCGGAGCGATGTTCTCGGCGCCGATGGTGAACGAGATAGGCGATCGGTTCAACGTCGACCGAGGACGGAAGACCTTCATTAACTACTGGTTCCGCCACATCTGGGAGTACGTCTTCCCGCTCTACCCCTCCATGATGTTAGCCGCTGCGCTCCTTGACCTTGCGACCTTTCAACTGGCCAGGGCAACCTGGCCGCTGACCGCCGCAGCTGTGGCAGGCGGCGTCATCTTCGGCTTGGTCGGCATACAGAGAAGGCCGAACAACGCGACGCCGTCTTCTGCCCATCTTGGCAAGGTACGGGCTCTGGCGACCAGCATCTGGCCTATCGGGCTGGTGATCATCCTATCACTGGCCTTGCCGCTCGACGAACGTGCCACGCTGATCATCAGCTTAGTCGTGACTATCACCTTGGTGATGATCCTTAAACGTATCGAATGGCGCGCCCTTGGGCGTATCCTCCATAAGCGCATCCCCTGGGAGACGGTCGTGGTGCTCTTCGGGGCGTTGATCTTCCGTCGCGTTTTGGATAGCAGCGGTGCCATCAGCAGCGTGTCCGAGACGTTAGTCAGGTCTCAAGTCCCTCTCGTGCTGATCGCCTTTCTGGTCCCTTTCATCGCCGGGCTACTGACCGGCCTGTCGCACGCAGCTTTCAGCATTGGCTTTCCGGTTGTCCTTCCCCTGGTGGCCCCCCAGGGCACCGCCATCGCACCAGGATGGGCAGCCTGGATGATGGCAGGAGCATTCCTGGGCGTGATGTGCTCCCCCCTCCATCTCTGCCTTTCCTTGACCCGTCTGTATTTCGAGGCCGAGTGGGTGCCGATCTACCGACGCATCGGTCCGTCGACGCTCGTCGTTGCGGCGACAGCGGCGGTATGTCTCGTCAGTTAGGTAGTCTCACCCGCTCCCATCCAGGTTCCAACCCGCCAAAACGGCCCGAAGAAGATCCACCATGCTACCGAGAGGATCAGTGAGCCGTGCAATAAACGGCGATCCAGCCATCACCAGCTTGCGATGCTCACCAAGGGCCACCAATTTGATCCCACTTGCGGAGTTCTTCACTTTGTGCTACAACTACCAAGGAAAGGAGAGACTATGCCCGTCATTCCACCAAGCGTGCTCAAGAAGCTCTACGTCAAGGAGTCGCTGCGCCTTGAGAACAACGGCTTTGCCTTTGATCTCAAGAACCTCATCGCGCCAGCGACGATCACAGACGTTGACGGCCTCGACGTGGATGGCGAAGCGGTCGACAAGTCCCTCGTGACGGTCGTGCCTCCTAGCGGCAACGCGCGTTCCGTAAGCCAGATCTCCTCTGGAACCCCCTTACACTTCCCAGTTGGTGTGGTTGTCACCATTCACGTCGCGTCCGAGCCGCTGGAGCCAGGCGAGCATGAGTTCGTCTTCCATATAGAGGTCAAGGAGATCGGCTTACTCGATATCCCTATCTCCGACACCATCCGCTGACCCGGGCTCTGTCGGGCAGACACTGAAAAGCCCTCGCTTCTCCTCACTTCGATGCTCTGTTACGCTGAGGCCTAATGGGTGACTCTCACCCCATCACACGTTGGGTCGTTCCGACGACGGTGCTGGTCGTGCTTCTCGTCGCAGCTGGCTTACGCCTCTGTCAGCTGCCGAGTCTTCCATTCGGCCTCCACTATGACGAAGCAGCCAACGGCGTCCTTGCCGGCGAGATCGCGCGCGGCTTGAATAGACCGATCTTCATCGCCTCGTACACAGGCAAAGAGGTTCTCTTCTTCTACTGGACAGCGCTGTGGATGAAGCTCTTCGGGGTTACACCTATTGCTCTTCGTCTGGGAGCAGCCTCCATCGCCCTGATGACTGTGGTGGCCACTGTGTGGGCAGTCTATGAACTGCTCCACGACCACCCCGACGCCCTATGGATCGCGATAGGTGCAGCTATCTTTCTCACCGTCTCTTTCTGGCATCTCATCCTCAGCCGCTATGGCTTTCGCGCGATCACACAACCTCTGCTCCAGGCACTCACCCTGGCGCCCCTGTGGCGCGGTTTGCGCTCCACCAAGCAACGTGGATCCAAATTGATCGTCAATGGGTGGCTTCTCCTGGCAGGGGTGTTCTGCGGCCTGACCGCGTACACGTATCTGGCGGCACGCGCTTTTCCGCTGCCTCTGACAGCAGCATTGCTGACACTTATTCTCACTCACCGTCGGAGAAGACAAGAGCGTCTTGTCCAGTCGGCGGTATTCACGGCAACTGCCGCTCTCGTCCTGGCTCCCCTGGCGCGCTATTGGGTCACGCATCCGGGCAGCTTCCTCACCCGAGCCCAGCAAGTCGCCGCCGACGATTGGAGCGAGGTATGGAGGGGGCTGCTCGCCTGTCTAAGGATGCTCTTTCTGGAAGGGGATCCCTACATTCGCTTCAATCTCCCGGGGCGTCCCCTCTTCGGTCCAGTCGTCGCTGGTCTGTTCTTCCTCGGTCTGTGCATTGGGGTCTGGCGGTTGGTCCACTTGCTGCGCGTCTCAGAGGCCCCCAACCGGCCGCCATCCCTCGCCGCGTGGGTCTTCTTGCTGGTCTCGATTCCGGTGATGCTTCTACCAAGCGCACTGGCCACCAACGAGATCACACCAAGCAACTTGCGCGTCGTTGGTCTTCTGCCCTTCATCTATACTTTCCCGGCGCTGGGCTTATGGGCCATCACCGTTCTCCTTCGGCGCCTCGGGGGCTGGAGTCCTTCCTCGCACCTCCTGTTTCCAGCCATCTTTCTGCTACTGCTTGGCGTGGAAGGGTCGAGGGTGGCGACAACCTACGTGGCGTGGGCTTCCTCGCCAGCACTCTATGACGCCACGGATGGAGACATGGTCGACATCGCACGTTACCTCAATCACGAGAGCACACTGACCGAATCATCCTTAACGACGCCCTATGTCGCTAGCCGACACTACCGTCATCCAACGCTCGCTTTCCTCGCGGAGGACTACGACACCGTACGCTGGCTCGCCGCCGGCCGGACGCTCGTCTTCCCTCCCAAGGGCGAGGCCCTCCTTCTCTTCCCCCGATCAGCCTCAGAGGATCTTGAGTGGGTGCGCTCGATGCTGCCCAAGGAATCCCTCGTAAGGGCCCCGCCTGCCCCCGGTGGCGCACCAGCCTTCCGCGCCTATCGCGCTGCTATGTCCGAAGCACCACAACCCGGGCGAGAGCAGTCTGTGCAGTTTGGTCAGGCCCTGCGCCTGATGGGCTACACAGTGACGAATCAACCAAGCTCCGGTGGGGAGGTGGAGATCGCGGCGTATTGGAAGGTGACAAGCCCCGCGGATCAACCTGACTACCGTGCTGTTGCACGGCTGGCTGATCCGTGGGGCTCGATCTGGGGGGAGAGACAGCCCCTCCATTATCCTTCTGAGCAATGGACGGAGGGCGAGTTGGTTGTTGATCATCTGGCAGTCCCGATCGCCCCTGGCGCACCGCCGGGTGACTACACCGTTCGCTTTGGGTTCTACGCCCCTGGCGCTGACACCCGATTGCCGGTACTTGATGACAGCGGAGCCTACGCCGGCCTCTATGCCGAATTGCCGGTCGACGTGGCCCGGAGCACGGAATCGTTCACAGTGGAAGAGGTGGATATGGGTCAACGCCTCGACCTGTCCCTCAATGGTCTGACGCTCTTGGGCACACGCCTGGGAGCCACGACAGCACGACCGGGTGAGTCTCTCAATCTGACGCTGTTTTGGAGGGCTGGGGGAGTCACGCTGCCGCGATACGAGCTCTCGCTCCATTTGGGCGACACCGTGCTCTATCAGGGTGATCCGGTCCACGGGACCTATCCCTTCAGCGAATGGAAGCGGGACGAATTCGTCGCCGATCGATACGCCCCCCGTCTGCCGCTTGCCATGCCGCCGGGCGAATACTCCCTGAAGCTCCACGTGGGAGATCGAGCAACTCTAGATCTGAGCCAGGTCACCGTGGAGACAACGAACCGGACCTTCGAGGTACCGCCTGTCTCCCATCCGCTCGCGATCACGCTCGGTCATCGCGTGGAGCTTCTAGGATATGACATCTCCTCCTACACAGTTGCACCAGGAGAGACACTTGGGCTCACGCTCACGTGGCGAGCGCTTAGGGAGATGAATACGGACTACACGGTCTTTGCCCACCTGATAGGTCCCGACGGATCAATGGTAGGTCAACGGGATCAGCAGCCGGTCAAGGGTAGCTACCCTACCAGTCTTTGGGCCAAGCATGAAGTGGTGACCGATGTCTACAACATCCCGGTGAGCCCTGCTGCCACGCCAGGCGAACACCGTCTCGAGGTAGGGATGTATGTGGCGGAGACAGGCACTCGTCTATCCATTGAAGGGGCTGCTGACAATGCCATCGCCCTGAAGACAGTTTCCGTCTCGGAGTGACCCTTGGCCCGGACGCCCCCTCGGTCTACGCTGCTCGCTGATGCCAGCACCAGCGGACCTACCCTGCTCTGTGTCTGTCGAAGCCAGCTGTCCTGAGCTTAAGGCGTCGCAAGCCTGCACACGACATAGCCAAATCTGCATACTCGCACGTCTACACGGGAACATCCTATGATCTACGTATTCGACTGGTTTCTCGCTTTTCTACCCGTACTCACCGTCCTGTTCCTGATGCTCCGCCTTCGTTGGCGTGGCGCACAGGCGGGAGCAGTAGGATGGTCCGTGGCGCTCATCATCGCGGTGTCTCGCTTTGGCGCCGGGATCCGCCTGCTGGGTTATGCCCAGTTGAAAGGGCTGCTACTGACACTTTTCGTCCTGTACATCATCTGGGGAGCCCTTCTCTTCTATCGCACGACCGAGGAGGCCGGAGCCGTAGAGGCGATTGGCCAAGGCCTTCCACACCTGACGCCAGACCGAGGCATGCAAGCTCTCCTCCTCGGCTGGGTCTTCAGCACCTTTCTCCAGGGCGTCGGGGGGTTTGGGGTACCTGTGGCCGTGACTGCCCCTCTCCTGGTCGGCCTGGGATTCCCACCTCTGGCTGCCATAGTGATCCCCTCAGTGGGTCATCCCTGGGCCGTCACATTCGGCTCCCTTGGATCATCGTTCTTCGCCCTTATCGCCGCAACAGGTCGTAGCGGAGCATCGCTGGCCCCCTGGAGCGCGACAATGCTTGGCGTGGCATGTCTGGGTTGCGGGGCTGGCACACTCTGGGCAGCGGGCGGCGGGCGAGCGCTCCGCTCTGGTCTAGGCACCCTCTTCGTGATCGGCTTGCCTATGGCGATGACCCAATACCTCGTTGTCACCAACGGGCTCTGGTCAATTGGGGCGATGTCAGCAGGACTTGTTGGTCTGGTGATTGCCGTAGCATGGGCGCGGTGGCGCGCCAATCAGCCAGAAGGAAGCGACGCCAGCGCTGTATCAGATGGCCAATCGGATCTGTCGCTTGGCTGGGCGATGGCCCCTTATGGGCTGCTAATAGGGATCGTGCTGCTGGCACAACTCGTGCCACCGGTGCGTGATTTCGTGAGTCAGGTGGTGCTTCGAGTGCGCTTTCCGAGACTGACCACCGCCCGCAACTGGGTCGTGCCAGCGGAGGAGGGACGCACTATCAACATCTTCGGTCATCCTGGAGCGCTGCTAGTCTACGCTTCCATTGCTACCTATGCGCTCTTCCGTTGGCGTGGTTACTACCAACCTGGAGCAGTGAAGCGTATCGGACGCGGCGTCGTGACCCGCGCCATAGGTTCCAGCCTGGGAACAGCCGCTATGGTCGGCATGGCCGTGACGATGGAGCACGCTGGGATGACGCACCACTTGGCTGATGGGATCGCGAGACTGGCTGGCTCGGGCTTTCCGCTGGCCGTCCCTTTCATCGGAGCCTTGGGAGCTTTCATGACTGGCTCAAACACGAACTCCAACGTCATCTTCGGGGATCTGCAGCAGAGCGTGGCAGCCCTGGTAGGTGTCAGCCCTCTGATTATTCTGGCCGGCCAGACAGCGGGCGCAGCCATCGGTTCTGCGTTTGCCCCGGCCAAGGTCATCGTGGGCTGCAGCACGGTGGATGCAGAGGAAGGCCCAGCGCTGCAGGCCGTGATGCGCTATGGACTGGCAATCGTGGGGGTCCTGGCCTTGATGACTGGCTTGGCGGTCCTACTATATGGGCGGTAGTCCTTGCTGACATCATCTCCTTGCAATAGGGGGACGACGTCAAGACTAAGCGTCCGAGGGTCTATGGCTCCGGCTCGGTCTCCGGTGGCTCATAGCCGAGACCATAGTGATAAGCAGCACGCCGCGGCTCATATTCGCTGACAAAGGTGTCATGGTAAAGCATGTCACCAGAGCTGTCATAGACCCGGCGCTCGATCGTGGCTGTCAGGCCATCCACCGCTGACTGCCACTTGACGACCGTTCCAGGCGCCAGTTCCTCGTCCAGCTCATAGATCGGAGGCCCCGGTTCAGCCTCATCGGTGATGACCGGCCCTTCCTTCTCCACCTTTCGACCGTCATCGGTGGCGTAGAAACGGAAGACAAGTCGATGCGTCGCCTCTCCCACCTCTGTCTCGATCAGCAGCGGGGTCGAGCGATCATTAACGAACTTCAGGTCCACGTGCGGAGAGTAGACCGTCGCATCCATGCCAACCCCTCCCCCACGCAGTTCGTAGTAGCCCACCCGCTGACCGTGATACCAGCGCTCGGTGATCGGATAGCCCCCCCAGAACGCAGCCCGGAAGGCCGTGGTGCTCACCTGGCAGATGCCCCCGCCCACCCCCATCTCCAGTTGCTCGCCTGCCGTGATGTAAGACTCATCGTAGCCAGCCTCAGCAGTCACCGCGCCCAGATAGTGGTTGAAGGAGAACGTCTCGTCCGGCGGGACGACCACGCCGTCGAACTTGGTAGCTGCCAGACGAATGTTGTGATCGCGTCCAGATGGAGAGCCGATGAAATAAGACTCCCCCGTCGCCACGCGCTCGACGATGCCCAATTCCTCAGCACTTGCGGTATCCGGATAACGTGGGGCGATCTCCTCCACGGCCAGCGCTACGTGTCTATCGCCCCGCCGCAACGTGTCCACGATCCGATCCAGGCTAGCCTCCACATCGAGCGCACGGCCTTCTTCGCTTTCCTTGATCGGGACCAGCTGCCCCGTCGCTTCATTGAAATGGAAACGAGCATCCACAGGATCAATCGCCAGAGCCGGCGCCAGCTTCTCGAGGTACAATCGGAGCCGGTCCCGGTTTAAGCTTGTGTGAAGCACACCTTCCTCCGGCCGAACGGTCAACATCTCGACGAGCTGTTCAGGGGAGATCACCCATGGTTCCGGGTCTTCTTCACGAGGGTCGGCCACCGTGAGGGTCAGGGAGCCGTCCAGAAGGTGTTCTGCTTCAGCGAGCGCCGGCCCAGCATCGCTGATGGAGGGGGGAATCGCCTCCATCACAAGAGATACCTCTGCAGGCGCCAATCGCATCAGGGCTGGCGAGAGCTCCGCCAGCGTCGCATCCACGTCCAAGCGGCGCCCAACCCTTGCCGGTTCAACCACGGGTGTCACCCCCTGGAAGCTGAGCGCAGCGTCGGTCGGCGTGACATTCAGAGTCTCCGTCAATGCCTCCAAGTAGAGACGGGACTTAGTCTCATTATAGGTGATGATGGGAGGTAGGTTTCTACCCAAAGCCAACAGTTCCACGTGAGAAAGCACGCCTCCCGATCTCGATCTCTCCCGCCCAACTCGATAGGCCTGTGCTAGGGTCAAGGTCGGCTCGATCCGGAGCCCCAGGTCGTAGGGACTGACGTCCCAGGAACGCTCAGGGCCATGCAGCCGTATCAGCGGATCCTGAAGTCTGGAAGGCACCTCCAGTTCAGCCACTGCTCCCTCTGGCCGCATTCCGCCCACGTCACTGCCCCAGATCGATACGCCTGGGTAGATGCGCTGGGCGTATCGAGCCTCGAAACCTAACACCGAACCTACCAACAGGAGGAACAGGACGACGAGGATAAGGATCAGAGTGCGAGTATTCATGCTACCACCGATCATCCTGCCACGGATGATAGCGTCCTACAACCTCGGCCTTTGGCCGCGATGCGATGAGCCGGATAGCGAGCAACCCGAAGACGAAGCCGCCGATATGAGCCCACCATGCCACGCCCCCGCTCTGGAAGACATCGGCCGCTGTGAGGGCGAAGATACCATTGAAGAGCTGAGAGATGAACCAGAAACCCAGATAGATCAGGGCAGGAATCTCTATCAGCCGAAGAAAGTAGAAGATGGGTACCAGCGTAAGCACTCGGGCCTGCGGAAACAACACAAGATACGCCCCCAGCACGCCGGCGATGGCGCCGCTAGCACCGACGGTGGGAATCGTCGATTCCGAATAGGCGACCAAGTGAGCACCGCTGGCCACTAGACCGCTGACCAGATAGAAGAATAAGTAGCCCACGTGTCCGACCCGGTCCTCAACGTTGTCGCCAAAGATGTACAGCGCCAGCATATTAGAGATGAGATGCCACCAACCGCCGTGCAGGAACATCGAGGTGAACAGCGTGATCCATGGACGCAGGGTCCCACCCTGCCAGAACTCCGCCGGTACCAGCCCCCAGTTGAAGATGAACTGACGCAAAGGGTCCGAGCTCAAGACAATGAACTCGAACAGGAAAGCGAGGACGTTGAGGGCGATTAGGCCCGTATTCACAATGGGATATCGGCGAGAGGGGATGCTGTCCCGCAATGGAATCACGTCTACGCCTCCTGCACTATTGTCGAACCTTACCTTTCCGACGATCGGCAAAGTAATGTTATGGATTTTACCCGGAGAGGGGGAAGTTGCAAGTGAACGAGCCGCAGAGACTGCCTTTGACCAGTCGGGGAAAATGGACTATACTCGGTGTTGCGCAACCTATGGTCAAATCTCGAAGAGGAGGCAGGATGGCCGCCAAGAAGAGACCGATACGACCGTCCCAGCTCGCTTACACGTTCTCCATCGTCGCCCGGGATCCCCAGAGTGGTCATATGGGGGTGGCCGTCCAGTCCCACTGGTTTTCAGTCGGATCAGTGGTAACCTGGGCCGAGGCAGGCGTCGGCGCCGTGGCTACACAGGCCATGGTTAAAGTCAGCCATGGGCCGCTGGGCCTGGATCTCATGCGAGGAGGGCTATCTGCACCCCAGGCTCTAGAAGCATTGCTCACGGCCGACGAGGGCCGAGCCCTGCGTCAAGTCGCGATGACAGACGCCGAAGGCCACATCGCAGTGCACACTGGAGAGCGCTGCATCGCCGATGCTGGCCACACGATCGGAAATGGCTTCTCCACTCAAGCCAATATGATGGCCAACGCGGACGTCTGGCCAGCTATGGCTGATGCCTATCGCCGCTCGCCAGACAGGCTACCAGAGCGTATGGTGACGGCTCTTGAGGCCGGTCAAGCAGCCGGTGGTGACATCCGGGGACGACAAAGCGCAGCGCTTCTGGTTGTGAAGACAGAATCGAGTGGGCGCCCATGGGCCGATGCAGTGATCGAGTTGCGCGTCGAGGATCATCCTGAGCCTGTTCGAGAGCTACGACGCTTGCTGACCCTCCAAAGAGCCTATGAGCACATGAACCACGGCGACGAGCTCCTGGGAGCTGGACAGGTTGAAGAAGCACTGGAGGCATATCAGACTGCGGCCGCTATGGCTCCCCATATTGACGAACTCCCCTTCTGGCAAGCTGTCACCCTGGCGGATCTGGGACGCGTCGAAGAGGCTCTTCCCATCTTCCGCGAGGTTTTCGATAAGAACTCAGACTGGCGCACGCTGGTTCAGCGTCTGCCAGAGGCAGGACTGCTGCGTGATGATCCAAGGATGATGGAGAGGATCCTAGACGTAGGCCGCAACGCATGAGGGTTACTCCTAGAGCAGGAGCGGGGCGATAGGTAGTGAATAGTGCTCAGCCTCACGTCATAACCAGCAGAAGAATCAGTTTGATAGCCACACGGTCAGGCCTGTGCTGCCTTACCTCTGCCTCCAGTCGGTCGGGCGGCGGTAGAGAGAGGCCATCCAGGCCAAAGAGGCCCCTATGAGAGGTCGACCGGTATCTGCCCGGCCATAGCGATCGAGTCTTTACTCACCCGACAGGTCCAGGCATATACGTCGACGCCAGCGTCGGCAGCGTTACGGAGAGCTTTGCCAAAGTCGCGGTCGGCCGCATCATAGGGGGCAAACGAGCGGGCATCCGGACGCTGCACAACAAAGAGGACGGCGGAGCGGCTCCCCCTATGGACCGCATCGGTCAGAACTTGCACGTGGCGGCTTCCGCGGGCTGTCGGGGCATCCGGAAAGAGAGCCACACCACCCTCGACCAGGGTCACGGACTTGGTCTCTACCCATACGACGCCGCCTGGTAGTCTGAGGCGGAAATCGATCCGGCTGTGGCCCAGCGGCACCTCACGGTCGAAGTCCAAGCACGCCTGAAAGGGCTCTAGCTTCTCTTGGTTCAGACCTTCAGCGAATAGCGGGTTAGGAAGACGAGCGTCAACCGAGACCATAACACCAGCATAATCGACCAGTTTCAGGTCGAAATCGGTCTTTCTCCGAGGGCTGCTGATGGGCTCGAGCCAACACAATCGCCCCACCGTCAGGAGCTCTGTGAGACGCCCCGAGTTCGGGAGATGAGCATCAATCTCCACACCATCGATACTGAGGGTCACCCGAAACCGGTTGACACGCCTGATGAAACGACCGGGAATCAGCGATGTGAAACGCATACCGTAGTCATCTGCCGGGCCAGAGCTCGACCAACGCGCTCAGCGCGTCGATCTTAGCAGTCTCCACAGGCCGTATCCGAAGACAGCGGCCCCTATCAGGGTGGAGAATCCCCCTGCCAGCAGTCCCCCAAGCTCGCCCTCTCTCACCATGAAGCTGACCACACCCACACCGACGACGACAAAAACACCACCGAAGAGCATCAAGAGCGTCTCTTGGTGAAGAAAAGGCTCCAAAGCCTTCCTCAAGGCCTTTTGGGCCAGCAGGACCCCCAGGAAGGCACTTGTCCAGACGAGAATCTGACCAAGCAGTAGCAGGCGCATACCTCTCTCCTGGCTCATAAGACTGATGCCAAAGGCGAAAGGAAGACAGCCAAACATCGCCCCCCAAACCACCAAGAAAGCTGACCGGCAGCCTTCCAGATTCCCTTCACGCAAGTTCCGCCACAGTCCCCGTAGGGCGTTGCCCAAGACAGCGGCACCGACGATGTGGAAGAGGGATAGAAACACGAAGAGCAGCCAAGGATTGTCCATGCTGGTGCCATTATACCGCATCCGCAGCGGGATGCGAGCGCCAGGATAGAACCCGCTCTGTCGAAGTTGACAGGTAAGCTCTCCTATGCTACCATACGGCTCGATCAAAGAGTGAGGAGAATCATATTCAATATGACTATGTCGATCTCTAGCAGCCTGCGAAGCCGAGCTACGCTGGGCCCGTACCCTGCCTCGCTTCCATCTCGGGGGTTCGGCTAACGCTACCTGGGCTCTAGGAAGTCGCCCAACCGCCAGCCTTCCGATCCCGGAGGCTGGCTTTGTTTTTGTATGAGAAGGAGGCCGCCAATGCTGAGAATGTCACAACTCTTCGGACGCACACTGCGAGAAGCGCCTACAGGGGCAGAGCTGACTAGCCACAAACTGGCTGTCCGTGCTGGATTGGTGCGCTTCGTAGGCGCCGGGCTCTACAGCTACCTGCCACTGGGTTGGCGCGTCGCTCGGAAGATCGAGGCCATCCTTCACGACGAGATGGCAGCGGTGGGCGCGCAGGAGATGAAGATGCCCGTCGTCCATCCAGCCGAGCTATGGAAAGCTACAGGACGCTGGGACAGCGTCGGTCCTGCCCTTATGCGCGTGAAGGATCGTGGCGATCGAGAGTACGCTTTGGCCATGACCCACGAGGAGGTCGTGGCGCAGCTGGCAAGACAGGAGATTCTCTCCTACCGCGACCTGCCGAAAGTGGTCTATCACATTCAGACGAAGGTACGGGACGAGCCCCGACCACGGGGCGGGCTCCTACGCGTTCGTGAGTTCCGCATGAAGGACGCTTATAGCCTTGATGTCGACGCCGAGGGGTTGAACACGTTCTATCCCCGTATCATTGAGGCCTATGACCGGGTATTTGCCCGCTGCGGGCTTGATCCCATACCGGTCGAAGCAGACACGGGGATGATGGGAGGGGCCGACTCACACGAGTTTATGCTGCCTCATCCCGACGGGGAGGACACCTTCATTCACTGCGAAACGTGCGATTACGCCGCCAACGCGGAGCGTGCCGACTTCCGATTGCCGGAGGTCGAACGGGAGCCATTAGAGGACCCAGTGCCGATGGCAACACCGAATTGCACGACCATCGCCGACGTGGCCGACTTTGTCGGCGTGCCAACGAGAAAGACGCTCAAGGTCGTTTTCTATATCAAAGACGATCGGGATTTGGTGCTCGTCATCCTTCGTGGTGACTTGGACGTCAATGAGACCAAGCTGCGGAATCTCTTGGACGGCGCGGTCCTGGAACCTGCGCCCGAAGAGGACGTCCGCCGTGTCGGAGCCGAGCCGGGATACGGTTCCCCGGTTGGTCTGGAAGTGCGGAAGACCTTCGACGACACCGGCGTGTTGGTGATCGCTGATCCCTCTATCCAGCAAGGGGACAATTTCGTCGCTGGCGCAAACCGGCACGGGTACCACCTGGTCGGCGTCAACTACCCTCGCGATTTCGCGGTCACTGTGATGGAGGACATCGCTCAGGCCGAGGCAGGCCATCTCTGTCCAGAGTGCGAAGGGACCCTTGTGGCGGACTCCTCCATTGAGCTCGGACACTGCTTCAAGCTGGGCACTCACTACGCCGAGTCGGTTGGAGCGACCTATCTGAATCCCGAGGGAGAGGAACATCCGATCGTTATGGGCTCCTACGGTATCGGCGTGGGGCGGCTCTTGGCAGCAGTCATTGAGATGCACCATGACGACTACGGCATTATCTGGCCTCCATCCCTGGCTCCTTTTGACATCTATCTGCTGACGCTGGGGACCGACGAGGAGACGGAGCGGCAAGCTGAGGGCTTCTGCAAGCAGCTGGAGAAGGCAGGTCTCACCGTGTTGTTCGACGATCGAGAAGAAAGCGCCGGCGTCAAGTTCACCGATGCCGATCTGATCGGGTGCCCTGTCCGGGCCACGGTGAGCCGACGGAGCCTGAAGCAGGGAGGCGTGGAGTTGAAAGCACGCTGGGCAGACGACCTGAAGGTCGTTCCGGCAGATGGTCTGGTCGATGCCGCGAAGGAGCTCTTGGGCAGCTTCTAGTTGGGTCTATAGACAGGACGCTGGTGAGACTGATGGGGCTAGAGTGTCACAGCGCAATTCGCGAGGCTCAGACGCGTGCGCGGACCCTTCAGTCTCCCGGTGGGATAGCAACACCTGCTAAGGGTCAGATGTCTCCTCCGCCAGGGAGACGATGCGCTCGTAACCCTCGTTGATCAACTGCTCCAGTTCTTGAGCGATGTACGAGTATTCAAGCCGCGTTCCACCGTACGGGTCGGAGATATTGTAGGCTTCCCCAACCATCTCACTGAGCACGTACACCTTGTGATCTTGATCTGGAAAGGCGACCGATAGCGCCTCGGCGTGGTTGCGCGTCATCACCAGGACCAAGTCCGCCTTCTCCATCAGCTCAGCGCTAAGGCTGCGGGAGCGATGGGCACGGATGTCGATCCCCCGCTCATCCATCTCCGCAACACCATAGGCACTTGGCAGTCGACCCTCCGACGCCCACGTACCGGCTGATACCACGCGCCAATCACGGTGCGCCTCGTCATCCTTCAACCGTGCCCGCAACAGCCCAGCGGCCATCGGAGAGCGGCAGATATTGGCTGTGCAAACCACGAGTATGGTCTTCATCTCTCACCTCCCTCCTGAGACAGTATAATCCCAGGACAAACCGTCTCGGCCAGTGCCATCAGCCCGCCCGCAGCGACCGTATGCCCCCCCATCACGACGGGCACTGCAGCCTCCGAGGCTGCCCGTGTCAGACGTCGTAGAAAAGGGTCTTCTACCTTCTGCCAGCGGTAGAGATCTGAGTTGAATCGATCCAATGCAGAAGGCCAGAGCCCACGGCTGGCTAGAATCACGCGATTGTCGAGCAACACCCCGTTTGCCAGCTCTCCCAGGGCTGCAAAGAATCCCTCGACGCCGACCAGTTCGAGGTAGTCGGACAAGAGCGACCGCACCTCGCCCCTCCGTTGCCGCCCGCTGGCCCGCATGCCCCGCTCCTCGGCGAAGACGCGCACCCAGCATCGAGTCGCCCGTTGTAGCACTTGCCAAGCTGTCGGTGAGGCCCGACCGGCGACCAGCAAGCTCCCACCTTCTCGTCTCATCTCGTTTAGCACTTCGTCCAATGGAGCCGATGTCCATCCAAGGTCATTCAGATAGTGATGCAGGTGAGATCCGATCCCCGGGTGCCGTTCCGCAATCAGTAGATCGACCGGGGTATCGATGTCGAACCGTGAACCAGCGGAGGCTCCCATTGTTTGAAACGGAAAGCCCCCCTCGTTGATCAGCGCCCAGGCGATGGCGTTGTCGTTCGTCTGGTCGGCGATCAGCGAAGCCGCCTCCCGAGCCGGCGCAAAACCCGCCCAGTCGCAGGAATGCACGTTGTTGGTGATGACCACCTGCTCAGCCCGACCCAGTCCATCCAGGATCTCCCTCCACCGTTCGGCGCGCAACAGCGGCGCCGACCCGCCTCCGGTGTAGAGCGCCCGGTCTACGCCGTATCGCTCGATAAGACCGACCAGCCGTTGACCGAAGTGAAAACGCTCACCAGGTGGATCTACGTCAAGTGTCACTGGCAAGTCAGCCAGGGTGTGCCCCCAGCTTGGATCGTCAGTGGCAACAATAGCCCGATCGATCAGATCAACAGCGAGAAGCGATTCTAACAGGTCTCGAGCCGCAGCGCGATGCGCTCCCGCCAAAGCCTGTTCTACGCTGCTGTCTCCCCATCCCCCCGTCAAGAGCAAGAGCGTCGTCTTTCTGAGCAACTAGTCCTCCTAATCTAGGCCAGCCGCCTCCACATACCACATACGCCCCGCCTCAACGGACGGACTCGAATCCTGGATAATCCACCACTCCAATGGATGTGAGCAGAATCTACGAGTGACCAAAAAGGGGCTTGGTCGAGGCCAAGCCCCTTCTTCCTGCGTGAATTGCCATCAGCCTCTGATAGCCTACGTGCTCGTCATCAGCCCATCTGAGGCTGCAACAGCCCGTAGTTGTCGTCCCTGCGCTTGTAGACTGTGTTGATGGTCCCTTCTTCGGCATTCAGGAACACGAAGAAGTGGTGTCCCAGGAGCTCCATCTGCTCAATGGCCTCCTCCGGTGTCATCGGCCTCACCTCAAAACGCTTGACGCGAACAATCTCACCCTCTGGTTCTTCCTCGACAGACTCCTCGATTGGGAGCGGCTCAGCCGAAGAATGCCATCGATCCAAACGCTTGCCTTTGTAACGCGCAATCTGCCGGTACATCTTATCCAGCACAGCGTCAATCGAGGCGAATATGTCTCCGGTCCGCTCCTCTGCCCTCAGAATTGTGCCGCGCGTCCAGACCGTCAGCTGTGCTACCTGCCGATCCTCGTCACTGCGTGTGTCCTCCACTTCCAGATCAATCCGTGCTTCGTCGATGGTAGGAAGGTAGCGGTCCAGCTTCTCGACCTTCCCCTCTACGTAGTCCCTCAAGCGCGGCGTCATCTCTAGCTTCCGGGTGAAGACAGATACTTCCATCGTAACCTCCTTACGCTAACAACGCTCTTGGCAACCACTCACCTAGTCGATCGCGTCTAAGCGGCCTCGTTGCCACCTTCAGCATCCCCTAATCAGGCAGACCGCATCCTCGTCGTAATGGATGAGTGGTTACACCCCAGCGAATAATCCTTCGGATCCTCTACCTCCCACCAGGGCGTGCGCGTGCCAGCGTCAGCGCTTGCACGCTTCTTGCTCCTCCCTGCCGCAAAGCTACGGCACAAGCTTCCAGGGTGGACCCGGTGGTACATACGTCATCAATCAGCAACACGCGCTGGTCAACCGCCCCACGATCAGTGCAACGAAAGGCGCCTTCCACGTTCTCCTTCCTCTGCTCAGCATCGAGATCGACCTGGGCTGCCGTGGCGCGATGCCGAATCAGGACATCCTCATCAACGGGCAGATCGATTCGCTTTGCGAGTTCGGATGCAAGGCAGACAGCCTGATTGAAACCCCTCCATCGAAGACGCCGTTTGTGCAGTGGAACGGGCACGATCACGTCAACCTCCATCGGATAACGTGCCCAGTGCTCCGCCATCAGATCGGCCAGAGGAACAGCAAGAGCGGTGACCCCTCTGTACTTCAAAGCGTGGATGGCCTCTCGGAGCGCTCCTTCGGAGTAAGCAACCGAACGGATACAATCGATCTGGAGCGGCGCGGAACGACAGCGGCGGCACACTCTGGAACTCACCTCTCCCAAAGCATGTCCGCATTGCTCGCAGAGGGGGCGACTGACGCGATGGACTTGGCTCATACACTCGCCGCAGAACCAAGCCCCTACATCCTCACAACCAACACAACGGGGCGGGTAGAGAAGATCAAGTATGGATGTCCAAAGACGACGAACAGTCAGATGCTCCAAGAACCGTATATCCGGTGGTGCGTGCTATGGCAGGCCTCCCCCACCCCCCAACCCACCAAAGCTCATCTCCATTGTCATAATCCGGATCACTGCCGGCCCCAGCAGAACGACGAAGATGGCTGGGAAGATCAAGAAGGCAATGGCTGGAAGCATCTTAATCGGGGCCTGCCGGGCCAGCTCTTCAGCTCGCTGCCTCCGCCGTCGACGCATCTCCTCAGCCTGAATATGCAAGACCTTGGCGATGCTCACCCCCAGCTCCTCCGCTTGGACGATAGCCGCGACGAAGGTGGATACCTCCTGTACATCGATCCGATTCGCCATACTGCGCAGAGCCTCACGCCGTAGCTTTCCCAACTGAATCTCTTGGAGAACACGGGTGAACTCTCTGGACAGCTCATTGTCCCATTTCTCAGCGACTCGAGCCATAGCACCATCAAAACCGAGCCCCGCCTCCACACAAATCGTGAGCAGGTCAAGGGCATCGGGCAACGATCGAGTCACCTCGCGCTGCCGACTGCTCGTCTTGCTCCTCAACCATAGCACCGGCAGATAGTATCCTCCTACCGCCAATCCTCCCAGCAGAAGCATACGCCGCGGGAGCGCCATACTCGACACCATCAAGATAACTGCTCCCAGTCCTCCCAGAAGAATCGCTGCCAGGAGACGGAATCCCATAAACTGCACGGGGCTCCACCCGTATGGATTCCCAGCCAGTTCAAGGTTGTGCCGGATGTTCTCCATGCTCTCTTGGGGAGTGAAGCGTTTCGCCAACGCAGCCAACCCCTCCACCAGCGGCACCAGCACGCGCTGTGTGAAGGGCTGCGATAGCTCGATCTCCTCCAGAGTAGGTGGTTGATCGAGAGTGGCGTACGTGTCCAATCGATCGTCAACCGAGCTGGGCTCCCGAGAGCGAAACAGGTAAACAGCCAAGAGGATCAGACCGACAAAGATGACCAGGCCAAGAGCAATTATCAGAAGTGGTGACATCTACCTCTCCGTAGCAACTCGCCTAAGTAAGCTTTCAACGCCAACGTTGAATCGATTCTTGCGCAAAGACACAGAAGAGACCAAGTGCTATATGTCGATATCGACGATCTTGCTGATAGCGAAGAAGCCTGTCGCGATTCCGATCACCGCTACGCCTATCATGATGTGACCGCACGTGTGTTGGAACAGAAGCCCCATGAACTCCGGGTTAATCAAGTAGATCACACCAGCGAGGAGAACGGGGACAACAGCGACCATGTACCCGGAGATACGGCTCTGGGCCGTGAGCGCTCGAATCTCGCCCTTGATCCTTATTCGCTCTCGAATCGTGTAGCTTATCGACTCCAACACCTCAGCCAGGTTGCCACCGACTTCCCGCTGCACGTTGATGGCTGTGATCATCATGTCCAGGTCCTCGCTGGGAACACGCCGCAGCATATGATCGAGAGCGTCCTCCAAGGATATACCCAGCTGCACCTCTTGAACCACACGTCCATACTCGGTCGAAGCCGGGGGCCCCATCTCCTCAGAGACCGCTCTCATAGCCTGCATAATGCTGTAGCCAGCGCGGATGCTGTTCACCATGAGGTTGATCGTGTCCCCCAACTGGTCATTGAACGAACGCAATCGCCGGCCCCGTCGAAATGCCACGTAGGCTCGAGGGGCGAAGAATCCAGTCAAACAGGCCACAGCGGTGATGAGTACGTCCTGTCTCCAGATATACGTCAGACCTCCCGCTGTCACAATCAAGATCACCGTCAAAGCAATAAACTCCCCGACGGTCAGCTTGAGATCGGCCCGCGCCAGCTGGGTGGCGAGATTGGCACCTATGCCACGTTCAGCCAGAGCATGATCGAGAGCATCGGTGACGGGTGTAGATTTCTCCCGTCTGCGTTCAGCACCCTCCACCTGCTCATCCAAACCTAGCCGTTCTTCAATAAGGTGACCACCAGCTTGTCGAGATATGACAATGCCGCCGATCATAGAGCCGAGACCGACCAAAGCTAGTCCAGCCAGAACCAACCAGAGCATCTCTCGCTACCTTCCCATCTACTTCTCAGAACGTTAGAACCGTCTCCGTCGATCCGCCCCAAAGATACTGGCCGGCACCCGGATATCCTCTGCTTCGATCTTCTCCATAAACTTGGGGCGTAAGCCCGTTGGACGGAGCTTACCAATCACGCGCCCGTTTTCGTAGCCAGCTCTCTCGAACTTGAAGACATCGGACATCGTGACCACGTCACCCTCCATACCTTGGATCTCGCTGATCGTGACCACCTTACGGCTCCCATCCCGCATGCGTTCTAGCTGAATAGTCGCGTCCAGCGCGGCCGCGATCTGCTCGCGGATCGCCCGGTGAGGAAGCTCCATACCAGCCATCAGGATCATGTTCTCGAGACGGCCCAAGGCATCCCGAGTGTTGTTGGCGTGGATGGTGGTCATGCTGCCCTCATGACCCGTGTTCATCGCCTGGAGCATATCAAAGGCCTCAGGGCCACGACACTCACCGACGATGATGCGATCTGGTCGCATACGCAAGCTGTTGATCACCAAATCCTGGATAGTGACCTCGCCTTTCCCCTCAATGTTAGGCGGGCGCGACTCCAGCGTCACCACGTGTTCCTGACGCAACTGGAGCTCAGCAGCGTTCTCAATGGTGACGATGCGCTCATCGCCAGGAATGTATCCAGAAAGAACGTTCAGGAACGTCGTCTTACCAGAGCCCGTACCGCCGGAGATCAGGATGTTCAGCTTCGCCTGAACGCAAGCCTTGAGAAGCTCTATAGCCTCTGGCGTCACCGACCCAAACTGAATCAGCTGTTCGACAGTCAAAGGGTCCTTGGAGAACTTCCGGATCGTCACCGTCGGACCAACCAGAGAAATGGGCGGAATCACCGCGTTGACACGAGATCCATCGGGTAGACGCGCGTCAACCATAGGAGAGCTCTCATCGATGCGCCGTCCCAGCGGGGCGACAATACGCTCAATGATGCGCATCAAATGCTCGTCTGACTCAAAGACGGCTTTCGTCTTCTGAATCCTGCCGTTTCGCTCGATGTAGATATCCTCAGGCCCATTCACCATGACCTCCGTGATGCCATCATCGGCAAGCAACGGTTCCAGAGGGCCCAATCCTAGAATCTCGGCTACAATCTGTTCAAACAGCTGCTGACGCTCTGGCCTGCTGAGCACCACGCTCTCCTCGGCCAGGATGTCGTCATACATCTGCCGGATTGTGCTACGCACCTCATCGCTCTGCGCGACGTCCATCGAGGGATCCAGCTCCGAGATCAGTCTATCCTGGATGCGAGCTTTCAGGCTCTGGTAGGCATCCTGAATAGAAGAGACAGGACGACGGCGCACTTGCATCCTATCTCTGCCTTGGGGCTGTCCTTCTGTTCCCTTACCTTCCTCAATTCGACTTAACAACGACATGTTTCTTCCTCTCTATCGTCGGCCCAGGTCAACGCTTTGGGCAATCATGCCTACTAACCCCGGTCAAATGCTTCCTTGAGACGCGAGAGGCCGGTTCCCCCCACTCCATCAGTTTCCTTCCGGCTCTTCGTTTCCTCTTCCTCCTGTTCCTCTGGGGCCAGGAGCCTTTCGCAGATGATGTCTGAGAGCCGAAGGATAGCTTTGGAAACTGGTCGATTGCGATCTCGTACGATGACTGGGACACCACGGTTAGCAGCTGCCAGAGCAGACCGCTCATCAAAGGGAATCTCTGCAGTTGCCGGCATCATAGCCTTCTCAATCTGGCTAACCTGCAGGCTCCCTCGTTGGCCTGTGCCGTTGACCACCAAGGCGATATTCTCCACAGCGTAATCAAGCTTGTCCGCCAACTCCAAGAACAGACGTGCACTCTTCACCGCAGGGATATCTGGTGTCACGATGAGGACGATCAACGACGCAGCGTCGAACAAGGTCAAGGATACATCATCTACCCAGCTCCACATATCCGCGATGATAAGGTCGAAGTCGTCCTGCATCCTATCCAGGATCGCCTCAATAGCACTCTGACTGCCTTTCTCCACTGGGTTGGCTAACAAGCTTTCCCCTGCCTCCGGCCGAGGTGGAGCCAACAACACCTTGACACCGGACCCGTGGGCGCTCATCACGCTACTGAGCAAATCCCGATCCAACTCCTTAACGCGATCTGCCAAGTCGGCCATGCTCCGATCTGGGCGCAAGTTGAGCATAACGCCCACATCTCCGAATTGCAGATTGCCGTCCAACAGTGCTACCCGTCGCTCATCACCAAGCCGTTCTTGCAGGGCGATGGCCGTGTTGACGGCAATGGTCGTACATCCCGTGCCTCCCTTGGGGCTGAAGAAAGCGATCGTCCGTCCCCTCTCTTGTTGCTCTCGTTCCTCAACAGGTCTGCTCCTGGCGGCTTCGGTCTTGCGAGACCCGGTCCCTCCAGCCTGTGTCTTACCCATCTCGAACACGCGATGAATGGTGTTCACCAGTTCGTCAGCACTGGCCGGCTTGGTAAGGTAGTCTCTAGCACCGGCAAGCATAGCCCGCCGCAGGTAATCGGTCTCCCCTTGCACCGAGAGCATCACCACCTGCGCCATTGGGACAGCATGCAGCAACTTCTCGGTCGCTGTGATTCCGTCCATGCCAGGCATGTTGATATCCATCAAGACCACGTGGGGCTCGAACTCCTCAGCCAGCTCAATGCCCTTCGCGCCCGTCCCAGCAGCCCCCACGACATCTATATCCGGTTCGAAGGAGAGTAGCTTTCGCAAGTTCTCCCTCGTCTCGGCGATGTCATCGATAATCAGGACTCGTATCTTACTCATTTGTCAAGACCTGTAGGAAAGCTCTGTCTAGATCCCGTTCCATAGGGTCAATCACGCGCTTCTCCTCCGCTAGCCGCCCCAGTTTCGCCTTCTCCACTGTCCGCGCTACCAGGTTCCAGCGCATCGAGAGGCGGTGTAACCCCGTAGGGCAACTTTGGTGGCTGCTCAATGCTGAAGCGCTCAAACAGGTACTCCAGGGTCACCGACTCGGTCTCCACTGTCTTGTTGGCATCGCTGGTCGAGCGGAGCACCAAGTCGATGTTTGCACCGATCTCCTGAGCGTACTTCAGCGCGACGGCATCCTGTGGTGACACGGCCAAGGTGAGTGGCTTGACCTTCGGCACAGGGGTCGGGGTCGGCTGCTCTCCCTCCTCCGCCTGTGCGGCCTCTTCGGGCGGAGGCGTCTCTTCCTGCTTAATCCAGTCTCCAATCTGAAGCACCTTCGCATCCTGGATGGTCAATTGTGTCACCAGTCGAGGCCGCTGCTCGCCTCGCGGCTTGACGTTCACGACCCAACCGTTGGGTAAGGTCTCCAAGCGGCCCAGAATCCCGCCCTGACAGCCCTCTCCCTCAGTAGGAGAGACACAACTGGAATCATTAGGCAGCAACGTCTGGAACTCCTCATCCAGGTCGACCATAAGCAGAGAGATGATCACATCCACGTGATCTCCTGGTTGCAGCGCCCACGCCACTGCAGAGTACCGCGCCACAGGCACGGCGTAGGCGACCCTGCCAGGCGGAATACGCAATGCTGCGTCCGAACCGACGGCACCCAATTCCCCTGGTCCCGCTGCGAGCATCTTGCTGAGAATCGGGGACCCTCGGACGATGTCCACACGCGCAATGCGGCCGTACACCTCACTGGCCTCAGCAAGAGCAACCTCTGTCACTGGCGTATCCTGGGGCCAAGTGGTCGTAACCACTGCGCCACTCTGTGCGGTGATGAGCATACCCCGCGGAATGTCCTGAGCGGCGACGATAATCTGCTGGCCTTCTGCAGGCGCGTAAGGCACAGCGCCTTCCTCTTCCGTCACCGGCGGAGGAGTAGGTTCGGCCTGTGTCGTGCGTCTCCACAGCAGAAAACCTACAGCTGCAGTGGCTATCAAGAAGACGACCCCTATGATCAGCAATACTCGGCCACGGCGCATTGTCGTGCCTCCTTATCGAAGCTCGTGCTCTCTTCTGGTACATTGTACCACGTTGTCGGCTATCATACCGGCTAGGTTAGAAATGTCAAGCATCCGTCCCAGGCTACGGAAGGCGAAAACGCATGCCTCATCTGACCCATATGATACTTACCTAACATCGCTCAGATATCCTGTCCATTCCGAATCGCGCCTGGGGCGGAGTGCTCGCTACAAGCGGCACTACTTGACCAGACGGATGAAGATGCGCTCATAGAGTTTGTCAAAGATGCCATCCAAGTTGTCCCGGGTTGCTGGATAATAGTCCCCACCGGTCAAGTCTGCTATGTAGCGGAGCAGGTCCTTGTCGTGACCGCTGCCCAGGCCGATGGTGTAGATGGCGACACCATTATCTCGAGCCTTCTGCGCGTAGTAGACGGCGCAGTCATTGTCCAGATCATCGTCGTTAGGGTACAAATCAGGATCCTCGCACGCGCTTTCGGTGCCTGAACGGCCATTGGCCTGACCGTCAGTCATCAGGATCATGATGTGAGCTGCTCCGGGGCGACCGTGGTGCGGGTCCGAGGTCCTCAACACGTCAACGCCCTTCCTGATCGCTTGAGCGATGTTGGTGCCGCCGCTCGCCCTGGCTTGATCTAGATGGGAGAGCACGGTATTGGTGATCACTTTCTGACGACAACCGCAATCTGGATCGTAGGGATCATACGAAGGATCACAGCTAGGATTCCCAACCACGTTCTCCGGCCCCAGGTGGCGCACACACCGCAACTCATCCTCTATGTTGGCCCCGCTGTCGTAGGAAACGTAGCCAATCTGGTCGAGACGGATATCCATCCGGCTGACGAAGTACTTAGCGGACTCCAGAGCATCTCGGATGGGCTGCTCGTCGTCGTAGATGGGGTCATACCGATTATCTATCGCGCACTCAGGTCGGTATGGAGGACTGACTTGCGGGTTATCAGGATCCGGGGGGCGACCAGCAAACCGTGGATCGCAGGGCTCACATGCCCAGTCAGTGCGTCCCTTGTTGGGTCTGAAACCACTGGGCGCAGGAGGTGTTCCATCGGAGTCACAGTTAGAATCATCGGTCGTGATCAGAATTCGATCCAACGCAAAACCCGGTGCCCCCGCCCAGATATTCAAGGTATGAGCCTCAGTGGATAGATCCTGCGAGAGGGTCTCGCTGCCCAGACAGCGCCAATCCCAACTGCCGCTGCGGGCGCCATCCGCGAATGCACCAGACCCGAATACCTCCTTCCCCTCAGACTCCTGTGCAGGGGGCGCTCCATCCAGGCCCCAGAAGATGTGATCACTCCCATCGTCGCCACCCTGTCCTCGGGCCCAGAAGTAGTATGTGGTCGTCGTGGGCACCTGGAAATGGTAATCCGCCTGAGGGATCGGCTGGGGGAAGATGGACTCGATCTCCTCCTCCAGACCAGGAATCAGATGGTGGCTTGCAGCATCCGGTACCTCTCTGGCGCAAAACCGCCCGTCATTAAGGTCATCCCAAGTGCAGGGAACCGCGATGCCATCGAAGTGACTGATAAGACTGGCGTAGGGATGGTGGCGGAGGTAGGCACCTCTATCACTTCGATCCTCTTTGTGATAGTACGCCCCCTTGTCGTTATGCTGGATGACCCAGAAAGTGTGGAAACGCTGGCCCGCGACAGGCTGATACTCCGGAGAAATGCGCGAGTACTCCTCGGCCTCAATGACCGTGTAGTAGTCAACCTCACTACCTTGATCGTATCGATAATGGCAATCGTTGTGCTCGTAGTCCGTGTCGCTCTCATAATCGGTATAGTCCTCATCTTGGATCCCACAGGCACTGACACAGTGATCTGCGGTGGCAGTAGTCGTGTCGGACCAGTGCAGAGGATAGATATACCCCTTAGGATACAACTCATCGGGGTTTCGCTCCCAGCAGCCGTAGCACACCGTGTTGAACTCCATGGAGGCAGAATCGTCGTAGACGATGACGCTGTCGACGTGGTCAATGTTCTCCGCTTCCGCGAGACCCTCTACCGGTAAGTGTTTGAAACCGAAGAATTGCATGAAGATGGTGGGGACCTTCTGCCTCACTCGAACGCGGATTTTGCTGGCGGTCAATGATGGATCCGCAGCGAACGTATCGTAGGAGTACGCTGTGTCAACCCAGATCACAGTCGTAACGGTCGGAGGTAGCCCCGGGTCCCAGGTGTAACTCCCCCCGTCGGCTGTGTTGACGTAGGAGTTTGCACGCCACACGGTGCCGGAGGACGTGTGATCATAGTCGTTGTCCTGCAGATAGGTGAGAGCACGCTCGCGGGCCGCTTGTTCCACAGGGAGCTCGGAGACAGCAGCGAGCGCTGCCGCGTCGACCGCCCGCCCAATCTGAACCCGCTCCACGTAGAAGAGTCCCAGGTCGACGCCCAGCCCTACGAAGGCCAAGAGTCCCATAAAAGCGAACGTGATGAGCACCAAGCTCTGACCCTTCTGCGAGTCTCTGAGTTCCTCGAATCTTCTCAACATAGCAACCCCTGCTTACAGATGATGGACCGCCTCACCGACCACATAATCGTTCTCACGTGAGATCAACACAGTCCTCTTCTATCTAGTCTCGGCGGAGTATTCTAGCGTCACACGAACCGTGGTTTGGGTATAGATCGGAACGGTAGCCCGCATAGGCAGAAGCGACGTGAGCATAAGCGGGTCGTGGGCAAAAAACGTCTCGACAACGACCAGATGGTTCTCCGTCGGCTCGTACTGAGCATCCTCTCTTAGTTGGTTAACGCTTTGTGTCGTATCGCGATGACGATTTTCTATGCTGGTCTTATCGATCTGAGAATCCTGGGAGAGCTGACCCGGCGCTGGCGCATCGCGCACAGAGCGCAATTCGCCGTCACCGCTGGCGATGACACCAGATATCCACGTGGTTACCGAGATGACATCACCGGACGCGTCCATCGGAATGTGGGTGACGATGATACCAGTGTTCGGTTCGGTGCCGTGAGTGCGTAGAAAGGGCACGTCGCTCCCGCCTATCCTGACGATGCCGCCGGAGGCGACAACACGCTCCCCTATCCGGTGATCGCTATAGCGACCACGAGCGGCCAACCTCGCCGACTCCCGATTCGCATTACAGATCAGTATGTAGTTACGCAGCAAGAAGCCGACCTCCGCAACCAAGACCATGAGCATAATGAGCACAGGAAGGACGACGGCCAGTTCCGCCGTACTCTGACCTCGCGGAGCAGAACGTTCGCAGCCGCGCCCCGTCGACCCGATGGGAGAAAGGCACCTATTCCACATACTGATCAAGTCCTCTGGTAATCGTCGCAGTTTTGACACTCCCTCTGATAGAGTTGAGATATGAACTCCAAGCCTAGACACTCTAGAATACACAGGATCCCGGTCACCAACAGTAAGACTCATCGTCAAGAATCAAGCCGTTCGATCACAGAACCGTCAGTGGCATCCACAGCTATGACAAAGCGACTCTGCTGACCGGGGACCGAACCGACGGCCGTCCAAGATGGCCCGCGTGGGGTTTGCTCTGACACCCGCAATCGCAGCGTGACGTCCGAGTCCGGCCGTCGCCTCACCAAGTGGCTTCCGCCCCTGTCCCACCAGAGAGACAGAACTTCGTCGCTGTCGATGCGCCACGTCTCTCTGGAGAACGTCGGAAGATCGTACGGACTCAGCGTATCCCGCATCAGGGTAGCCTCCCCACCAGCTACCAGGAAGATTGCCAGGCGTTCGGTCGAGGGCGAGTAGAACTGAAAAGCCCACTCCGCGCCCTTCGGACCCTGTCCCAAGGCGGTGTAGTGGATCTGCGCCCCAGCGAGCTCAGCATCCTCCCGCCACTGTTCCGCTGACTTGTAGGCAGGACGAGCGGCTGCTTTCGCTGTCAAGCCTACCTCAGGCGGCTGAGATGTCGCAGGAGGGTCCGAAGGCGAGGAGAACTGATCGAAGGCCAGCACACCAGCCACGGCCACGAGCATGATGGTCATGATCGCAGCGAGCGGCACTAACCATCTGGTCTCAGCTAAGCGGATCATAGATCTACCGTCCAATCTAATCTAGCAGCGTGTAGGAAGCTGGCTCGATTTCCACCCTATTCACGGACAACAAATGATAGATAGACAAAATGGTCTACCTGGTCGTCGTCGACGATGGTAAGCAAAGCTGGGTTCGTCTCTGTTATGGTGGCTTTCTCCGGGCCCGACAGCGTCAGCACCACCGTCTCGTCACTCTCTAGAAGCTCATCGGAGGTGACATCCACCGCGAACGTCTCCTCGGTATCTCCCGGCGCGAAGGTCAACTCACCAGTCGTGACGACATAGTCCTCCCCCGCCGTCGCCGTCCCGTCGCTCGTCTCGTAGTCCACCGTCGCTGTCAGCCCGGACACCGCGCTCAGCGTCACTGTCACCACGGCTTGCCCCGCGTTCTCCCCCACCTGGTACGACGCTTGGTTAAACGCCACACCCGGCACATCATCATCGTCCTCAATGGTCAGCACAGCTGCATCGGGCTCCCCCAGGACCGCCCCTTCCGCATTCGAAAGAACCAACCCCACCGTCTCGTCAGCCTCGTACAGCTCGTCGGAGGCGA
>Ga0207797_1000069_pt1 | contig 64947 bp, 57 predicted proteins | sample PRCRCaboRojoPR_6_FD_187275 | JGI IMG/M metagenome (GOLD analysis project Ga0207797, IMG submission 187275) | Marine sediment microbial community from Cabo Rojo, Puerto Rico - PR CR 10% Liquid 1 (SPAdes) | ecosystem: Environmental > Aquatic > Marine > Coastal > Sediment | place: Cabo Rojo, Puerto...
TGTCGCGTTCTCGGAAGTAACCGAGACCCCGCCGATGGCCAATGACGTTGGTGGGGACGAACTTCGGATCGAGGTCTATGATGCGGCAGAAGGCAGCATCGAGGGCGACGGGATCCTGGGAAAGGATGAGGGCGCGCATAGGACGGGGATCACCGCCGCGCGGACCGTTCCCCTCCATGGCGATAACCCCATCCATCACGTGGAGTCGAGGATGGAGGATGAGGTTGAGCTCCACGAGAAGGGTGGAAAAAGCCACCACGTCCTGGAACTGGACGTGGTAGAGGGCCTTGCGCTGCCCAGGGATGCAGCCGAAGAGGTTCTTGACGGCACCGGTGACGCGAGTGAGCTGATGGGTCTTCATCTTCGGGAGGTTGACGATGGCGTCGCACTCCTGGACGGGCTGGGCGATGGGGAAGCCGGAGACGAGCTCACCCTCAGGATTATCCACGCGGCTGCCGGATGAGAAGTCGACGAACTCGGCCCCGCTGCGGGACCCGGCCTCGATGAGGCCGGCGCGCTCTGCGGCACGGGCGGGGCGGTCCAGCCCAGGAGAGTCGCCGAAGGATACGGCGGCTCCACCCTCCTGGAAGAGGCGAGCGGACGCGGCGAGGACCGACGGGTGGGTGGTGACGACTCTGTCCGGATCGTCTCCGGCGAGGAGGTTGGGTTTGAGGAGAAGACATTCCCCGGGCGTGACGAAGCGGTCGAGCCCCCCGAGGAGCTCGACGCCACGGCTCAGCGCCTCATAGACGTTCTGAGGATCATAGGTCGGACAGCGCACCAAGGCGACGGTAGATCGGCTCATAATTCCCTCCATATGTAGCAGGCGCCGGATAGCGCTGCGCAGCCGCCGTACTAGAGGCGGTCTTGCTGTAGAACGACGACACGACAGAACAGACGACGGGACGGGGTACGTGTCTGCCCAGGGCCGCCAGGCACTGGTTGAGAAAGCCGGGGATGATAACGGCCTTGCTTGCGAAGAGCCCCTCCAAGGTATAGGTCGCGACTCGGTCAGGATCCATACTGACGAGGCCACCGATGAGGCCGTGGGACTCAATCTTGCGCCGACACTCCCCGTTGGTGCGAATGCCATTCGGGCAGAGGGCGCTGACGCTCACCGACGTATCTCTCATCTCCGAGCGCAAGGCAAGGCTGAAGTTGAGAATGAAGGTCTTGGACGGTCCGTAGACGGACATGAAGGGCATGGGGAAGAAGGCCGCCAGGCTGGACACGTTCAGGACGAACGCCCGGTGATGGCGTTTGAGCTGCGGGAGGAGGAGGCGCGTGATCTTGACGAGGGCAAGATTGTTGAGCAGGATGCAGGACTCGTTCTCGCCAAGCGTCGACTCTTCAAACCGACTGTTATAGCCGACGCCAGCGTTGTTGATGAGGATCGAGACATCCAGCCCTGTACGCGGGATCCACTGGACCAGCGCCTCGGGATTGCCCGGTGCGGTGAGGTCCAACTCGAGGTACTCCGACCGCACACCATACAGAAGCTCCAGGCCCCGGGCAACCTGCGGAAGCCCGGAATCGGGGAGGGCGACGAGAAGAAGGTCGACACCGCGGCGCGCACATTGTTCGGCGAAGGCCCGGCCGAGCCCCTGACTCGCGCCGGTGACGATGGCGACGTGCTGCTCCGGGCGCACCAGCGGTCTGTCCGACGACGTTCGTTTCCACATTTCAACAGCTCCTTGAATGATATGTTACCCTGATGGGTTCGTTGGCACAATGATAGTATGGTGTGGGTTATGGTGCCTATTGTGGAGCTGACGGGGGGCTATCAGGTGGGTGTAAGGAGCTATCGAAGGGGGAGGATGGAGGGAGGAAGGGAGAGGGGGAGACAGGGGGACAGGGAGAGGGAGAGTGGGTCAACGAATGGGGAACGAGTAAACGAATGAGGGAGGCGTTAGCGGATTATTAGAGAGGCGGCGATGACGATGAGGATGGTGGCAAAGGTGAGGATGCCGAGGGCGAATAGGATCGTGCCCAGGACCCGGCCCAGAACGCGGCTGAGCTGGCCCCGACGGTCGCTGTGGCGCTTCAGCCAGATGGTCAGCCAGACTGCGCTGGCGATGACCCAGAGCTCGAAGACCCAGAGAAAGATCCAGTGACGCCAATTGCCGGTGAGGGCGGTGTAGAGGAAGATCAGGGCATTTCCGGACAGGATCCCAACGGGAGCCAGCATCCATATCCTCTCCATAACGGCCATCACCAGGCCCAATGACCCGGCGACGAGGAACAGCTCTGCCGGCCAGGCGAGGGAGAAGATCCGCTCCCAGCCGACGAGGGTGGCTGCCCCAAAAGCTACCACGTTGACGACGAGGGGAACCCCCGCGGCCGTGAGGATCGACCAGGGAAAGTCGCTGAGGAGGGGCCGTTCCCGAACGCGCTCCGATGCCGATGGTTCTTCCAACCCGACCTGGGTCTCATCGTCGGCGAACTCGGCAGCGGTGATCTTCTCGCGCTCGGAGCCGGAAAAGACGGCGACGGAATCGGAGGGAGCCTCCGCCGTGGTGAAGGAGAGGGGGAGCGAGATACCGTCCGGCAGCTCGACCTCGGCCTGCTGAGCGGCCTCGCGGAGCGCCCGAGCCATCGCTGCAGCGGACTGGTAGCGGTCGTCGGGGTCCTTGGACAGAGCCTTGAGGATCACACGCTCGAACGGCTCCGGAATCGAGGGGTTGGCCTCACGAGTGAGGGGCAGAGGATCATTAGCGTGCTTCATCAGGACAGCCAAGGGCGTGTCGGCCTCGAAGGGTGGATGCTGGACGAGCATCTCGTAGAAGATTACGCCGACGGCGTAGACGTCGCTGCGACGGTCACTACGTCCCTCCCGACCTTGCTCTGGGGACATGTAGTTTACAGTGCCCATGAGGGCGCCAGGGACGGTGTGATGGGTGCCACCGACGATCCGGGCGATGCCGAAGTCACAGAGCACGGCATCCCCGCCTTTGGTGAGGAGGACGTTGGCAGGTTTGAGATCCCGGTGGACCATGCCCTCACTGTGAGCATAGGTGAGGCCCTCGAGCACGTCGAGGAGGATGCGCACGACCTCACCGAGGGGCATGGTCTCACCGCGGATGCGGTAGTCGTCGAGGCGGGTCTTGAGGGAGTCGCCCTCCAGGTACTCCATCACGATGTACGAGAGGTCATCCTCGATGTCGAAGTCGAAGACGCGGACAACGTTGGGGTGGCGGAGCGCGGCCACGGCGCGGGCCTCACGTTGGAAGCGGGCGCGCCAGGAAGTGGCGTCGGTTTCCTCGCCCACCAGGTCGGAGCGGAGGACTTTGATGGCGACGTAGCGGTCGAGCTGGGGGTGATAGGCGCGGTAGACGCGGGCCATGCCGCCGCGGCCGAGGGGCTCGAGGACACGGTACTTGCCGATTGTCCGCCCCTCAAGGCCGGATTCGGTCTTTCTTTTTCTTCCACGCTGGAATAGGTTGAACATAGTCCCGTCCCGGTCCACGATTTGTCTGCAAACCGATAGTACCAGACTCTCAGCCATGCTACCTATCCGGAGTCCATCAACAAGCTATCGAGGGCGCATCAAGACGCGACCAGAGGTCGAGAGACAGGAAAACGGGCAGGACATCGCGTTCTCGACACTTCTCGCGCTTGAGGCCTGGGCCACGGCTTATCCTGGTGCGACGAGCTTGTACCCCCTGCCGCGGATGGTGACGAGGAGCTGTGGGTCGGAAGGGTCGTACTCGAGCTCCTGGCGAAGGCGGTGGACGAGGTTCTCGACCTGGTAGTCGTAGACATCCCCATCATACTCGGGCCAGACGGCGAGGCCGATCTCGTCCTTTGAGCAGACGTGACCAAGATGCTCATACAGATAAGCAAGCAGCGCGAACTCCTTCGCCGAAAGGTCGATGCGGCGCCGATCGAGCCTGACGACGCCGGCGGACACGTCGACGTCCAGCTCAGGGAAAGGGGTCTCCCGGATGGTGATGGCGGGATCGTGGAATACGAAGGTGACGTCGCCGATGCGGATGCGGTCCTCGTCGCGAAGCTCGACCGGATTGAGAATGCGTTCCCCATTGAGGAAAGTCCCGTTGGTACTGTTCAGATCCTCGAGTAGGATCCGCCATCCCTCACGCCGGAGCCGGGCATGCTCGCGGGAGACGCGACGGCTGGTGACAATGACATCGTTTTCGACGGCGCGACCGATGGTGGTGACGTCATCAGTGAGCGGGTGCTCGTAGTTGGTTGGGTCGGTAAGGAAGGGAGGATGCTCTTCGTCTGGCATGGCGCTCCTCGGTTTGGTATCGGAATGATTCGCCTGCTCGGGCTGCAGTGGGAGCAGGTGAAGGGTGCGGGGGAGTTTACTCGCGGGCAGCGGGGGTGTCAAATGGGGGATGAGAAGAGGAGAGAATGCAAGGGGCAGGAGGGAGAGGGTGGCGGGCATGAATGCATGCGTTAGCCGGCAGCGTCTTTGAGGAGTTTGCGCAGGGCCTGGCGCTCCTCGGGGTCGAACTCCGCAAGGATTCTCTCGCCGTCCTCGGCGATGGCCTGTCCCAGGCCGGAGCGGCGGAATGCAGCCAAGTCTTCCTCAAAAGGGGTGCCGACTTTGTGTTCGTCCAAGATACGGCCATCCTGCATGACGAGGACTCGTTCTGTCTCTCGCGAGACGGCCGGGTCGTGGGTGACGACGATGAAGGTGGTGTGAAGGTCCTCGTTTAGATGCTTCATTAGGTCGATGACCTCGGCGCCGCTCTCTGTGTCGAGGTCACCGGTGGGCTCGTCGGCGAGGACGATGGCTGGCTCGTTCGCCAGGGCCCGGGCGACGGCGACGCGCTGACGCTGTCCACCGGAGAGCTGGTTTGGCAGGTGATCGAGGCGGTGCCCAAGTCCGACCATTTCCAGAAGCTCCCTGGATCGCTTCTTGCGCTCGCCGCGTCCGATGGGCTGGCCCATCATAGGCACCTCGACGTTCTCGCGGGCGGTCAGGGTGGGGATCAGGTTGTGAAGCTGGAAGATGAACCCGACCTTGCGGGCGCGGAAGGCGTCGAGATCACGGACCTGCTGGAGGTCCTGCCCCTCGACGAAAACAGCTCCTTCGGTAGGCCGATCCAGGGCACCGATCATATTGAGGAGTGTGGATTTCCCACTGCCGGAAGGCCCCATTACGGTGACGAACTCGCCCGGGGCGATGCGCACGTTTAGCCCGTCAAGCGCCCGTACTTCGGTACCGTCGCCGTAGATTTTTACCAGATTCTGAGTCTCAACGATATAATCTGTCATAGGACTCCTTACCTGCGTGCCCGATACACAGCGCACGAAGGGTGAGGCGTGGAACGTAAAACGTAAGGCGTAAAACGTGAGGCGTCAGAAGCGACAGATCTCGCTTTCGTAGATGAGGTATCATTCATAGCGGAGAGCCTCCGCTGGGTGGAGGTTCGAGGCCCACCAGGCCGGGTAGACGCCGCCAACGATGCCCAAGGCCAGGGCCGTCATCACAGCCTGGGCAAAGAGCCCCACACTATACTTCATCTCCATCCACCCCTGAATGATGGGGAGGGTATTGAGGAGCAAGCCTAGGAGGACGCCCATCAGACTGCCGACCACGCCGCCGAGGAGGGTCAGGGTCACGGATTCGCGAAGGATCATCCACAGCACGCGGAGGCGGCGCCAGCCGAGGGCCCGGAGGACGCCGATCTCGCGGGTGCGCTCGAAGACGGACATCACCATGGTGTTCATCATTCCCAAGCCTCCAACAACGAGGGCCATCAGGGAGATGCCCCAGGTCATTCCCTCCAACGCCTGGAGGTCACTGACGCCCTCGGTGAACGCGCTGGCTTTGGAGATATCGACCTCGGGGAAGCGAGCCTCCACACTCCGGATAACGGGCTTGGCTTGGGCCCGGTCCTCGAGCCAGATGCCGAAGAAACTGACCTTGTTTGGCTGTCCGAAGAGCCGCTGCGCATCCCGGAGCGTCACGACACCGCCCCCGTCCTGAAAACTGACACCGGTCTCGTAAATGCCTACGATGCGGAAGGCCCGGTCGAAGATGCGCATCGTGTCGCCGACCTCCAGATTCAGGTTCTCGGCGGCGACGCGTCCCAGGATCATCTGACGGTTGGTGGTCAACGGCTCGCCCTCGACGACGCGGTATTCGCGGATGGCGAGCCCGCGAGGACGGTAGCCGAAGACGACGAAGAAGGGGAGATCGTCCACCGAGGTATACCCGGTGAGAAAGCCCTCGGCTGCCCGGACCCCAGGCATAGTCCCGATGCGCTGCACGACATCCTCGTCGATCTTGCTCAGATCCATAGAGGCTCCAGCCTCCATCCCGACCAATTGCGCTCCTAATCCGCCGGCCATGCCACCTACGGTCTCGACGAGTCCATCGCCCATGGCGCCGAGTAACACGATGGCCATCATAGCGATGCCGATGGCGACGATGGTGAGGATCGTACGTGTGGGCTGGCGCAGGATGTTGCGCAGCGCTGTCGAGGGAACTTTCCGGGGAGCATTTACCATACCCCCTTCGGAACGCATTGCCTCTGCGGGGACCAACTGGGAGGCCTTCCAGGCCGGGAGCGCCCCGCCGACCAGGCCCAGGACGAGAGCAACGCCGATCCCCTGCACGAGCGGCGAGAAAGGGATAGTAGCGGGCAGGAAGCCGCTCACCCCGGGGATGTTGCTCACTGCGCGCACGCCGACCACGCCCAACAAGGCGCCTACCGCCCCACCGATGAGGCTGATGAGCAGGGACTCACTCAAGACCATAAAGAGGATTCGAAGAGGGCGCCACCCGACGGCACGGAGGACGCCGAACTCGCGGGTGCGCTCGAAGACACTCATGAGCACGGTGTTCATCACGCCGACGCCGCCAATGAGGACAGCGATGAGGGATACAGACCAGCTGAAGGCGTAGACGTACTGGAGCATATCTTGCTCCTGGGAAAAGTCGGAAGACGTAGTCGCTGTGAGCTCCTCGAAGCGGCGCTCGATGCGTTGACGCAACTGACCGGCATCCACACTGGCGCGCAACTTGAGGAGAAAGGCGTTGACCTGCTGGGGCTTCCCACTCACGGTCTGGGCATCCTCGAGCCGAATCACGGCGCCCCCATCCTCGAAGGGCTCCCCAGTTTCGTAAATCCCGACGATGCGGTACGCACTCTCGTAGAGATAGAAGGTGTCACCGACCTGTTTGTCGAAGTCGTCGGCCGCGGCACGGCCCAAGATCAAGGGGTTTCCCCCGCGGGCGGTATCCAGGCTTGATGCCGGGCTTGACGCAACGGAAGAGAGGGATCGACCTTCGACGATCTTGAAGTGATCGACGGCGAACTCCTGAGGATCGTAGCCATAGAGAATGAAATAGGGGGTCTCCTCGGTAGCGGCAAAGGTGTAGATCATACCCGTCACCCGCTCGACCCCCGGCAGTGCCTTAATCTGATCCCCCACTTGTTCGTCCACTGCGCTGAACACGATGTCAAGGGCCTCGTCCTGAACGACGAGCAAATCGGCGCCACTGCCGCCAGCGATGGCGCTGTAGCCCTCAACAAAGCCGTCTGCCAGGGCCCCAAGAGCCACGACGGCCGCCACCCCAACGGCGATGCCGAAGATGGTGAGGAGGGTACGGGTCTTCCGATGCAACAGGTTTCTCAGAATCATTGTGAAACGTAATTTGCGAAATGTAGAATGATCGGGTTCGCTCTCACTCCTCTACGTCGATGTCGACGAAGGCGGTCATCCCCCAGCGAATCTCCGGCGCCAACTCCTCCAGAGCGATGATAGTGGTGTAGGTGACGCCACCGCCGCCGGGCGCAGCCATGGGGTTGATGCGGGTGATGCGACCCCTAAAGACACGATCCGGGAAAGCGTCGAAGGTGACGTCGACGCTCTGTCCAACCGCGACCTTCGCCACGTCGATCTCATCGAGGTCGGTGGTCTCGACGCGGAGGGTGGAGAGATCGCCCAGGGTAAGGAGGGGATCTCCCTCGCGAATCTGTTCACCCTCTCGCACATGGACCCGGCCGACGGTGCCGTCGAAGGGAGCACGGCGCTCGGATCGCTCCAAGGCTAGCTGGGCTTCCTCCAGCGCCAGCTGGGCCTGAGCTACGTCGGTCTCCGCCAGGGTGATCTCCTGATCGGCAGGCCCAGCCTGCAGCTGGGCCAACTGGGCGGCGGCGATGTCCCGCTGGGCCTCGGCTGCTCGCACGCGAGCCTCGGCCTCCTCCATACGCGACCCGGCGCTGATGCGAGCACTGGTAAGCCGTATGTCGGCAGCCTCCAGGCGCAGCTCTGCCGCGCGCAGCCGAAGCGCTGCCTCTCGCTCCTTCCAGTCATCTAGATCGTCGTCTTCCACTCGCCCGCGCGTCTGGTCATAGTCGATTTGAGCCGTCTTGCGCGCCGCCTCGGCTGAGACAACCTGCGCGTTTTCGCTAGCGATATCGGAACTGATCGCCCCGGAGGCGAGGCGGTCACGTTCGGCCACAGCCTGGGAGATGTCGGCCTCGGCCACTTCCACTTGTTGCTCAGCGGCGGCAACGTCTTCGGACCGGGGTTGCGCCCTCAAGCGCTCAAGCTCGGCCCGGGCGCTTGCCAGCTGAGCTTCAGCCTCACGAATGGCCAAGTCCGCATCGGTGGTGTCGAGCTTGACCAGCAGATCGCCGGCATTTACCTCATCCCCCGGCTCGGCGAGCACTTGATCGACAGTGCCTCCAGCCTGGATGCTGAGGGTGGCCCATTCGGCCGGGACTACCTCCCCGGTGACGGAGACCAGCGACTCGAAGGCGGGCTCTGGCATTGGGGTGGAGGTCTCCTCGGCATCTCCGACACAGCCGACGAGGATGAACGCAAGTGCAACCGTGACCAGAAGGAATCGTTTCTTCATTGTCCTGCCGCCTTTCCCCGAAGTAAAATGTGAAACGTGAAGCGTAAAACGTAAGGCCTAAAGCGTAAGAAGGAAACTCGAAGATCCATGGGTTAGCTCTCCACCTCGATATCGACGAAGGCGGTCATGCCCCAGCGAATCTCCGGTGCCAGCTCTTCAAGCTCCACGATAGCCGTGTAGTTGACGGCACCCCCGTCGGACTCCGGCTGAGGAGAGATGCGCTGCACACGCCCTGTGAAAACGCGGTCGGGTAAGGCGTCGAAGGTCACGTCGACGCTCTGACCGACCGCGACACGCGCCACGTCTATCTCGTCCAAATCGGTGGTCTCCACCCGGAGGGTATTAAGATCTCCGATGGTTACGAGAGGTTGACCTGGAGAGACAGGCTCGCTTTCTCTCATCTGGACCATGCCGACGGTGCCGGACAGGGGGGCACGAATCTCCGTGCGATTCAAGGCGACCTGGGCCTTTTGCAGCGCAGTCTTAGCTTGCTGTAGCGAGGCCTCAGCAGCGGCAATCTCCTCCGGCGCGGCGCCCGCTTTCACCTGGGCCAGCTGGGCTTCAGCGGCGTCCAGTTGCTCCTCGGCGTTCTCAACCGCCGCCTCCACGGAGCGAATGCGGTCATCTTTCTGAGCGACCAGGGCATCCGAGCTGGATTGAGCTGCGTCCAGATCCTCTCTAATCGCGTCGCGGCGGAAGCGGGCCTTCTCCTCCGTTGGCCCGAGCAGCGGGCAGATCTCCCTCTTTCCCTCGCCTGGTATGTTGACGTTGAAGCACTCCATCGTGTCCTGATGGAACTCCACTGCGGCCAACTCTTCAGCCTGGGTAGAGATGACCTGGGCCTCCGCCGCCACAATCTCCGCGTCCAGCGATCCTGACTGGAGCTGATCCAGACGGGCCACCGCTTGATCAACCCTGGCTCGGGCAGTTTCTACCCTGGCCTCAGCGACGACCACGTCCTCTTGCCGCGGTCGAGACTCGAGAAGGGCCAGTCGGGCCTCAGCAGCCTCGACGGCAATCTCGGCACGTCGGACCGCCAATTGAGCCTCGGCGGCGTCGAGGCGGATGAGGGGGGCGTCGACGGAGACCTCGTCGCCGGGCTCGATCAACACCTCGAGGGCAGTGCCTCCTGCCTGGGCGCTGACCGTGGTCCACCGAGCTGGGACAACCTCTCCGGTGACAGAGACGAGGGAACCGAAGACGGGTCCCGGGAGCGGGGTCGGCGTCGGTTCCGCGCCACCAGCACAAGCGGAGAGGAGCAGCGCTAGTATCGCTATTCCTGCAACCTTATTCTTCCTCATAGTCCTATTCCTTCCTTGATTGTGGATTGTGTCCAAGATTGCTCTCAGGGGATTGCCAAACCCCCGCTGTCTGGCTGGATCTGGTGATCGGGGCAGATATGCCCCGATCACGCGTGCCTCAGGCCGAGCAAAACTGGGTCTACCGAGCCTGGAGCGACGCTATTCATATCTCAAGGCCTCCACAGGGTGCATACGCGTCGCGCGCCAGGCGGGGTAGAGCCCTCCCAGCACGCCGGCCACTAGGGCGACCACGACGGCCTGGACGAATATCTGGGGCGCGTACGCGGGCTCGATGCTGCCCCACATTCCCTGGACCAGGGTCACGAGCCCACCCAAGGTTAACCCCAGAAGTATACCACAAATTCCTCCTACCACGCCCAAGACCAAGGACTCCTGCAAAATCATACCCAACACCTGCCGCTTGCGCCATCCCAGGGCGCGGAGGACGCCGATCTCCCGGGTGCGCTCCAGCACGCTCATCAGCATGGTGTTCAACATACCGAGCCCGCCGATGAAGAGGGCAAGGAGCGAGATCTGGGTCACCATCTCCTGCAGTACCTGAAAGTCACTCATACTCTGGGCAATGTCGGAGGTTAGGGCGACGTCGATATCTGGAAAAGCTGCTTCCAGCTCTCCTCTCATTGCCTCGGCCTGCCCAGGATCGCGGAGCTGGATGGCGTAGTACATCACTTGATGGGGCTTGCCAGTAAGGGACTGGGCCTCACGCAGGCCGATGACCACGCCGACGTCCTCGAAGGAGATGCCCGTCTCGTAGATGCCGACGACGTGGAAGTTGCTCTTCAGGAGACGGAGGGTGTCTCCCACGGTGAGCCCCATCTGCTCGGCCGCCTGCTTGCCCACGATGACCTGATGGCGTCCGGTCAGTGGGGCCCCTTCGATGATACGGAAGTGGCGGACGGCGAACGAGCGGGGGTGGTAGCCGAAGAGGAGCAGCATGGGTATCTTCTCCGTTTGGACGGCGGTCATGATCGTGCCAGCGACCGCCTCCACCTGGGGCCGGGCAGTAATGCGGGATCCCACACGCTCGTCGATGGCGCTGAAGTCGGCGTCGACGCCAGCCTGGATGGCCAGAAGATCGGTCTGGCTGGCGCGGAACATGGCTGTCATAAGGTCGGACATGCCCCGGGCAAGGGCGCCCAGGACGACGATGGCCGCAATGCTGATGCCGATTCCTAGGAGGGTGAACGTGGTACGCGTCCGGCGCCGCAGGAGGTTGCGGAGGGTCATGCCGCCGGGCAAAGCGCGCGTCACGTTCGCTCCGGTCCCCCCGTCGTAGCGTAGCGCCTCTACGGGGAGAAGACGACTGGCCCACCAAGCCGGATAGGCGCCTCCTAGGAGCCCCAGCACGATCACGGTGACGAGTGCACGGATGAAGAGGACCGGGGTGAACTGACTCCCGAATATGCCCATGATTGAGCTGGATCGGCCGATGGCGATGACGGCGCCCACGCCCACGCCGATGCCGACGATGCCTCCCAAGAGAGACAACGTCATGGACTCTCCAAGAATGAGGAACAGTATGCGCCGGCGGCCCCAGCCCACGGAGCGGAGCAGACCGATCTCCCGCGTGCGCTCGAACACGGACATAAAAAGGGTGTTGGTCATGCCAACGCCGCCAATCAGAATAGCGAGGCCGGCAATGGCCATCGCTCCGACGTCCAGAATCTCCAGCATCTGCTCCTGCTCGGCAAAACCGGCCGTGGTGGAGACGGAGAGGTTGGGGAATTGCCGCGCGACCCGCCTTCGCAGCCGCGGTTCATCGGAGGGATCACGCAGCTTGATATAGAGCATCGATACGTGATGGGGCTGGACGGTGATGGTCTGGGCCTCCTCGAGGGGAATAACGGCACCGCTATCCTCGAACCCGTCCCCGGTCTCGTAGATGCCGACGATGCGGAAGGCGGTTCCACTGACGTGGAAGGTGTCTCCAACGCGCCTATGCATATTGTCCGCCGCGCGCCGCCCGAGAATGAGCGGCTTTCCCCGCGTGTCGTGCGCTTCGACAAGGGATTGCCCCTCGACGACGCGGAAATGCTCAATGGCGAAGCCCTGGGGATTGTGACCGAAGAAGAACAGATAGGAGCCGTTATCGGCCACCGTGTTGCCGAAGAGGACACCATTCACAGCCGAGACCTCGCGCCAATCACGCATCTCCACGGCGACCTGTTGGTCGAGGCTGCTAAACATGGCACTCACGGCATCGGCCTGGCTGAGGACCAGGTCGGCCTCACTGCCGCGGGTCATAGCCGTGAAGCCTGCCCGCATCCCGCGGGCGACGGCGCCGAGTGCGACGATGGCGGCGACGCCGACGGCAATGCCGACGAGGGTCAGGAACGTGCGACCTTTGCGTCGAAGCAGGTTCTTGAGAATCATCGTTTCTTCTGCCGCTCTCCCCGCCTTACCAGATCCCGGGCAGGAGGAGATGAGACACGTGCCGGGCGTACTCCTCGTAGCCGTCGAGTTCCTCCTGTAGCGTTTGGCCCTCTAGATACGTGCGGACGGCGGTCAGCGACGCACCTAGCACACCAGGTATGAACGCCCAGAGTGAGCCGAGCATGATCGCGGTAGCCAACTCGAAGATAATAGTACCGACGTATCCCGGGTGGCGCACGAATCTGTAGGGGCCGCGCGTGACGACGCGTTGGCCGCGATCCTCCTGAATGCGGACCACCTTTGAAAAGAATGCGTTCACGGCCAGGGCCCAGGTCATCAGCGCGTATCCGAGGGCCGCGACGCCCATCGCGACCATTTGGAGCACCAGCGGCAACGGGACTGTCCAACCGAACCGGACGTCTAAGCCGGTTACCGCGTGTTTGGCTATGGTGGTCATGCCGATGAAGCTGAGTATCACAGTCACCACGACCACGCCTATCGCCTCCCTGAGCACTGCGCCGACAAGGGGAAGCGTCTGGGGAGATTCGTCGTTACGCTGGGTCAAATCGCGGTTCATTCCCTACTTTCTCCCCCCGATCAGGGCGTAGCCCAGATAGTCGAACAGGTCCCTCGGGACATCCTTCCTCTCGGCCATATACGTCCTGAAGGCCGGCCGTCGCAGGTAGAGGGAGAGAGTTCTCCACCCCATGCGGAGGAGGTCGCTCAGATGGTACCGCTTGATCTGGGTGGCCTCGCGCCAGGTGTTAACCGTGCGACGCTCCACCACGACGTCGCGTAACCCGGCCTTCTCCATCATTGCCGCCCAAGCCGTCGAGCTGAGCGGTTCGACGTTCCAAGCAAGTCTCGCAAACTCGACTAGTCTTTGCGGCGGTGTCTTGAGACAAACTTCCTCATTGAAACCAACACAGCCGCCGGGTGCCGTGACGCGGGCGGCTTCCTGGAGAACGCATTGCTTGTCGTCGACAAAGCTGACCACCGACTCCCCGAGTGTGGCGTTAAAGAGCGAGTCCTCGAACGGCAGAGCAAGTGCGTCGGCAATCTGGAACCCGACGATATCCTCCACGTTTTCCTTCCGTGCCCGCTCGCGTGCCTGCGCAACCATCGCTCTCTGGATATCGACGCCGACCACGTGGGCGCCGTTGGTTCTGGCGAGGTAGCATGGGGTAGCGCCGACGCCGGATCCGAGATCTAGGACAAAGGTGTCGTGGTCGACACGGCACAAGGCGGCCAGCTCTCTGGTGGCCGCCAGCCCGCCCATGTGCTTCGTCGTGCCGATATAGGCTTGGAGGTCAAAGTAGGCGAGGCCCGATTCCACGACCTGTTCTTGTGAAACCCTGTTTCCGTTCATCTCTCTCACCTACTATAGGCGGCATTGGCGCGCGGAGGGGAGACTGGCTCAGCCCAAGGTCACCGACCCCTCGGTCTGCTCCTTCGTCCACTCTATCTCGATCTCCAATTCCTGCTCCGTCTTGCGCTTCTTGACCTTCTCCGTGACCTCGATTTCCAGCTCGACGGTCTCCGGGAGCATCAGGGTGACCTCTTCCTCCCCATGCATCAGGGTGACCTCTCCCTCCTCCAACCTGTCCGCGAGCTCACGCAGGAAGGCCGCGGCGCTCTCGCGAGGTTTCCATTCCTCACTCCTGAACAGTACGTTCTTCTTCGACATATGTCCTCCCTGTTATGGTTCATTTCGACTGATTGGCTTCCAGATCACCGGTGCCCCTATCCAGGGCACCGGCGACAAGGCGAACTTCGAGCGAATACGGGCTAACACCAGAGCGTAGACCGGTTGCGAATTCAGATAGCATCGCAGCATAGGCGCTAGTCGATTCTGCTCTCAAATGCTTGAGCGAATAATTCCCAGTCGTCCTCGTGAATCAGCTCCTCAGCTCGATCGCCCAACTCGTCCAGGATTCGCGGAAGGTAGAGATCGGTGCGAAGATGATGCTCGGCGACGAGAACGAAGAGGGAGCTCCGGGTCCAAGAAGAGCGGGCCTGCGTGGCCGCCAAGCGCTCACCGATCAGGACCTCCTCTCCATCAACGACGAGAATCAATCCCAGCCCCTCGGGTCTTTTGAGATGGTTCTGAGACATCGAGTTGATCACAATCCGACCGCCAGGCAGGTCGAGGTTATGCGAACTGTATACCACGATGCGGACATCACGGGCAATCGCAGATTCCAGAGCTGGCTTGAGGGATGGGAAAGTCGTAGGCAGGACGGCCATGTAGACTCGATCCTCCGCCTGCCTGATCATCTCCTGAGCCCTGGCCATGACATTGTCGTATCCCTCAATGTTCCATACGTACTCCAGATCTGAGGTAGCGTCCAAGGCTGCAAGGTCATCTTTAAGGGAGGCAACCAGATCCTCGTGTTCGCGGTGGAGCTGATTGAGGAAGTCCCGGGGCGGGATGGGCGCGTACTGGGTCTTCCCTCCCTTGCGTAACTCCATAGCGGCCCCGCGGGCGGTGAGCTTGCCCAGCACTTCGTAGACCATTGAGCGCGGCACGCCGGACACCTTGGAAACCTGATAGCCGGTGGCCGGATTCTCCTTCAGAAGCGCGACGTATGCCTTTGCCTCGTACTCCGAGAAACCCAGCTGTACCAGATGCTCAATCGGGTCGTCACGCATGGCCCCTCCTACGTCGTTTGCTTATAGCCTAGTGGTTATGATTATAACAACTATTTTACACTATTCTGAAGACGGTGTCAAGTATGAAAGATAGGAAGTGGTGCAGGGTTTGGACACTGAGCCAGGCACCTTCGAGCTCGGGATTCGAGAGAGAAGGGACGTGCGTCAGATGAGCATTCCAATGGCGAGGCTGGCGAGACCAAGGTAGACGAAGTAGCCGAACGTGTCGGTGATCGTAGTGACCAGAATGGGGGACGCGAGGGCGGGGTCGACGTTAAGGACCTGCAAGCCAATGGGTACCAGGACTCCGGCAGCGGCAGCAGCGATTAGATTCAAGAGGGTGGCACAGCCCACCACGATACCCAGCATGGGCGACCCTCTCCAGGTCAACGCAATCGCGGCAACGAGTGAGCCGACTGCGAGGCCGTTCGCCAGACCAATGAGCACCTCCCGGCCCACGATACGGAAGCCTTCCTGGGGATCGATCTCTCCCAGTGCCAGACCGCGCACAGTGACGGTGAGGGTCTGGGTGCCGGCGCTGCCACTTACTCCAGCGACGATGGGGAAGAAGGCGGCCAACACCGCGACTCGAGCGATGGTGCTTTCGAATAGGCTGAGCACGATGGCTGAGACCATAGCCGTACCCAGATTGATTACGAGCCAGGGGAGACGCGTGCGGAGGGCAGCGGGAAGCGGCACATCCGCCGGGTGTTCTTCCGGCACACCACCGAGCCGGAAGATGTCCTCGGTAGCCTCTTCTTCCAGCACCTCGACCAGGTCATCGTGGGTGATGACGCCGAGCATATGCCTTTCCGCGTCGACGACCGGCAAGGCCACCAGGTCATAGCGGGACATAAGCCGCGCTGCCACCTCCTGATCGTCACCTCCCTCCACGTAGATTACGTCGGGATCCATAATCCTGCTGACGTGGGTTCGTGGAGGAGCGATGATAAGCTGTCTCAGGGAGACCACGCCGACGAGGCACCCCCCTCGATCCACGACGAAGAGATAGTAGACGGTCTCAGCGTCTGGTTTCACTATCCGTAAGTGAGCGATAGCCTCCTCTGCACTCATCTCCTTGTGGAGGACTATCTCCGCGGTGGTCATCAGGCCACCGGCACTCTCGTCGGGATATGCGAGGAAGGGGCGAATCTCTGCGGAATCTTCGAGGGCGGCCAGGGCCTGGGCCGCCCTCGCCGGCGCTAGGTCGCCCAGGAGGTCAGCGGCCTCGTCCGGCTCCATCTCACTTAGGATACTGGTCAATTCCTGGGTGGAGAGACGCCCGGCAACCTCCGCCGCCTTCTCCTCCTCCAGCTTCTCCAGGATGTCGGCGGAGTCCTCCAGTTCGAGCTGAGGGAGCAGGCGGTTCTGCTCGTCAGGTTTGAGGTCGTCGAAGAGCTCGGCCTGGTCAGGGGGTCTGAGGGCTTCGATAAGCGCGGTAGCGCGGTCCCAGTCATGGGCATCCAGCGCTTCTCGGATTTCTGCAAGAGTGGTGTCGACTTCTTGGCGTTCCATGTTTGTCCCCTTCGGTGGGTCAATATTATCTCACATTGAGAGCATATGTCAATTCGGCAATCAATTTCTCTTTCTGTGCATGGAGTCGGCAATGAAGAATCGCCTTTTTCGCACAGGGCTCGCTATGCGGCGGTCGTGACGATGGAGTGAACAGGCGATACCATCCTACATCTGGGAGAGGATCTTCCCCGATCCTGATATGTGGCGGTGTGCCGCGATGGTCTTTCCGTTTACCAGCAACGGCTTCTTTGAAAGAAGCAAATCTCAAAGATCGCCGCCACCGTTTTTCGCATGAATCTGGGATTTCAGGTAGGCTTGACCTCTGTGATGATGAACTTGAGTCAGATTCAAACCGAGTGATGAGCAAAGAAAGGGGTAGCATGCCTGTCCGTCTACTGGATCAAGACGAGCAAGATCAACTTGCCATTATCGAAGCCTGCTTGACCACCATCCACCATTTCTTTGGTGGGCCAGATGAGCGCTTTCGAGCTGGCCTCCGAAATTGGCGCTTGACGAAAGAAACGCTTTGCGCTACAATACGTGCCGCGGGCAGGAGAGATATCCTGCCCGTTTGTTGAGCAAGATGGCATTGGGGAGGAGTAAGATATGAGTCAGAGGAGCCGAGTTGAATTAGAGGCGAAGAAACGATCGCTGCTCGGCAGCAAGGTAAAGCGCCTGCGTCGAGAGGGATGGGTGCCCGGAGTAATGTACGGACACGGTTTTGAGCCAATTCCTCTGCAGTTTGATAAGTTTGACTTGAAGGATGTGCTGTCGCAAGTCGGTGGGAGCCAATTGATTAACATCAAGGTCGGCGATGGAGGCGAGCCGGAGTCGGCCCTCCTGCGTGAGGTCCAGCGTGACGTGATCACGGGAGACCTGCTCCATGTTGACTTCTATCGGGTGATGATGACCGAGACAATCACCACCGAGATTCCGCTCTTGACCACAGGAGAATCGCCCGTGGCAGCACAGAAGGAAGGTATTCTTTTACACGGCGTCTCCGAGATTGAGGTTGAGTGTTTGCCCGGTGATCTGGTGGATGCTATCGAGGTTGATCTTTCCGAGTTGACCGAAATTGGTCACGCAATCCTGGTTGGCGATCTGGCGGTTCCGTCTGGCATAGACATCCTCACGGATCGTGACGAGATGATTGCCCGTCTCGTGCCGCTGGAGGAGGTCGAGCTAGAGCGGCCGGCAGCGGAAGTCGAGGAAGAGCTCATCATGGCCGAGGAGGGCGAGGAAGTCGAGGTCATTGGCGAGGCCGAAGCTGAAGAAGCTGAGGAAGCTGAAGAGGAAGAGATCAGGGACTATATGTAGCCGCTAATGTAGCGCAGGCGAGGCGGAGATGGGGACTTCCCCGTCTCCGCTTTTCCGTTTCTGGGGCTTGTCTGCGTTCTGGCTGAGATCTGACTCCTTGACACTGGTAGCCTTACCGTATAGAATCATTTCTAAATTAGCGAGGGATAGCGGAATGGAGTATAAGGACTACTACGACGTCCTCGGTGTCGATCGCGGTGCAAGCGAACGAGAGATAAAACAGGCCTTTCGACGTCTGGCCCGTCAGTGGCATCCTGATGTCAACCCTGATGATGACAGGGCTGAGGAGAAATTCAAAGAGATAAACGAAGCCTACGACGTGCTGAGCGATCCAGACAAGCGAGTCAAATACGACCGTCTGGGGCAGAGTTGGAAACAATGGCAGCGTGGCGGCGGTGATCCGGGTCGCTATGATTGGTCCCAGTGGTTCAGCGGCGCGCCTGGCGGAGCCCGCGTCAACTGGAATGGCGATCTGGGCGATCTCTTTGGCGGAGCAGGTGGTGCTGCGTTCTCCGATTTTTTCAACGCTCTTTTTGGTGGGATGGGCGGGGGACGGGTCCGTACGGCTGAGGATATCTTCGGTCGCGCCGCAGGTACCGGCGGCTATCGAGCTGGACGGCAGCACCAGCATGCTGAGACTAGCGTCACCATAACGCTCGAGGAAGCACTGAGCGGCACCAGCCGGGTGCTGGAGCGAGGAGGGCGTCGGATTCGTGTGACGATACCGCCTGGCGTGAAGACTGGGTCGAAAGTGCGTATCGCTGGCGAGGGTTACCCTGGCGGCGGTGCAAATGGTGATCTCTATCTGTATGTCACGGTTAGTCCCCACGCTGTTTTTGAGCGTGAGGACGATGACCTTCGTCGCAAGGTCAGTGTGGATCTCTACACTGCTGTACTGGGCGGTCGGCTGCGCATACCGACGCTCGACGGTGAAGTCTCTTTGAAGATTCCTCCTGGCACCCAGAGTGGTCAGACCTTCAGGCTCCGAGGCTTGGGCATGCCAAACTCCCGTAATCCGAGCCAACGAGGGAGCCTGCTTGCCACGGTCGACGTGCACATTCCGCAGAACTTGAGTGCCCATGAACGGGGTCTCTTTGAGGAGTTGGCTCGGATCAAAGGAAGGAGATGAGAATGGAAACGGTGAAGCGATTATTGCTTCTCTCTCTACTCCTGGTCTTGCCTGCCTTGGCTTGCAGCAGCCAGGAATTTGTGTTCCAGCCGACTTCAGTCCCGACCTCTACACCTGCGTCGGCGCCCCCAGTCGTTGCTACTCCCGCGCCGCTCTCAGACGAAGAACTGGCCGAGATGGACACTCAGGATGCTCTATTGATCAATCTCTACGAGCGAGCCAATCCTGCCGTCGTCTATATCGAGGTTCTGGTAGAGCGTGGGGGGAACCTGCAGCAATTGAGCAGCGGATCCGGTTTCATGATCGATCGAGAGGGATATGTAGTCACGAATAACCATGTCGTCGAGAATGCCGATGCACTTCAGGTTACCTTCTTCGACGGGACCGTGACGCGCGAGGCTGAGGTCGCCGGCCGGGATGCGTACTCCGACCTGGCCGTGGTCAAGGTTGATGTCCCATCTGATCGCCTGCGCCCTTTGGAGTTCGGCAATTCGGATGCCCTACAGGTCGGCCAACGAGTCATTGCCATTGGTAACCCGTTCGGTCTCCAGGGAACGATGACCGCTGGCGTGGTTAGCGCGGTGGGGCGCACCTTGACCTCTCAAATCTTGGAGGGTGGAGCCTTCTCGAACCCTGAGATCATTCAGACCGATGCTTCGATCAATCCAGGTAACTCGGGTGGGCCCTTGCTCGACACGCGGGGGCGAGTGGTCGGTGTGAATACTGCTATTCGTTCAGCTACGGGTGTGAACGCTGGTGTTGGGTTCGCCGTGCCTGTCAATACCGTCAATCGAATCGTGCCTGAACTCATTGAAGAGGGGGTTTACGAATATCCTTACCTCGGCATCACGTCCAACAGGAATCTCACGGTGGCCGAGTTGGCCCAACCGTTGGATCTGCCTGTAGAGCAGGGGGTACTCATCGCTGAAGTTCAGCCGAATACGGCTGCTGCCGAGGCTGGGCTAGAGGGGGGCGATCGTGAGATCGAAGTGATGGGACAGCCCATCGTGGCTGGGGGCGATATCATCATTGCTATCGATGGGGAGCGCCTTCGTACCTTCGATGATTTGGTTGCCTATCTCGTGAGCGACACCGAGGTAGGACAGGAAGTAACGTTGATCATTATTCGTGATGGGCGACAGATGGAAGTGTCTGTGACGCTGGGAGAGAGACCGTGAGCAATGATGAGGATCGGGCTGCTAGCGTCCGAAAGTGTAACGACTAGTCTCTAGCTAAAGGGGTTAATGGTATGTTCAATCAGGAAGATTTGCGTGAGTTGGCAGCATACAGATCTGAGACGCCAGTACTGAGCGTGTATTTGAATGTGGATCCTACGGATCGCACGCGAGATGAGTACCGGTTGGAGTTGCGGCAGATACTGAAAGAGGTTGAGAATATCGCTGCCGCCGAGGATATTGAGGCGGTCGAGACATTTTTCGACCATGAGTATGACTGGTCGGGGCGCGGAGCGGCTGTCTTTTCTTGTCAAGAGGAAGATTTCTGGCGTACGTACTCCTTAGCTATAGTTGTTCCATCCGGTGCGACGGTGGCTAATCGTCCTTACATTACGCCGCTGGCGGAGCTCGCCGATGCCTATGGCAGCTATGCGGTGGCGGTTGTGGATCGACGTCAAGCACGGTTCTTCTTGTTTGATCTAGGTGAATTGCGGGCCAGTGACGAGTTCGTTGGTGAGGATGTTCGGAAGTTGAAGCGTGGGCGAGGGTCCTCTGGCGGGCACGGTCGCCGCGGTGGTGCTCCGATTTCGAGTCAACACGAAGAAGAAGTGGTGAGGCGGAACGTTCGTGGTGCTGTCCAAGCTATGGAGACGTTCTTTAACAGATACGAGCCTCAGCGCCTCATTCTTGCCGGATCTGATGGGATGGTGGCCCAGTTCCAGGAAGCATTGCCTAAGTATCTGCAGGATAAAGTGATTGGGGCCTTCAGCGCTGATATGAACGCTCCTGAGCCAGAGATTAGAGAACGCTCTCTGGAGATTCTGCAGCAGGTCGAGGAAGACCGGAAAGAGGCAGTTGTCGATGCTGTGTTCACCGCCGCGGCGAAGGGTGGAAATGGCGTGATCCGCCTGGCGGATACCCTCGGCGCTGCTCACGAGGGTCGGATCCAGACGCTGGTAATTGATCGCCACTACCATGAGCCCGGCTATCAGTGTAAGCACTGCGGGTACATCACCGATCATGCTCTGGAGAAGTGCCCCTTCTGTGGCGGTGACTTCTTGGAGATTCCTGATGCTGCCGAGGCCTTGGTCACGAAAGTGATTGAGGAAGGTGGTGAGGTGGAAGTAGTTGACGACAATCCGAAAGTAAATGAGTTCGGGGTCGGGGCGCTCTTGCGCTACTAGCCGTTGTCTCACGCAGCCGGACGACTGTAATACACCCCGGGTCTGATGCATCAGACCCGGGGTGTATCATTTCTCACTCCGGTAAGTCAAGAGCCAAGTTGACTGTGCGCGGGCATTTCCCGGCCCTTGCTCTCTAAGATGATCGGTGCAGAGTTCTTGATCGAGATTGTTGATACCGGCGATGGGTCTCAGGCGTCGCCGCACAAGCCCTTTCGCATTTCCATGTGGCTGATCCTCATATAGGAATCCAACGCGGCGCTAACGGCGCTCTAATATTGACCGGGTATGATTTAATAGGCGGGACGTGCATGATTACTGTGCATATCCCGCGTACTGGGAGCTGTACTCTGTACAACAATTGAGGTGTTGCAGAAGGTCTGCGTTTATTCAGTTTACCTATTGATTGCCTATGAATCTGAACAAATTTACTCAAAAAGCTCAAGAAGCTGTGATGGAGGCCCAGTCGCTGGCGGGAGCGTATAGCCACAGCCAGATCGAACCGGGACACCTGCTGTTGGCACTTCTTCAGCAGTCCGACGGGATCGTGCCGCAGGTTGTCCAGAAGCTCGAGGCCAGCCCACGAGAGCTGGCGTTGTCGCTCGAGGGCGAATTGAAGAAGAAACCCAGGATCCGTGGCGCGACGGCACAGGTTGGTATGTCGCGCGACCTAGGTCGACTGTTAGAGGAGGCCGAGAAGGCCGCTGGTCGTATGCGTGACGAGTATGCTAGCACCGAGCATCTCTTGCTAGCGCTGACCGGCGCTCACGGTGGGGATGCCTCTCGATTCCTCGCAGCGTACGGCATCACAGAAGACGCCGTCTTGCGAGCCTTGACCTCGATCCGAGGTAATCAGCGTGTCACGAGCCAACATCCAGAGGCGACTTATCAGGCGCTGGAGAAGTACGGGCGGGATATGACCCAGTTGGCTCGAGAAGGAAAGTTGGATCCTGTGATTGGCCGGGACGAGGAAATTCGTCGTGTGATGCGTATTCTAAATCGTCGTACTAAGAACAACCCGGTCTTGGTGGGAGAGGCGGGCGTCGGCAAGACGGCTATCGCCGAAGGACTGGCACAGCGGATTGCCCGCGGTGATGTGCCAGAGGGGTTGAAGAATAAGCGTATCATTGAGCTCGACATGGGGGCATTGGTCGCTGGCGCTAAGTACCGTGGCGAGTTCGAGGAGCGGCTGAAGGCTGTGCTTAAGGAGGTGACCGAGGCAGCTGGGCAGGTCATCCTGTTCATTGACGAATTGCACACCGTCGTTGGGGCTGGCGCAGCAGAGGGTGCTGTGGACGCGGGTAACATGCTGAAACCGAAGCTGGCACGCGGTGAACTTCACGCTATCGGGGCGACAACTCTGGACGAGTACCGCAAGTACATTGAAAAGGATGCAGCGCTAGAAAGGCGGTTCCAACCAGTCTATATCGATGAGCCTTCTGTCGAGGATACGGTCAGCATTCTTCGTGGGCTTAAGGAGCGCTATGAGGTCCACCATGGCGTGCGGATTAAGGATTCCGCTTGCATTTCGGCGGCGACTCTAAGCAGTCGTTACATCGCCGATCGCCAGCTGCCCGACAAGGCAATCGATCTCATCGACGAAGCGGCCTCTCGACTGCGAATGGAGATCGACTCCAAACCCTCTGAGTTGGATGAGGTTGATCGCCGCATTATGCAGTTGGAGATTGAGCGCGAAGCTCTTAGGAAGGAGAATGACAAGGCTAGCCGAGACCGGTTGAGAGATCTAGAAAAGGAGCTGGCCGACCTTGAAGAGAATCGGAAAGCTCTACGCGCTCGTTGGGAGCAAGAGAAGGGAGCGATCCAAGCGGTGCGGGAGACAAAGGAGGAAATCGATCGCGTTCGTCATCGAATCGAAGAGGCTCAGCGCACCCACGACTATGAGCAAGCTTCGGAGCTCCAATATGGTCGGCTTTCCGAGTTGCAGAAGCAGCTTGAGGTGCAAGAGGAACGATTGAACCAGCTCCAGGAGAATGGAGCGATGCTGAAGGAGGAGGTCGGTTCCGAGGAGATCGCCGAAGTCGTATCTGAATGGACCGGCATCCCGGTTTCAAGGTTGCTGGAGGGTGAGCGGGAGCGTCTGCTCCGAATGGAGGAGGCACTCCATCGCCGCGTCGTAGGCCAGGAGGAAGCTGTTCAGGCTGTTTCCAACGCGGTCCGACGTGCACGAGCCGGGCTGCAGGATCCAAACCGGCCAATTGGCACGTTCATCTTCCTGGGTCCTACGGGAGTTGGCAAGACGGAGCTGGCCCGAGCCCTGGCTGAATTCCTCTTCGATACCGAGGAGGCGATGATCCGCATCGACATGAGCGAGTATCAAGAGCGGCACACTGTGTCGCGGCTAATCGGTGCTCCTCCCGGGTACGTGGGCTACGAGGAAGCCGGTCAGTTGACGGAAGCAGTCCGTAGACGTCCCTACAGCGTGGTATTGTTTGATGAGATTGAGAAAGCTCATCCTGAGGTTTTCAACACATTGCTTCAACTGCTCGACGAGGGTCGGCTCACCGATGGTCAAGGACGGACGGTGGACTTCCGCAATACGATCATCATCATGACGAGCAACGTCGGGAGCCGTTGGATAAAGGACTTGGGGGTTGAGGAAGCTCGGGACAAGGTGATGGAGGAGTTGGATCGCATCTTCCGTCCAGAGTTCTTGAATCGGATCGATGAGATCATTCTCTTCCGCAGTCTAACGAAGGAGGATCTGCTCAAAATCGTCGACATCCAGATGCGGCGGCTGCGTGCTCTCCTTGATGACCGGAAGATGGGACTGGATCTGACAGAGGCGGCGCGGCGACACTTGGCCGAGGTCGGGTACGATCCGGTCTATGGTGCGCGACCACTGAAGCGGGTTATCCAGCGTGAGGTGCAGGATCCATTGGCCTTGTCACTCCTGCGTGGCGAGTTTGACGAAGGAGACATGATCCGTGTCGAGGCCCCCAATGGTCACATCACGTTCGAGGAGGCAGAACGAGAGGCAGTCTAGGCCAATGAGCGACGTCAGACGGTGCTGGGGCTGCTCACTTCGTGCCCCGGCACCGTTTTCTTTGTCTGATGAGGGATTGTCAGGTATAATCTCTGTGTGTACTTCTGGCGAGTTTTCCTACCGGGCTGGAAGGCATATGACGAGGTAGGCTAGAGGAGCAAGTGAGCCAATGATGAGGCTGGATCGTTTTACTGAGCGTGCGCAGGAGGCCGCTCAACGGGCCGTCCAGATCATGGGGCGCTACGGGCACACGCAAGTGGACACGGAGCACATCTTCCTGGCGCTCTTGGAGCAGCCCCACGGTGTGATTTCCGATCTGATGGAGCGCCTCGGGACGGATGTTGAGCAGGTCAAGGAGAGGCTTGACGAGGAGTTGCAGGATAGCGCCAAGGCCAACGTCTATGGTGGTGGGGGGATGGGACAAGTCTTCATCACCCCCCGGGTAAAACGCGTGCTCGATCGAGCCAACGCCGAGGCAAATCTCCTGAAGGATGACTACATCTCAACGGAGCATATCTTCCTGGCCATCGCTAGTGAGAAGGATACGTTGCCGGCGCGAATCCTACGAGAGAAAGGAATTTCGAAGGAGCGAATCTACGAGGTGATCGAGGAGCTCCGCGGCGGGAAGCGTGTGACCGATCGACGGGCTGAGACACGCTACCGGGTACTTGAGAAATATAGTCGGAATCTGACCCAGATGGCTCACGAAGGCAAGTTGGATCCGGTCATCGCGCGGGACGACGAAATCCTGCGCGTAATCCAGATCCTATGCCGGCGGACCAAGAACAACCCGGTGCTTATCGGTGAGCCTGGCGTGGGCAAAACTGCGATTGTGGAGGGGCTAGCTCAGAAGGTCAGCGAGGGCGACGTGCCGGAAATTCTGATGGGGCGGGAGGTCATGCAGCTCGACCTGGCTTCAATGGTGGCCGGCACGCACTTCCGTGGTGAGTTTGAGGAGCGCCTAAAGGCTACCATCGAGGAGGTTCAGAGCTCTGAAGGTGACATTATGCTCTTCATCGACGAGTTGCACAACGTCGTTGGAGCAGGGGCTGGTATGGGGGCTTTGGATGCCTCCAGCATGATGAAGCCTGCTCTGGCTCGTGGCGAGTTACAGTGTATTGGCGCAACCACGTTAGATGAGTACCGCCAGTACATCGAGCGTGATGGCGCGTTGGAGCGTCGGTTCGCTCCGGTCTTCGTCGATGAGCCGGACGTGGAGATGACGATCGAGATGTTGGAAGGGCTACGCGATCGATATGAGGCACACCACAAGGTGCACATATCGGACGATGCCATTGAGGCGGCGGTGCGTCTATCACATCGATACGTCACCGACCGGCGGCTACCCGACAAAGCTATCGATTTGATGGATGAGGCGGCCGCCAAATTGCGCGTAGCGTTGCATACTCTCCCCCCAGAATTGAAGGAGTTGCAGGCAGAGCTTCAGCAGCTTCAGACGGAAGTTGAGGCGGCCAGTGGGCTTGAGGACTATCAGCGCGCGGCTGAGTTGAAGACGAGGCGTATAAACGCCCAGGCCGAGTTCAACCTGAAGCGTGAGATGTGGCAGCAAGAGAACCAGCTCGACGAGACGATCGAAGAACGGGACATCGCGGAGGTCGTGGCGAACTGGACCGGCATTCCTGTGGCACGGATGATGGAGACCGAGGCGGAAAAGCTACTGCGGATGGAGGACGCTATACACACGCGAATCGTGGGACAGGATGAGGCGGTAGCTGCTGTCTCCGATGCCATCCGCCGTGCCCGCTCAGGACTCAAGGATCCCACTCGACCGATCGGAAGCTTCATCTTCCTGGGGGCATCGGGTGTAGGCAAGACCGAGCTAGCCAAGGTGTTGGCCTGGTTCCTTTTCGATGATGAAGATGCGCTGGTGCGGGTCGATATGAGTGAGTATCGAGAGCGACATACCGTCTCTCGTCTCTTTGGGGCCCCGCCGGGCTATGTCGGCCATGAGCGAGGTGGACAATTGACCGAGGCCGTGCGCCGGCGACCGTATCGCGTCGTCTTGTTTGACGAGATTGAGAAGGCGCACCCGGATGTCTGGAATGCACTGCTCCAGATTCTAGATGAAGGAAGACTGACCGACGGACAAGGTCATATTGTAAACTTCCGGAACACGGTAGTCATTATGACGTCGAACATCGGGACCGAGTTCGCCCACGAAGGGGGAACGCTCGGCTTCATGCAGGCTGGCGAGGGTGATCGCGACGGAAGTACACATCAGCAGAAGATTGAGAGGGAACTCAAGCGAACGTTTCGGCCCGAGTTCCTGAACCGCATCGACGAGGTGATTGTCTTCAACGATCTGAGGGTCGAGGACATGGAGCGCATCGTGGATTTGCAGATGGAAGAGGTCCAAGATCGCCTGGGCGAGTTAGGGCTGGGTGTGGAGCTAACGGAAGCCAGTCGTCGTTGGTTGGCCCGTGAGGGATTTGATCCCCAATTCGGTGCGCGACCGCTGCGTCGCGCTCTGCAGCGTCATGTGGAGAGTCCACTGAGCATCAAGCTGCTGCGCGGTGACTTCAAGAAAGATGATGTAGTCGTGGTCGATGTCGGTACGGATGGCCTGATCTTCCAGTCGCGCACGGAGTGGAAAGAGTTGGGTGAGAAGACGACAGAGAGTATCTCAGACGAAGTAGCGATGGAGTCGTAGATTCGGCATCGCTTGCCTCAGAGCTATAGACGAGAAAGGCCTGGTTGATCCCAGGCCTTTTTCTCGTAAGCGTCTGAAGAACACTGAGGATCAGAATGTCCTTCTGAGGGCTGTCACTCTATCGAGAGACTTGTGCGGGATCTGCCAAGCCCCGGTTGTTCCATTGAAATCGGGTTCGTGACTGAAGGTTGGAAATAGGTTGCATCTGGAGCGAGAGGATCTACGAGGCACGAAAGAAACTGACGCCGACTGTTCCGGGACCAGAGTGTACCGCGAGTGCCGGAGAGAGCTCGGTCACAATTGTCTCGAGGCAATCGAATCGCCCCGTGACCATCGCCTGTAGCCTTTCCAACTGCTCTCTTGCTGCTACGTGCGTGAAGGCAACCTTAATACGGGCTCCCTCTCCGACTTTCTCTTCCATCAGATCGACTATGCGCTGATAGGCTCTAAGACGACTTCGCGTCGTGCCGAGAGCGACGATTTCTCCGTCCTGCATACCGATGAGAGGCTTGATATTGAGGAGAGAACCGACCAAGTGTTGAGCCTTTCCAATTCGCCCACCCATGTAGAGGTATCGCAAAGTGTCGGCTGTCTGAATCATCGCCCCCTGTTGGGCAACCTCTCGCGCTCGCTGCAACACATCCTCAAATCCCAGGCCGTCCATTGCGGCACGTGCGGCCTCAACAGCCGCCCATCCTTGCGACATTGCTACCTGAAGCGTATCCACTACTTCTACTTGGACCTGGGGGGTGTGTTCCTTAAACATCTCTATGGCAGCCCGGCACGATTGGTAAGCTCCACTTCCCTTAGATGTCATCGTCACGGCGATGACCCCGCGTACTCGACCGGTCAGATGCTTCAGCCCTTGGAAATAGTCGCCTGGAGCTGGATTGGATGTGGTGGGCAGTCGCTTCGCCTCTTTTAACCATTCGGCAAACCGAGCAGGCTTAACGTCAACCATGTCACGAAGGGTCACTAATCCACGGTGGACGTAATATGGGACGATCTCTATGTGTAGCTTTTCAATCAACCTATTCGGGATACTAGCTGTTGTATCCGTAAGAATGCCGATCATAGAATATTCTACCCTCTGTTGGCTTCATAATAGGAAAGTGGCGGCGCCACCACCTAGAACGATCGCTGCGACAATCGCTGTAATCACTATGATGGCGACCACACCGATAGCGATGGTGATCATGAGCCGTTCCTGGCGCTGGCGTTCTGCGCGTGCCTGCGCGAGTTCCGCCCGTCTTTCCTCCTCTTCAGCCCACATTTTCGCCAGTCGTGCCTCCGACGCGGCTTCTTCCAAGTCTTTAATGTCGGCTCCCAGTTCGCGCGTTCTGTGAAGTTGGGCTGTCGTGCTCCTCGTCAGGCGGGCGAACATCTGGTCTACTGCGTCGAGCGTCTGCTGGCAGACAAGACACTTGATCGCCATCAATGGATTCAGCGTCCCACAAACGGGGCATTCGCAGACTAGCGCAGCTCCACAGGTGGGACAGCGACGTGTGGTCAGTTTGTAGGCTGTGCCGCACCTATCGCACTCGACCCCGTGCGCCCCGTAAGCAACTTGGCAGTACTCGCAGACTGGGAGGCGGTTAGAATCGGCGGTGAAAGATGTGCTGCCGCATCCCGGACAACCGATTGAGGGTGCAGAATCTTTCGCCATGTCGCCCCCTTCTACCTCCGTGATGCGAGCTCAGGCAGGGTAGATCCACTATCTGATCCGTCATTAGGGCGCAGAACGTGGTAATAAAAGCCGTTCATGCATATATGATCTGCAGGTTGATAGTTCTGACCAATAGCTTGTAGCACCGGTGGAGGATAGAACTGGGCACGGAAGATCACCAGGTCGAAAACCTGCCGGTTCACGTGGTCGATGATCTCAGACGTATCGAGAAGCCCGTTGTTGTAGAGATTCAGCAACTGAGTCGGGTTGGTTACCACAGGCTTGTCGGCGAGGATACTGAACATTGCTTCCTCACTCAGGACCGGGCCCTCAACAGACTGGACCAGCGTCATTATCTTGGCGCCTGCCGCGTAGTCCCTGGGGGTCAGCGGATGCCCAAGCTGAGTGTACCCCATGGCGTCATAATACTCGACTGGCGCACAGTGTGTTCTAGCCAACGTGTCGCCTTTGCCATATGCCAAATTGTCCTGCACGCCGAGAATGCGAGATACCGGCTCGAAAACCGGCCCTGAAGTGGGGAGATGGAGCATGCGTGGAACTTGGAACAAGTATAGCAACGGGATCATCGCAACTAACAAGGGCCGGGCCGAGAAACGGAGACGGCGGACGCGTAGCTGTGCGTCTTCCACCTTCCCGCGTAGCCTCACCAAGGCAAGGCCAGACGCGATACAAGCAGAAGCGATGGCCGTCGTGAAATAGCCGAAGCCTGCACCCCACTTACCGCTCAGAGCCCCTACGCCGAGGGCAAAGAGGAACCAGAGAGAATAAGCCGACAACCGATCCCAGAAGAGCTCGTATACAAAGTAGCCAGCTGCTAAGAGCGCGAATAAGGTGTGCAAACGGAACCATTGCCCGAACAGAAAGAGCGTCTGCCGGTAGTCAAATGCATTAACGTTGGCCTGAATGATGTTGAGCCACCACGCGCCGTCTGTAGCGACGTTGATTAGCCAGAAGACAGATCCGGCTGCAATGGCCAACGCCGCCCCGCTGATGACAGACTTCTTTATGTCTCTCAGGAACACATACGATAGGGCTGCCGCGACAGTGAACACGGCTGTCTGCTTTGTGTAGCCAGCACAAAACAACATGGTCAGCCCCAGGACCAGATTGCGCCTACCATGCTTCGGATGCTCGAACTTGGCAATGAAGGCGATTGCCAGTGTCTCAAACATGACCAGGGTCATATGCATTCGAGACAGCGGTCCAATCTGGTAAACGTAGTTTGAAGCAAGGAAGCCCAGACCAGAGAGCGCGGGAACAAGCCAATCTGTCATCCGATTCTGATCAGGTTCTCTGACATTGCGTCGCACGACGATAGAGATGGTTGCCGCAGTGATAAGCGTCGCGACAAACGAGAGTAGCCTGCCGGCGATCAGACGAGGGCCGAAAATGGGAAGCAATGGTACGATCAATAGATGGAACAGCGGTGGGTAATTGGAGGCGTAGAAGGGAAAGCTCGCGTTGTCGCGGTAAGGCCACTCCCCTCGACTATAGAGAATTGCGTCGTATAGCTCGAACCCTTCTCCCTGATCGTAGTCGAACGGCCAGCGGAAGAGTTCTACTGCGTAGTAAACGTAGATTGCCAAATACGATACGTAGGCCACGACGGCGAGAATGGCAAGCAGAATAGCAAGGATTCGGAGAGCACGTAGTGGTGTTACGTTCATAGTAGTCGCGATCAAGCCGGTCGATCTCCCAGGCGCACTAGAATCATGCCCACCAGAATGCCTCCCAAACCGAGGCCAATACCACCTTTCTGGAGAGGACCAATGCCACTCCACTGACCAGCGCCGAAGACATCCACGGCGACGACTCCCAGGATGCCAGCGATGCTGAGGGTGATAACGAAGATGCCAAGCTGGCGTTTGGTGACCATAAACGCGGGGGATCGAGTTTCTTCTATAAAGTGGCCGACGTTCTTGACTCCACGGATTATAGCATAGGGGTACGCAGATGCAACTTCCGGTCGGGATATGCGTATCGTAAGATGAAGGTTAAGCATTGAATGCTCGACTCGGAGGTGTTTATGATGAAGGACGTTGTATGTGAAGCGGGGAATCAGAAACGACGGGATCGAAGGGAGGAGATGGTTGGGTCGGTCAGTTCCAAAGACGCTGCGGGAGCCATAGAAGGGACGCTAACTAAGCCGCCAACCCGTCCAGCAACTGAGGAGTGGACTACTGCATCCTTGGCGCACGCCAGCATCCTATTGACCCTAATCCTGGCGTTTGCTGGCGGAGTTGGGGCTCTTCTTGGGCTGGTCATACCGCTGGCCATCTACTCCTGCTATCGAGAGCGGTCTCATTTCATTGCCTCCCATGCGTTGCAGTCGTTGATCTATCAAGGCATGGGACTTCTGGCCTATGCCCTCGTTGTGGCTGCCACGGTCGCAGCGGTAACGGTGGCGTGGACGGTCAGCGGGCTCCTTTCGGTTGTGATCGTCGGTTTCCTATTGATGCCACTCGCACTGTTGATTACTATCTTGATGGTGATTCTGCTTCTGGGACTTCCTATGGTATGGGTGGGCTACGGACTGTACGCAGCGTATCGGATCTACGAAGGATACAATTTTCGCTATTGGCTCTTGGGTGAGTGGGTGGACCGAGAGGTGAGAATATGAAACGAGATCGCGATCCTGCGGTGGCGCTATTCCTGGAGGTAATCGGAGGATTCTTCGGTCTATTGGGGATTGGGTGGATCTACGCCGGTCGACCCGCGGGCGGCATCGTACTTCTTCTCGGCTATTGGTTGCTTGACTGGGTTATCGGGTTGGCGTTAGCTATCGGCACGCTCGGCGCCTGGTGCTGTGTCTGGCCAGCTCAGAACCTGTTGTTTGGGTTATTGTCAGGATACGGAGTCTATCGCTGGTTGGAACGTCGTCGCTAGCCTGGTCTACGCGTGGGTTGGCAGATAGTTGGGCCCTGTCGTATGCGGCAGGGCCCAACGCTTTATCGACCGGTGGGTTGGTGCTGCTATGTCCTTATGCTATAATCTCCTTATACTTCGACCAGAGGAGTCCCCTTGCAGCATAAGAGTGGATACATCGTTTGGCTCGTCATCCTAACTGCCCTTGTCGTCCTCTTCCTCGTCTGGCAGTATCTTGGCTATCGCGCGACCACCCATACGTTGCCGACAGGGATGACGATGGTGGGCATCTCTGTGGAGGATATGACGCGTGAGCAAGCGCTCAATTGTCTAGAGGTTGCCTTAGCAACACCGCTGTCAGTCAGTTATCAGGATCGCAGACTGATGCTGTCTCCGCACACCGTCGGCCTGAGATACGATGCTAATCAGACCGCTGCCAATTTGGACGCAGTCCTGGCTGACTGGCGAGGCCTCGAAGGATTCCTCGCCTATCTGCTGCGCCGGTCGACCGAACCGAGCGATGTTCGGGTAGTTATTAGTTATTCCGAGGAGGAGCTTTCCCATTTTCTGAAACACGTCGCGGGTGAATACGACCACCCTCCGCAGGAGCCAGTGGCGCTTCCTCTGGCTTTGGACTTTCGGCCGCCACGGCCCGGGTCCGTACTGAATGTTCAGGCGTCACAGGCTCGTCTTTCCCGTGCCCTTATCTCGGCCGACCGGAGATCCGTCGACTTGGTGGTGGAGTTTCAGGAGCCGCCCGAGAAGAATCTGGACTTGCTGAAAGAGCTGCTCCAATCCCGTCTCGCCGATCATCCAGGGCTGATCCCGGGCATTTTCATCAAGGATCTACAGACTGGTGATGAGCTGGTGATCAACGGTGACGTTGCCTATGCAGGCCTTAGCGTGCTCAAGATTGCTGTCCTTGAGGAGGCCTATAGAAGCCTTGATGAGTCACCGGGAATAGAAACGACCAGGCTAATTAGCGAGACGATGACGGAGAGCGGCAACTTCACTGCCAATCTGCTGCTGCGTGATGTAATCGACGAGGGGGATGCGTTTCGAGCGGTCGAGAAATTGACAGCCTCGATGAAGCGGTTGGGGCTGCATAACACGTATATGGCGGCACCTTACGATCAGAAGGTCGCTGATCTGATTGTCGTGAGCCCTGCCAATTCTCGGACAGATATTTCGACCGGTGCTGATCCTTTCATTCAGACTACTCCGCTGGATGTTGGCCTGCTATTGGAGATGATCTATCAATGCAGTCGCGGCGGTGGTGCTTTGCTGATGACTTACCCTGAGGCTTTGAGCGCCGATGAATGTCAGGAGATGATTAATTGGATGAGTGAGAATCGGATAGAAAGCCTCATGGAGACGGGATTACCTGTTGGAACGAGGGTGGCCCACAAGCACGGCTGGATCAGTGATACCCACGCGGATGCTGGGCTCGTCTTCACACCTGGGGGGGATTACGTCCTGGTGATTTTTCTCCATCGCCTCGAATGGCTGCCCTGGGCGGAAAGTGCTCCTCTGATCGCCGATATCTCTACAGCTGCTTACAATTACTTCAATCCATCACACTAGCCCTATAGTGCCATTGCGTGTTTGTCTGTTTGAGTCTATAATCGCTTCACGTTATACTGACGCTGACTAGTTCCACTGTATTACTATGACTTCCTCAGATTCCTTCGAGACGCGCAAGATAGAAGGTTCCTGGTTCGCCTCTGATGAGCCTCGCGAGGAACGGCGGACTTCCCCTCCAGAGGATTCCGCTCAGACCAGATCACTTCATCAGCACTCCGGTTCGATCGAAGGGCGCCTTCCCGAGGGCTATCTCCTACAAGAACGGTATCAGGTTCTGGGGGTGCTGGCTGTCGGTGGTATGAGTGCCGTCTACAGAGCGCAAGACCTTCGTTTCTCCAAGGTGAAGCGGGTGTGTGCGGTCAAGGAGATGGTAAACAGTGCCGATGACCCTGAGGTGCGGGCGATCATTTTGCGCAATTTCGAGCGTGAAACGAGCATACTCGCCACGCTTAGCCACCCCGGCATTGTCCAGATATACGATTGCTTCACGGAGGGGAATCGCAGTTACGTTGTGCTTGAGTACGTGCGAGGTAGGGATCTGGAAACAGTCCTCGCCGAGACGAACGGTTTTCTATCGGAGTCCAAAGTGGTTGGTTGGGCCATCCAGGTTTGTGAGGTGTTGAGCTATCTACATAGTCACGAGCCTCGCCCCATCGTTTTTCGCGACATCAAGCCCTCAAACCTGATGCTCGACGAGTACGGACGCGTCAGGTTGATCGACTTCGGCATTGCGAAGATGTTTCAGAGTGGCAAGAAGGGCACGATGATTGGCACTGAAGGGTACTCCCCACCGGAGCAGTACCAAGGTGTTGCCGACCCGCGAGTGGACATCTACGCTCTGGGGGCTACGATGCACCACTTGCTCAGCAAGCGTGACCCCCGCATGGAACCTCCTTTCTCCTTCCATAAGCGCCCGATTCACGAGACGAACCCGAGTGTATCTCGTGAGCTGGTCGAGGTCATCAACCGTGCCCTCGAGTACGACGTCAATGATCGTTATGGATCAGCGGAGCAGATGCAACGCGCTTTGATGAGTCTCCGTTCTGCTGGCGGCTCAGCTGGCACAAGTCCGTTTGGTACACCTACAACTGTCCTCAGTGAGATATCCCCGCTGTGGCGCTTCGCCTCCGAGGACGAGATCCGTTCCACCCCAGCTGTCCATGGGGAAAGAGTCTATGTGGGAGCCTACGATCACAATCTATACGCTGTTAATGCTGAGACTGGCGAGTTCTTGTGGAAGTATCCAACAGATGGCGGAATTGCCTCCTCGCCCTGCGTATACGAGGGGGCGGTCCTTGTCGGATCGTCGGATCGTAGTCTTTATGCAGTCGACGAAGACAGTGGGCGTATTCGTTGGACGTGTCCTACGGAAGGCAAAGTGTGGTCATCACCTCAAGCTGCGTTTGGGCATGTCTTTTTTGGCTCCGATGATCGACATCTCTACGCGGTCAATGTTCAGAGCGGACGCACCGCTTGGAAATTCGAGGCGGATGGGAAAGTGCGCTCCTCGCCAGACGTTGGCGAAGATGATCTTTATTTCGGTTGTGAAGCCGGCATTGTTTATGCCGTAGATACGGGCGGGAATGCTCGTTGGCGCTTCCGAGCACGCCGAGGCGTAACCTCTTCTCCAGCACTCACGGACGAAATGGTCTATGTGGGTGGTCAAGACCGGTATGTCTACGCTCTGGATGTTCGGTCGGGATGGTTGGCGTGGCGTTATCGTACAGATGGTCCTGTCATTTCCTCACCCGCGGTCAGCGGTGATATGGTCTTCGTTGGATCTGCTGATGGTCACCTATATGCATTGGACACAGGTAGCGGTCGCCTTGTGTGGCGTCACGCTACGGACGGGCAGGTGACCTCCTCGCCTGTTGTTTTTGACGAGGGGGTTTACTTTGGTTCGGTAGACGGTTGCGTCTACAGTCTGGATGCGAGGACTGGTGACGTGCGGTGGCGATTCCAGACGGATGGTCCGGTAACGTCGTCACCCACGGTTGCGGATGGCGTGATCTACATAGGGTCGTGCGATCGCTACATCTATGCTCTTCCTGCCTAAGAAGGGAACTACGATAGCAAGTATGGGATTTCTGCGCAGACTTCTGGCAAGTGACGGAGAATCAACTCCCGGGGTGGCTTCTTCAGTCGAACTGCGGACACCTGCTGGTGTTCACAAGTTTGAGTTGGGCTGGTCCACAGACGTGGGTAAGACGCGTGACCATAATGAAGATAGTGTCCTTGTAATCACAGCCGCCCAGGATGGCGACGATTTACGACCCTCATTCGGCTTGTTTATTGTGGCCGACGGAATGGGGGGACACCGGGCTGGGGAGGTTGCTAGCTCTCTAGCAGCTCGTGTGACGGCACATCACATCGCGCGTCGATGCTACCTACCTTCCCTTGTCACTAGGGAGCGCGACGCTGATCAACCAGCTCTGACTGAAATACTGATCGGGGCGGTTCGATCGGCCAATGATGCGGTGTCCCAGCAGGTACCGGGCGGAGGCACTACCCTGACCTGTGCTTTGGTGCTTGGCTCGCAAGCCTACGTTGCTCATGTGGGGGACAGCCGCGCTTACGTGCTCAATGAGAAAGGTTTGGAGCAGATCACACACGATCATTCCCTAGTGGACCGTCTGGTTGAGACAGGTCAACTCACGCGTGATGAGGCGGCCGTTCACCCTCAGAAGAACGTGTTATACCGAGCTGTTGGACAGAGTCGGTCATTAGAAGTGGACACTCACGTGCGCAAAATCCCGCGTGGGGAGCATCTGTTGCTTTGCAGCGATGGCTTGTGGGACATGGTGAATGAGACCGATATGGCAGATTTGGTTGGAGGAGCTCCATCTCTTCAAGACGCGTGTGAAGTCCTGGTTGCTGCTGCGAACGAAGCAGGCGGACGTGATAACATCACGGTGATCCTCTGGCGATCTCCGTTGGGTTAGACCTCGTGGACATCGATAAGGATTATTATGCTGTACTAGGTCTTTCAACCTCTGCGACGCAGGAGGAGATTCAACGCGCCTATCATAAGCTGGCGCGGCGTTATCATCCTGACAGCCGTGAAGTCAGCACTCCGACGACGCTATTTCACGAGGTTCATGAAGCCTATGCTGTTCTGGGTGAGGCGGAAAAGCGCCGTGCTTATGATCGCCAACGGGAGGAACATGGGCTGGGGGAGGAAGTGGGCCTCGCCTGGAATATTGCCTTGAGTGCCGAGCGTTTACACGCATCCCACCAAGAGCAGATGCTCTACGCCCTGGTAGAGATAGAACCAGCGACTACCTTCGAGAGAGGTCGTCTTCCACTTAACGTATGTCTCGTTATCGATTGTAGTACTTCGATGAAGGGTGCGCGACTGGAGCGCGTTAAGGAGGCAGCGTGTCAGATTGCCGACAAACTTGGCGATGACGATGCCCTGGCTATAGTGGCTTTTGATGACCGAGCTGAGGTCGTCCTCCCGAGCCAAGTAGGCGTCAATAGTGCCAAGGCAAGGGCCAAGATTACGGCACTTCGGGCGGCGGGAGGAACCGAAATCCTCCAGGGTCTCCGGGCAGGTCTGGCGGAGTTAGATGCGAATCGCGGTGAGCATGTGATCAGCCATCTGCTTCTTCTTACTGACGGTCGCACATACGGCGACGACGAGGAGTGTATTGTCGAAGCGGAGAAAGCCGGCGCTAGAGACATTGGCATCACTGCAATGGGCATCGGTGAGGATTGGAATGACGTCTTGCTCGATGAAATGGCGTCTCGGAGTGGAGGTACGTCGGCCTACATCGCGTCTCCAACACAGGTGCTCACTCTGCTACGAGATAAGATCCGCAGCTTGGTAGCTGTCTTTGCCACCGGCTTGACCCTGGGAGTCCGCAAGGCGGCCGGGGTGCGTTTGGAGAGTGCGTTTCTGACTTCGCCGGATCTTAAGCCCCTGGCTTTTTCAGATGGAAGGTTGAAACTAGGATCACTCGAGGCTGACGCACCGATGAGAATCCTGTTGGAGATAGAGGTGGGGCAGCGACCGGCGGGGGAACACCGACTTCTGCAGCTGGAGCTCACTGGAGATGTGCCAATACTTGGTCGGCAGGGCGAGATTTTGAGGCGCGACATCCGCCGTGTGTTCACCGATGATGAACCGGCGCAGAGCGAAAGGGACGTTCCGCTGGCTGTTGTCAACGCCCTAAGAAGAGTCACCCTCTATCGTATGCAGGAACAAGCTTGGACTGCCTTGGATGAAGGGAAAGTTCAACAGGCGACGCGACAGCTGGAGATGGTGGCTACCCGCCTTTTTGATCTGGGGCAGAAGCGATTGGCTCAAGCAGCAATGCTTGAGGCCGGACATGTCGCGAGAGTTGGCAACGCTACGGCTCGCGGACGTAAGAGGATCAAGTATGGTACCCGCAGTCTTGATGTTGGGGGGGGGAGCCTATGATTGAGTGTCCATCTTGTGGTCGCAAGCATCGTCCCGGCACGTTGTTCTGCAGTGAATGTGGCGTTTATCTTCCCACCGGAGGTCCGCTTGGTACTGAGCCTATTCCGGAACGCGATCTCCCGGCTGCTAGGGCTCACGGTTGGCGGACTGATCCAGACCGAGAAGGACCAGAAGAATCGCCTGCTGTATTGCGCATCAGAGTGGTCCCCAGTGGTCGTCAAGTCCAGTTGCCGTCCGCGGAGGGGGTTCAGATTGGCCGTCTGGATGCTGCTCACGGCATCTTCCCGGATGTCGATCTTACCCCAGATGGCGGCCTTGAGGGAGGAGTTTCGCGGCGTCACTGTAAGATCTATCTTGATGAAGGAGAGTACTCTGTCGAGGACCTCGGGAGTGCCAATGGGACCTTTCTCAATGGGGAACGATTGACTCCTTATTTGCCCCATACGCTTGAGGACGGTGACAAACTCCAGTTAGGCCGTGTCGAATTAGAGATCATCGTCCAGAAATGAGACGCCGAATGGAGAGCGGGATATGTCCCATACTGTATTGATTCACATCCTGAATGAGGAATCTGTCGTTGGTGAGGTAGAACGCTTGCCCGAACCGCCCGATCAAGTTGTGGTGGTCCACAACGTGCGATATCGTGACGGGCGAGAGGTCTCTTACGTATTGCCTGAGACTGAAGCAGTGGTCTATCCGTGGGACCGCATCCACTGTATGGAGATCTTACCCAGTGAGACCGAGGAAGAGGTTGTCACCTTTATTCGTGAGTAGGGGACTGGAGGTCGTGTATGCCGGATAACGGTGGCGGGTTGATTCTGGTTGTGGACGACGAACCCCGAATGACAAGATTCATACGAATGAATCTGGAACTGGAGGGGTATCATGTTATCGAGGCCCATGATGGCATTCGAGCTCTCGACAAGGTTCGCACAGAGTTGCCAGATCTGGTTATTCTCGACGTTATGATGCCCGAGCTGGATGGGTTCGAGACGCTACGGATGTTGCGAGAAATCTCCAACATCCCGGTGATTATGCTCACAGTGCGAGATGAGGAAGAAGATAAGGTGCGTGGGTTGGAGCTCGGGGCCGATGATTACGTGACTAAGCCCTTCAGTGCCCGCGAGCTTGCCAGCCGCGTCAAGGCTGTGCTTCGCCGTGCTCGGGGTCCGACAGGTCCCGAGGAATCGATCCTTGAGATTGATGACCGGCTGAGCATCGATTTCAACAAACGCGAAGTCATTGTTGAGGGAGAGCACATTCATCTGCGTCCCACTGAGTTTCGGTTGCTATATCATCTGGTCGAGAACGCCGGTTGGGTTGTGCCCCACGAGACGCTGTTGTCGAAAGTGTGGGGCTATGAGTATGGTGAGGATGAAATCCAGAATCTAAGGCTCTACATCAGCTATTTGCGGAAGAAGATTGAACCTGACCCTTCGAATCCGCGCTATATCTTTACTGAGATAGGGACGGGCTATCGCTTTGTCGACTTCCAGGAAGAAGAACCGGAGCCAGAAGAGGAAACTTGATCACGCGCGATGTGATTCAAAATCCTAACCAATTAGAAGGTTGCGAGGATGTGCCCCCACAAAGGTGGGGGTTTCTCGTTCTAATGTAGCTCTAACGCACCTCTAACGCCAATCTAATGCGCGCATGAGATACTATTATTGAATTTGGATTGTTGAGAGCAGTAACTGAAGTCTTGAGGATAAGGAGGTGCAGCAATGACACAGTTGAGGCGTCGGGATCCTTTCCGCGATCTCGTCACTCTACGGGAGGCAATGGATCAGCTCTTTGAAGAGAGCGTCGTAAGACCTCGGCCGACGGCCCTGGCCTCGCGAGCACTGGCTGTGGATATGTACGAGACCGACGAGACCGTCGTAGTCAAGACTGCTATTCCCGGCGCTAATCCAGAGGATATCGATATCAGTATCACTGGTGACTCCCTGACGATTAAGGGAGAATTAAGGGCCGATGAAGAGTTTGAAGAGGCAGATTGTATATGCCGTGAACGAGTTTATGGAGCGTTCTCTCGTTCGCTGACGATCCCTGTTTCAGTTGAGGCCAGTAAGGCAGAGGCTGAGTTCGAGGACGGCATTCTGACGTTGACGCTGCCGAAGGCCGAGGCCCTAAAGCCTAAGGCCATTAAGGTCAAGTCTAGGTAGAAGACTACCATTAGGTAAGCAAGTATTTCGAGGAGGTACGGCGATGAGCATCACGAACCAGGAGCCTTGGCGTGAGATGAGGACGTTGCGTGAGGCGATGGACGAACTGCTGCAGGAGAGCTTTGTGCGCCCAGGGCAGCGCCGAATGGAACGACCGCAAGAGCGACGTATGCGTTTGCCTTTGGACGTTTATGCAACCCCAGAAGAGATCGTGATTGCAGCGTCGCTTCCGGGGCTAACTCCGGAAGAGGTAGATATCACCATTGACGGTGACCGATTGACCATCCAGGGCGAACTACGCCCCCCCTTGGAGAACGTCGACTATTTGTTTCAAGAACGGCTGTACGGCCCGTTCTCCAGGACATTGACGTTGAATGTTCCGATTAACGAGGACGAGGCGGAGGCGGTCTTCGAGAATGGTGTTTTGATGCTTACTCTACCTAAAGCGGAGGAGAGCAAACCGAAAAGCATCGAGGTCAAGAGGAAATAATACGATCGGATAAGCCGCGAAGTAGGCAGGGCCCTGTAGTGGTCCTGCCTTTTTTTGGTGGGCTTGGAGCGCTTAGTAAACGCGTTGCTCCTGCTCGGGGGCGTCGAACGCGTCGGTGGCTACGAGGATTCTCCGTTTTCATGTTGCACGATGCGCGGGGTCAGAGGACCTAAGACCCGAAGGGCGATGAACGTCAATATTGTCCCCACCAGGGCGATTCGCCACAGACCAAGTCCTGACGCCACCCCAACTGCGGAGGTGGCCCAGATTGCGGCGGCGGTCGTCAAGCCTAACACCGAGCCTCTTGAAACAAGGATTGTTCCCGCGCCCAAGAATCCGATTCCTTGTGCGATGCTGGAGATGATGCGTACGGGATCTACCCGAATAGGTCCTACGGGTGTCACACCCTGCGTCTGGTTAACGGTCTCCAAGACCGTTAGCACGAATAGCGCAGCACCCACGCAGACCAATATGAAGGTGCGCAGTCCTGCTGGCTTCTCCTCGTATTCGCGTTCCCAGCCGATTACCCCACCGAGGAGGAAGGCCAAAGCTAGCCGACCCAGGATCGTCCACAAGTTCATGACCCCGTCCTTTGCTGTTCAGACTATTTTCACCGAAAGGTATACAAGAAACAAGAGCGTTGAGCATCTGGAGGGCGGTAGTCCCTCCGAGCTCAACGCACGTTCTGGATGGTTTGATTCTGCTCTACGTGTAGCTATTCTTATTCGACTAGGACTACGTTTGCTGCCTCCGGCCCTTTTTCGGATTCGGTGACCTCGAACCTCACTTTCGCGCCTTCCTTGAAGTTCTCCTCTGCTCCTTCGGTAATCGCATTGCGGTGGAAGAAGATGTCGTCGCCGCCTCGCATGGTTATGAACCCGTAGCGCTTCTTCGGCTCGTACCACTTGACAACGCCTTGTTGTTCTCCCGATTCTGGCTCCTCTTCCTCTCGGCAATCTGGGCACAACGTAGGCTCGACCTCGAAGCCCATCTTGTCGAGACGTCGTTGTTCCTCGACGGTGAAAATGAATTGCTTGCCGCAGCTTTCACACGTGGCCCAAGTGTCACGATAGCTCATAGAACCTCCCTGTACAATCTCTGGTGTATAGAAACTGGCAGCTGGGAGCCTGCGACCCTCCCAGCTGTCTCTTGCATTTACTCTTGACATAATAGTACGTGAAGGAAGAGCTTTTGTCAATCATGGCCTCTAACCGTGACTTCACTCCATCTTGTCTATGGTTGGTCCGGCTGATCTTAGCTCATTACGTTGATCTTCCCAGAAGCATATGGGGAGAATTCGGACTGGAGAGTGGTACTCGATTGCAAAATGTGTCTGCTAAGGTAGAATCAAGTGATCGAGAGCCTCGATGGAACCGATCTTGCACGAACCGCGGGGTAGGTGATGTCAACGAATGTGAAACGTATCGAACCAATTGAGCCCCCAGCCAGCGTTCCGGAAATCCAACGCGGGAACTGGTTGTCGCTATCGGCTGAGGATCCGTTGATCGAGTATGTTAGGGAGACGCTGTGGGACCGGCCTGGAGATCCGGATGCTTGGGAAACGGCTCGGTTATCACAGGCTGCCTATGTATACCGAGAGGTTTCCAGTGAATGGGGGATCGTCGCCAAGTTCTATCAGGTCAAAGCAGGATCGGCGGCGAATAAGCACGCGGCTCGCGAGTTCGGTCACATCCGGCAGGCGCAGGCCACGGTGCCAGCAGGTGGACGGGCCCGGGTGGTGGAGCCTCTAGCACTGTGGCGGGGCGTGCTGTTCCTTGAGTACGTAAAGGGCTTGAGGCTCGAAGACGTTATCGCGATTCGCCAGAGCCAGCCTGGAAGGCTCACTGATTCCCTTGAGCGGGCCGCGCAATTCCTGGCTAGCTTGCACGTCCATGGCGTCCAATCGGATGCCGAATCGGATTTCGAATCGGCGGTTGACTACACTCACCATGTGGTCGAGCAGCTCTCGAGATACGGTGTGTTGCAGGATTATCCCATTGCCCGGGATGGCCTCAGCCGGCTGATTGACCGCTGGGCTGCTAGCTCGTCGATGAGGGACTTCACCCCAACCCTAACCCACGGGGACACGACGACGACTAATTTCATCTTTCCTGGGCGTGGTGAAGTCGTGGTCGTTGACTGGGAGCGGCTTCGCGTGGCCGACTCGGCCTTTGATCTGGGGCGGTTGATGGCCGAGATCACTCACAGCCTTAGTCAGCACGGCGGCAGTGTCACCGAGGCCGAGCCATTCGTGCGCCACATGATAGATACCTATCGCGACGCGCTGCCTTCGAACTGGGATGGCGATGCTCTCGTCCATCGGGCGCGGTTCTACAGAGCTTCGAGTACGTTGCGGATCGCCCGGAACGGGTGGGTGTCGCGGCTCGACCGTACTGCGTTGGTTGCCCAGGCGATGGCTCTGCTGGCACACGACTTCTAGGTGCCTCTTGCCTGGCGGGGAGAGGTGGTTACTTCACTTGGGCGATCGGGAGGCTTGACTTGGAACTCTATCTCATCCGCCATGCACAGTCGACCAATCAGGTGCTTGATGAACCGGAGTCGAAGGTCTTCGACCCTCATCTGACAAACCTCGGGGAGCGTCAGGCGATCTTACTTGCTGAGCATCTGGGGAGTGGCAGGGAACGCGCTCGTGGAAGCACGGATGACATCGACTCTCTCGTGTGCAGCCCGATGTGGCGTGCTCTGCAAACGGCGCGTCCTTTGGGCGAAGCGTTGGATCTGTCCCCGGAGGTCTGGGTGGATGTTCACGAGCAGGTGCGCGCGATGGAGACCTACGCTGGAAGCACACGCGAGCGAATACAGGCGGCATTCTCCGACTACGTGTTGCCGGATGAGATTGCCGAACAGGGATGGTGGAATCGAGCGGGCGAGAGCCGATCAGAAACTATGGAGCGCGCAATTCGTGTGGCGGAGAGACTCTGGAAGTCGGCCGAGTCGGACCAGATACTGGCGATTGTGTCGCATGCTCGATTCATCGACTCACTCTTGAAGGTGTTCCTAAATCAATTGCCGGGATACGATTCCTGGTACCATCATTTCAACACGGGTATCTCTAGATTAGGACTTGGTGGTCGTAGATTGGACATTCGATACTTGAATCGCGTCGACCACCTATCCCCAGCTTTGGTTTCCTGACTTCGGCCGTGAACTGCTGCAAAGGCGGTAGCTTTCCTGCTTCTTCCTCTATTGCGCTCTATGTGCACGTTCCGTTCTGCCGCAAGCGGTGCACGTACTGTGACTTCAACACCTACGTTGGGCTGCGCGAGCTGGCCCCGGCGTATACAGGGGCGCTATGCCGGGAGATTGAGGCTGCCGGTGAGCGCTGGAACGCCCTAGATGTGTCGACCATCTATCTGGGTGGCGGCACTCCCTCTCTCCTGCCCCTTGACCTTCTGGCTGACTTGTTCGACGCGGTCCACAGCGTCTTCCACGTTTCTGCTGGCCCGGAGGTCACCATTGAAGCCAATCCCGGGACGGTCACGCCGGGTTATCTGCACGGCTTGCGCGGTTTGGGTATTAACCGGCTCAGCCTTGGCGTCCAGTCGACGCACGAAGACGAACTATACATGCTGGGCCGTATCCACACCTGGCGGGACACGGTGGAGACGGTCGAGTCGGCGCGGAAAGCTGGCTTCGACAACATCAGCTTCGATCTCATGTTTGGCCTGCCCGATCAGACGGAGGGCCAATGGAAGGAGACGCTGGGAACAGCGCTCGACCTGGAGCCGAGACATCTTTCGCTGTACGGTCTGACTCTTGAGGGGGGAACGTCATTGGCTCGGCAGATTTCGATTGGTCTGTTGCCTACGCCCGAAGAGGAGTGTGCGGCGGCGATGTATGAGCTGGCTGAGAAGAAGTTGGCTGAGGTGGGGTTCTTCCACTATGAAATCTCAAATTGGGCCAAGTCAAACTACAGATGGTGGGATGGGAGACGTTCCTCGTGTACTTGGAGGCCCGAGGCAGCGGATGTCAGGCCTCGCTCGAGCGAGTCGATCAGCCCATACGTTTGTCGCCACAATCTGACCTACTGGCGGAATCAACCCTGGCTGGGTGTAGGAGCCGGCGCTCACTCCTGGCTTGAGGGGCGACGCTGGGACAATGTGAGTCATCCAGAGGACTACGTGGCGGCGTGGACCGGAGATGACTTGTCTGAAGCAAAAAACCCGCTTGCTGCAAGTCAGGACGTAGAGGAGATCGACAAATCCTTAGAGATGGGGGAGACGATGATGCTTGGCCTCCGGTTGGCGGAAGGTGTGAGCAACCGAAGGTTTGAGTCTTGGTTCGGGAGGTCGCTTAGAGAAGTGTTCGGCAGTGAGCTAGAAGATCTTCGAGACCAGAGCCTGCTAACGTGGGATGGCTCGGTTGCACGGCTGACACAGCGCGGAAGGCTGCTTGGTAATCGCGTCTTTGAGCGCTTCATCTGATGCACCTGGACAATAACCTCTCTCTGAAAGTTGGACTCCTCTCTGACACGCATCTGCCATACCGAATGAAGCGGTTGCCCAGGCAGGTGTTTCGTGCCTTTGATGGCGTCGATGTGATCCTCCACGCGGGCGATGTCGATAGGCCGGCAACGCTGGAACCGCTACGGGAGATAGCGCCGGTGTATGCGGTACGGGGAAACGTTCATCTTCTGGATTTGTCCAGTGGTGGTATTTCTCTGCCACACCTCGTCGAACTCCGCTTGGTCGAACACCGGATAATGCTTACGCATGGTTACTTGCCCGGTCTGGCGAGTTTCTGGTTTAAGGGACGGGACGTGGCTCTTCGTTTCCTAGGCGCGAGTGACAAAGGGCGCTTCAATGAGCGTGTTGCTAGCCGGCTGGGACATCTCTATCCGCGGGCTGACGTCATCGTGTTCGGGCATACGCATCGGGCGTATGTGGGGTGGATAGATGACACGCTGCTGGTTAACCCGGGGGCCGTCTCCCCGACCCTTGGGGAGGAGCCATCGGTGGCACGTATGTGGCTGGGCCCGGGTAAACCAGAGGTGGAAATCTTGCCTCTCTCGTCCATTCCAGCGGAGAGAAAGAGTTGACTCAGCTATCGCCCCAACAACTGACGGGGTGCCAGCCGATTGCCATACCCAGATCCAGGTAGGAGCCATTCAAGATTCTACATCTTCTCCCTCTTCCAAATCGTATCTGTTAGGTACGGCAATACAGATCGCCTCTCGAGATATTCCCGCCAGAGCCAGGCGTGTCATTGACAGTTTCGTCAATCAGGGCCATAATCATTCACACCAGGGGTGGAAAACAAGGAGGCTGACCGATGGTGGAAGAAGGCACCCAAGAAAGTGCCCGCGAAGAGATAGCAGAGATCATAAAGACAGCCCATCGACTAGGCATAGAGGTTGACGAAGTGGATGTCACTCAGTGGTTGACGTCGATGTCCGCGTCGGATGCAATGGGATGGGAGATTGACGAAGAGATCGGCATCTATGGGCATGAGATCACGCTTCTCGACTTCGACAAGGCGACGCTCGAACGATACCGTCGCATCGCCGAGATTGTCGAGCTGCCGGATCAGCCGAACGTCGAGACTGCTATTAGCTTGGCTGGCAGTGCAGCCCAGGGGGTGATTCAACGCTACCCGGGGGACTGTGACTATTTCGAGCGCGTCAACATAAAGGCGGAGACGCGAGAGGAAGCCTGTCAGATCCTGGCTGACCTGATGCGCCAGAAGGCCTTGGACAGGTTGGAAGGCCCTGACTACGATTTGATCGAGGTCAAGTTCGGCACCTGGAAGACCGATGTGATCAAGGATGGAGAGCGTCTCTCCGCTGGCACGCCCATTTCCTGGGACGCTGATGAGATCCAGGAGGGTAAGATGCGGGTCTTTCGTGTCTCGGGGGAGCCGTGGGAGGTCGATTGGTCATACGGTACCCTGGACCCGGGTTGGTGCAAGATGGATTGGGTCATCGCAGAGCCTGAGCGAGGGCGTGTGGTGAGCGCCAGCAACATGCTCGACGTAACCTGGGAATCTCCAGAGGGGGAGATCGTCCCGCTGGACGGCTTCCTGGATCCCTATTTCCAGGAGGTCTATCTTGAGGCAGAATCGGTTCCTCTCTTTACCAAGCTAGCGCAGCATGTCTCGCCACGTGCGCTGGACGAGTATGTGCAGCAGATCACCGGCGAGGTTCTGAAGTATGTGCACGATCCCGCAAACTACGGAAAGGCTGCCAAGCGGCTGTATAACATTTTCCGCCTGACGGGACGGCATGAAGGGGCAGCCTTGATTCGGGAATTGTTCGACGAGCCAGCAGCGCTCCTGTATCAGGTCGCGGCACTGATTGATGCTCTGGAAGATGCCACCGGATCTGATTCATCTCTCGACCGGAAGACGGTGGCGCGGCAGACAGACGAGTTAATCCAGGATGTCGTCGAAACGGTCGAAGGCCCGATGGAGTCGGAGATTGTGATGGCGTTGCTCCGCTTGCGCGATGACATCACAGGGTGGACAGAGCTAGGAGATGATCGAGACGCGGTGATCACGGAGTCGCAGCGCAAGCTGAAGCGTCTGGTAAACGCATACTTCAAAGAGAAACTTCTAGGAATTCCCCAGGCGCAGGAGTTCCTTGAAGAATTGGCGGGTGGAGACTGACCTGAGGCGACGGGGTTTTCCGCTCTTCCCCAGCCTTGCTTACCTGATCCGCGGCGTGAGCTAAAGGCGGATGCGAATCGGACTTCTAGACCGGGTTTTGGGGAAGTACGAGCCGTCAGCCGAACCCAATCCGTCGTCAGAATAACCTGAGGAGTCACACCGGAGCCTTACTCTCGGTATCACTCCCGAACTCGAAGGAGACGACTTGACCCTGCCGCTGCAAAGGACCTTTCATCCTGCTTGGTACCAAGGACACGGCAAGAAGGCGCCTTACTTCGAAGGGTGGTACTACAAGTTTGTTGATTCCTCCGAGCAACATCGATGGGCGGTTATTCCCGGCATCTTCAAGGGGGCTGACGGATCAAGGAGCCATGCCTTCGTTCAAGTCTTGGATGGCACGAGTGGCGAAGCTACCTACCACGAGTACCCGCCTCAGGCATTCCAGGCTGCGAAGCAGGGGCTGGACGTGGAGGTGGGGCCTAACCGCTTCACCTTGCATACCGTCACGCTAGGGATCGACACACCTGGCCGCTCTGTGAGAGGAACCCTCAGTCTGGCTGATCTCACTCCCTGGCCGTCTACCGTGACTTCGCCTGGCGTGATGGGGTTCTTCGCCTGGATTCCCTTGCTGCAGACCTATCATGGGGTAGTCAGCCTGGATCACCGGATCGATGGCTCCCTGACTCTCAAGGGAAAGACGATTGACTTCAGCGACGGTCGCGGCTATATCGAGAAGGACTGGGGGCGATCGTTCCCCAAAGCCTGGGTCTGGATGCAGACTAATCATTTCGATACGTCCGGAACCAGCCTCACAGCTTCTATTGCCGTTGTTCCCCTGCTTGGGTTCTCGCTCCGAGGGCTTGTTGTAGGGCTGTGGCACGGGGGGGAGCTTCATCGGTTTGCTACTTACACGGGGGCCCAGATTGATGAGCTGGCGGTCAATGATGAAGAGGTCCGAGCGATAATCTCTGATTCGGATCATCGATTGGAGATCGATGCGTGTCGTGCGGAAGGCGGTGTGCTGCGCGGACCTACCGGTCTCGATATGGGAGGCCGCGTTCCGGAGTCGCTCCGGGCAACCGTGACCATCCGGCTATCGGCGCTTAGTCGGGCTGGCTCGCGCTTGCTCTTCGAGGGTACCGGGCGCAACGCTGGACTTGAAGTTGTCGGAGAGGTTTCTAAGCTACTGGGATCGATAGAATAGATACGATGAGGTCAATCGAAGTTGTCCCGTATGACCCCCATTGGCGCGTGCTTTTTGAGCGAGAGGCGCGCGAACTGGTCGAGATCTTTGGTGAAGAGGTTGTAGCGATCCACCACGTGGGGAGCACCGCCATCCCGAATATCTCTGCAAAACCAATTGTGGACGTTTTGGTTGAGGTGCGGTGTATCGAGAGCATCGATGATTTCCACCCGGAGATGATTGAGCGAGGCTACCTGCCCAAAGGGGAGTTCGGCATCCGTGGGAGACGCTTCTTCGTCAAAGGGGATGAAGAACAGCGGTCCCATCACATTCACGTCTTTGAGACGGGCAATCCAGAGTTCGAACGCCATCTAGCATTTCGAGATTATCTGATCGCTCATCCGGAGGAGGCGGAGGCCTACAGTCGCTTGAAGGAAGAGCTAGCCCGGAAGTTCCCTCACGACATTGAGGGTTATATTGCGGGCAAGGACACGTTCATTAAGGAGATCGAGAGAAAGGCTCTGGTGTGGAAGAAGAGACGATAGAAAACCGACGGCTGTTGGAAACCATCTCGGATACCCTCATCGACCTGGCAACTGGTCCGCGTATTCTCCTTCTGCTGGCGATTTTCGGGGTCTACAGCCTCGCTGCGATGGGCCCGGCGTATCGCCGGATCGAGACGCTGTCGGGCGGCGTGGGAGCGATCGACTTCTTGATCATCTATTCTCCCGAGAAAGCTTACGATATGATCGCTGCCTACGGTCAGCAGGGCCGGTACTATTACGCTGCGATCGCCCTCACACTGGACACTGTCTTTCCCATTCTTCTAGGTCTGGTGTTTAGCTTCGTTCTGACCTATGTTTTTCATCGGGCCTACTCGGAAAAGGGGGTGCTGCAGAGGGCGGTGCTCGTGCCCCCGGCCGCCATAGTGGCTGATCTGTTGGAGAATATCGGTATCGCGACGATGCTGCTAACCTATCCCCAGAAACTCCCCGCTGTTGCTCTTCTGGCGAGTGCCTTTTCGACGGTCAAGTGGACAGCAGTGTCCGCGGAGGCAGTCTTGGTCGTCGTCGGCTTGGTTAGCTGGTTGGTCAAGGCGGGATTCCGAGGAGACCAGACGGGCCAATAGACCGCGTCTGGACCTTCTACGAGCTTGGGGCCGGCGCTACATATCTCCGACGGGCTGGGTAGCCCGATCATGGGGCGAGAACATCGCGGAGGCTGGCGAGGGACAGGAGCAGGAATCCGACCGTGCAGACGATGAGGCCCCAGCCGGGCAGGATGCGAGCCCTGTAAAGCCCGCCAATCAGAGGACGCAGCAGAACGTACTGCCACAGCGCTGGGATAATGCCGACAAGCGTTACCAGCAGGAAGAGCAGGCCCCGCACCCGCTCGGAAAACCGGCCGGCGAGCGGCATCAACAGCGTAAGCAGCAGCCCAACCGCGACGAGGATCAGCTGCGGACGGTATGCCGGTTCCAGGAGTGACTGATAAGGGGGAAGAACGGCCAGGCCAAGGAGTACAGCCAGGATTGTCCCCCCGAACCGGAGGAGGGGACGGCCTTTCGATCGCTGGACGATCAGCGCCAAGGGGATCGTAGCGGCGAACAGCGGTGTGACGAAGAGGGCCCGTCTCACCGGCACGACGCCTCCCTGTACCTGCGGGAAGAACTTCGCGAACTCAGACAATTCGTAGCCGGTCACCGTCAGCGCGGCCGTCCTGTGGGCTACCCACGGACCGAAGAAGCCGACTAGGATGAGTATTGAAGTCGCGAACCGAGCATTACACAGGGGCTGTTCTCTTCTGGTCTGTGTCGCGAAGAGGGATCTCATTGGGATTCTTTTCCGTCCGACGCGGGTTGCGGCGTCTCTCCGAGGGATTCGATCACGTCCAGTAGCTGGCGTGCTGATCGCTCCCAGGTGAATTCAGCGGCTTGCGCAAGTCCTCGATTGACCATCTCCTCTCGCAATTCCTCCTCGCCGAAAGCTCGAATCATCGCCTCGGCCAATTCATCGGGGCTCTGTGGATCCACCAACAAAGCGCTGTCGCCCGCAACCTCCGGCAGGGACGAGGTGTTTGAGCAGACCACGGGCGTGCCGCAGGCCATCGCTTCCAGCACTGGTAGGCCGAAGCCTTCGTACAGCGAGGTGAAGGCGAAGAGGTCCGCACCTCGATAGAGGGCAGGAAGGTCCTTATCCTCAACGAAACCCAGGAGCCGGACATTCTCGTGTTTTTGTGCCTCGGCGAGTATATCGTCGTACAGCCATCCACGCCCGCCGGCGATCAGCAAGTGAGCGCTTGCACCCATCTCCGCCTGGAACTGGATGAATCCTTCAATAAGGCGCACGTAGTTCTTGCGCGGCTGCAACGTGCCCACGCTGAGGACGTAGGGCTCGTCTCCAATTCCATAGCGATCGTGCAACCGTTCTCTCTCGCTGGGCTCTGGTCCCCGTTGGAAGCGGGGATCGACGCCCGGGTAGATCACCCTAACGTCCTCGGGCGAGACGTCGAAGAGCGTAGTGAGGTCCATACGTGTATGAGCTGAATCAGCGAGCACCAGGTCGGCTCGGTCAATCGACCGAGGCACGACGGTCTCCAAGTAGCGCTGCAGTGAGGGCACAAAAGTAGCCGGATGGTGCACAAATGACAGATCGTGGACGGTAAGCAGCGTCTTCGTGGATTCGACAGTGGGGGGGAGCGCGAAATCGGGCGAGTAAAAGATCTCGAGGGGCCCGGTGACGACCTCGACAGGGATGGGCAGGCGAAGACGGTGCCACAACCGCGCCAGCCAATCATCGCTGAGCGGGAGTGTACGGACCCGAATCCCCTCGCGCTGAACTTCCATGCGCCAATCATCATCCTTCAGCCCGCCGGCGGCAGCGAAGATGGTGTACTGATGGACATCTTCCAGCGATAGAAGTGCAGCCACCAGCTCGCGGGTATAGCGGCCGATGCCGGCGCGTTGCCGCGCAGCAGACGTGTAGTCAATGCCGATACGCATTCTCATGGAGATCCGATCGGCTCCCGGATGTCCTCAGTCGACGTGACCAAAGGTCCAGACCCTGTTAACGAAGAAGTTCCAAAAGAGAACCACGGCGGTGGCGAGCACCTTGGCGCCATTGTACGCGAGGTCGAAGTGCGACATCCCGATGCTCAGGGCCAGCAACCCGACCGGTCCGGCGAAGAGCCCGGCTTCACTGAGGAGCCAGCGATCGGAGCCGTAGAAGATCGCTGTGTTGATGGCGAGACCGGCTACATTTACGAAGAGGAACTGGACGAACTGGCGGGTCAGCGGCTCGCCTCGCGTCTCTGGATAGACCCAAAGACGATTCCAGATGAAATTGCTGATTACAGCGGCGCTGAAGGAGAAAGCGTTCGCGAGCAGCTTGGGGAACGCCGCGAGTTGTACTAACAGATTCAGGGTGCCGAAGTCGATCACCGCGCCCACGGTGCCGACGATGGCAAACTTCAGGAAACGTACAACCTCTTTCCGGTTGTCTCGTGCAAAAGTGTTAAGCTTGCTGATCATAAATAGGTGTCGTCTCGCTCGTCTGCCGAACAATGAAAGCCAGTATTCCCAATAATACGCCGATCTGGAAATGGACGTTGTTGACATAAAGATTGTCAAGAAGATGATGCACACTGATGTGGGTCCATGCCCCCAGGAGTCCAAGCGCGATGCCCCGCGTCAATCCTCTGGTACGGCGGATGACCTGCCACGTCTGCCAGAAGATTGCGCCCCAGAGAAGTCCGTAGGTGATGAGGCCGATCAGGCCTGTCTCGGCGACCAGATTCAGGTAGTAGTTGTGTGCATGTCCCAGCGCGATAGGCCAGTTAATCAGCGCGAAGCGGCTGTAGACGGCTTCGTAGCAGCCGAAACCGACCCCGGACCAGAGGTTGTGGCGGAACATCGACAGCGCTGCTTGCCAGTGGGCCAGGCGCTCGATGACAGCGTAGTTGGCGTCGTTGATCGGTACGCCACGCACATCCTCGAGCCGGATGTCCTGCACAAAGCTAGTCAGGCGTGCGGCAAAGGAGGTTGGCAGCTGCCCGGAGGAGTAGAGGACGAGACCTCCAACAACCAGCAACACAACCAAGATCACTCCCCACGCTGTCTTCCGCGGCAGAGCGGCGGTTATCGCCAGCACAGCTCCTCCGAACCCTAACCAGGCGCCCCGACTCCACGAAGCCCCCAGAGCGACCAACATCGCCAGGCCAGTGCCTCCGACGAAAAGGTAAACTGGAAGACTGCCGGTCTGGTGAGCTGAGGGACAGGTGATCCGTCGAGTGGCGTCTTCGCGCTTCGACAGGGTGGCGAACCAGTTGACTAGTCTGCCTTGCAGTCCGTCAGTTACCACGCCCAACGCCAGAGCTGTCGTCATACCCAGATATCCGGCGTAGGGGTTCGGTTGTTCGAAGGTGCCGTAGGCACGGAAGAAATCGCCATTCAGGATGGCGAAATGCTCTGGTCCTTTGCCTCGCAGGGCGAACTGCCAGATCCCGACGCCAGCCTGAAAGAGTCCTACCCCGAAAACCGCGAGCACCAGCCAGCGCAATCTCCGGGATGCACGCGGCACGCCGGCGGTCTTAGACGGCGCTTCTTCCCCTGCCGAGAGGTGATAACTGACGAAGAAGAAGAGTAGTGTGATTTCGACCCACTTGATCAGCTCGGGGATGCCAAAGGCGACCACGCCCGTCGCATCCCAGAGGGAGACCAGTATCGCGCCAAGGAAGATAAGTAGCGGGATGGCCAACGGTGTCCAGCGCAGTCTCACGTCGCGTTTCGATAGTCTTCGTGCCAGCCAGGAGCCCAACGCCAGGGCGACGAAGAGGTGACCGATTTGAGCAGGGATTTGGGGTACCTCAGCCGTGAGGTATGCCTTCAGTGGTCCCAGGAAGAGCGCGACCGCGAGGGCGATGAAGGGTTCGAGCAGCGCTCCGGTGAGGACGGTGAGCAAGCCAACGAGGACCACCCCTTGAAACGGCGAGAGCTGGATCAGTAACAGGCCGGCGACGATTGCCAGGCCCAAGACGAGAGCTCTGCTCAGGCGGCTATTCCAGGCAAGAGGACATCGGGTCGGGAGAAGCCTCAAATTCGCTCCCGGAAGCACGCAGCGGTCCGCCTCAGACCTTCTTCTAGAGACACCTTCGGGGACCAGCCAAGCACGCGCCGTGCCTTGCTGATATCCGGGCAGCGTACCTGAGGATCATCGGCCGTGCGGGCGTCGGATGGCTCGACAAAGGTGATTTCGGAGTCGCTGCCCGTCACCTCCAGCACCTTATGAGCGAACTCGAGAATGGTCATCTCATCGGGATTGCCGATGTTGACTGGCTCGATCTCCTCGGAGAAGAGCAGTTGCACAAGGCCCTCAATCTGGTCGCTGATGTAGCAGAAGGAGCGGGTGCGTTTCCCTTCGTCGTAGACGGTGAGGGGGTCGCCGCGCAGAGCCTGCCCGACGAAGTTTGGCACGACGCGTCCATCGTCCATGCGCATTCTGGGCCCGTAGGTGTTGAAGATGCGCGCGATGCGCGTGTCGACGCCGTGGTAGCGATGGTATGCCATAACCAGCGCCTCGGCGAAGCGCTTGCTCTCGTCGTAGACTCCCCGGGGGCCGATCGGATTGACATTACCCCAGTAGTCCTCGTCCTGCGGATGCTCGAGCGGATCGCCGTAGACCTCAGAGGTAGAGGCCATCAAGTAACGAGCCCCTTTCGCCATAGCCAGGCCCAACGTCTTGTGTGTGCCTAACGCCCCGACCTTTAGTGTCTGGATTGGGTAGTTCAAGTAGTCGACGGGGCTGGGCAAGCTCGCCAGGTGGAGAACGGCGTCGAGCGGCCCCTCGACGAAGATATAATTGGTCACGTCGTGTTTGATGAAGTGAAATCGATCTCTTCCGGCGAGGTGCGCGATGTTGTCCACTGCACCTGTTGCCAGGTTGTCCATAGCGATCACTTCGTGGCCCTCGTCCAGCAGGCGATCGCAAAGGTGCGAGCCGATGAAGCCGGCCCCACCGGTAATGAGAATGCGCATAGGGCGCTCCTTTTCTATCAGGTCCAAGTTGGAAGATTATGCAGCAGCGTGGAAGCTACGCGGCGTGGATCTGCTACTCGATCTGGGCTTCAAGTTTCTCCGCAAACGTATCGAACGCAGATCGACCGTAAAGGCAGAAGACGATCCGCTCCAGGTCCGTTCCGTCCTCGACGTAGTCGATAGCGGCTTTCAGCATCACCTCGGCCGCTTCGTCCATCGGGTAGCCGTAGATCCCGGTACTGATGGCCGGCAGGGCGACCGAGCTTAGGTTGTACTCGTCGGCCATTTCGAGCGAAGATTCGACCGCCGAAATCAGCAACTCCGCCGCTTTCGGTTTCGACATCGAGCCATAGACGGGTCCAACAGCGTGAATTACGTAGTCGGCCTTCAAATTCCCGCCGGAGGTGATGGCTGCAGAGCCGGTGGGCACTCGTCCGTGCTCGCGAACCCATTTTCTGCTCTCTTTCTGAATCGCTGGTCCGCCAGCCTTAGCGATAACTGCGGCCACACCGCCTCCGTGAGCCAGGCGCTCGTTGGCTGCGTTGACGATAGCATCGGTGTCTAGCTTGGTAATATCGCCTTCGACCAGCTCAAGGGTTGTGTCATTGATCTCGGTCTTCATGATCTCTCCCTAGGAGATCAGACATCCCCTAGTAGGTGACATTGACCTCCTTGAATCCAAGCGTCAGAATCAAGTGCCGGATGTAGGACTCAGCGTTCTTCTGAGCCATGTCCAGGATGCCGTCCTCAAGGGCGGCATTGAGGATCTCCTCCTCGGCGGCCCGGCGGGCTTCTGTCTCCAGCTCCACGTTCATCCCGATCACGCCCGTATCGCGGTGGAAGATGTAGGACTGTTCGTTGTTCAGAGCGGTTACGAACACCTCAGCCTCGGGGAGCACGACGTCTACCACGCCTCCCTCCCTGATGGTAATGTCGCTCTCCTCAAGGGCCTCCAGGTCGATGCCGGCAATGACCTGACCGTGCGCGACCAGGATCAGGCGGTCACCGACCAGGAAAGCGAAGGGCCCCTGCCGCGTCTCCGCTGTGATGATCTTCTCGACCGTATAGGCGGCTGTTTCCAACCGACTGAGGCTGCGGACCTCGCGTATGATGGTCACCGGGTCCGGTTGGATGGTGGGCGTCGGATTCGTGAGCTGCTCGAACTGCCTTTGGAGGGTCCGTTCTGCCTCTGCCAGGGGTTGGGTCACGCGTTGGATGGACTGGACGACGAGCAGCCCGCCGCCGGCTACGACGACTAGGATGAGCAACAGAATGATGGTGTTCAGGTTAATCTTTTTGTCCATAGGTATCGCTCCTCAACGACCATTGTACCAGACCTAGGGTCAGAAGGAAAGCAAAGGCCAGGTCAACGAAGAAGTAGGAGGCGTCGACCAGGCCGTGAGCCAGGGTGTAGGCCATCGATCCCGTCAACCCGAGGAGCAGCGTGCGACGATCGCCGTCGGCAGGCTGGACGAGCGGGAGAGCGCGTCTCCAAAAGGAGACGTGGAGTAGGAGACCAGCTGCCAGGCCGAGAAAGCCCAGACGGGTCGCATACGTGAGCAAAACATTGTGTGCGTGCGAGAGGTGCGGCTCCTGCCACGCGGAAGGGAGGATGTACCGGCCGCGGTACTGGTAGAGGAAGTTGTCCGGGCCGACGCCGAGCCCTGGATGATCGAGGAACATCTTCCACGACGAACGCCAGAGCTGGAGGCGGAAGAAGAGGGTGCCGGTGTTAGGATCCAGAAGGCCCGCGAAGCGAGGGGTGCTCAGCAGCGGGATGGTGGCCAAGGCCGCGGCAGCCATCGTGCCCAGGGCGATCCAGCGCCAGCGGCCGCCAGCCAACACACCGAGCACCAGCAGTGAAGCTGGAACCCCCAGGAGAATCGCGGCCCGGGAAAAGCTGAGCAGCAGAGCCAGCGCCACGGGCAGCGTCAAGACGGCGTAGACAGTACGCCAGCGGCGCCTCGTGGCGAAAAGCGCCACAGCCAATAACATTGGAAGGGCTCGACCCAGGTAGAGGGCAGCGTTGTTTGGGGAGCCATACACGGAGCGGAGGCGCCGGAACCCTTCTTCGGCGGTAATGACGTTGACGTCCAGGGCGTACTGGGATAGACCGATCAGAGCCACGGCGACCGCTCCTCCGACGAAGGCGTGCACGATGCGCCAGATGTCCCGTTTACTCAGGTAAGACGTACGCAGCATCAGGTAGAAGAGGGCCGGTTCGAGGATGACGACCCGCAACTCGCGCAGTGCTACGCGGCTGTGGTCGGCGAAAACCGTGGAAACGGCGGCGACCAGCGCCAGAGACAGGACGCCGAAATCGGTGAGCGAAAAACCTCGTAGAGCGCCGATCAGAGACCGGCGTATACTTCTCTGAATCCGCCTCACCCCCCACGACGCCAGGCAAAGCAGCGTCGCGATCTCAACCATTGAGAACGATTTACCGAGCAGCGGGCGGGGGTGGAGGTAGAAGGGTGCGCTGAACGCGATCAGTGCCAGGCCCAGATCGAGTCGCATGGTGATGGACACAGCGAGCGCTACGCCACTAATCAGGGTGAGGGGGAGCCAGGGAGAGGCGTAGAATAGGATGGCAGTAGCGATGACCGCGATGGGAGAACGGAGCAGAGACAGAGGCCACCCGGGCTCAGAGATCAAAGAAGGCATGACGGGGGTCATCGCCTCCCCGTTTGGCCTTTTGCTCCGTCTTGCGACTTGCGTCCCCCAGCCGATAGCGCCGATCAGAAACGCAACGCCGATTCCCGCCAGCGCTCTCAGCGCCCGACCATACCCTTCGGTGCCGGAGCCGCTCGTGACGCGCCAGCCAACCAGAGGCCACTGGTTCCAGCCCCGGTCGGCTACGATCTCCGCGACGTGGGATTCGTCGCTCAGGCTATCCGCAACGGCGATGGTGGTCACCTGCGGCTCGTCGTCGGGGGAGCTGAGTACGAGGTAGGCCCCGCGTTTGGTGGCGGGCAGTCGATTCGCCGGTTTCCCGTCGACGGTGACCCAGAGGTAGGCGCGGTAGGGACCGCGGCGCACGCGAAGGGCGAATTTGCGGCCAACAAAGGGTATGGTGACACGATCCGTCCCTGCGATGCTCCCTTCCTGGCTGGGATCGGCGCCCTGTTCGGAGAATGTCCAGTTCCCCTTCCACTCCGCGTCCCCGGTAAGCGGCGTGTAGAATTGAGTGGTATTCTCGTTCAGAGCGGACTGACGGAGACCCAGCATCGCGCCGATAAGGAGTATGCTGGTTGCCACACCGATCAAACAGACGAGTCCCCACGTCCGCAGTCGCCGGCTCATGGGTCTGCTGGTTCCCGGCACCACGTTAGCGCCATCGGACGGTGGTCACGCCGCCGCTTTCGGTAAGTCGGTGGGCGTCGTCCTCGGGGACTTGGATGAGATAGAGGTTCTCCTGGTAGACGGTGATGAACCGACTGCCTCCCGGCTCCCAAACCATCTCGGGGTAGGCCAGACCTATCTCCTCAGCGGGAGGAAAGGTGCGCCGTCGATTCGACCCATCGCGATCCATAGTGTAGAGGTCGTAGTTGCTGGTCTGACTGGCATAAGGGGTGCGGGCGCGTCCAAACAGTATGAGCTCCATCTGAGGGGCGAAGGTTGGCGCGGACCACATTCCTACCTCGCTGGCCAGCTCTGCGGTGATGGTCCCGTCGGCGCTCAGCGTCCAGACGTCGAAGACGGGGCTCTCCTCCGGTGTCCCTTCGGTTGGGGCAGGCCCGTGCAACGTGGTGACGATGAATTCTCCCTCGGGGGACCAGTCGACATTCGGCACCCAGACCCAAGGGGAGTAAGAACGGTATGCCGGGAACTGGGCCAGACGCGTCATCTCTCCGTCGTAGGCGCGAACGATGCCGACCTCATTGGCTCGCGCGTACGCCAGCCGCTGTCCCTCGGGGGCCCAGGTGTAGGTCGTCCCCCACCAGCCATAGGTCCCGCCATCCGAGGACTCCAAAACCTGGCGCTCCCCGATCAGTTCGCCTGTGCTCGGTCGGGGGCGAGCGATCCATAGATCATTCTGGGCTTGCCACCCCGGGTTTCCCTCAGCCGTGGTGCCGGTGGAGAAGGCGATTCGACAGCCAGTGCCCGTCGAGGTGACGTCGCACTCGGGCTCCCATGCGGCCCAGAGGACGTTGTCGATGTCCAAGCGAACCGGTTCGGCGGCAACCGTCGACGTATCGAGGATCCACAAGGTGTTGATCAGGGGGCTCTCCTCAGTCTCCGTGGGTGCCCGCGTGAAGAGAAGGTGAGAGCCATCGGCGGAAAGGGCGAATACCCGGCCATCGAGATTGCCTTCGCTTGTGAGGCGCCGCTGATTGGTGCTCGTCCGGCGCATCACCCAGGCATTGTGATTGGCGACGTAGGCTACGGTACCGGCGATGGAGACGGGGGTCTGTTCGGCCTGAGCTCCAACCAGGATGACCTCGGTGCGGGTTTCGCGGATGGTTTCCCGGCGCACCAGCTGTCGGTCGATCTCAACGCCATTCTCAAGGGTGATGCGATAGGTCAGCTCCTCGATACCGGTGATGCCCGGCTCCAGGAGTTGGGTCTCGCCATCGGGGATCGAAGCGTCGTGGACTGTTCGGCGGTCGAAGGGAATCTCACGCTCCTCTTTCTCGGTGCGCGTCTCGACCCGAACAACCTGGACGGTCATCCCATCCTGGATAAGGGTCGGCTCCGGAGGCGTGACTCGATCCTCGGGCCCGAGGATGACCCCGGCTTCGGTCAACAGGTCCCGAACGGTGAGGGCCTCGGTGGTGATCTCGCGTCTTCTCCCATCGACGAGTAGGGCGACGGTAGGGGCTGCAGTGGACGGAGCTGCGCACGCCACCAACCCGATGAGGAGCAAGAGGGCGAGTACGGCAGTGGAGCGGTGTCTCATAGGATGGATTATACCATCGGGGAGGCCGCGCGGCAACGGTACTAAGCTCCCACGACGAAAGGCCAACCCTCAAAGTCCAAGACCCGAAACCCAAAGCGTCCGGATGGGGGCGCTGTCTTCGTATCCGGCTGGCGCGATCTCCAGCGATTTGCCCGCAGTCGTGTGGTGACTAGAATAGTCTCCATCGAAGAGCCGCCTCTGGCTATAGCAGGCAGCGGCGGATTCCGGAGAAGCGTGAAACAAGAGATGATACACGGAGGGAATTATGCATTCAGCACGTTATGAACGGCTCATTGAAGGCATATGGGCGCGGGGGCTCGATGCGCTGGCGCTGGTTCCGGGGCCGAACCTATTTTACGTTACGGGCCTGTCTTTCCATCTGAGTGAGCGCCCGATTGTGGCGCTCTTCCCCCGTGAGGGGAGGTCCGCGATCGTCCTTCCGGAGTTGGAGGCGGTCAAGGTCGAGGAGGATGACGAGATGGTGGCGTTCCCCTATACGGACGAGGAAGGACCCGGGGACGCTTTCCGGCGGGCGTGCGATGCTCTGGATCTGGAGGGAGCCAAGGTTGGTGCTGAAGGGCTGCGTATGCGGTTGATGGAGGCACAGTTGCTGGAGCGGTGCACGGATGGGGGGCGGCTGGTCACGGCTGAGGAGCTGATGGCCAGTCTGCGCATGCAGAAGGACGCGCATGAGCTGGACCAGATGCGCTCGGCTGTCGCGATCACAGAGGGGGCGCTGAAGGTGACGATGGATCAGGTCGAGGCCGGAATGACCGAGCGCGAGGTGGCCTCTTTGCTGAGCGCGGAGCTGTTGCGCGGCGGGGGTGACGCGGTGGCCTTTTCACCGATCGTGGTTGCCGGTCCTAATGCGGCCCTTCCCCATGCGGTCCCGGGCGATCGCCCTATCGGGGCCGGCGAACCGATCGTCGTCGATTGCGGAGCCAGCTTCGGAGGCTACTTGGCGGACATCACCCGCACGTTCGTTATCGGGGAGCTGCATGAGGAGTTGTCTGACGTCTACGACGTGGTGTGGGCGGCCAATGCCGCGGGGCGGGCGGCGGTGGGACCCGGGGTGCCCGCCCAAGCGGTGGACCGGGCTGCGCGCGTGGTGATCGAGGAGGCCGGGTACGGCGATTATTTCATCCACCGCACCGGCCACGGCCTCGGGTTAGACGTGCACGAGCCGCCTTATATTGTCGCCGGGAACGACAAGCCCCTCGAGCCCGGAATGACGTTCACGGTCGAGCCAGGCGTCTACCTGCCCGGGCGGGGCGGCGTGCGGATTGAGGACGACGTGCTGGTGACCGAGGACGGCGTGGAAACGCTGACCACGTTCACGCGAGAAGTGGTGTCCATTCCGCGGTGAGGGGTATGTTTGTTTGACCTAAACATTTTTCCTACGGAACAAATACACCTCTTTCGTTTGGACGATGGATCCTGCGGCGGGTTCATGACAAGCCGCAGACGATGGACGACGCGGGTAGGCGACATCCCTGGCGCCGTTCGGGATCCTCGCTAGCCTGCGGGTAGGCGTTCTGTGTTTACAGTATACCATAGGTTGTTGTCTTTGTCAATATGGAAGCATCAGGTTCCCTATGTGAAAAGGGGCAAGGGGAGCGGGCCGCTGAGCTTCTGACGTATTCCAAGCGGATATGAGGGTCCGTGCCATGGATGTGCCACGTGCGATGGGTGTGCAGGTCCTTCTTTGCAGGAGGAAGGCTTCCGTCCTTGAGCCGTCGACGTCTGTCGAGAACATCACATACGCTGTGGATTTTGGTGAGCTCTCATATGCTTATCTTCACGATTGGAGAGAGTGGCACGGATACGGGAAGTACTGATAGTGATACGTGCCAATGGGCTAAGTGGCTGGCACCGTTGAAACCATCGCCCACGAGAAAGGGGATGAGATATCGGGCAGCGTAGAATTCGGCGTAACAGGGACGTCCGATGTTATGTCCTAGGCTCAGTCTGCAGTGAATTTGACCGCTAACCGACCTTATCATACAATCGGGTCAGACTTCCGATAGTATCCCCGTCTCGGCACGAGGCTGCGTTGCCCAGGTCGCTTGTGGCCTGGATACTGGCCCGAAAGAGGCACCAGTCGAACCGTTGGTGCCTGACTTTAGGCTGCTAGCCGGCCACTTTTGGCCTCGGCGATTTGGCTTAGAGGGGTAGAAACCGGCGAGAACAGTGGGTTCGCGCTAGCGGAAGGAAAGGTGGTCCAATAGGCCTGGCTCCCTGCGAGCGAGGCCGGTTGGTGTGTTAGCCAGTATTCCCCAAAGTTTGTGTATCTTCCCATTCGGTCGCCGACCAGCGCAAACGTCGAGTCATGATGTTAGAGAAACGGGAGAATAGACGAAATGACTAGAGGAACAATCAAGTTCGTCGCATTGATTGTCATCTTGACCCTGATCGTGCTGCACGCGCCTACCGACCCTGCACGGGCCGGTCAACCGATGGCGGAGCCGACAGCGCCCGCGCTAGAGACGCCGGAGCCCCCTCGGGACGAGGAGCGGGCTCCAGATGGGACCTCTCCAGAGGACGGGGTGCCCGACGTACCCGGCGCCACCGAGGAGTGGTGGACCTCCGTGCAGGAGCAGATCCGCCAGGATACATACGCGCTTACCTCGCCCGATGAGGATGATGCGGGCGATCCCCTATACCAGGGCCACAACCCGGACCATCGTTTCAAGCCCACCTTTGGACCTGACGGCGTGCGCTTGGCGCCGGCCGCGCCGCTAACTGCTCCGGATAGTGATCCGAACGTGGAGACGGCTGGCGACCCGGCAGCGACCGACGAAGGGCCGCAGTGGACCTGGCGCTTGCGCTTTACCGGCTATGGCTACGCCTCGCCCTCGAACGGCACGGGCGAGGCAGACGTGGAGGCCACAACGACCCCCGCGCGACTAACGGCTGAGGGCAACCGGGTCGAATACCATCGCGACGGCGTCACCGAGTGGTACGTCAACGACGAGCGCGGCCTGGAACAGGGGTTCACTTTGGAGGAGGCGCCGCCCGCCTCCGGCTCGACCGGCGAGAGCCTGGTCCTGGAACTGGCCTTGGATACCGATCTGGTGCCCATCGTGGACGATGCGACGGGCGTAGAGGAGGAGATTCGGGAGATCGATTTCCAGTTGGCCAAGGGGAACGTGACCGTCCTGCGCTACGGCGAGCTCCACGTGGTCGACGCGGCTGGTCGACAGCTTCCTGCCTATCTCTCCTGGTCTCAATCCCATATTCGCATCTGGATCGACGACACCGGTGCCACCTATCCTCTTCTGGTGGACCCCCTCATCACCTCGCCAGTATGGGAGGCTACCGGCGAGAATGCCGGCGACCATTTCGGTTACGCTGTAGCGACGGCGGGGGACGTGAACGGCGACGACTACGACGACGTCATCGTCGGCGCGCCAGAGTACGGTAGCGAGGTCAGAGGCTACGTCTATTACGGCTCGGCGTCGGGTCTCAGCCAGGTGGCAGCCTGGACTGCCACCGGTGAGGCTGCCGGTGACCGTTTCGGTTGTTCAGTGAGCACGGCGGGAGACGTAAACGGCGATGGCTACGATGATGTCATCGTCGGGGCCCTCGACAACGACGAGAACGGGGCAGATGCCGGCAAGGCCTACGTCTACTACGGATCTGCGTCAGGTCCGAGCGCCACGGCTGACTGGACCGCCACCGGCGAGGCTGCCGAGGACAACTTCGGCGGCGTGGTAGGCGTGGCGGGAGACGTAAACGGCGACGGCTACGCCGACGTCATCGTGGGCGCCGAAAACAATGACGAAAACGGCTTGGATGCTGGCAAGATCTACGTCTACCACGGGGGAGAGATGGGGCTAGGTCAGACGGCGGCCTGGACCGCCACCGGTGAGGCTGTCGGTGACCGATTCGGCTCTGCGGTAGGCACGGCAGGAGACGTGAACGGCGACGGCTACGCCGATCTTGTCGTCGGGGCCTACGATAACGATGAGAACGGGGTATATGCCGGCAAGGCCTACGTCTACCACGGGTCTGCGTCGGGCCTCAGCCAGATGGCTGATTGGACCGCCACCGGCGAGGTTGCCAAGGACACTTTCGGCTCTGCGGTGAGCACGGCGGGAGACGTGAACGGTGATGGCTACGCCGACGTTGTCGTCGGCGCTGAAAACAATGACGAGAACGGCTCGGAGGCTGGCAAAATCTACGTCTACCACGGGAGAGAGTCCGGCCTCAGCCAGATGGCTGACTGGACCGCCACCGGCGAGGGTGCCGAGGACAGCTTCGGCGGGGTGGTGGGCGCGCCGGGAGACGTAAACGGCGACGGCTACGCCGATCTCATCGTCGGTGTTTACTCAAACGACGAAGCCGCCACGAATGCCGGAAAGGCCTACGTCTACCACGGGGGAGAGTCTGGCCTGGGCCAGATGGCTGACTGGACCGCCACCGGTGAGGCTGCCGAGGACAACTTCGGCTGGTCGGTCGGGACAGCGGGGGACGTGAACGGCGACGGTTACGCCGACATTATCGTCGCTGCTCACTTAAACGACGAAGCCGCCACGAATGCCGGAAAGGCCTACGTCTACCACGGCCCGGCGCTGGGTGCGCAAATCGCGTACGACTGGACCGTCACCGGTGAAGCCGCCGGCGGCCAGTTTGGCCGGTCGGTCAGCACGGCGGGGGACGTGAACGGGGATGGCTATTCCGACGTCGTCGTTGGCGCTCCGGATTGCCGCGAAGGTAGCCCGCCCACCGGCAGGGTGTACGTCTACCACGGCGGCCCTGCGGGCCTCAGCCCGACGGCGGCCTGGAGCGCCAACGGTGAGGCGGTCTACGATGCCTTCGGCAGCGCCGTGGGCACGGCGGGAGACGTGAACGGGGATAGCTACGACGACGTCGTCGTCGGCGCCTACGGCCACGACGACGGTGACAGGATCGACGCGGGCAAGGTCTACGTCTATTACGGCAGCGCCTCTGGCCTTAGCTCGACGGCGGGTTGGACCGCCGTGGGAGAGAACGCCCACGACGAGTTGGGGCACGCTGTGGGTACGGCCGGGGATCTGAACGGCGATGATTACGGTGACCTGGCCGTGGGCGCCATCGGTTATCCTAACGGCAGTCGCTACGGTCGAGTCTACGTCTACTATGGAGCGGAGGATGGCCTGGAAACTACTGCCTGGTTCACCAGCGGCGAACGGTCAGACGACCGCTTCGGCTGGTCAGTGGGCACGGCAGGGGATGTGAACGGCGACGGCTACGCCGATCTCGCGGTCGGCGCGCCGTACCACGGTGCGGGCGATAGCGGCAAGGTCTACGTCTATCACGGCGCCGAGGCGGGGTTGGCGCCCGACGCGGCGGACTGGTCGGCGGACGGTGCCACCGACGGCGACCAATTCGGCTTTGCATTGTCCACGGCGGGGGACGTGAACGGCGATGGATACAGCGACCTGATCATCGGCGCGCCCTTCAACGACGATGCCGCCACGAGCGCCGGGCAGGCCTACGTCTATCGCGGTTCGACGGGCGGGTTGCTGGGGACGGTCAGCCGGAGTCTGCCTGGTGCCAGCAGCGGTGCACGCCTGGGCGCCGCTGTGGGCACGGCGGGGGACGTGAACGGGGATGGCTACGCCGACGTCGTCGTCGGTGCCTACGGCATCGACAGCATGGCCGGCGGCCTGGCCCTCTACCAGGGAGGGGAGTCCGGCATTGCGTCGAGCACGGCCGATTGGACGACCAACGGCGAACGATTCGGCGACCAGTTCGGCCTGGCCGTGGGCACGGCGGGGGACGTGAACGGCGATGGCTACAGCGATCTCGTCGCCGGCGCGCCGGGCTACG